>QWCZ01000025.1_pt1 | contig 170765 bp, 164 predicted proteins | sample 1972651 | NCBI WGS metagenome assembly QWCZ01 (sample SAMN09866695, study PRJNA288562) | Human oral metagenome isolate pre1_saliva, whole genome shotgun sequencing... | isolation source: mouth | host: Homo sapiens | place: USA: California
GAATATATAAAAGGATAAGGAGGTAGGTGAGATGGAGAACACAGAGGCTATGATAGCCGACAGATTATTCAGAATGCAGTTAGCAGATATCCGAAAAGCAAAGAGGCTTACTCAGGAACAAGTTTCCAAACTAAGTGGGTTATCTAAGTCTTGCATATCTAATATTGAATCAGGCTCAGATTCTTCACCTACCCTCCGAAGTTTAATTAGATATATGACTGCAATAGATGCAGACATATTTATCAAGCAAAACTAGTACTTGTAATAAACACATAAAATGTTTAAGATTACAATCCCCCTAAACTAAACAAGTTCCAAATACCCAAGCTATTGTTTTTTGTGTTGGTATGATTAACTCTCTTTAATTACCAAGGTTATCCAACATAATAATTTTTTACAATTAATTGTAATCTTACAACATCTTCCCCTTGAGCGTTACAAGTATTAGAGATACCTCAACAAGAACATGCCTTTTGATTGACCATTAGAAGACAAAACAACTTATACTATTAATCTTTTTTAATACTACATACAATTTTGCATGAGGTTTTGATAATCATTAAACTTTAAGAAATTCCTGTTATATATAAACGGAGATGGGGAAACCCATCTCCCTCTTTTATTTTTTTTAACCTTTAGGGATACATAGGGATAAAATAAAGCAATATAAAGAGGTGAGGTAATGTATAAATACTTTGGAGATGAATTCATCCAAATGATGAAAGATAATATACCGGGGATATGTAAACCTGCAGGTAATAATAAAGAAGTAGTGTGTAGATGTCCATATTGTGGAGATTCTAAAGATCCTACACATGCTCACTTATATATATCTGTACCAATGGGGCCAGATGATTTATCTATGTATCATTGTAAGAAGTGTCCAGCACATGGTGTTGTTACAGCAGATTTATTAATGCAATTGGGTTGTTATAATGGTAATACATTGACTTCAATTGCTAGTCATAATAATAATGCTATGAAGTCTACAAAATATAGATTTATTAAAGATACAGATGTATATAATTTAATATATCCAAATATTAGATTAAATAATAATGTGGATATTGTTAAGTGTAAATATATAAACTCAAGAATTGGATCTACTCTAAGTCCAGAAGAGATGAGAGATCTAAAGATTATTACATCATTAAAAGATGTAATCTCTGTTAATAATTTAAGATTAACAAGAGATAGAGATGTGGTAAATAAATTAAGTAGTAATTTCATAGGATTTGGTTCTTATGATAATTCATTTGTTACAATGAGAATGCTATATAGCGATGGGTTATATGGTTCTATTAATAAGAGATATATAGTATATGAGTTAGTTAATAAGATGAATGATTCTAAGAGCTTTTATGTAATCCCAGGGTATTTAAATAAGTATTCATTAGACCCAGTGAATATTCATATCTCTGAGGGTGCATTTGATATTCTTTCAGTATATTATAATCTGAATAAATCTAATTCAGTTAATAATATCTATATAGCAAATGGTGGTAAGTCATACTACCAAGCATTGAAATTTATACTGGAAGAATTTGTATTGTTTAATTTCAACGTTCATATATATCTTGATAAAGATGTATCTGATAATGAGATTAATAGACTACTATTAAATAAGATATCTGACTTACCATGTCATGTATATGCTCATAGAAATATGTATGATGGTGAGAAAGATTATGGTGTTCCATTAGATAAGATTATTGATAATATTACACAGATTAAGTGAGGTTTTAATATGGGAATGATAAGAGATTGTAGAAGATTTTATAATACGGTAAATGATATAGAAATAATGGATAAACCATTAGATCAGATTTATAATGAGTCCCAGATGTACCTTAACAGGCACTCTGACGATAGGCTATTATTGCTAGAACGCAATATCAAGAGGGTACTAGTTAATCACATAAGGCATACGTCAAATTTCGATTATCATAAGGGTATTCGTCAAGTTCAGTACTTATCTAGAAATTGTAAAGATCAGGAATATAATTATAGACAATATAAGAATATTATACTTAATAAGATAGGTGAAGCATATCCTACATTAGCAGATGAATGTGAAAGACAGAAATATGAAGTGAGTATGGTTAGAATTGTTAATAAATAACGTTAATCCCACATGGAGAAATCCATGTGGGTAATCATACTGTCATATCATATACGTTGAACATCAAATTAAACGTATAATATAAGAAAGGAGGTTGATCAAGTGGCTGGAAGATTTATAAATACTAATAGACAAGGTAAGATAACTCAAGGTGCTATATCTAATAGCATCAATACAGCTGTACAGAATATACTTAATAATCCATATTATTTATATTCTGATAAACGTGGTACGGAGTGTACATATTTTAATATTAATACTACTATGACTACATTGGATGAAGCCACTAGAGGGAACTTTGGTGAGATATCTCCTGAGAGTCCATTTAGATATAACCAGATAGATGGTTTCTTCTTATATGGATTAAATAGATTAGATATTAATCTTGAGGTTGGTGAATTTGGATTAGAATCTTCTGAAATTACAGATGATGGATTTGTATTACCATATACCATAGTACCATACCCTGGGGATTTCTTTATGATTAATAATATCAAAGGTCCATTGATGTTTAAAGTTATAGGAGTTAATCCTAACACTTTAGATACTGGAGCTACAATGTATAAGATTAATTATACATTATGCACTTCAGATGGATTAGAAGATATTACACCTCAAGTAGTAAGAAGATATAAGTTCATGATTCAGAATATTGGTACTAATTTTGCTACATTTATGGATGAAGAATCTTATAGTACTGCTGGGGATTTAGAAGCATATTCTACAATGCTTAAGAATTATTATATCTCATTATTCTTTGATAATAAAATCCAAGGATTCTCTTATGAGTATAGAGATAATGGAACTATTGGTGGTGCTATGACTAACCCTTATGGATATCATGAGTTTAATGGTTTTAAAGTATATGATGCTTATCTAACTGAGTTTATTATTAGAAATAAAATCATTGTAGGGTCAGATGAGTATATTTATCTAACTCAAGCGATGTATATGCCTGCAACGTTCCCAATAGAATATTCTAAAACATTCTTCTCATCACTAGAAGAATGTGATATCTCTAAGCATAATGGTAAGTATGTTGGTAATCTCTTATTATGTGATCAGAAGTTATCATTGCTATATCAATACCCAATAGATTATTACTTCATGGAGTATAGTAATAATCTTAAAGGATTATTCTTGATTAATATATTTGATGATGATTTCTCTATAAGAATCAAAGAGAATAGAAAGTATCAAGAAGATGAATACAAAGGTCTTAGAAATATTCTTATAAATTACTTCAATGGACAAACTACAATAATGGATGATCTTAAAGATCTTAAGCATATAGACTATGTGCCTAATAAAGAATTATTCTATTTAATTCCAATGGTTATATTCTGTATAGATAAATCCATTGCTGGTATTGTAAGTAAGAATAGAGATACTAAAGACATTATAGGAGGTAATAATGAAACAAAAAGAAATCTACAGAACACCTATGGAAAACTTGCTATTACAAGAGATGGTGGCTGAAGACATGCGTGAGGTAATACCAGAGAATGATACTGGGTTTGTTACTGATATGCTAATGCCTAAGTTTATTCCTGATGATGACTCATATGATGGAATAAATATCTTAGACGAAATTGAAGATACTGAAACTATATTCTAAAGGAGGAAGATTATAATGGATGAATTATTATTCGATGGTAATACAGCCATAGAAGCTATTCTAGATGATGCTGCATCTGAACTAGAATTAGCAGCTACAGATGTTATAGAGTATGACTCTACAGACATTGATGATGTTGCTGAGATAGAAGATGATGATGTAGGACCATTAGAAGATGATGAAGATCTTAAAGAAGAAATTGATTATCTTGCTGATACTGAATCTTATGATGATGACGTTATCACTTATCCTGTATATTCAGATGATCTTAGTGATGACGATGAAGATGATGATGAATATGATTCAGAGACAGATGATGAAGAACTAGATAATTATTTATATTAATCAAGGGAGGATTAACCAATGTTAAACGAAAACTATCCAGAAATCAAAGAAGTAAATGTATTTCCTAAGTATGGTCCTATTACTACAGTAAACCCACCTATAAGAGTTGCTATAAAGAATGCTCTACAGTCTATTGAAAACATTAGACGTTGTATAGCTGCAGGTGCTTTAGTAGAAGAAGTATTAGATGGTGAGAATTTAGTACTTGACTTTACTAACTATGATGCTGATAATAGATCAGGTCAGCCTATAAAGACAGTAGAAGTTAAAGAAGAAGTTGTAGTAGAAGATAAGGTAGAAGAAGCAGCTCCAGTAGTAGAAGAGCCTAAGGTAGAAGAGGAAGCTACTGCTACTGAAGAAGAAACAGAAGAGGCTGCTGAAGAAGAGAATACAGAAGAAGTAGGAGAAGTTGTTGAGGAGGAATCTCCAGAAGAAGATGAGGTAGAAGATGAAGCTACTGGAGAGAATAAGCCTAATAACAATAACTACAACAATAAGCATAATAAGAAAAAGAATAGATAAAAGTTCTTATTTATAATTGCATATTATTAATATGAAGTGGTAAATGAATAATATTTATCACTACCCCACCCCATATATATACTATATGGAGAAAGGAGGTACGCCATGGAAGATGAAATCGGAATTGGTGTATTAGAATAAGATTATTCCCTCCTTATATTAATTTATGCTATGACAAATAAAAGAAGATATGAGGAGGGGAGAAAACATCCACTAGGGCTATGACCCTAGTGGATATTTTTTTGTCTAATTTAAAACTTTGGATCTGTAAGTTTAGTAGTAGATAATACTAAGGTTAGATTATACATTGCTTGTATACCCTCCATATGAGTAGTCTTAATATTAGTACCACCTAGAGTAATATATTGAGCATTACTATTCATATATTTCTCTACTTCTTCATTGGCTTCTATCGTCCATGGAGTTTTAGAAGATATCATATCTCCATCAAAGTCTGCTCCCATTCCAGCACAATGAAGATTACACATATTCAAACTATCAACAAACTTATTTGATGTATCTGAACCTATATCTTCAACTCTTATCTTAGGATACCACTTATATAATTCTCCATTGATTACCAGACACTCTGTTTCATTAGTTGAGCTAATCCTAATCTTATTATAAAGCTGATTGAAGTATGAGTCTATAGGATATCTAGATATAACAACAGTTTTATCTTTACTAGCAGCACATGCGGCTATATAGAATAAATCAACCCATGTACCAGGTCTTGTTATTATATTCTCACTTTCTCTAACTCCATTAGCATATTCTTCTGGAGTAATAGAATAACCCTTAAACATCCAATACGAAGGTCTTTTATTATCTACTAAAGGTATTGGTACTTTCTTAAATCTATCTGAATAACCATGGATGAATTCATTTATCTCTTTATCTAATCTATCATCAGAGAATTCTATTCTAGCATCTTTAAGCTCTTTCATTACAACCCCACCAGTCTTAGAATCAATACATGGATATACAGTCTTACCACCAAATTCATTAGTAAAGAACTGTCTTAACTCATATAAGATAAATGGATATAAGTTTGCTAATGCTGATGCTAATGGTACTGCTGAATGTTCTACATCTACTTGAAGTTCTTCTTTAGTATTTACATCAAGTTTCTGAGAAGTAATAATAAGACGAGTAGAATAATCTACAGTCTTAGACATAACAGATCTTCTCATAGCACCCATCTTCTTAAATATACCATTACCATCATCCCCCGTAGGTGATAATCCTACAGTGAACCAATTATAGATATCAAGCATTATATCTTGTATTCTACCTCTAGTACCACCAGCTAAATCTAATCCATAATCTGTAGTTTCTTTTAATCCTTTAACTGCATTAATAAGAGCTATATACATCTTATTTATTTCACCAACACCAGCCTTACCATCTTGAGTATTTACATCTCTATAGAATGGGGGTGTTACAGCAAATTTGTTAGTAAATAGAATACCATCTTTTTTTGCTTTATTTAATGCTTCTAAGAATAACTCTTTCTTACTCTCTTTAAACTTAATCTTATCTATATTCTTTCTTAAGAACTTTATACCCGTATCACCATTATCATCTCTCTCTAAGAAACCATCTTTATTAATCTTAAAATTATCTGTCTCATATATACATGCTTTAAGATTCTTATCTATACGTAACCATATCTTATAGAAGTATGGTTGAATGAAATACTCTTGTAATCCTATATATGCTGGAATACCAGACCTCTCAGCTTTAGTAATACCAAATATATCATTACTTAATAATCCGTCAGGTGTAGGACCACCAATACCAAACAATGCAGGGTTAGTCACTTCAGATAAATCATTATCTTTTATCAATTTATCTTGATTTAAGATCTCTATATTAAATCTTTTAGCCATTTTCTATCGACCTCCATTCGTGTATTCTGATTTACATATTTGTCGAGAAAAAGTATTCCGGTAGGGATATACCCTACCGGAGTGTATTTGCATAGATTTACTTATTTATCGTAATACATAGCAGATCTCCATTAATAAATATATTAGGCTTATATTCTTTACCATAAATTATTAATGATGAACTATCTAATTCTAATAACCTCTTTAACTCAGCTTCAGTAGCTCCACTACTCATAGTGATACGATACATTATAGATGCACTATCTATTGATATATCATTTATAGATACAAAGTCTGCATTCTTAATTATATCATATACTAGCATATGCTGTTCAAAGAAATCTTTGAATATAATAGCAATTTGGTCTGCTGGAATATCTTTAATAAATTCTGTATTATTCATATTACAGCATCTCCTCCATTCCATCTTCAAATACTTCTGCTTCTTTTTGTTCCTGGCCCTCTTTAGACTTTGACTGTTGCTCAGCTATCCGATACAATGTATTTATATATGCTAGAGGCATATGCATCATCTCAGTAAATGATGTTCTGCCTCTATAATAAGTACATATATTCTCTAACTTAGTTATGAATTCCTGATTTGGGCCAACTGAGCTCGTGTAAAAAGCATCTGAAGAATAGAAGGTATTGAATCTTCTTTGATGGTCTTATGACACTCTGGGCATTCACACTTAGGAAGCACATATGATATCTTAGGTGTACCATTAGCATTAACAAGCACTCCAGTAAGCATAGCATACTGATCTGGAGATAAAGTCTTTAAGATTGTAAGAAGAGTTTTAATCTTAGACATAACTGTCTTATTAACGTTATTAGGATACTCTTTAATCTCTATAGGAATAAGCTCCTGGGAATCTCTATCTATCTTATAGATATCATCAATGAATGTAAGCATACCTACAATATCAGGATACTTCTCAAGTATCTTCTTAGGAAGAGTAGAGTTCTGAATATGTAAGCTATAGAGAGTTGATGGTAGATAGCTTATTACATAATCATCTGACATCTGATACATCTTAGCTTTAATAGTATTAGAGTGAGATGTAGTATCTTGACGTCTAAGCTCGTTAAACTCTTCTTCTGCATCACTATCAGCAAACTTAACCATATCTAATATTGGAGTATCTACAAGAGATGTCTTCTCACAACCATCTACATCTTTTCTTGCTACAAGATTTGAGTCTGAGTAGCATGCTGCATATAGACAGAATAAGAGGGAATCAAGATCATCTGAACAAATACTCTTTGTCCATGTATCAAATGATGGTTTATTAGCATCTACTACATGATCATATATGAATCTAAGAGTATCAATAATAGCATTAGTATTATTTCTATTATTAACAGACTTATTCAATGCTTCAAGCTCAGCACCATCACACTCTTCAAGAGTAATACTTCTCTTAGTATTGAATAATACCCAGTCGTATTTCTTCTTATTGCTAGATACATTCTTAAGACTATTAAGAGAACTCATAGGCTTCTTTCTGATTCTAAACTCAGCAATATTTACAGGATTCTTAACTGGAACTATAATAGAAGCCATAGTCTTCTTGAATCTTTCTCTAATCTCTTCTACAGTCTCTTCTTCATCTACATTGAAATCATCATCTTCTGTAGAAGATTCTTCATCATCAATATCATTTAAGAATTCATCTATTGTAGAATCATCATAATCAGGCTTAGTAATCTCTTCTTCCTCATCATCTTCATCTACAGAAGATTCTTTCTCATTAGATTCTTCCTCTGTATCAGATTCATCATCAAGATCACTAAAATCATCATCTTCCATATTACTCTTTACTTCCTCACCAAGCTCTTCAAGCTCTCTATTAAGCTCATCTTCTTCAAGCTCAGCAGCAGCCTGTTCTTTAGCAGCTTCAATACCAGCTATCTTCTCATCAATAGTTTTATGCATCCCCGATAATGCATTAGCAACTATCTCTGTATCTACTACCTTTTTAGATTCCTCTTCAGCAGCATACTCATCTGGATGTGTCTCCATACGATTAGCTATAAGCTCTTCAGAACTAAGCTCTTTCATTGTGGAAGGTGTAAATACATCAGCTTCAGATACCTTCTTATCCATGCTATTAGCAAGATCTTCAAGTGTCAATTCCTTACTCATCTTCTTAATCCTCCTTAAGATTTAAATTTTTTAAGACTTTCTAGAGTGTGTTCTGCAGGGGTTAAGATATTAGTGTTAGTATCATATTCTAATACATAAGCCCCATTGTCAGTATCAATAGTAATAACTATCAAACCTTGGTCTATCTCTTCACATACTACTCCAGTACCACCAAGCTCTGGTAGATATTGTTCTATTTGTTTTCTAATATCTTGCTGAAGTTCATCTAATATATTTTCTTCACTATTAAATCTATATCTAGATCTAATTCCTACACCCATATCTGGATGAGATTGGAACTTGCCCTTTTCTAGATAGATTAGATGTATTATAGCTACATATGCTGCATCATTCCCAGTCAATACTTTAGGTCTATTAAAATCATTTAATGATAAAGTATGTACTTCCATAATTATAATCACCTCCAATAAGATATTATTTTAAAGTCACCATAATAAATATTTACGTTATTTAAGACTATAAAACAATATATAAGCGTATATTATATTTTTGAATAGAATAAATTTACTGCTGGTAAATATATACCAGAGAAAGGAAGGAGAAAGAAATGCTAATAGCAACAATTGTAAATTATGATGGGAGGAATAGATTAATATCTATTGTATCTAGAGGTAAAGATGTATTTAGTTATAATATGAGTGATACTGCTAGCTGGATGATGCAATTCACTAGAGAGTATTTAAAATCCATTAATTACATTGGAGAATCTAAAGTATGTGTATTATTCGTTCCAGAGAATGGTAGTACTGCATATCGTAGAGATTATATAGTTACAACGCATTATAGAGAATTACGTTGTAGGGATAAGAGATTTGCCATGGATATTACAGATGTAGTATGTAATGGGCGTAAGTATATTAATATCCCATCTGATATTGCTAGTATTCTATCTAGTGATATTAAGATTCTTAAAGATGAACCTAATCTTGGAGATGATTACTCTATAGAGCTATTCCAAGATACGGAATATTGTACTGAAATTAATCTATCTGAATACTGTAATATTAGAAGATATCCAACTATAGTACTAGTACCTAAGATAGATTGATAAATAAAATATTACTGCTGGTGTATATATACCAGAGAAAGGAAAAGTTATGTTATTAGTAAGTGTATTAAAAGTTAATGAAGAAAGGCACATAATGCTGTATGCTAAAACCATTACAGCAGAAATAAGAGATGAAACAACCCATCTACCAAGTAAGGGTACTGTAGATAGGTATTTCAGAGACTCATTGGATTTATTAGATAAGCTAGTGAAGACAAGAGATTCATTTCTAACCCATAATTATGAAGTTGAATTATACTTCATTGATGGGTTACATATGACAAAGGTTATTAGAAAAGTAACAGCTGGAGTTGTACTGAATAGAGCTGTGAATGTATTTAGGCCATACATAAGAACCAAATATGCATGGGGTAAGAAGATATCCACTAGAGAAAGGTCTGGTGAGATATTAGCATGCCAGTATAATCAAATGGGTGCAGAGAACTTTGTATTTGTATACACTGCAGATACTAAGTATTGTACTAAGTATAGAATGCTGGCTAATGATAATGGTATAGTATTAAAGATAAACAAAGATGGATATGAATTTCTTAGCAAACCATCACATGGTTATGCTGACAGATATTCTAAATGCAGCGGAATATTCTTTGAAAGAATATATCAAATATAATTAATAAAAGAAAGGAAATTAAAAGTATGATAGTAATAACAAGTAACGCTAATAGAGGGTGTGTTAATAATGATATTTATTTCGATACATTCAAAGATATTATTGAAGATACCAAGATAGTCAATGTTAAGACTAGAGATGACTTCATTGAGTATTTTATTGATTTAGTGGATGATTATTATAATTCTCCATTATATCGTAAATTGAGAAAAGTATTGAATCCTATATATTATAGGATTTCAGTATATATAGAGGATGGTTCTAGATTCTCTATTACTGTAAACTTTAGGGGTAGTGGTAATAATAGCCCTAATATTACATATAAAGAGCTATCTAAGTATGAAGTAGACCAGTATAATGCATTTGTTATTTATGTAACAGATGCTAATTGCGGTGAGAATATAAATATTCATACTAGATATATTGATGCTAATAAAGATAATCTAAATTCAGTGATAGCATATGATGTAAACTCTAAGTTTAGAGAAGTTCTTTATAGAGCTAAGAATTATTTTGGCGTTAATTTTAAGAACTTTAATGAGATGATTGATGCATATTGTACGGTATGGTATTATCCATTCATTAAAAATAATAATGGATTCTATACATCGGTATTTGAAGACGATGGTGATGATGGATGCATAAGATATAACTCAGATATTGAGCAATGGGTTGTAGATTAATGTAATAAAACAAAAGGGGAAAATGTAGTATGGTTATTTTAGGTTGTTTAACAGACCCATATAGGAGGAATATCTTATATGGAAGAGCATTAAAGCATGAGGTGAAAGATTTACCATTGAAAGAAATCTACAGTTATCTTGATAAGTGTGAAGATATGGTAGAAGAATTATATAATGGTGAATTTACAGACAGAGTAAATGCTGCTGTAGAGTTGTATCTAATCAAATATACTGGAGAGGTATGCCGTATTAGACGTAATATCTATATCCGTAAAGATGAGCATGGTAGAACTTATGTACCCAGAATTAAAGGGAAAGATATTAATCGAATTAATGCAGGTAGAGTACCAATTCTATTTGCTACATCGGTTAAATTTGAAGGTAAGAATTGTGAATATTCTTCATATGATGTATTTACAGATTATGATGAATATAAGAGAAGTGAATTGTATTCTGGTATCTTATTTGGAATTCATGATAAGAAAGTTATTATGGATAAATCTGATGCTTATGAATATAAACCAGTACTGACAGGTAAATGTAGTACATTTTTAAAGAGAAAAAAGAGAATAGAATATACGGAGGTATAAAGTTATGATAATAGTTATAAGTAGATTTATGTATCATATAGATAATAGAGAATTTGGAGAGATAATATCTGTAAACCATATGGTTAGTGATATTGAATCATTATGGCATGATACAGAGTTCTTAAAAGAGTATTATATTAATACTAGAAATAAAGTCATTGAGAATTGTCATTACGGTTCTGATGACCAGGATGCATATATAGAGATAATCATATATGATGGTAAGTTTAGAGAGATAGTAATTTCAGATAAGAATATACCATCAGATAAGATTGATACTGTAATTGACAACAGAGGTATGAGAAGACTCAATAACCCAGTTGTTATTGGGCGTATAAATATCTCAATTGATATTTATGGTGATGAGGATATTGATGAGTATGTTTTTGATGTATTTTATAGAACAGAGAAATCTGAAGAGAGTATCATTAATAGATTAATTACAGATGGTACCATCAATAAGCATATTAAAGACAGTGGTGAGTGTTATAGATTATCATTAAATGATAATGGTAAAGTAGTTGTTAATGATACGGATGAGTTTGGTATTTTAATCACCAATACATATCTTGATGGTGATGAATATGTTGTATCAAGAACTCACAATTCTAAGCATCAGAATAACTAATATATGATTAAAGAGTATTTTCTCAGAGAGGTATTTATATATCTCTCTGGGATGTATTCTTAAATTATATAATAGAGGAGATGAAACAAATGAACGTGGTAGGATTTGGGCTAGACAGAGATGGTAGTAATATTGAAAAGCTTATGGTATATGAGAATGAGTTCAATGTTTCTACCGTAGATGAGTTCTTTGATAAGAAAGATTTAATTGATAATTATATTAAATCAATTAGAGATAATTATAAAAAGAAGTCATCTTATACAGATAAAAAATCTACACTCAATATTTATTTTTCTATAAATTCTGAAGATCTGATAACGTACTTTGAAGATCCCAATATGGAAGATAACAGTTTTACACATATTAAAGCTAAAGAAGGGTGTTATAATTCTTTAGTTATAATTCAAGCCATGAAAAATAAGAAAAGTTTTTATAGACTTGCAACGTATGCATATGAAAAAGATTCTAATGATATTAATAACATACTAAACACAATGGAGCATATTTATAATAGTGCTAGTATGCTAATACCAGGTTTAATTGGTGGTGTTAAAGCTTATAACATAAATGAATTATGGAATAAGGGATATAAAACCAATTTAGGTATTTATGTGTTTAAGAAAGATAATATCAAAGTGCTATCAGAATCTATTAGTATGAGTAGTAAGTCTAGGAGGGAGAATAATGATAGCAATAGGAATGATGGAATACCAGCAGAAGCATGATAAGATGCTTCAGATGGTATTATGTATAAAATACATGGGTAATATATCATATATAGATTTAAAAGAGAATAATGATTTTTACATTAATGCCATAAGACCACATATTGAAAGTGGGTTTGATACGTTACCATTGAAAAAGTGTATTAAAGAACGTATATTGAATAATAATATTAAGCATCGTTATAAGATCATATGCGTATGCGAAAATAGTGTTGTTCAGTATAGTACGGACTTTAATAAAAACGATTTTATATGTGACTCAGTATCTAAATTTACCATAAATGGATTATCAATTAATGAGGCTTTTATAAATAACTATATTAGTGCTACTAAATGCCTCTCACCGATATATCCTACAGTGTTAGATTATTATGAGAATGATCTAAACAATGAATACGTTAGGTCTGTATTAGATGCAGAGAACTTATCTGTGTTTAAAGATATTACAGATAGCGTAGATGTAGATGAATTAAATGACTGCATGTATCCATATAAGAGTCTTACTAGATATCTAGTATTAAATGATCATGAGTTTCTAGTATTAGAAGCAGATCATATTCTTAAAGAGGTATATGTAGTCCAGAATAGAGATAGAGATACAGTATGCTAATTATTACCACATGGGGGTTCCCATGTGGTATTCTTTTTTTGTATCACATTTGAGTAAACTGAATAAAATTTAATAATGGAGGATTAGATCTATGGCAACACAAAAGAAATATTCATGCCCATATTGCAAAGAGAGATATACAAGAGAGAAATTAATATCTCATATTGAGAAGAAACATGAAGAATTAATACCAGATGGATATTCTGCATCTAGAGTAGTCTTTAATGATATTAATAAGACTTCTGGGGGTAGATGTAGAGTATGTGGTAATATGACTGAATGGAATGAGAAGATTGGTAGATATAATGTATTATGTGGTAAAGAATCATGTAAGCAAGCTATGAGGGATAGTTATAAAAAGAATATGCTTCGTGTTAGAGGTACTTATAATATTCTTAATGATCCAGAACAACAGAAGAAGATGCTTGCTAATAGAAAGATATCTGGAACTTATAAATTCTCAGATGGTGGTAAAGTAGACTATACGGGTACATATGAACGTAAAGCATTAGAGTTCATGGATACAGTAATGGGTATATCTTCTTCAGATATTATATCCCCAGGTCCAACTATAGAATATGAATATAATGGTTCTAAGCATTTCTATATACCAGATTTTCTCTATGTGCCATATAATCTAATTATAGAAATTAAAGATGGTGGTTCTAATAAGAATACTAAAGAGTCTCCATCTATGAAGGCTTCTAGAGAGAAGACTATAGAGAAAGAGAAGTTTATAACAGATTCTGGTATATATAGTTATATCAGATTAACTAATAATGACTTCTCTCAGTTATTAGAAATATTCATGGAGATTAAAGATAAGATTCTTGTTAAGAATTATTCTCCTACAGTTAGAGTTAATGAGTCATATATACAATATCCAAAAAGAATAATGGATAATAGATCTGCTGGAGGTGCTATATCATATGAACTCTAATAAGAAATTATTATTGAATATAATATATATCCTAGTATTGGTAGCTATCCTTACAATGCTTATATTTAAAACAATTATAGCATTTAGTGCTACTAAGAAACCTGAGAAGATAAGAACTGTACAGAAGTTAGAAGTCCCTGTAGTTAAACAATATCCAGAATTACCTACTGGATGTGAACCTACAGCATTAACTTCGATTCTTATGTATTATGGATATGCTATAGAGAAAACTGACTTGGTGGATAAGTATTTAATCTTTAGTAAGACTGGTAGAGTTAAAGATGGTTTTGTTGGTAATCCATATAAGAAATATGGAGCTTGGTGTTTTGCTAATACTATTACTAATACTGCAAATAAGTTTCTTAAACATATGAAAGATCCAATATATAAGTCATATGATATATCTGGTGCTTCTAAAGATGATTTATATAAAATCGTTAATGATGGTAACCCTGTTATAGTATGGACTTCAATGGGTAATATGTATCCTAAGAGGATTGATTTATCTAGATATAAAAAGGGTAATTATCAGTATTATGATACTGAGCATTGTGTAGTATTATCTGGGTATAATAAGAAGAAGAATGTGGTCTATGTAATGGATCCCATGTATGGTAATATGACTTATAATGCTACAAGATTTTTTAAGATATACTCCATGACAGGTAAGTACTCTAGTATAATAATAGACAAGGATTCTAAGATAAAGAAATGGCTTGTTAAGAAGTTTAATCTAGAGAAAAAGAAACCTAAGAAGAAATAATATGGAGGGATGTATTATGAAGAAGATTATTATTATTAATGGTCGTGGTGGTGTTGGTAAAGATACAATGATTAATGTATTACAGAATTCAGATCAATATGCTGGTAGAGTTGGTAATATTAGCTCTATAGATCCAATACGTAAAGCTGTTAATGATCTAATTGGTAATCAAGATCCAATTAAAGATAATAAGTATAGAAAACTATTATCAGATGTAAAAATGGCTCTTACAGCGTATAATGACATACCTACACTACTAGTCTACAGGGAGGCTCTTAAAATCATCGATAATGAAAATATAGAGTTCTTATTCGTCCATATTAGGGAACCTGAGGAGATAGAAAAATTTATAAATACTTGCAATCTTTTAGCAACACGTGATTTTGATATAATTACTCTTCTTATTAAAAATACTAATAAAGAAATATCATCACAGAGTTTTGGTAATATATCTGATGATTCTGTAGATAATTATAAATATGATTTTATTTTTAATAATTCTAGAGATATAAACGAAGATGGTGCTAAAGATATGATTGTAAATTTCTTCAATGGTATTTTGAGATAAAAATATTCCACTACCCAATATGGGTAGTGGGTTTATTATTTGTAATATAAATCTCATATAAAATTACCACCCTAAAATATATTATTGCTACATAATATATTTTATTTTATAAGAGATCTGCAGATAATCTCTCAGAGTGGTAATTACATAACACTTTGTCAAACGAGTAAGTACATAAATGGATGGTAGCACATCCATTATAGCATTGTTAATGGATTAAATAAAATCTCAGTAGTATATTATATTTATAGATATAAAAATATAAAACACCAAAAGGAGAAAAAGAATATGGGTAAATTTAAGTTATACGTTAGTAATAATCTACCAACAATGGTAGCGAATACTACATATGGACCATTCATTTGTAATAATAGTGATTACGAAGCAAATATCCATCGTGTTAAAGAGCAGATACAACTGCATGAATACTTTAGCGATTATAGTGGAGATATTACGTATATATACGCTTCAGATACTGATGTAGTCTATGTAGATAAAGATGGTAACGCTAGTAAGTATAATTCTAAAGATAAACAAATAATGAGAGTTAAAGTATATGATACTTACTCACAGTATTTTGTTATTGATAAAGTATTTACCATCAATAGTAATGGTAAGACTGAGTACGTATATAATGCTGAAAGAGAGAAGACTTTCATTAAGTATCTCAAAGAAGGCATTAAGATGGCATTAAAAGATCACTTCATTAGTTATGATGAGGAAATGTATCAGACTTTTCTGTATATTAGTTGGTGTAATGCAGATACAGAAGATATATTTAATCGTATAGAAGATCTAATACCATATGAGTGTATTATTAATGCACCAGATTATATTAAGAAAGGATAATTATATGAATACTTGTAAGATTTATTTAAATGCAATTGAAGATGGTTCTAAATTAATCAGTAGAGAGATTACTCTCAATACTGTCGATACAACCATAGTGGATAAGTCATTAATAAATGCAATTAAGGCTTATGCTAGCTATCAATTTAATACAAGCAATATAAGTGCTGAGTCTATTGGATGTATTGCAGTACTTGATGGATTTGTTTTACATCTATATTGGGATAGTAATGGAGATGATCCATTTAATGATACTGCTATAGATTGTTATGATATTAACTCAGTTCAGCTCATGAGTATTAATATTGATGGATATGACTCTAGAATGGTTATAGTAAGCAAGATCTTTAAATATCGTAATGGTAAGACAATAATAACTAGTGAGAATAATGATAATGCATACGATAATAGTATGAAGCTCTTTAAGCATACCATTCCATTATTACGTGATGAGATCATGGATCTCTATAATATCCAACATAATGGTTATGTTGATATTAAGATCAAATGGATGGATATTATAAGTCCTACAGATTATGAGGTTCATGAAGTTGATAAAAATGATATTGAACCTATATTTTGGTTGTAATAAAAAATTTAATTATACAAGGAGGAATTAAAGATGTCAGATTTAATTATGTCAAAGGTATTTAGTAGTGGGGTAAATGGATAATGTAAAGATTTATAAAACTAAAGATCAACAGGTAGCTAGAATTAGTATTAATGGTCATAATTCAAGATGGATGTTATTAGAAAAGACTTTTGAATATCATGATGGTCAAACATGTATTGCTAATATGGATAATTATAATATTTTTAATAAAACCATATTGCCGGTATATCGTGATGAGATTCTTAAGATTTATAATATCACAGATAAAGATATTGATATTTATCTTGAATGGATTGATGCTAAAGATGTTTATCACTATAAAGAAAATGTTAAACTTAACGTTAATATTAAAGATATAAAAATAGATTGATAAATAATATACCCCATGGAGAAATCCATGGGGTATTCTTTTTTGTAAAAGTCTTAATTTTCAATGATATAATATAAATGTGTATATAGAATATCTATATATAAATTATCACTGCTGCGCAGAGAACAAAATGTTCTACAAGCGTTGGGTGATACTATTTGCCATCCATAAGCCTCAGCACAAAAATAAGCGATGCTATGGGTAGTGTAACTAAAATAAAAAAATAATATGAAAATCCTATGATCCTGAAGAATAGTAAGGCATAGGTAGAAAGAAGGAAGCTATGAAAAATATTATAATAATTAATGATTCTATTATTGTGAATACAAAGATTAAAGATTTATCAGATTTATTTGCTGATGTAAATAAAAATATTTCTGAATTGGAGATGCATAAAACAATAGATAATATTGATAAAGTGGTTTATTGTTTAGGTGACTATATAGTCACCTATGAAAGATCTTCATTTCTTAGATGGTTGTACCCGGAACATGCAACCATTAAAAAGAATTGTAATCATCAAATCCTGCAGTTTGGAGTTGATTATTATGAATCAAAAATTTATTTATCTGAATTCTGTATAGATGACTTTTCAGATAAAAGAATTATTTCCTATGATGGAGATATGTTAGAAGGTTTTCTTATGGATGCTGCAAAAAATATTTATGAAAAGTATTTTAAAGAGAGTATGAGTTTTGAAAAATACTTTTCAGACAACATACATGGACCTATATGGTTCAAGTTTATGTATGCTGATATAAGACTTAATGCTAATGCAGACCCAGATCTTTCAGATAAGATTTATTTGGAAGATTGTTATAATGCCAAAGAGGATTAATCCTCTTTGGCAGGCGTAAGCCTGTATTATTATTTTTTCTAAAATATCAAATTCTTCGACAATACTATAATACTAGTATAACGAAAGGATGTGATTATTTTATGATTTTTAATCAATATAAAGATGAGTCTAATGATAGAAAGAAATCTATATTAGATGCATTGATTAATAAGTTTAAAGCAAATGGAATTAGTTATCATTGCTTTGATGAAGATAAAGAAATATTCTTATCTGGAGAATATAATCCTGAGTATGGGGATCTATGTTTACCAATCTATATAGATGGTAATAGAAATAAAGCAATTAAGATTGCTAATGAGTTATTAAAAGATTATAATGCTAGAGTAGAGAAAGATCTTAATAATTCTATCTTATTAATTCTTAATAATGATATAGAATTAGAACTACCATCTATGAGTAGAGATATACATGAGATATTAGATTCTACTCCAAATGATAGAATATTTATAACTACAGATTGGCATATTGGAGCAGACCACTACGGTAAGGGTAAGAATAAAGTAAATATACAGAATATCGTTAAATGGTGTAAAGACCATATTAATCCTAACGACGTATTTATTAATCTAGGAGATCTTGCATATAGATATAGCAATAAAGAAGATCAGTCTAAAGCTCAAGAGATATATAAATCTCTCCCAGGGATTAAGGTATTAATATTAGGTAATCATGATATTCCATTAGGGCCACAGTTCTATACCAATTGTGGGTTTGATTTCATATTTAAAGCTCTAAGACACAATGATATTATTTTTTCTCATAGACCAGTAGATCTTGGTAATTATGCTGACGCTATAGTAAAGACTAATATCCATGGGCATAAGCATGAAGATATGATTTACAATGTTACAGATGGTAAAGATTCTATAAATTGTTATCCATCTCTATTCGATAATAAACCAGTAACGTTAGATTATCTCTTAAAGAATAAAGATAAGTTGGTTAAGAACCATGAGCATGATTATTGGTCTCATTATACTGAATCTACATCTGAGTTTGGTGAAAGGAATGATATTATGATTATGAACGATGATAATAGATTAGAAGATGTAGATATCTCTAATATTAAACACTGGTTAGTTCATGAAAGAAGATATCCTGAAGATATTGCTATAGATGATTATAAAGATTCTCTAGAGGTTGCTATAGATGGTCATTTGGGGGATAGATATGTATTCATCTGTAATAATGATGCTGATTCATTAGAACCAATATGTGTTGGTCAGATATCTATATCTGAAGATAATGAATATAAATGGATAATCAAATATCCAGTGGTAAGTACTTATGGTAATTATTATTCTCTTATGAAGCAAGATGAGTATTGTACTCCAGTTGTAGGTATTAATAATCCTCATCTTATTAAGACTAAAGAAACAGAGGATTCTATTCCTGTATATGCATTTAGTCCTAATATATTCTCTAATAAGTATTTTGTAATTAATGAAGATTCTAAATTAGAATTAATTAATGCTGATAAGATTAAAGATTGGAGAATAGAATCTCAATATAAATTTGTTGGAGATATGAGTAGGATCAAGAAGATATATGAAGCATATGATGATTCTAAATTTGTTGATAATACAGCATTCTATACAATACTTACAGGATCACCAATGCTTAGTGAAGATCAATTAGATTTTGATAATAATTTTGAGAAGTGTTTATTTGGATTAGAAGAGACTGTAAATAAATCTAAAGTAGCAACAGTGGTATATGAATATGCTAGTATATCTAATTTAGAAGATAATTCTGGTATATCATTATCTGATGGTATTAAATATAATCTAGAGGGTTATTATTATCAAGATAAGAATGGTAAAAGAACAGATTATGTAGATTCATATATTAATGCTCTTAGAGCAAAACAAATACTCACAGAGGCAGGTGAAATATAATGGAAAATTTACAATCTTTAATAGAATCATTTACTGAATCTACTCCTGCGGTAAAGATGGCTAATGGTACAGATTATCCAGAGTATAAAGTAGTTAATAGATTTACTCCATACTTTACTCCAGAAGAGAAAGATAATCTAGATGGGTATTATTCTGATATAGAAACAGAAGAGGAAGATAAACTATATGATGATTTAGTATATGAGTCTAATATAGATCAGACTACTACTGCTAAACCATGGATGGAAAGAGTTAGAATACTCCAATTACAATTAACTCAGACAGAAGATCCTGAAGAGATAGAAGAGATTAAAGAAAGATTATTAGCATTAGGATGGAATCCTGAGATTGAATATAATCTAGAAAACTCCATCAAGGCTGCTAATAGATTTACTAAATTAATATTACCAAAAAATAGAATGATAATAGAAGATGTATCTAATTGGGAAGTTACAGATGATGATATTATTAATGAATCTAAATTACCAGATTTATTTCGTCCAGTATATTTAGTATTCAGTAAGGGAGATAGTAAATTTTCTAATCTTATAACTACTGTAACTGGAGGGGAGTTTTCTCATGCAGCAATATCATTAGATGAATCTATGGAGCATTTATATAGCTACAATGTATCTGATGGTACGGTTGGATTATTAGGTGGATTCTCTAGAGAATCTATAAAAAAATATTCACAAAATAATAGATTTGCAGTATACTCTGTGGTGTTAGATAAATTATCATATAATATAATTAAAGAGAAAATAGATTATATGATTAATAATGCTGATAAGACTAAATATGCATTTAAAAATATACTTGTATTCCCATTAAAAAGTATTGGATCTACAAATAGATTTGAAGCAGAAATGATCTGCTCTCAGTTTGTAGATTCATTATTAAAATTAGCAAATGTAGATTTAGCCCCAGATATACCAGCGTCTAAAATATCACCTCAGAAATTATATGAGGTTATAAAAAATAGTAATCATGGATTTATGGTATTTGATGGTACTGCTAAAGATTATAATGCTGTAAAAGCTAGACGTATAATGAGTAAGGTAATTATGAAGAAGATAATACCTAAACATGAGGGTTGTATTATTGAAGCTAGAAGTATTCCTATAGAGGTTAGTCATAATGGAGATGTATTATTATCTAATCCATTTCCAAATTTTGATGAAGAGTATTATGCTTCTCATAAGCTGTTAATGCAATATGAGAAGTCTGGTAATATTGAGGGTATGAAGTATGAGTTATGTAGATTATTCTATATGAATTACATATTAGAATCTAGACTCTATCATAATAAGATTCTTTCTAATAAAGAAAAGAATATTAAAACTAGAGCAAGAATATTAAATGATTTCAATAAGTATCTGAAGTATGTATTATCTAAAGATAAATTATTTAATTTTGCTGAGTATTATGAGAAGTCTCCATTCTATGCTCATACATATAAGATTACTAAACCTACAGTATTAGCAGTTGGTGATTTAACAAAATATATTGCATCTATGATAGTATAAAATAATAACCCTGTACCGAATATGGTACAGGGATAATTTTTTGTTTAGTCGTATATTATAAATATGAGATACTAAAGACAGTATTATTAATAAAATATAATTTTAGGAGGACACAAAATGTATAACGTAGGAACAAGATGTTACAGATATGATGAAGATGGAACTTTTCTATTATTTAAGATAATTAGAGTAAAAGAACAATCTTATACTCTTAAGGGTATGAATAATAAGTCTGTATATATTCTAATTGAGGAAGACTTAAAAGATAAGTATATTATATTAGCACCAGATGCTCTTATGACTTGTGTTATTGCTAACTCATCTACAGCAGAAGATGATAAGAAGAATCCTAGAGAGGATGTAATTACTTCAGTATATAAATTAGTACCAGATGAGGAATCTAAAACTAGTTCTATAGATGGGATTCCAGCATTGGTTATGAGGCAGGATGTATATTCTGCATCTAAGAATATGCTATTTAGTTCTTTAGATACAATCTATGTAGGAGATTGTGTTAATAGAAATATGGTAGGTAATGATCAGGATATATTAGACTTCATAGAATGTGGAGAGATTAAAGTATCTACATCTATATCTCTCTATATAGATGATAAGTTTGATGATATCTTTAAAGTTATTCCTAGAGAGTTTGTAGAAGCAGCAGATAAAGTAATGCAAGAATTCATTAAGTCACAACCAGATACAATTAAAGGAGTATCTAAATCATTTAAAGATCTATTTATTGATAATCTATTCATAGCTGTATATAGACAGATGTTTAATATAATGGCTTTGAATTTCCCAATAGAACTTAACTCATCAAATGAGGTTATTATTCTTAATGCTAAACAGCATAAGAAGTTAGAAGACTTATTAAGAAAGCATATTAAGATTTATAGCATCATAAAATATGATAAAGATATAGATATATCTAAAGTCGTAAACTATAACCATATAATGGTTTCTGATATTAATGATATAATCTATATGATAGTATATGATGTGATAGATGAATATCCTGTAGATAATGATATTGCTAGTGCTTTATTGGGATTATAATTTACATTGGCATAAACAAAATTATAATCGCATACTATAAATGTGTATAAGCAGAATGTATAAGAGCATTCTGATTATATAAATAAAATATTTTAAGGAGGGATTTATCGATGAGCGATAACCTTAAGAATGTAGTAGTAAACAAGGGTGAAGTTCAGAATGAACAGAACCAGAATGGCAACAAGCCAGTGAAGATGTACGGATCTTTGAGGGAGGATGCGTATTTAAAATTCACAGCAACACCATTTGAAGCAGATGATAAAGTTTGGTATTTAACAAACAAAGAAATCTGCGAAGAGGTAAAGAAGAAGTTTGCAGAAACATTCCATGATTTAGTGGGTGTTATGCTTAGCTTCAATACCGACGGTAAGATGCAGTTTAACATGCAGTTCTTCTTTAAGAACAATACACTGCCATTACCAGAGGGTAAAATTAAGAATGTTATTTCATTGGTTGACGTAGTTAAGAATGAGAATAACTTCTATCAGAGCCAGAAAGCTATATCTAATAGCGCAGCTGGTAACTTCTTCACTATATCTGATGAGACAAAGCTTCTTTTGTCAAACTTCATGATTAAGGGAAGACCAAACAATATGCCTAACAACAATAGTTGGTCAGGTCATATTACATCTTTCACAACAAGAGTAGCAAATGATCCATATTATGGACAGTTTGCACCTCAGAATGCTACTGAGACAATGCTTGTAGTAAAAGACATTGACATCAGAACCATACTTAAGCATTGCTTATTCGGAGACGAAATGGTAAGACTTACAGTAAATGGTGAAGATGGTTCAGTGAACAACATTATGGCTTCTGCTTTCTACAATATCTCATTCGGTGAGATTCTGGATATCAATGAGCAGATCTTTAGTATTAAGATTGATCAGTTTGATCCAGAAGCAATTAAGAGAAAGTTCAGCCAGAGATATCCATATGTAGCTACAATGGCTCCAGTGGGTGTTAAGTATTTCTAATTTTAGAATGCTGGAAGATTCCGAGACGGTATTATCCGTCTCGGGATTATTTTTATTTTTTATGCGAGGTAAATATAATGGATTTAACAGTTAAATTATTAATAGTTGTAATTGTATCCATAGTGCTAATGTGGTTACATTTTGAATCGTTATATAAAGATATTAAGAAAGATCTATCTTCACAATTAGAAATAATGAGAGATCTAGTACAAATAACTAGTGATATTAGAGAGTGTTATGACTCATTAGTACAAGTATTATATTCTGATAGCCAGACTATTGAAGAAATGGTACTTGATACCATTAAGTGTTCTAAAGAAGAAGATTCTAAGAAAGAGGTATAAGATTATACCAGTAGTAACGTTATTATAAAAGCATAAAGCTTTTAATCTAAAAATTATTGGAGGATAAATATCATGAAGAAAGATGATAATTTTAGTTATGAAATTAATAAGGAGTATGATTATATTATTGAAGAGGCTGCTAATACTACCATATGTCTTAGAAAGATATCATGGGGTGGTAGACCCGAGAAGATTGATATAAGAAAGTATTCATATTCAGATGGTGAAGAGAAGATGATGAAAGGAGTATCTTTATCAGATGAGGGAGCTAATGAGCTTACAAATGTCTTAGCATCTACAGGATATGGAGATACTAAGAAATTAGCTAAAGCTATAAAGAGTAGAGAAGACTACTATGATGGATGTGAGAATGATATAGAAGAAGAATCTGAAGAAGTATCTGAGGGTGAGTATTATGATCCGAAGATGCTTATATCTTAATGGAGGGAAATGCATATGAAATTATTTGGTAATACTAGTGACTTATTTGGATCATCTACAGATAAACCCATAGATGATAAGCCAGTAGAAGAGAAAGTAGAAGTAATATCCTCTAGCAATACTAGTAGTGTTGTTGGAGTAAGTGGTGGATTGAATTTTGATACTGCCATAGATTGTATGATATGTGGTCAGCCATTTATTCAAGACTGGCAGCATAAAGAATATAATATGTGTAATACATGTAGAAATAAATTAAGAGCATTGATTGGTAGGTGATATTATGAACTCTGATTATAGAGTTGATATAGAGAGTTTATTGTATGGATATTATATCAAATATGATAAGCTCTCTGAGCTTATAAGAACGGTGAATTGTAACGTAGGTTGTGTTGATATTTATATTGACTTATATGATATTCTTAAGAATGTGTATAATACAAATATACATACTTCTAAGCAATTAACCATAGTGTCTTCCATAATTAATATGGCTGCACATTATAGAGGTTTCTTTAGATACCGTTTAGGTATTAATACAAGAATATTTCTTGTATATGGTGAAGATATTACTAATAATCATACTCAGTATATTCGTGAGTATAAAGAGATATCTAGAAATTTAGAGAATCTTAATTATAATAAGATTGATTCTGTAATAAAGTCTCAATTAGAGATGGTTAAACTCTTATGTGGATATATACCAGATGTGTATTACATCCACAGAGCTACAAACTCAGCAATGTTTATTTATGATAATATTTTATCAAATAATTCAGTATCATTTATAATATCTAAATCTAGATATATGTATCAGATCCCAGCAATGATTCCTAATAATACTTATATTCTTAGACCTAAGAAGAAATCTGGGGAAGATATATCTTATCTTATTAATCATGGTAATTCATTACTATATCAATTTGATAAGAGTAATAATGATAAATTAAAAGAGTTTAATCCTACTCTTATGAGTTGTCTTTTAGCATTGAATGGATTTGGATCTTATAATCTTCATGCAAAGTGTAATATCACTGTAGCGTGTAGTCTTATACATCAAGCAATACTTGAGGGTAAGATTACTAATGGTATGAATCCAGATCCAGCATATGTTTACTCTAAGCTTGATTTTTCTGTGACTAGATATATATCTATAACAGATTTTAAGTTTAGATTCATGGCAATAGATTTGAATAATCAGCATTTGTTATATAGCAATATGATTGAATCTAAAGATATTACATGGAATATTAATTTGTATGATCCGGAAACGGTAAGACATATCGCAAATAAGTATTTCATCGACAATCCATTAGATTTAAATAATCTCTAGGAGGTGGTATAATATGATTTATTTCAGATATAGACCAGAACCAGATTATAATGTATTATTAAAGAAAGATATTGTTGGTTATACCGATGATACTCTATATGGTGTTATGTCTGATGGTGATGCTGGCAATCTAAAGTATTGTGCAGCATATCTTATTTGTGAATTAGAGTATATTAATGGTCTTACCATTAATAAGAACCCAATAGTTGTTGTAGCTCAGAATGATAGAAGTGCTTGTGAGTTATATACTGAAGTCACTGGCAAGGTTGGTTCAATTATGGAGATGATTAGAAGTAATTGCTCAAAACTTAAAGTAGAGATAGGAGATTAATAACATGAATAAATATATAATATCTCAACAGAATAGAATCCTTACAATGGATCATGTGAATATGTTATTCTATATCCGTAAGGGTGATGTACAAACTAAGAATGCAGAACAGTATACTGTAATGAGAAAGTATACAAACTTCTCTCAGCTTACAGATACATCAAATATCTATAATGTAATCTTAGCAGTTGCTAGCGTAGAGATTGGTTCTGGTTTACCAGATAAGATTGAGTTTACTGAGAATGCTGAGATTGATAGTAATAGAATGGGTAAAGTATTTGGTATTGTTTATAGTAAGCCTACATCTAATGTATTCTATTTAGAATTAGCATTCTGTAAAGATATTGAAGCAGCTCAAGAGTTATTTACTAAGAGATTAGATGGGTATGAGAATGTAAATAAGAAATCCATTTTCATATTTGAATTTGGCACTCTATTGAAGACTGAAGATAATGATAAGTATATCTATAGTAAGAGAAGACTTATAGTTGTAGAAGAATCTCAGTCTCCAAATATTATTGTTAAAGAGGGTATTGATGCTCTAGAAGAGTTCAATAGAAAGATGTATTCTTGTGAATTAAATGAAGAGGATATGTAATATGAGTAAGAAAGAAGTAAAAGAAAAGATTACTAAGAAAGACTTCATTGATAAATTGATGTCTATGACGCATCAAGAAATCAATGATTTTATCAAAGCCAATGGAAAGGGACCGAAACCATGTAGAATGTGCCATATTGTAACAAACAAGGTTTCTAAACAAACGCAAATCGATAGTTAGGATATAGAAAATTATTCTGATTATCACATATTCATAATCCCTAAGAGGGATAACATAATAAAATTAATGGAGGAAACTACTATGGAATCTGTAAAAGATCTAGTAAAACAAATTGATAAGACCAGAACACAGGCTTCTGCGTCTGCTAAAGATGAAACTACTGTAATGAGGGCTATGCTTAATGATCCTACTTATAAAGTAGATGTATATAGCAAGAAAGGTATTGAAGGTCAGTATTGTCCTCATGATGAAGCTGTTAATTTAGCTTCAAATATTATTAAAGGAGCTGCTAGTATCCCTGCAGCTGAAGCTAATGAGTTGGCAAATAAGTATGAGTTTACTAAGAATGATGCTAATATCATGATTGGTATTTCTAAAGAGTTTGTTAATACTTATCTTGATACTGGAAGAAAGTTACCTCTTGGTGGAAGAGAAGATTCTAATATCTCTATTAAGAAGAGAGTTAAAGAAGAATCTATTTCTAGCTTCCCTATAAAGACTGGAGTTAATTCAGATGGTACAGATAAATATGAAAGCAAATCAGGTAAGAAGATACCAGCTCATGGTAGTCTTAAAGTATTCTCACCATGCCCAACATGGCTTAAATAATCATCAGCTTGTTACTGTAATTCGATCTCCTATACATTTGGGAGTGGGGAAACCCACTCCCCCTCTTTTTTTGTCTAGTAAGACATTTGATTAATGTACGTAAGGAGGTGAAAATAACATGGCTATGACGAGAATAGACCAATATGTGAAGAATTTAGTAAGATCTACTGTGTTTACAGCAGCTGATGTAGTTAAGTCTGACTTAGCTCCAGATACTGTAGAGTTTATTCAAGCTAATAAACAAGTATTCACTAGTACTTATTCTTTATTGAAAAATCCTAAGGCTGGATTTAAGAAATCTGTTGAAGCTATACAGGATTCTAAGATATATAAAGCTTTAGATTATGGTCTTAAAAATACCCTAGAGGATTTACGTACTGGAAACTTCTACAATGTTGAACGTAAAGATAGAGATGAAGCTAGACTTGCTGGTATGGATGCTAGTAACATGGGGGATCTATCTGAGTTTGGTATTGATGATAACTGGGAAAAGAATCTCGGGAGTAACACAAAGCCTGAAAGATCTAATGTAATCACTAGTGGTGATGAAGCTGTAATTAATGCTGTAGAGGGATCTATATCTGCATCAACATCTGCTAATGTAAATGCTATTATTGGTAGTGCTGATGCTATGGTTAAGACTTCTAGAGCTAATACTGCAATGCTATATGCTCAGAATGAGAAACTTTTTGGAGCTATCCATAAAGACATCATGGGTATTGGTAGTATGATGAATGAATCTTCTAAGATACAGACTGCTGCAATGCAGAATATCGATAAGAATTCATCTACATACTACACTCAATCTATTAAATTAGATACTGAACGTAATGCTATTCTTAAAGAGATGCTTGAAATGCAGAGAGAGATGTATAAGACATCTGCTGCTAAAGAGAAAGCAGAGAAAGATAAGCAATCTTCTAAGAAGAAGTTAAGATGGTCAGATGTTCAGTATAATGGTATGGTAGATCTTGGTAATTATTCTAAATTAGTCAATAATAATATTAAGAATTTAACTAGCATGTTTAATATCCCTGGTATGGGTGATGATTCTAACATGCTTGCTTCTATGATGGTATCCCCATTACAATTTGCATTAGAGTTTGCTGTTAAAGGTGTAATACCTGCAACTATTAAAGAAGCTACTAAAGAGCTTAATGATACTATTGCTAGCGTATTTGGTGTCACTATTGGTAGAATGACTAAAGCTAGAAGAGATGATGAGGGTGGTATTTGGGGAATGCTATCGAAGATATTCGGTATTAATTCAGATCCAAATAGAACTCTAGATACTTCTAAATATGAAAAGGGTGCAGTACCATTTGATGGTATTACTCGTAAATCTATTATAGAAGTTATACCATCATATCTTGCTAAGATTGAAGCCCATCTATTAGGATCAAGAGAAAGATTCTATGATTATGAATCTGGTAGATGGACTAAAGCTCAAGATGTTAAGAAAGACTTTGATAAAGTTAAAGATAGATATGAAGAATCTGCATCATCTGAATATATGAGAGACCTTAATAAGGCTACTAAGAATATATCATTTAAGAGTAAATCTGACTTTACTAGGTTTGAAAAAGCCAAGAAAGAAATGATTAAATTCATATATGAAACAGATGGATGGATTAATTGGGAAGCTAGTGCTGCTGCTAATGGTGTTAATCCTGCAAAGTATCCTAATCTGTCAGATGAGAATGTATGGACTTTAATTACTAAGACTTCAAAAGATATGTATACATTCATGGGAGCTAACGGTAAGAAGAACTTCAAAGCTTCCAAACTCATGGGAATAACCAATAAGGTTAGAGATGCTAAAGATAGTGAAGAGAGATGGTATAGAGAGAAAGAGAATGGAGATAATGCTCTTAAAGCTATAATGTCTCAAGGATTCTCTAATGTAGATAAACATATTTCTTATCTAGATAAAGATAAGAAATTTATGAAAGTTCAAAGTCCTTATAGTACTTTTAAAGATGAATATGGTAATTCTATATTTAATTATCTTCAGAATATTAATAAAGAATTAACGTATATGAGAATGTATGGTGGTTTAAGAGGAAAGGATACTAGTAGTAATAATAACCTACCTAATATAAATACTGTTATTGATCTTAAGAATCCTAACTGGAATCCTAATATTACTAGTTCATCTCAAGAAGATAGAGATATAGAGAAGTTATATCAGAAAGCTTTAGATCGTGCTAGAAGTGGTAAAGCTATAGTATTTAGTGATCTTGATAGATTAGATTCTGAACAGCTTATGAACTTAATGGGTGCTATAAGAGATGCTGCTACAGATAAGCATAATGCTAATCTTAGAGCTATGGTAGAATCTAATGCTTTATCTAGTTATCTAGATGAAAGATTTGGTACTGATAAATCCTCATTAGATCAAGCTAAGAAGAGACTTAGTACTGGTAATAAAGCTACCGATGATGATGAAGATAATATAGAGAGTAGTGATCCTGCTGAGAAGAATTTTATACAGAAGATGGTTGGTAAGATTAGAAAGTATGGTTCTTTCTCTAAAGCAATAACAAGTACTGGTACTGAGATATTTAGAGATATGCTATATAGTGCAGATGCTGCAATATACAATATGTTTTTTAAGTCTGAATTACAGGGTGATGATAAGAAGCAAAAGTTCAAGGGTATGATGGACTTTATGGCTAATAAGATTAATACTACATTCACTAAGATTGGTGATTATTTTAAAGATCATGTACTAGATCCTCTTAAAGAGAAGCTTGGTATTGGTGAAGATTTTAAAGATAGATTTAAAGGTTCATTTAGTGGTATAGCTAGAGGCTTAGGTAGAATGTATGTTCAAGCTAATAAAGATGTATTTGGTGAGGGATATAAATACTTTACTGGAGAAGAATATGGTTCTAAGAAAAACAAATATGGATTAACTCCAGATCCAACTCTAAAGCCAATAGCAAATAAAAACCTAATTAATGAAATTTATGATACTAAGCAACCTACAAAAACTCCAGCTACTAAGGGTAATCAAGTTGGTGATACTACAGCTCCAGTATTAGATATAGATAGTCTTGGTGGTCTTGCTAAAGGTACTATGGGTAGACCATTTATGGGTAATAGTATGCTATCTAAGGGTGAATTGATATTTAACTCTAGAGGCGTTAGTATGATTAATAAGACTGGTGCTTATAGAGTTAATGAACCATCTCATATTCTTAACTCTGAAGATTCTCATACTCTTCTTACTGGAATGGGTATTAATGCTGGGCCTAAGCATTCTATAGCATCATCTTTAGCTAAAGAGAAAGCTGAGAAGAATAGATTATTTGGTACTAATGCTAGAGGTATATCTCATCATGCTGATGCTGATATGAAAATAGAGGGTACTGACTTCACTCTTGGTGAGTTATTAGAAACTGCTAAGAAGTATGCTCCTGAGACTGCTGCTGGTGGAGCTATGGGTGGATTAATAGGTTTATTAGTTGGAGGTCCATTAATAGGTGCCGCTATTGGTGGAGCATCTATGCTTATAAAGAATAGTGATTCTCTTAAAGATAAATTATTTGGTAAATTAGTAGATGGTGAAAGAGAAGGTGGATTTGTTCCTAAAGTTATACAAGAGAAAGTATCTAAATACTTCCCTAGTATGACTAAGTATGGTATGGCTGGTTTATTACCTGGACTTATTACTCCTTTAGGCCCTATAGGAGGTATTCTTGTAGGTGCTGCATTTGGTTTCTTAAAAGAGAATGAAGATTTTAAGAAGAAGTACTTTGGTAAAGAGGGTAAACTCACTATAGGTCAGAAAGAACAAGATATTCTAAAGAAGATGTTCCCTGCTGCTGGTAAGGGAGCATTAGCAGGAGTAGTTGCTTCTATAGCTTTAGGTGGACCATTTGGTGTCTTAGGTAGTGCTGCTCTTGGTGCTGGTTTAGGTATGATGGGTGCTACTGATGAATTTAAAGATATGCTTCTTGGTGCTGATATAGATGGTATAAGAAATGGTGGTCTTGTTGGAGCATTTAAAGATGCTATTGCTCCATTGGGTGAGTCTATGGCGACTCTTGGTAAGAAACTTATAAATACATTTGATAAGAATGTGGTAGATCCATTATCTAGATTCATTAAACCTGCTATACATGCTATACCTCAAGTCTTAGGTATTATACCTAGAAAGATAGGTGATGCTCTTAAAGATAAAGTACTTAAGACTAGTAAGACTGTAATGGATAAATGGTTTGGTAAAGAATCAGTACTTGGTACTATGGCTAGAGGTGCTATTGGAGCTGCTGCTATGCCATTTAAATTGGCTACATCACCATTTAAATTATTTGGTATGGCTGGAGATGCTATAAGACAAAGACAGGTAGATACTCTTAATGCTAGTTATATGACAGCAGAAGAACGTATGGAGTTTGCTAAGAGACGTGGTAAGAAAGTATCTGGATTAGATGAGATGCTTGCTGGTGCTAATAGAGCAGATCTTAGTACGTTAAAAGATACTATTGCATATAGATTAGATAATAAAGAAGCCATATCTAAGAAAGTTAAGAGTTCTGGTGCTGATATTCTTAGAACTCTTGATAGTTTCCAAGGTAGTAATGGTGGTAAGATATCTACTAAGGGTAGAGAGAAGATTACTAAAGCATTAAACTCTGGTAATATTGACGCTGTAATGAATATTCTTTCTAAAGAGGGATTATCTAAAGAAGAATTCAATCAGCTTATGAATAAAGATGTTGATCTTAATAGTAAATTAAATAAATTTAAAGATTTTTATGAGAGAAGGAATGTTGCTGGTAATAAGACTGATACTGGGTTAAGAGAAAGTGAAAAAGTTATACAAGAGATTATACGAAAAGGTGGTATTAAAGGTTTTGATATTAATAATAATCATGATCTTGAGAAGTTATATGCTACTATAGCTGCTGAATTAGAGCATAAAGATGCTATGAATCCAGCAGAGCTAGAAGCTAATGAGAAAGAATGGAAATTAGATGAAGATCGTAATACTACTCTTAAAGAACTTCTTAAGGCTACTAACATATCTAATCAACTTCTTGGTGCATTAAATGGTTTAAGTGTTGATGAGATGAATAAATCATTTAATACTGGATTAGATAAACTTGAAAGTGGTGAATCTAAAGCAGAAGAAGTTAGTGATAATCTTAGAGGTATGGCTAAGATTCTTGATAATGCTAGAAATACAAAGAGATTGGTTAATGATAAAACTGATCAGATTAATGCTAATAAAGAAGCTATGGCTGATCGTCTAATAGGTAGATATGCAGATATAGATATGGAAAAAGCAGGAGCAGGAGAGCAACTCAATAAACTTAGAGAGATAGCTTCAACTCCTGCACCTGGAATGTTTAAACATGGTGGTTCTGAAGCATTCATGAGAGCTTCTAAAAGAGGTATGTCTATCAATCAGTTAACCCTCTTAGGAATTGAGAAGACTGTTATATTTGATAGGTTCTTAAAGAAGACTAAAACTAGAGGCAATCAATATGATGATAAAGCTGCATTATATATTGCTGAGTTAAATCCTGTAGATAGAGGTAATTTACAGAAACTTATACTTACTAAAGGATTCTCTAATTGGCTTAATGCTATAAAGAGACCTCTTACTGAAAAAGATATTAAAGCAATCCCATTACTTGGAGCTAACTATAAAGAGTTAGGTAGAAAGTTTGATACTGCTGCTAAGAATCCTAAGAAGTTTAAAGATGTAGAATCAGTTATAAATATGAGTACTGCAGATTGGGTACATACTGATCAGGGTATTATTCCTACAGATGAACCTACTGAAGAGAGTAATGGTCTTGGTACACTCCTCTTAGGTGGAGCTAAAGCATTATTATCTGGAGGTGCTAAGTTAGCAGGTAAAATATTTGGTGGTAGAGAAACATCTGCTCGTAGTGATGGTGGCGGTGTTGTAAGAACTCTTAGTGCTCCAATATCTACTGAAGTGGAGAATAGTGTTGGTACTAGCACTGCTGGTAATTTTGATGAAACTGATAGAGCTGGAGATGGTAGAGATGTAGTACCAACCAGTGAGGGTATGGCTTTAATTAAAAGAAGTAGTGATGGTTCTGTAGATTATGATACTACAGATTCTAATACTAAATCTATATTACAGAAATTAGAGTTAAGAAAGAGATTCTCAGAGAAGTTACAGGCTGCTCAGATGAAAGCTTCTGAATTATCTACTAAAGTATTTGGTGAGACTGAAGAAGAGAAGAGGAAGAATAAACTTGGTATGCTTGGAGCTATCTTAGGTGGAACTTTCTTAGCTAAGACTGGTATATTTAAGAAGTTATTTGAAGGCGTTATTAAACCAGTATGGACTAACCATATAGAACCATTCTTTAATGATAAAGTAATGCCATGGATTCAGAATGATTTACCTAACCTTATTGGTAATACCATATCTGGTGCTGTTGAATTATTAACAGAGAAGATCCCTACTATAATAGAGAAAGCTATAACTGTTGCTGTTGAGAATATGCCTACAATAATAGCTGCTGTTCTTAAGGGTACTGGTAAGGGTATAAATAAAGCATTACAACACTTAACTGGAGATGATCATGGTGAGGGTACTGAAACTAAAACTACTAAAGATAATCTTAAAGTTGGTTATGATGAGCATGGTAATACTCTTACTCCAGAACAGATGGCTAATGCTTCAGTAATATATAATGCTCAAGGTGTTGGAGCTACAGTAAATCCTGATGGTACAATAACATTTGCTGATGATTCTAGTGAGTATGCTACCTTAGCTCATACTGTAGGTAAAGCATCTTTAAAATCTTTTATGCATGGTGGTGTTCTTGGGGCTGGTCTTATTGGTAAAGGCTTAAATGCTATGACTAAGAGTAAGATGCCTGTTGCTAAATTACTTGGCTATGCTGGTAAGGGTATAATGGCACCTATAAATGCTGCTGGTAATGCAGGTAGAGGTATGGCTAATATGATAGCAGCAAGATCTGTTAATGCTGTTAATGGTATTGCTAATCCTACATTAGCATCAGATATATTTAATAGAGCTGGCGGTAATAAATTAGTATCTAAAGCTGCTGGGGTTGGTAATAAGATAAGTAGTGCTTTAAATGCTGGTAGAGATCTTAATGCTTTAAATAAAGCAGGGTCTGTATTTGCTAAAGAAGCTACAGTTGGTCAGAAAGTTATGTCTAAAGTAGCTAAGGGAGTAGATGCTACTAAAGCTGTTGGTAGTAAAGTAGGTACTATAATAAATGGATTAAAAGCTGGTCTTGATAAATTATTCTCTAGTAATGTAGTATTATCTAAACTTGGAGATATTATAAAGGGGATAAAGAATACTAAAGTTGTATCTGGATTAATGAAGATGAAAGATAAGTTATTCTCATTCTTCTCTAAATTAATAGCTGGTAGTGCTGCTAAGGTAGGACCTAAAGTTGTACTTAAAGCTGCTAGTAAAGTATTATTTGTTCTTACTATAGCTCAGATAGTTGCAGACTTTGTACTAGGATGTGATCAAGCTGAAGCAATCCTTGGTGTTAATCAAACTGATATATTAGAAGAATTCTTATGTGGTATTGCTAAAGCAGTATGTGGTGCTACTGTAATATTAGATATTGTACCTGGAGTTCCTGCTGTAGCTAAGATGCTTTGTGAATTCTTTAATAAAGATCTTAATCTTGAAGCTAGAAGAAAAGAAGCTGATGCTGAATATGAGAAGTATAAATTAGAAACTGGATCTACTGAATCTAAAGATGAGTATTTAAAGAATACTAAGTCTGTATCTGGTAAGGTAGGTAAAGTTGTTGGTAAAGCATGGAAAGGTGTTAAGAATGTTGCTGGTAAAGTCTGGGGTGGTGTTAAGTCTGTTGGTTCTTGGGTTGGAGATAAAGTCTCTGGTGTTGCTAACGTTGTAGGCGGAGCTGTTGGTAAGGCAGGAGAATTCATTGGTGGTGTTGTTGGTAAAGTAGGAGATGTTGGTAAAGATTTATTAGATGCTGTAGGTAAGGTTGGTAAGTATGTTGTTAAGGGTGATGTATTAGGTTTAATGGATTATAATACCAAGGTTAAAGGTGTAGAAACCTATGAGGGTAATTTAGCTAAGCCTGTTATTGGTATGATTAAATTATTAAGCTTCATGCCTACTGTAACATCTGCTATAGTTCATAAGATAGGTGATGTTATTGGTGGTGTAATAGATGTAGTTAAAGATGTTGGTGGTGGAGCTATTGATATAACTAAAATGCTTGGTTCTAAGATGCTAAAAGGTGATATTGCTGGGTTAATGGAAGCTAAACCTCTTAGGTATAAGAGCTTACTTGGAGATACAGCAGCAACGATGTTTACTGGCATATCTAAACTTGCTTTATTTATACCTACATTGATATCTGCTGGTGTTCATTTCATTGGAGATAATATTGGTAAGATAGTAAATGGTGTAGTTGCTGTTGGCACTGGTATAGCTAATATATCTACTAGCCTTGGTTCTAATTTATTAGATGGTGATATTGCTGGTCTTATGGAATACAAAGCTCCAGTATATAATAATCTCTTAGGGGATACAGCAGCAACGATGTTCGCTGGTATTGGTAAGGTTGCATTGTTCTTACCTACAGTAATATCTGCTGGAATACATAAGGTGGGAGAAGTACTTAAACCTGTAGTAGATGGTGTAATTGCTGTTGGTAATGGTATTGGTACGATAACTACAGATCTTGGTTCTAAAGTAGTAGATGGAGATATCGCTGGTCTTATGGAATATACTGAACCTACATATGGTAACTTTATGGGAGATACAGCAGCATCAATGTTTACTGGTATAGGTAAGGTTGCATTATTTGTACCTACAGTAATATCTGCTGGAATACATAAAGTATCAGATTTTGTTAGTGGTATTGCTACTGCTGGTACTGAAGGTATGAATAAGAGTAATGAAATAATAGATAAAGTAATTAATGGTAAATTATCAATATTTAGTGCTGAATATTGGGATTCTGGTGTTAAAACAGATGGTATTGGTGGTACTATTGCTTCTGGAGTTACATTATTAACCAGATTAATTAGAACACCTATAGCTATTATTGGTCAGATATTCAAAGGTCTTAAAGAGTTTCTTGATGGTATAGTAGATTGGGTAGGTGGATTCTTTGGTGGAGTTAAAGAGTTCTTCTCAGATCCATTAGGATTTATCTATGAGAAATTTACTGGAGAAAAATATGGTGAATCTAGAGAACCTGTAGAAAGTAGTAGCTTACATGTTAAAGATGAAAATAACCCATTATATGCAAGATTTGGTGGATATGGAACTAAATATGGTAGAGGTAAGTATTCTAAACAAACAGATCCTGCAATTGCTGGAAGAAGATTTAATGCTAAGGGTGATTCTTCTCTACAGACTATTGGTGATTCTGCATGTGGACCTGCAGCTGCAGTTAATGTAGTTGAGTCTATGTATGGTCGTGGAGGTAATGCTGTTCTTAGTGCTGCTAATATGGCATTAAAGGGTGGATATAAAGAGAAAGATGGTGGTACAAGACCAGACTTCTTTGGTGATTACTTCAGTCAGCATGGATTAGATTCTCAAATGTCTACTAGCAGATCTCAGTTAGCTGCTAATATTAATAGTGGTATGCCTACAGTATTAATGGGTTCTGATGCTAATGGAACTTCTGGTAGAACTCCATATGGTAAGACTCCTCATTATGTAACCGTTACTGGTACTGATGGTAGAGGTAATGCTATAGTTCAGGATCCTGAAGCTAGTAAAGATGATCAGTTGTATAATATGAATACTCTTTTAAGTAAATCAAACTTAGGAGTTTCTGCATATGGTAGAGGCTCTAGAATACCATTCCATAGAATACTTCCTACATCTGCATTTGGTAGGCTTCGTGGTAAATGGGGACGTGGTGAAGCTACTGTTGGAGCTGATGGTCTCTTAACTGGTAGAGTAATTAATATTCCTGCTGGACTAGGTTCATACTTTGTTATTGAGGGATGGCATACAATTACATCTACTCAAGGTACATGGCAAGGTAGACTTAAAATGAAATGTGAAAATTACGATCAAGAAGGATTTGCAAAAATTGGTGATCGTTATGTTATTGCTTGTACTACAGTTTATGGTGTGGTTGGTGATTATGTAGACTTCTATCAAAGTAATGGTAATGTGTTTAAATGTATTATTGGTGATATTAAATCTGCTGGTGATGCAAATATTGGCGTATATGGTCATGATTATGGTAAGAATGTTTTAGAGTTTATTTGTAATAGATCTTGGTATGGACCTCCAATGCATGCTAACCCTGGAACGAAATCATTCCATCCAGAATGGGGTGGTCAAACAATGGTTAAAGCTGTTAATGGTGGTTCATTCTTTACTGCTGCAGAAAACTTAGAACAAAGAAAATATCTTTATAAACGATATGGTGGAAAATATCCTGGAATTGGTCCTAATGGTGAATGGACTAAAGTAGATGGAGATACTACAAGTTCTGGAACTATGACTAATATGGGTGGAGTTAGTGGAGATGCTACTACTGGAAGTACAACAACATCCACTGAATCTCAGCAGCCTCAGGGTATTTTTAATTTATTTAGTAATTTATTAGATAACTCTATTGCTGGTAAAGCATTATCTGCATTTACTGGAAGTATGTCTGGTGATAGTAGTTCATCATCTATGGCATCTTCTGGAGATAGTGGTAGTCTTGCATCTGGTGAGAGATATACTGGAGATGCTACTGGAGATCCTAAGAAGCTTCTTGAAGTTGCAGCATCTCAGGTTGGTACTAAAGAAGATCATTCTAGAAATGATACTCAGGGTCGTGGTTGGACTAAGTATGGTCAGTGGTTTGGAATGCCTAATGAAGAATGGTGTGCTATGTTTGTATCATGGGCAGCAAATCAAGCTGGTATTCCTACAAGTGTAATTCCTAAACATGCTTCTACTGTTGATGGTGCTCAGAGATTTCCAAGTCTTGGTGGTCAGTTAGTTACACCTCAGAATGCAAGTCCTGGTGATATTGTTTATTTCTATTACCCTAGAGCTGGAAGAATAGCTCATGTAGGTATTGTAGAAAAAGGTGGAGATGCTGTCCATACAATTGAAGGTAATACTGGAGCTAATATAGATGAAGTTAAGAGACAAACTTATCAGTTTTCTGATCCTTCATTGAATAAGATATTTAGACCTAACTATGCTGTACCTAACGGTAAGAATTCTGTATCTAGTGAATCATCTAAGATACTTGGTGATGGTCCTAATACATTAGCAGAACTTGCTACTCATGGACCTAAGAATAAGTCTACTGCTAAAGTAACTGGAACTAATGTAAATATATCTGCTACTGGAACTAGATATGGTAGAGGTAAACCTTTATCTAATCTTGGTACTTTTAAAGAAGCAGCTAAGAGTTCTGTACCTAAACTTAATGCTATTCCTACAGATAATAATAAAGATCTTATGAAAGAGTCTAAAGCTAGTGGTACTAAAGTAGGTGATGTTATAACCTATAATGGTAGAAGGATTGCTGCTACTGGTACTAATGATAGACCTAAGATGATGGGTGCTGATATGGCTACTAACGTAATCATACAATTGCTATATAGAATTGCAGATAATTCAGATAAATTAAATCTGATATTCCAGATTCTTAGTGATAAATTAAATCTAAAGATATCTTCTAAAGATATGCATAAAGCCACAGAAGTAGATAGAAGTCTCAAAAGACAGATAAGATCTGCTCTTAGTGGAAATGGCGAAAATGCCGATAGTGCGTCAATTCAAGACATGATCAGTAGTATGAGACTGATAGCATCACAATAATGCGAATTTGATAAAATGACATGTCCTCAGATAGTCTATATGGCTATCTGAGGATCATTTTATTATTGGAGGTGGTTAAGAAGTATGAAAAAAATGAATAAAAATGACATTGCTAATATGCTTGGTACATTACTACAAACTGAACATGGTTTATCTGTAGCTCAAGCTAGTGCAATGGTCGCTACATTAGAAGCTAATTCTGGATTAAAGTCTGGAGCTGTTGAAGGTGTAACATCTTCTAAAGAATTTGATAAGAATGTAAAAGATTATGATAAATATATGAAGAAGCTTAAGGATGAGTATGGTAACGTTAATATGGCTATGGATGGTCAATCTTATCCTGGAATTGGTATTGGTAATTGGAGAGGCGAAGAAGCTAGAAAGCTTATAGAATATTGTAAAGCAAATAAGACTAGTTGGAATGATCCAATGGCTCAAATAACATACTTTATTGATTCTAATAAAGATACTATAGAAGAAATGAAACAGAATCCTAATATGAGTATGAAGACAGCATTACTATTAGCTAATGATCCTAGAAATAGTTTAAAGAAAGTTACTGATGAGAAGAAGATGGCTATAGCTCAGAAGTATGTAAATGCTGCTACAGAAAACCGAGGGTTATTTGTAGGTATAAATAGTTCTGATTTAAAAGAAGCTACTGAAGCAAGTAAAAAGTTTGAAAAGGTAATGAAAGATGTAGGTAATAAGATAGATCCACTAGCTAGAGCTAAAGATAAAGTTAAACAAGGTAAGAATGAAAAGAAAGATGGTAAAGATACTAAGAAGAAAGCTGAGAATACTGTACCACCTAAGAAGCTTAGTAAGAAAGAACAAGAAGCATTAAAGAAGAAAGAGTTAGAGAAGATTAAGAAGAAACAAAGAGAAGAACGTAGAGCTGCTAGTAGAGCAGCTGCTGCTAATGTATTAGCGATGACTTTCAATAACTCAGATCAATCTAAAGGATTAAGAGTTAAAGATATCCATGGTATTATGGGTATACCACCTCAGTTTCTTCCTACGGCAGATCCTAGATTATCACATACTGGAACAAATCCATATGGAGATAATGGTGGTATTGGTAGAGTATATGCTACTAAGATTCTTAAGTATATGCCATTATTACTAATCATCCCAGGAGTTCCAGAATTCATGAAAGGATTCTCTAAAAAACAAAAGAAAACAATTCTTGGTGGTGCTTTTGTAGGTAATCAAACTCAAGAGTTTGCAGATCTATTAGAAACTGGAAATGGTAAGTATTATTCTCTTAAACCAAATATAGTAGAATATTATGAATACGTAAATACTGCACTAAGAGCATCTGCATTACTCTTAGGAATAAATAAAATAGTATATCATAATTCTCAGTTAAGTAAAATAGACTGGAAAAAAGTTACTGGAGGAGGAAGTCTTCTTAAAGAGGGAGGTTTATTCAACCAATATAATCAAGCAATACCATTCTATGCTGATTGTGGTACAGATGTAAGTGAATCTTTTAGTAACTCAACATCTCAATCTAGTTTAGCAGGTACCATAAATGGATTATCTGATAAAGCTAGAGAGTTAAGTTTCTTAATGGGTATTGGTTCTAACTCAGTAGGATTAAAATTAGATAGATTCTTAGGTCAAGAAGGATTAGCATCTAATATAGAGACTGCTAAGAGTATGATAAATAATATTGTTGGTAGTAGAGGTAATATCTTTAGTAGTTTTATTGCTAAAGCAGAAACAGTAATGGCTGGAGGTAGAATAGTATTTCCAGAGATATGGTCAGATTCATCATTTGGAAGATCTTATTCTTGTAAAATGAATTTAGTTGCCATTGCAGGAGATAATCTATCTCTCTTCTTAGGTATAATGGTTCCAATGTGGCATGTATTATGTCTAGTATTACCACGTAATGCTGATGCTCAAGCTTATTATTCTCCATTCTTAGTAAGAGCATACTACAAGGGTATGTTTAATATAGATATGGGTATTATAACAGATCTTAGTTTAACTAAGGGTGGTGAAGGAGAATGGAATATTAATGGTATTCCTACACAGGCTGAGTTATCATTTACTATAAAAGATCTCTATGAAGAATTATCTATGACTAATGATGATAAGTTTGGTACTAAATTATTATCTAACGTAGCAGAGTTAGATTATATTGCTAACAATTGTGGTATTAATATTAACGATACTGATATTAATAGAACATTTAAACTCCTTACTGGGCTTGCTGGAGGTAATGTATCTAATATTATTAATAAAGCATTTGATAAGTTCTCTCAGAGTATTAATAATAGAATTTCAGATGTATTTAATATATTCTATTAATATATTCCATACAAGCATATAAATCTTGTATTGGAGGTAATTATGAAGAATAGAAAACAAAAGATGTTAGAGTATGAAGAGAAGTATTCTAATATTCCTAGAGATTATAGAGCTAGGTTAGAATATATGTATGATAATTTAAATATAAATGAATCTAAAGCTGTAGAGATTATGAAACAACGTCAAGCATTTATGCATAGTATGTATTATGAGACTCTTAGATTAGTCTTATATGAGATTCCAGAACATACTCCTAGACCTAGAGCTAGATTAATAAACAAAACTGGTATTATAAATGCAGCTACTGGAAACAATAGTTTTATTCAAGTATATTCTATTACTGGAAGACAGAACAGGGAGTACATGCAGATGTTTACTAAAGAGAATCTATCATATTTAGAACAGTTGTTATGTACTCCATGTGATATTGAATATAGAACATATTTTCCTACACCATCAAACTATAATAAGGTTGAAAAGTTTTTAGCAGAGATTGGATTAGATAGACCAATGGCTAAACCAGACTTTGATAATATAGAGAAGAGTTATGCCGACTCATTTACTTCAAACATATGGATAGATGATATAGTGGTGGTAGATGCTACACTGAGAAAGTATTATTCTATACTACCAAGAGTAGAGATAGATTTAATGTATGCTAATCAGGTATGTAATCGTCATCAATATAAATCTATAATCAACAGAAAGGACTTCACAAGCGACATGAATTTACATTACTTTGGAGGTGATTAATCGTGATAGTCAGTAAATTAAATTATCTAGCAAAGAAACTATATCTTCTAAATAATCTAGAGATTGTGACTAGTGCATTAGAAGAGTATTATGGGGATGATGTGGAAATTACGAATACGAGTATTGGTAAAACTAAATGTATTAAATTCAAATTCAAGACAGTATTAAAAGATGGAATGCTTAATGAAGTAGAATCTGTTGTAAGTAGAGCCATCTATAATACATTAGGATTTGATAAAGATTTTCCAATATACTCATTATTCAATATTAGTTGCATTGACTCAACAACTCTGTTAGTAGAAGTATAAACAAAAGAAAAGTCCACTACCCATATAGGGTAGTGGATATTTTTTATGCAGATTGTAATTTACTAATATAATCAGATATACTAGCTTCATTCATCTTAGTAATACCAAGAGTGTTACACATCTCTAGCATAGTATAAGTGATAGTAGCTCTATTGGTAATCTCATCCATATCTACTTTACCATTAACTACAAAAGATTCCTGAAGTCTTTCATTCTTAAGAACTCTCTTAGTGAAAGCTTCAACAATGAGATGGTATACACTCTTATCTCTTAATGCTTCAGACTCAGCAATCTTACGTCTAGCATTACCAGCAATCCACTGAGCTGACTCTTCTGTAGATGCTGTATCTATCTGATCTTTAGCACTATCAAGAACGTCTTTATAATCTAATTTAGCAGATACATTAGAATCTACAAAATCAGTTATAGCATCTGATACTCTATCTTTAATCATCTTAGTAGCATCTTCTATATCTATATCTTCCATATCAGAATAGAAGTCTTTAGCAGTCTCTGGTTCCATTCTTACTATAGAATCTTCTATATCTTCTTCCTCTCTAAGTTTCTGATCTGCTTCAAGAACTCTATCATAATACTTATTACATATTCTACTAACCTCAGAGAGGATTAGATTCTTATTAGAGAAATCATTAATAAGATTCCAAGCACCATGCTCTCTAACAAACTTTCTAACGATATTATTTATCATACCCTCATCATTGTTTGTTATTGGAGTAACCATACTCTCTTTAAAGATATGAATCAGACAGTCTGATACTAGAGCTTCTTTAATACTCTGAAGAGATGCTGATCTTCTATTCATGTTATTAGCATTCTCATTAATATAAGAATAGAAACTAGCATAGTTCTCATCAGACTCTCTCTGAGTTGCAGCCTCTTTAAGAGCTTTCTTCTCATTCTCAGAATCAATATACTCTTGATTGATCTTCTGTAATGATTCAAATATTACTGTTGGTGAGTAAGATATATTTATATTACTCTGTGGTTTATTATCATACATTAGTATTACCTCCCTTGGATTATATGATTTTAATAAAATGTTTTAGAACACCGTTATTTCAATATCTGGAGTAAAAGTCTTATCATCTAATGTATGTACATTGATGAACTCTGGGCATATATCAGCATCTGTCTTCTCATCAAAATATAAATGCTGACACTCTACACCAAAATAGTTTACTCCACGATATTCAAAATACTTAAGCCTATCTCTATAGTTATTGGTTATAAGAGTAATGATATTAGGCATATGAATTTCATTAATTGTATTAATAGTCTCAAGATATGCTTTAATATCATTTGATATATCATCTACTATCTCTCTATCTGATGCTGATACTACTTCTAATGCAAACTTAAGAGATATAGCAACGTTATCTATATAATCTACTTGACGTTTAGAATCAGATAACTTAATCCATCCACTTATTGGTTGTTCTATATAACCCCATAAGCCATTGGTTCTCATTATAGTAACAATATCATCTTGTTTCAAACTTCCAGCAACAGTCTCATTCTCAGTATTAGAATACACATATGCTTTCTTAGTAGATATCTTAACCTTAAAGGTCTTCTCATTTGGTAATAAGTAATAGAATCTATTAGATGGACCATATGTATTAACAAATTTAAAGTCTATACCGAAAGTATCTTCAAGTCTCATTATATATTCTTCCATATACTTACGACGTTCTTCTAATGTAAATAAGAAGTCTTGCATTGAACTCTCAGATGATAAGAATCCATACTTGATTAATGGTATTCTATCTATCTTATAATCATAATAATATGAACCATTAGAGTTTACTTTATAGATTGGTTTAAACTCTTTAAAGTTTACTCCTAAAGAATCAGTCTTAGTAATCTCTTTAAATAATGGAGTTCCAGATTCATCAGTCTTCTGTACTTGAGATACTGTAACAGTACTACTCATCATCTTAGAATAATCATGATAGAAGTCTAATCCTCCAGCAACAGACATAACGTTGCATAATGTATATCTAGATAAATCTACGTACTGATATGAATCAATTATCTTATTTACAGTATTATCTTCTAAGAGTTTCTTAGTAACAAATTCAGACTTTCTATTTGCTCTAAGATATCTAAGTATTGCTTGCTCTGATGTAGAGTTATCTCCATTAAAATCATTTACTTCTTTAATATATACTGGATTGGATCTCATAATAGAAACTATAGTATGTCTAGTAGATCCTTCTTCCATATATATATTATTCTTAAGTAATTCTTCTATGAGATCATCTTTAGTTGGAACTACTTGCTCTATCTCTGTACGATTACCAATACCATCAGTACCAAATAAGAATGGTTTAGCAGTCTCTCTAGTAACAATATCCCCAGTAGGAGTTATATCTCCCTCTTTAGTACCAAAATCTGCTAAGATATAGATCTTAGCATAAGTATTCTTATTCATATAACCATGAGACTTAGCAGCAACAGACTTATGCTGTAATGCTTCAGGTTTAGCATTATATATTCCAGTGATATTAATTCTATTATTAAGATCCATAAGATCATCAGTACCCATAGTAAATCTAAATGCATAAGTATCTGAAGATTTCTCATAATCTATAAATTCAGCTTCAAGATATCTATATGGATTATTATTAGTATTATCAGCATATAATACCATTATTACTTTAACTCTAACATCAGATATCTCTTCTTTCCCCTCAGGAGTGATTCTATATTTAACAAGCGTTCTATCTATATTACCAGTATTTCTAGCAATGATAATATCCATAGTATATTTATTATCATACATCTGAATCTTACCAATATCATCTCTATATATGAATTTACGATGCCATTTCATATTATTAGTAACAAATTGTACATCAGATTCTGTATTAATAGAATCAAACATGAATGTCTTTGTATTATCCATTATGGTTAAGAAGTATGACATAATAAGATCATCATCTATAGTCATTAAGAATGGACTCATATATTCAAATAATCTAACCATCTCACCATCTTCATTATACACCATTGGGTATTTATAAACACCCTCATCTAATCCTGTAATAATCTTCGGAGGTTTTATAGTACATACAGCATCTTCTTTATGATTATTACCATGCCTATAATAATAGAACTTAGTCCCAGGTTTAAGAACTAGATTATTATTTCCAGCAAATCCAACAAAGTCAGATTGTTCTAGCTTTAATGGTAAAGTGTTTGTAGGATATACAGTATTATGCTTCTTAGTAATAAGATATCCATAATATAATCTTTCAAATGGATTATCTCTCTTCTTATAGAAATGCATATATGTATTCTCATTATTAAGAGCATTAAAATAATTATTCAAGTCAGTAGTATTAATAATAGAACCTCTAGAGGAAGCCTCTCTAGGAATAATCTTCTTAAGATCAGATATAGACTTCTTATTTCTACCACCATTAGATACACCATTAAGCAATGGTATAACTACCATATACATACCGTTATAATTATTATACTTCTCAGATTCCATATTAACGTTGAAAGTATTATCATATGTAAAATTACCATTAGCACCCTCAGTAATGGATACGTTTACATTCACTGTAGCATTAAGTTTTGGTAGATAAGAATCTCTAGAGAATATAAGTCTTATAGTATGCTCATTAAGATATTCATAATAACACCATTCACCATCTTTGACAGTATAATCTAATAATCCAGAATATATTGGAGTTAAATGCTTAACAGAACCATCTGCTTCTACTACATCTACATCAAATGCTGCTAACTGATCTTGGAATTCAAATGTAACAGATTTATTCTCTATAATATTATCTGTAAGAATATTAGTACTTACAGTATTTATAGCAACCTGATGGAGTCTTACAGATAATGATAAGTATTCTGTATTTTCTATGGTAGTCTTAATCAGTGTAGTAATATATGGATTAGTAATATCAGATAATGGATTCTTCTTACTAATCTTACCAGTATTATCAAATAGATCATATAATGCTGTATAGATATACTCACCACTGCTATTCTTAGTACGATTGATTATAATATCATAATCTAAATGAAACTCAAAGTTGTTTACATGGATAGGAATATTCTTATCTAATATAAACTTAGCCTTACCAGATGTAGGATTATGCTCAACAAAGTTCTGTTTAATATAATCTATTGGTAAGTGTAATCTCATAGTCATAGTTGCTGGTTTAGCATATATATCAGTTATTGCTAAATTCATAGCATGAGCTAACACATTCTTATGAAACTTAGCCTTGGTAGGTATAGCTTCATTAGTAGTTTCAGATATTCTAATTAATACATCTTGTAATGACTGAGAATGTATTTCTGTAATATATCCGAATATACCAACCATAGCAGATGTAGCATCTACATCAGTAACATGATCTGTTCTTATAGCATCTATAAAATTTGCTATATCATAGATATCTGTACTTAGAGAATAACTCCCAGTATTGGTATTAGTCTGAGCCATTATTTTTTCACCTCTACTTTCTTATTACTTGCAAGCCATTTTAATCTATAATCATAATATGAATCCTGAGTATTGTATGTAGATCTTCTTAGAGATCTAGCTTCTCCAGTATTAGCAGTAGCAATTGCTATATATGGCATCCATACCATATTATTATTCACATTACCATCCATAGCATTATATACTTTAGCAACATCATTCTTATCTCCAGTAGCTTTAGATATAGTACGCATAAAGTCTAATAATATTTCAGGTTTAGAATCCTCTACAAATTGAGCATGGAATCCTAATGAGCATTTACCTAACTCTGATGGATCACTAAAATCCCCTCTAGGTACATTGGTAAAATAACAACCAGTGAATTTAGCATAATATAATATAGTCTCACCATCATCTCCTACAAGAAATTTATATATAGAGAATTGATCAAATAATATATTATTCTCAGAATAAACTCTAAATGGTGCTACCTCTCCAGTCTGTATTAATCTCATATAAGAATCATATGCTTTAGCCATCTGATATACTTCTGTAGTACCATAATCATTAAAACTAAGATTAAAATCACTACCTCCATCAGATTTTAAACTATGACCTCTGAGAGATATATTATAACCCATGATATTATTAGTAGTAGTGCTACTCTCAGCAGATATATCTGGCATATCTAATTTAGAAGTAACAGTATTAGTTAATAAATTCATAAATGGAGATTTATACCAACAGTCTGTTTGCTGTAACTGCCATAGAACTTCTCTATATCTAGCATTCATTTCCAAAAAGAATGGTACATTTGTTAATTCATCTACTAACTCACCATTTCTATTTTTAAATATTCTAAGATCAGGTTTAGTAAAGAATAAGAACTCTTTTAATACATTCTGTCTACTGAATGGATCTACTATACCCCATCTAGAAAATACTGTATGTCTGTTCTTAGACTTCTCTTTAGATGGAGGGAATAGATTAGATCTCATTGTAGATCCCATTCTGTCTATAGATGCATTCTTCCCAGCATATATTAAAGTACCACTATCTTTAAAAGGATTTAATTCTACATCTTCACCTAGAGAAATGAAATGATAATTATCATTTCCTAGATTCATATATTGATCCCAATCCATATATTAATCATCTCCTTTCGTATGTATTAGATTACATGAATGTTTCAGGATTACATAATTACTGTATGGAGTAATTTAATTTATAATAATATAATATAAAGATGTATAAAGAGAAATAAAGAGGTTGAAATTGTGATATCTCTCCATATCAAATACTAGGTTATTAATTGTAATTAAATATTATATATATATGGAGGTAGTCATTATGGGAACTTATAACAAGATTGATTTAATTGAAGGTGAAATTGCAGATAACAAAGAAGCTATACTTGCTCAATATGAATATAATGAGCAATTACCAGCTATACAGTTAGAGCATATCATTAATACTAAAATCGATTTATATAAGCAGTACAAAGGTGATCCAGATATTGATATAATTAGACAAGTGATAATTAATACAAATATCTAAAATTAACTTTTAACCACAACCTCTTTATTTTTTGCCCCGAAACATAAGATTAAATATTGAAAGGAGGTCTTTATAGATGATAAATGATCCTAGAAAGATCCATGAGACTATTGTCAGAGACGTTTATGATATTATAAACGATACTAAAGATTTTGATAATATAGAATGGATGCGTACAAAGAACAATACTGGTTCTATAGCTCGTAGAGCTGCTAATCTTACATTAGTATTTCCGGTATTAGTCTCAACTGCTTTATCTATAGATAAGGCTATTATTATCTCTAAAGCATTAGAAAGAAAATGTGCTACACTCATGCAAATTCTCTTTAGTTCCATACAGGTTACTTCAGCAAAAGATCTTGGAGAATATATCTCCCAGTTTCACTCAAATCTTAATACTAAGAATTTAGATCTTGGAGATTTCATTAATGCTGTAGATACACTGGCTAATGAGGGTGCAATCACTATTACAGATAGAGATGTATATGATACTGTAATGGAAGATATGAAGAATATCAATTATTATATTGATACAGCTCTTACAGAGACTTCTGTTAATGATTTCAAGGTTAAGAAGAATATGTATGGTGAGCAGTCTGTAGTTCTTGAAAAGAAGATTACTATTAATCCTAATAACGTATCATTAGGTACAGCTGCAGTTGTAAGTGATAATCCATTACCATCACCTAGTCAGACAAGAACAGCTGGTAGTGCTAATTTCACTAATAGTGGTAGTAAGACTCGTACTTTGAATACCATTAAGAATAATATTATTAATAATGATATTCGTACTAAAGAGACTATTACCAATAAGACTGTTGTTGATGCTAATAACTCTGGTAAAGATGCAGCAACCATATTCAAGACTCAGTTAACTCAGGCTGAGCTTAATAAGGCTAATGAGTTAGTACCAACCACTATGTTTGTAAACTTCATATCTAAGAGTAAAGATGGTGATGCTATTACTGTAAATAATGGTGTTGTTGGTATTAAGTGTAAGATGTATCCTATAAACAGTATGGATATCATCTATAGAATATCCAGTAAGTATGATGACAATAATTGGTTGATTAATTTGATCAAAGCTTCTACAAGAGAGATTTCTTTCTTAAAGGATTTCTTATTTGCTATAGATAAAGCTAAGTTAGATGCTATCAATATGAGCAAAGAAACTAACAGTGCTAAGATGTTTAGGACTCTTGAAAGACGTTCATCTAAGAATGTATTATATACATTGCTTAAGAAGAATAATGCTGCTCCAATAACATCTTTAGTTATATCTCAAGAGGAAATAGAGTATCTTAAGAAGTATAATAATCTTGATCTTGAGAAGGTCTATAATGCAAGAGTTATTCTTGAGAAGTTCAATCTTATGGATATAGTTATCGTAGATGAAGTTCTTGAGACTGCTAAGTTCTTATTTGATGATGGAGATGGAGTATTTGAGACTCTTACTCTTGATGCTCTTGAGAAAGAAGCTAAAGATTCATCATATAAGAAAGTTGTTAATCTCATGGGTAAATTAACTCATTAATTTTTATGAAAGGAGGTAATAAGAAATGAATCTAGATGAAACTCAGAGTTTTACTGGATATATGCAGGAAGAACAGATAAAGGAATTTGATCCTTCTATCATATATAGATCTAAGCAGTTTAATGAAGCTGTAGAGACATACTTTGATAAGACTGATGAGCTTACAAGAAAGATTATGCTTTCTGTTAATGAAGCTGATCAGAATGCTGTTATGACTCAGTTATCTAATAAGTTATATCAGCATATAGTTGATAAGGTAGATGATATTGATTTCGGTACTATTCCTCAGTCTAAGGGTGATATTACTCAGATTGATGGATATAAAGATCTTGTAGCTTGTATTTCTACAATCCATAATATATTAGATCAGTATCATCAGTCTACAGCAAATAATATCAACGTACTAGAAGAAGCAGTAGATAATCTTGTTAAGAGAGTAGATTTATTTACTAAGTCTTATAAGCTTAACGTAGAGATGCCTATGATTATCTATAACACCATAGCCCTTTCCATCGTTAAAGGTGTTTCTCTTATGATTGCTTCATGTATTGAGTTTATCAAACTTCCAGATGATAGAGGATTTGATATTGCTGTAGATAAGGCTGGTTTAGCTAAGACTGCTAATATGGTTCTCTTTAAAGATCTTATTAAATTTAATAAGATATGTGCTGATGGTAGTTTTGATAAAGCAATGGATTATATCATTGCTGGTACTGCTGGAGGAAAGAACTTTACTGGTGGTGCTCTATTAGCATTTAGTGCTGCATCTATTGCAGTAATGCTTGGATTGGTATTAATGATCGTTCCTATAATAAGAGAGCTTATATTTGCTCATTATTATACTAGAGCAAGTTTTTCTAATTATTTTGAAATGCAAGCTTATCTCTTACAGATGAATGCTTATAATATTCAGAATGATCTTGCTAGAGATCCTAAAGAGAGAAAGAAGATTGCTGCAGAACAGCTCAAGATAGCAGAAGCATTTAAGAAGATATCTAATGCTATTAAGATTGATTCTAAGACTGCTGATGCTAAATCAGAGAAAGATATTAAAGCGTTAGATTCAAAGAAGTATAAACAGGATGAAGTCTTAGATAATATCCCAGACTCATCTAATTCAGTACTTTTCTAACCTTTAATAGATAAACATCATAGTAAACTATAAGGCCCTACTAGCCTAGTTTAAATAAAAATTCGTTTACATTACCAAATTATAATAAGGAGGTTTGTGTTATGATATTTAATAATAACACTACGGTTCTCGGACCATCTACTATCCCAATGGCAGAGGGATATGATTGTTCTTATGGTACAGCACTTGCTCTTATTGAGAGTGCTAAGAATGACAGAGTAATGTTTGAAGCTATGCTCAACATTGAAGCTCAGGAATTAAACATTAGAAATTCATCTAATGGTTACGTTGCAGAGGGTCAGATTCAGGCACTTGCAGAGGCTTCTCTTTCAGGTATCTGGAATAAGATTAAAGAGCTTCTTAAGAAGTTCATTGCTAAGATTAAGGCTATCGTTCATAACTTCGTAGCAAAGATTCAGTCTCTCTTCATGAAGGATAAGGAATTTGTTAAGAAGTATGGTAATGAAGTTAGACGTAAGAGTAACATTGATAAGCTTGAGGTTAAGTGGAGAAAGGTTAAGAAATCTCCATTAACAGAGACTGTTGAAACTGTTTCCGATAACCCTGACTTTGATAATACAAATGGATGGGATCCAGATAGAGAAAAGAGAATTAGCAGCTATCTTGATGGTAAAGATCTTGATGATTATGAAGAGCATCTTATGGGTGTATTCTTTGAAGATGATGAACCTACTACATATGAGATTGGTGAAGTTGGTGGTATTACCAGTATAGTATCATATCTTGAGAGCTATGGTAAGAAATCTCAGGAACAGGAAAAAGCTATTAATAAATTCTCTTCTAAGATTGAAGCTTATGTAAAGAAGTTCGATACAAAAGCAAATGAAAAGGTTAAAGCTGAGAAGGATGCTGAAGGTGATGCTAAGGAAGCTGCTGGTAAGGAATTAGAAGCTGCTAATAAGGCTTATGATATGGCATTAGCTTATCAGGAAGCTCATCTTAAGAAGAATCAGATTATTCTTGATGCTATTAAGATTGAATATAAGCAGAATAAAGCTGCATTTGTTAAGGCTGTTTCTGCTAACCCAGATAAGCTTAAAGAGAGTGCTATTCTCCTTGATGCTATTGCTGAGGCTGCTGAAGATGAAGTAGAAGATGTTATTGATGGTGCTATAAATGCTGTTGATACGTTTGAAGATTCATGCGATTCTACAGAGAATGTAAAAGATGCAGATGTAAAGAATGATGCTGATGATGTTGAAGGTTATGAGTCTGAACTTGTAGCTGAGAATGAGGCTGCTTTCTTTGCTGCAATGATTTACTAATTATAAGGAGGGATATACATTATGATATTCAACAATAATACTAGCTCTACTGGAGCTGTAAAAGAGAGTAAGTATGAACTTGGTCTCTCTGGAGCATTAATGCATGTATATGAGAATGAGTGCAACTTCAATGCTATAGTTAAGTCTGTAGGACTTTCAGAGCTTAAATATTATCAGGAGACTGGTAAGGATCTTTTCCTTAATGAGGCTGGTGCATTCTCTAGCTTTATAGCTAAGGTTAAAGAGTTCTTCAAGAAAGTTCTTGAGAAGATCAAAGCTATCTTCCATAAGTTCATGGCAGTAATTAACTCTTTCGTTATGAAAGATAAGGAATTCGTTAAGAAGTATGGTAATGAAATCCGTCGTAAAGATATTACTGATCTTGAGTTCAATGGATATAAGAAAATTGCAGAGTCATCTGGAATTGAGGTTCAGTATGTAAGTGAGTTTGAGGCTCTTACTAAAAGATTTAGCGCTACTAAAGAAGATAATAAAGATCTTGGTGATATTGAAAAGCAGAAGAATGAGAATAGAGGCGCTCTTATAGCAAAGACTGGAGAATACACAAGAACTGAGATGCTTGAAGAGGTAAGAGAGCTGGTATACGGTGATAAAGAAACTTTTGATGTTACCGATACAATTAGAGCTAATGCTGTGTCTGATATTGAGAATACTTCTAAAGCTACAAAATCTTATAAAGAAGCTTATGATAAGCTAGATAAATCTCTTAAGCAGCTTATTAAAGATCTTGAAGCAGCTGAAAAGAATTATGTTGATTTAGGAGACTTCAAAGAAGAAGATGCTGGTTCTAATGATGATCCAAAAGAATTTGTTAAGAATAAAAATGCAGAAAGAACCAAAGTAATTCAGAATTTTAATGTAAGAATAAATATACTTAAAGAGTTAGCTGATGATGCTACTGCACTTCATGGTTTCTTTGCTGGTGCTATCAAAGATGCTAACCGTCAGGCTAGAGCTATCTGCGTTAAGATCATTGGTTATAAGAAGCAGGAGTCTGCTAGACTTGAGTCTGCTAACGACATCTTTGCAGGTGTTCAGTTAGTATAATTTATAATAATTGAATTTGGTAGACTAATATTGGGGAGTGGGTAAACCACTCCCTGATTTTATTTTGAAAATACTTTAAGGAGGTAAGCGTATAATGTATGATAATACAGTAAGTAACTCTTTTATAGATACTGCATTTGATACTATAGATATGGAGTTATCATCTAGTAATACTGATGCTAGTACTATATTCCCTGTAGCTTCTATAGCAAATGCTGGATTAGAAGAATCATACTTCTCTTCTGCTATAAGATTTATAAAAGAGTCTAATACAGAATATGCTAATGCAAGAATTCAGTTATATCAGAATATATCTGAAGCTTCTTCAGGAGTAGATGTCTTAGGCGCTTTATCTAACTTCTTTGGATTTGTAAAGAAGATAATAGAGAAGTTTCTTAAGTTTATTAAATCTATATTTGAGAGATTCATTGCTAAATTGAATTCATTAATTGGTAATGATAAATTCTTGCATAAGCATAAAGATGAGATTGTTAATTTTAATGATGATAATTCATTTACAATTAAGGGTTTCAAATATACATTTGAGAATAATATTCCTAATACAGAACCTATAGTGGTATTTGGTGAAGATCTATTCCATGATATTAATCCTGGTAGTAATAAGACTCTTACTTCTTCAGCTATTAAGCAAGCTACAGCAAACTTTAATACTGAAGCTGCTTATGAGAAGTTTAGAGGTGATGTTCTTGGTAAGACTACAGCTATATCTTCTGGAGATTATGCTGAAGAGTTATTTAAGATCTTTAGAGATGGTGATACTACTGCATCTGATTTAGATATTGGTAGTACAGAGATATCTGAATCTAAACGTAGATTTCTTTCTTTTAAAGATACTAAGAAAGCTATAGAGAATAATGAGAAGAATATTAAGAGAGCATATGATACTCTTCTTTCTTTAGTAAAGAAGATATCTGAATTTAATGGTACTCTTAGTATTGAAGATTTTAAGAAGAATCTTCCATCTGAGTTTAATGATATTGAGGTTGATGGTATTAAAGATAACAGTATGACAACAGACTTCATGTCTACCGTAGACTTATACATTAAGTCTAAATGTAATCTCATTCAAGAGTTCTCTAATATTCATGCTATGGCATTTACTGCAAAATTAGATGCTGTGATGGATTGTAATAAGCAAGATAAAGCAATTCTCTATAAAGCATTAGATATAATCTATAGAGAAAAGAGAAAGAAATAAGAAAGGAGAAATATATGATATTTCCAGAATTAAAAAATACTAATGAAGATTTCATTAGCATAGATTCATCATCACTGTTTCTCTATGAAGCAGAATATATGGAATATCTTGATACTAAGATATCTAACCAGAATAATTTATTTAGAGCTATAAATAGATATACTGGCATGACCGAGGGTGCTTCTATGGTAATGCTTGAATCTGTTGGAGATAAAGTTAAATCTAAATGGAATAATCTAGTTGAGTTTGTAAAGACTATGGTATCTAAATTCATGGAGTCTATTACTAATATACTTCTTAATGAGAAAGACTATCTTGAGAAGTATAAAGATATCATACTTAAGAAACCACCTAAGAGTGATATGAAATATTCTTATACTGGAGATTATAAAATTGGTATAGATAGACTTATCAATACTGAATTACCATTGTTTAATTATGGAGCAATGGCAGAGTCTCTTAAGAAAGAGGGAGATTATCCTGTAATACAAGAGATCATTCTTAAAGATAAAGCATTTACATATGATGCTGATAAATCTGTAGCATCAAACTTTAAGGATTATTTTATCGCTGCAGATAAGGGTACATCTTCTGGTACATTTGATCAGCTTAAGATGGTAGATCTTTATAACTTCTGTATGAACTTTAAGAAGATGGAAGATGTAGTAAAGAAAGATCAGACTAGATTAAATAACTCTAGTTCTGCTATACAAGCTGCTATGGCTGATGAGATACGTAAAGCTAAAGCAGCAGCTAATGATGCTGCTCATAAGCCAGTAGAAGAGAATCCTCAAGATGGTGGTGATACTCAGAATACTGCTAAATCACCTATCAAAGTAAATCGTGATACAAGTAAAAATATGAAAATTAGTACTGGTGCTAAACAGCAACAGCAGAATGGTGATAATAGTCAGAATCAAGGTAGTAGTGGCAACCAGAATCAAGCTAGCACACAGCACAATAGTTCCATCTACGATACTAATAATCTTAGCTCATTCTCTGAGAAAGTTGAAGTTACTAACTCTGATGCTACTAAGAGTATGGGTACTTATAGTGATGAGAATAAGAAGAATGATAATGCTGAAGCTAACGCTAAGGGTGCTGCTGGAGAGTTAACTAAAGATGGTAAACCTGTAACTGAAGAGGATGCTATTAAAGAGGTTGATACTTTAGTTTCTAAATGGACTAATATCTGTAGAAATCTTATTGGTGCTAAGCTTACTGCTGTAGAGACTATCGCTAAAGATTATATGACTATTATAAGAAACCATGTTAGATCTTATGGTGGTCAGGATCTTAAGAAAGTAGATGATAGAACAGAGACAGCTACAAACTATAAGAAGAGCTCTAACAATAATAATCAGAATACTGATCAACAGCAACAGCAGACTGGAGATACACAGCAAACTGGTGGTGGCGAACAGAATCAAGGGAATAAATAAGATGCGAATAATATCCCTCTACGGTAATACCGTAGAGGGAATTTATATTGCTTATATGAAAATATGTAAAAGTCTTATATTTCAATTATATATTTAAATGTGATAATAATAAAATATAATTTAAAATCCTAAGAGGTGAAGAATAGTAACCCTTAGGTAGAAGGAGATAATTATGTACGGAAAATTTACAGTAACAGGAAATTTAGATTTTAGTGAGGGTATCTCAGTAGAGATACCAAAACAAGAATTAGTTTTCAATGTTGTTGAACCATTTAATGTTGAAAAAGAATTGGAAGGATTTGAGAGGGGGTTCTTAGGCTCTACAAATCCTGGAGCAGAAGATAGCTACACCGGCCATCTTCAGGTCGGCATAATTGTAGGCAGCGCTGCCTACAGCTATGAGTATGAGTATAGTGCTCGTACTCATGAACTTAAAAGGGTAGAGGTTTAATACCTCTACCTACCCGAAAGGGTTATTATATTATTTTTTTCTTATCCTAGCTTTTTAAGGTTTAATGCTGTAGTAATTTCAAATGTATCATCTCTTCTAGTAAACATCTCTGTCTTCTTGGTTAATAAATATACACCATTCTTACTTCTATATTTATCATGATGCTTAATGGTTATTTTTTTATTTATAGTAAACATGGTCATATCTAATCCATCTTTAACTATATAACAGAAGAAGTTATTACTATCTACTTCAGCTTTAATATTATCAGTCATATATTTATTACCATTATTAATTCTAGTAGTCTTAGCTTTAGGCTTAGAATAATCTGCTTTATTCTTTAAAGATACTTTAGATTCACCACTAGATGATACTGTAGATATCTCTGTCATCTGTTTATTAATCATAGTATTATCTATAACATCTATCTCTGTTATATCTACTGGAACTTCATAAGACTTAGTATCTTTATTAATCTTAAATCCACTATAGTATTCTTTATCTTTGGTTAATTCATGTACTGAAATAAGTACTGATGAATATGTCTCTCCCGGGGCTTTAATTGCTTTACCATCAGATGGAATAAGATATGTAGCATTCCAATCTTGATAGAATCTATATGGTGTCTTAAAGAATACTCTATAATCATTTAATGCTTTGAGGGTAGCATTAATACTATTCTGTGCTGGGAGAATAAACTGTTTAGTCTTCTCATTATTTATTAGAGATCCAATGATTAATGGATTAAATCCATGGAGGGTATCTAATACTAAATCTTTAAGATTAATATTTCTTACATTGATACTACCACATGAAGCATTAAGATTAATAAACTCTATTGGTAATAACCCTATACTTACTTGACGGTATGTCTCTCCAGAAGTCTGTTTAATATTCTTCTTATTATAATCTAATGCATCATTCTTATTCATATCATTAGATAAGAAATATGTAAACTTCTTTCTAAAACATTCTATCTTACTCTTAGTCTTAGATTTATCATTATATCTATATACCGCAACCATGAATAGATTCTTATTTATATTAGCAATCATATCATCTATTAGAGCTTTATCTAAAGCCATATCTAGCATTACCATAGGCATACAATTCTCATCATATTCATGCTGTATTGTAAGTTTCTTAATACACTCTCCTCTAAGCTTAGTATTTTTATTTTTTCTTAGATTTAGATAAGTGACTTCAATCTTATATTTGCATCTAATTAAACCACTCATTTTATCTAATGCCATAATATATCACCTCCGTATTAATATACTTGAATGTGAAACTTGCATATAAATACATACGTTTGACAAGTAATTAAAATCAAATCAAAGGAGGGATGGTATATATGCTACACGTAGATGATTTAAAATACATGAAGCTATATAGAAAACAATTCTATGCTCCGGTGAATATGGAGGATATTAAAAATGGTTCTGCTATATTATTATTAACTCCAAATTTCAACTCATCAATAGAATTAATGAAGTCTAAATTTGTTAGAAAGATTGGTAATAATTTTAATGCATATTATGTAGAAAAAGACATAATGTACACAATTAACCATGAATCGAGGATGCTCCAGTGCGATCACACTGAAGATGGCTTAAAATCGCTAAATGAACAAACAGTGTATACTGAACAGACGCAGATCGATACTTACGGTATGGATTTAAATTCTTATTACATAACAGATGAATTTTGTAAATGCGGTGATGCATTATTATTCTTCAATGAGTTATATGATGAAGAAATCTATAATGAGGTTACTAATTATAATCCTAAGTATAAGAGAATGCTATATAATGATAGAATAAGAAATAATAGAGAGATATTTAGAATATATGATTCTGTTAAAGAGAATTATCCATTTATTAAGAAAACATTTGTAGATCTTAAGAAATATAAATCTAAGAATCTTTATGTAGATTTATATTATTACCATGAAGCATATCTTAGAGTATGTGATAAGAGAAATATCATAAGAGCAATAGATATGTATGCTGAGTTTATTAGAAGAATAATTAACGATGGAAGAATAACTAATGCTGGTTATACTAAGAAGACTGTATTTGTACCATTAGATTGGGGTACTGATATAAATGGTAGTTTATTGAATTTTAGAAAGATCATATCTCCATTATCAGTATTCTATAAGAAATTAAGATTCGATAAAGATTCTCTTCATGTATTTGATGGTATAGATTTCATCTTCTTTGGTAAAGATGGTTATTTTAAGTTTAATACTTCTCAGATACAGAATGATACTCATGTAAGATTTGCTAAGTTTATTAAATCTCTTCAGGATTCTGAACCTATAGATGATACTGATGAACCTGACAACTCTCCATCTGGTATTGTATCTTCTATTGTAGATAAATTAGATACTAATAGAGGTATTAAGATTCATAATCTCACTGGTATAGATACTTCTTCTACAAATAAGAAGAAAGAAGAACCAAAGAAAGAGATTAATCCAGCAATGCCATCTGAGGATAAGACTATTGTAGATACTACAGAAGATCCTCAGAAGGATATAGATTCTATGGCTAAAGAAGCATTAAAGTCTAAAGTAGTTAAGAAGATTAAAGATGCCTCAGATAATGCTACATCAGAAGATCAAGTCTTAGATAGACTAGAAGAAGATGAAGAGTTTAAAGAGATGATATATGATCTTCAAGATGATGCTGATGATACTGTAAAGATATCTGCTGCTAGAGCATCTCGTATTATTACTAACAGAGATAAATTCATGAATAAGAATATTAATAATAAATCTATTAAAGATCTTATTAATACTTCAAATAAAGTTAGTGAATTACCAGAGACTGAATTACCGATAGAGAGTATTAATGAAGAATGGAAACATCTTAAAGCTATAAACTTTGAAGAGACTTATGATGTAGAGGGAGATATCTTAAAGATTCTTAATTCTCTTAGTGATACTAATAAAGATTATCCAGTATCTATATTGGATGTATCTAAAGAAGATACTTCTACATCTGAGAATAATGTATATACATATACTGCAAAATGTGAGGGGTATAATGGTAAGAGATTTACATTGAGATTTGATATACCAAAATTGAGAGATAATAGATTTATGCGTCTTGGTGGTAATGAGAAAGTATTCTCTATAGAGATGCCATTAATACCAATATCTAAGACTGGTGAAGAGACAGCTCAGATTGTTTCTTTCTATAATAAGATCTTTATTGAGAGCTATAATACATCTACTGGAAAGAGTATGCCTAGTACTGCTAAGTTTATTAAAGCATTATCTAAGTATACTGATAAAGATATTAAAGTGGTTACTGGAAATAATAGAAAGATTGCTTCTAAATATGATCTACCAATAGATTATATTGATTTAAGCACTATGTATACTAGGATTACTTACATCCCTAAGGGTGGTAAGCCTATAGATAATATTACCATATACTTCAATCAGGATGATATTAGAAGTCATGCTAAGATAGATGATTCTAAAGGTATTCCATACGCCATTAAGGGTAATGGTGAAGTATTATATTATGGAAATGATGATGTAATAATGACAGATCTAATTGTATTCCACTTAGGTCAGTCATTTAAAGATTTATATGATGCTCAGAAAGCTCCATCTAAGACTACATATTCTCGTGCTAGTATATTGAATACAGATATTCCTGTAATATGTATACTAGCTCACGATATAGGATTAATCCCAGCTATGGATTTAGCTAAGATAGAATATGATATTACTGAGAAGAATCCTAAGATAGATGGATATAATGTAATAAGATTAGCAGATGGATATCTTTCTTATAAAGAATCATATCAAGCATTAATGCTTATGAATGGTTTGAAAGATTGTAATCCTGAAGAGATTAGTATTAAAGATCTTAATGCTAAAATGACATGGGTTAATGTATTAGACAACTTTGGAGGTAGAGTAAAATCAGATGGTTTATCTAACTTTAAAGATCTTATGTATGATCCGATAACTGTAGAGATATCTAGAGATTATCAACTCCCAGAAACTTATCATGAAGCATTAATATATGCTTCAAATCTATTGGTTGATAATAAGATGGTTAAGCATACTGATATATCTACTAACAGATATAGAACTAATGAGGTTATTGCAGCTCAGTTCTATAGAGCTATATCTGAATCTTATAAAGAATATGCTTTATCTAATAAACATGGTAGGATTGTACCGATGACAATGAAGCAATCTGCTGTATTGGATTTAATTATGCAACAGAATAATACTTCAGACTTATCTATCTTCCAGCCATTATTAGAGATAGAAACTAGAAACACTATATCCACTAAGGGTGTTACTGGAATGAACTCTGATAGAGCATATGGTATAGACAAACGTGGATATGATGATTCAATGGTTAATATAATTGCTCAGGCTACTGGATTTGCATCTACTGTTGGTGTAAATAGACAGACTACTATAAATCCTAATATTACTGGCGGTAGAGGATACTTTAAACAGTCTGGTGTTGATAATATGAGTGTTACTAACACATTCTGTATGACAGAAGCATTATCTCCATTTGCAGTAACATCAGATGATCCATTTAGAAATGATATGACATTTGTACAGACTTCTAAACATACTACTCCAGTTGCTAATAGTATGCCTATGCTAGTAACTACTGGGGCTGATGCTGCTATGCCTTATCTAGCATCAGATATGTTTGCTTATAAGGCTAAAGAGAGTGGTACAGTTATAGAGATTACTGATGAATATATGCTGGTGAAGTATAAAAGTGGTAAGACTGATTTCATTAGATTAGATGAACAGACTATGAAGAATTCTGATGGTGGATTTTATGTACCATTAAAACTTAAGACTGATCTAAAGAAGGGATCTTCATTTAAGAAGAGTGAAATCTTAGCATATGATCCTAAGAGTTTTAATAAGTCTGTTGGTGGTAATCAATTAGCATTCTCTATTGGTACTATGGTCAAGGCAGCAATACAGACTACTGAAGATGGATTTGAAGATTCTGGTAAGTTCTCTGAATGGTTATCTGAAGCTATGGCATCAGAGATTGTTATCTGTAAAGAGGTTAATCTCACTCGTGGTACTAATATAATACAGATGATCCAAAAGGGTAATCCAGTTAAGGAAGGAGATCCATTACTAATCTTCAATACTGGATTTGATGAAGAAGATGCTAATATTCTTATTAAGAATCTTAATAATGAAGATGGAGATATATCTACCATTGGTAGAAATGTAATCAAGTCTAAAGTCACAGGAGTTGTATCTGATATTAAGATATATAGAACTTGTGATATTGAAGAGTTATCCGAATCATTACAGAAGATAGTAAAGAAGAGAGAATCTGAGATTGCTAAGATTAAGAAGTTAGCAGGAGATAAAGCTAATGATATTCTCTTAGATGCTAACTATAAATTACCAAATACTGGTAAGCTAAAGAATGTAGATGGAGTATTAATAGAGTTCTTTATGAAGTATACTGATAAGATGGCTGTAGGTGATAAGTTAGTTGCTCTTAATGCTAATAAGAATGTAGCCATGGATGTATATAAGAATGAAGATGCTCCATATACAGATTTTAGACCACATGAAGCAATAGATCAGATTACTTCAGCATCATCTATGGATGGACGTATGGTTACATCTATTATGAAGACTGGAGCATTGAATAAACTCATGATAGAGATGGGTCGTAAGGCTTGTGATATCTATGGAGTTAAATGGAAAGATCTTCATGAGATAAAAGAATACTTTGATTCACAGAACAAATAAAATACCGGGGTAGCTAAATGCTACCCCACATTTTTATTGCTTATTTCTTACATACAAGATTGATTGTTACTTTATTCATAGCACCATCAAATGTCTCTACAAATGATTTCATAATAAGAATATCATTACCGATCTTAAATAGTGGTACATCATCTATCACTATTAGTGGAGATACAGACTTCTTTATATTATGAAGAGTAATCTTTATAGTCTTACTCTTCTCCATAGTCTGCATAGAGATCTTAAATCCTGGTTCTTCTTGACCTTTCTTCTTTCTTTCATTCTTAAGAATAAACTTCACTTTAAGAGCTGTCTTATCTGATACTTGAATGGAATATGTTGCCTGTTTATCCCCCTCAGACATCATAAAAGTATGAGATTTTATTATATTCCCATTATCCACTTTAATCTCAGCATTAACGTTATCCATCATATTATACCTCCATTTTTGTTGTTAATTATGCTGTTTAGGCCATTTTACGTAGCCACAACATCTAATTAATAATTTGTCACTTTGGCAGATTTTAATTTATTATGAAACGGAGGTTATGAATATGGCTATTAATAAAGCTACATTAGCCAAAGAGATTGATGGTGTCATAGAGTACATATATCCTAAAACATCTGCCGATATAGTAGTTTATGATGAGTCTAATAGCGTTGCTGCTATGATTAAATCACTTACAGCTAATAAAGTAGATAAGGTAGATAATAAAGGTCTATCTCAGAATGACTTTACTAATGCCCTCAAAGAGAAGCTTGAGAACATGCATGATATTGGTGATTTAAGTGTAGATGAAAGACTATCTGGTTCTAGTATGAATCCTGTACAGAATAAGGTAGTTACTGCTAAACTTAATCAGCTTCTTACCTATCTTGGGGTTACTACAGATATTACTCAGTGGGATCCTACAACTGCATCTTCTGGTGGTGGTACTGGAGTTGGAACTGGCCCATTAGCAGGTATTGGTGATGGTTCTGTAGTTGGAGCTATTAAGTATATTATGAATCTTATTAATGGTACATCTGGTGCTGTTGGTGGTAAGCTTGCTGAACTTGATGGTCTTGGTACTACTCTTGGTGATATAGTAGTAAATCTTTATAAGACTAAAGAAGAAGAGCATAAGCTTATAGCTTATACATTAACTGCATCTAAATGGAGTGGTAATTCTTACTCTCTTGAGGCTGAATATCCTCATAGTAAGTATACCATCTATATTAATAAGGGTATTAATGTAACTAAAGAGCAGATTACTGCATTTGCTCAGGCTAATATATCTAGCTCACTTGAGTCTAATGTACTTACAGCTTCAGGTGTAGTTCCTAAGATTGATATTCCTGTAATAATGGAAGTAGTTAAGAATATTAAGAAATCATAATTATTTTTATTTGGAGGATAAGAATAGATGACTAAAGAAGATATAGCAGGAATGGAATGGTGCGGGGAATATGTAAACCATAAGAGATTTAAAACTTCTGCTGGTAATAAACACTACAACTTTAGAAGAGGTACTAGATTCAGATGTGATGAGACAGGTCTATTATTTCATGATAATGAAGATGGATCTTCTGACCTAATCTGTTTCTTTAGTTCTGAAAATGCAATGTTACATTTTGTACCATTAATAGATGACAAATGGGAAGAACGTGGGGAGTTACATTCCAAGATATGGGATAAGTTTACATCTCCTAGAACTACTCAAGAAGTTAGAGAGAAGATGTTTACTGCTCTTGGTAATGATTCTATTGCTAAGAAGTATGAGAAACCTGACACTCTTGAGGGTAATTGGGAATGGGAAAGACATAAATTGAATTATGCTCCATTGTATGACTTAAACCATATCTGGGAATTGTTAAAGAATATTAAATAGGAGGAAGTTTATAATGCAGAGAAGTGAGTTTGAAACCTGTATGATGGCTGTTGCTGAATGCAGGGAATTAATTCAGTCTGTTAAAGCAGATCTTGATCAGTATATCTGTATGAAGAGAGAGCAGAGTAAAGAAGAGAATAAGCTTGTAGCTGCTGCTGTAACAGAAGGTATTAATATGGTAATGGCTACTATGAATCCTGAAGCTGCTGTAAATAATAATACATTAGCTGGTGTTGATGTAACTAATCTTGGTGGTGCTGAGGCAGGAAGAATTAATCTTCATGAGCTTAATGAAACTCCAAAAGATGTAGTTAATAAAGAGACTGGAGAAACAGCTATGGCTCCTAACACTACAGGAGAGAAAGAAATAGCAGGAATAGATCCTAGTCTTCTTTCAGATGAAGAAGATAATGATGAGGAAGAAGCATAAACCATTTAAGGAGGTATTGAATTATGAAAGTTCCAGCAATAGTTGCAGTTTATTATGAGTATCTTATTGAGAATGATGAGGTAGGTCTTGAGTATGTACCTATCCCATTAAGAAAACAGGTTAGAAGACTTCTTAGAGCTAATCCTGTATATAGAGCTAAGCATCCTGAGATTATGCCTAAGACAGAAGAGACTCCAGCAGCAAATCCAGCACCAGAAGCTCCTAAAGAAGATGGTGGTAAGAAGAATGAGAAAGCTGCTAGCGAAGAAACAGAATAATTTTCAGGATAAGTATAATACAGATCGGAGGTATATTATATGCCCGCAATAATCAGAAGTGGGAATGGCGATAATTCCACTACAGATAATGGTCGCCAATTAATAATTAAAAATGTACCTGGGTTAATGGCTTATACTGAAGGAGATCCTCTAGACCTATCTGGTCTAGAGGTTCAATTTAAGGATAAAACCAAAGATCCAGTTCTATTAGCTAGTGAGAGTTATACTACTACTCCTGCTAATGAAGCTATCATGAATCGTTCTAATAATACCATAACTATCATGCATACTACTGATGATGGAGAAACTCTATTTGCTAGCTTCTCTGTATTAGTAAAATATCCTACAGGGATATCTATCATGTCTTTACCAAAGACTAAGTATGATATGAATGAGACTATTAGTCTTGATGATGTTGTGGTTAATCTTAATTATAGTGATGGAAGTTTTAAGAAGTTAGAAACTTCTAGTATAGTATTTAATCCTACTACTGGAACTGCTATTACTAAGAACATCTCTGAAGTTACTGCTACTTATACAGATCCTAAGTCTGGTAGAGTATTAACAGATTCTAAATCTATATTCGTTAGATATATATCTGGTATTGCAGTAACTACAATGCCTAAGACTTCATACATTGAGGGTGAAGTTATAGACATAAGCAATCTTAAAGCCACTCTATTATATAATGATGGTTTAAGTATGCAGCTCTTAAGTGATGAAATTACTGTATCTCCAGCTAATGGTAGTAGTGTATCTAGAGAGAATACTTCTCTTAGAGTAACTCATATAAGATCTAATGGAGAAGCATTTACTGCTGAAGTTCCTCTTAAGGTTAAATATGCTGTAGGTATAGTGGTAGAGAAGAAACCTAATAAGGTTAATTATAAAGTAGGAGATACTCTATCTCTTACAGGTGTTAAAATCAATATCGTATATAACGATATTTCTACTCAGACTATAACTGATTATGTATCAGTTCCAGCTGCTGGAGAAGTACTTACAAAAGATAATAGTAATATAGTTTTCTCATACCTCTTAGGTGGTAAGACTTATGAGGTATCTCAAGTTATTAGCGTAAAGTACGTTGAATCTATAAGTTTCATTACTTCCCCTAAGAGTGTATATGCTGAAGGTGAAAGACTTGATTTATCAGAAATGGCTCTTCAGGCCAATTATAATGATGGTACCACTACACCTCTTCTAGAGAGTGATTATATTGCGGATCCGGCAAATAACACCATCCTCAACAGGACCAATAAGGCAGTTAGGGTAACGTATTTAAATGGAGGTAAAGAGTTTTCTGTATCTGAACCTCTTGAGATTATATATCCTGAAAGTCTTACATTGGTTACTCCTCCAAAGAGTGTATATAAAGCTAATGACTTATTAGACTTAACAGCATTAAGAGTAAATCTTAATTATAATGATGGAAGTTTTAAGAAAGTTACTAATTATACTACTGACCCTAGAGGTGGTACTACTTTAACTATAAATGATAGAACTCTTACTATCACTTATACTGATAAAGAGAAACCTATTACTTTAATACATCCAATATTAGTTGAAGATGATAGAGTGGTAGATAATACTACTACAACTAATACTGTTACTGGAATTAAGATTACTACTCCTCCAAAGAGTTCATATCGTGAGGGTGAGTTATTAGACTTAGATGGTATGATAGTTAAAGCTATTAAGTCTAATGGTACATCTGAAATTATTGATGGTTATGAAACTACTCCAGCTAATGGTGTTAGTTTAATTAGAGATACATCTACTGTTGCTATAAAGTATGTAGTAGATGGAACTCCATATGTTGCAGTACAGCCTATAAGTGTAAAATACCATACTGGTATATCTCTTGGTAAGAGACCTAAAGTAGAATATATTGAGGGTAGTCCTTTAGATGTAACAGGAATGGTAGTAAATCTGGTATTTAATGATAATAGTACTGAAGAGGTATTTAATTATACTTGTGAACCTGAGATTGGTACACCATTATCTAAGACTACTACTGCATTTACTATAACTTATGCTGTAGATGGTCAGACTTATACATTTAGACAGCCTATAGTGGTTAAAGAGAGAGTTATTAATAATATACCATCTGTTGTAACTCCAACCAATTCTCCAATTGTAGGTATTAAGATTACCACACCTCCAAATAAGATAGAGTATCGTGAATATGAACGCTTCTCTGCTACTGGTATGGTAGTTAAAGCAATAAGAGAAGATGGTACATCTGAAGTTATTGATGGTTATACTGTTAGTCCTAGTGAAGGAACTCAATTACGTAGATTGACTAATTCAGTTATTGCAAATGCAACTATTGATGGTCAGCAATTTAGTAGTGAGACACTTCTTAAGGTTAAATGGCCTATAAGATTAGCAGTTCATGTAAGCCCTAGACTTAATTATGTTTCTGGAGATGCATTAGATTTAAACGGAATGGTAGTTAAGGTTATATATAGCGATGGTTCTGAAGAGATGATTAGTAATTATACCACAACACCAGAAGCTGGAACCAAGCTTACGACTACTAATAATAAGATAGAGATATCATATAGATATTATGAAGATACTCTTACTTATAATCAGAAGATTGTAGTTAAACCTGATAGTTCTGCTAGCCCTACAATAGATACTCAGGCTAAGCCTACAGGTATTAGAATTAATAGAATGCCTACAAAGCTATTTTATGCAAATCCAGAAGAGGATTTGAATGATATTACTATTGATATGCAAGTTGTTCTTATATATGATAATGATACAATGCTTGAGGTCACTGACTATGAGTATGAATTTGTACGTTATATTGGTGATGATAGATTTAATGTAAAAATTAAATATGATAATAATGATCAGCATTTTGAGATAATTACAATGCTATATAAACTACTATTCACTGGAGTAGAGATTGTAAGACTTCCAGAAAAGGTTGTATTCTCTGTAGGTGATACACTCACTTATGAAGGATTAGAAGTTCATGCTAAGTATAATGATGGTAGTACTGGAGAAGAAAATTACTTAACAGAAAACCCATCTTGTAGAGTATATATTGAAGATGATGATGGGGCTGTAATAACTAAGAGTGGTATGCGTAGAGTTGTTATTAAACCAACCCCTCAGGCTACAGAATCAATGTGTGCATATTATAATATATATGCTGCACCTAAGACTAATGCTGTTACTCCTCCAGCAACATCAGAAGCTGGTACTACAGTACCTGGAAATACATCTGAACAACCTGGAACTAATGTACAGCCATATGAGAGTAATCCTATAACACCTGGTGGTGGTAATACTGAAACTACAACACCTGGTAATGGTGCTACAGAACAGCCTAATGCACCTCAGCCTGGAAGTACTTCTCCTGAAGTACGACCAAAAGTTAAGATTGTTCCAGCAGAAGTAAGTCCTATAGTAGGTCTTAAGGTAGTTACCCCTCCAAATAAGACTTCATATCTCTTAGGAGAAGATTTTGATTCTACAGGAATGGTAGTTCATTTCTTACATGAAGATGGAAGTACTACTGCTATACCTAATGCTGAATCGTCTATATCATATGAAGATGATACTAACCTCTCTAATGTAACCCCTGATATTAGAATAGTTTATCGTAATGAAGCTACTAGATATTCAATAAGCTATCCTGTTGAAGTTGCTTATCCTACAGCAATCTTTACTTATAGAGAACCTAATAAGATTAAGTATGATTATGGTGAAACTTTCGATCCTACAGGAATGGAGGTTAAAGTTCTATATAATAATGGTAAGATAGCAGATGTTAGATTAGCATCATGCACTCTTACTCCATCTGAAGCTCTTACAGTATCAGATACAGCTATTACTATTTCATATTCGTTATATGGTAGCACTTATACTACTACAGTACCTATCCATGTAGATGATCAGAGAGATCCTGGAACTCCTGTAGCATTAGAAGTATTATCAATGCCTAGAGTATCATATGTATATGGTGAGAGATATAATTGGGGTGGTCTTAGAGTTGCATTGGTTCATGATAATGGTGTTAAGAAAGAGATATACAATTACACCGTATCCCCAGCAGCTCAAGAAGTTGCAGTAGAGAATGAGAATCTTACCATTAGTTATACTGCTGGTGAGAAGCAATTCACTACTACAGTATCTATAACTGTATATCAGCCTGTTGGAGTTAAAGTATTATCAATGCCTAATAAGGTTACTTACATTGAGGGTGATTATTTTGATCCTACGGGAATGGTTATTGCTATTGCATATAATAATGCAGAGAATCCATATATGGTTATAACAGATTATCACTTCAATAAAGATATAACACTATCTCCTCTTACTGTTGAGGATACTGGTGTTGAGATATCTTGTAGAAATGAATATATAAGATCTGGTGAGACTACTGTACCTATAGTAGTTACTGACGCTGAGGGTACTAGATATGGAAGACCATCAACTATCAGAATAGATAAGATGCCTGCTAACGTAGATTATAGATATGGTGATATATTAGATCTTACTGGTCTTGCTGTATCTATAGTATATGAAGATGGACAGTCTCGTCCTATAACTGGATATACTACCACACCTCCTGCTGGTTCTAAACTTACAGAGCCTATTAGTAGTGTAGCAATCAATGCTCGTCCTAGCAAGAGTTATAGTATGGTATCTACACCAATGGCTATTAATTATAAGACTCCTAGCAGTCTTAAGATTACTACTGAACCTAAGACTAATTATAAGACTGGAGAGAAGTTGAACTTAAATGGTTTAGTAGTTGGAGTTTTATATGATGGTGAAAATACATTTGAACAGATTTATGATTATAGAGTAGAATATGATCATAAAGAATCTATCCCTGAGGGAACTAGTGTTGTTACTCTTAAATATAATACTCTTGAGGGTAGAGAACTTACTACATCATTTAATATCACTGCTGCTAACGACTATGTAGCTCCAGCAGGATCAGGTCCAGTTGTTGTAGCTAAGAAATGTGTAGGTATTAAAGTATCTGGTACATATCCTACAAAGTTTGCTAAGGGTGAACCATTTAGCAAATCTGGATTGATTGTAACAGCTTTATATGATGATAAATCTACAGCAGATATTGGTTTCTATACAATAACTCCAGAAGTTGGTGAAAAGTTAAGAGAAGATACTACTGTTGTTGTATCTTATACTCAGGATGATAATACATTCACTGATAAGTATGTATTAGACGTTGGTATTCCTGAGAGGATTGCTGTAGCATCTCCTCCAAGAAAGATTGATTATCACTTAGGAGAGAGACTTGATCTTAGTGGATTAGATGTAGAAGTTGTATATACAAATGGTCTTAAGAAGAGTATTACAGGTCAGTGTACATTTGAACCTACTAATACTACTGTGATTGATAGTAAGGATTTAAATCTAAGAATCATGTATGATAAGTTTACTATTATGCAGACTCTTACTGTTGGAGATCCACTCCCTGGGGAATCTCCTATCATAGCTATTAAGATTGTATCTCCTCCATATAAAGTAGTATATAAAGTTGGAGATGAATTACGTACTAATGGATTAACCGTTAAGTTAATTAAAGCTAGTGGTGAAGAGATGTCAACTAATGCTTTCTCTACTACACCTGAGAATTGGACTGTCTTAGGTAAAGAAAATAAGAAGCTTACTGTTAGATGTACTCTTCCTAACTTAACTGACTTAGAGGATTCTATACCTCTTATTATAGCTAACCCTACAGGATTAGTAGTTTCTACATCTCCTAAGTTACAGTACTTTGATGGAGATGCTCTTAATTTAGATAATCTTAGAGTTAGAATGAATTATGATGATGATACATCTTCTGAGATATTTAATTACGTTGTAACACCTCCTAGTGGTACTCCTGTAACTAGAGATCTCGAGAAGTTCACTATCACATTTGGAGATTTTACTATAGATCAGCGTATTGTGGTTAAAGAGCAGATTAATCTTCCTCCAGTTGCTAAGACTCCTACTGGAATTAAGATTGCTACATTTGCTAAGAAAGTATATAAGATAGGTGAGACTTTAGATTTAAATGATTTAGTAGTTAATGAGCTATATAGTGATGGAAGTTATGCTGAGACTACTAATTATACTGTAACTCCTGATAGAACTAAGAGACTTACTGAAGAAGATACTATGATTACTGTAACTAGCGGAGAGTTCTCTGTTAGTCAGAATATTACTATTAAGAAGCCTATAAGTATTAAGATTACTTCTTCCCCAGCAGATATTATGTATGAAGCTGGAGATCCTCTTAATCTTACTGGTATGCAAGTATATACTTACTATAGTGATGGTTCTAATGAACCATGTGAGGATTATACTACATCTCCTGCAAATGGTGCTATATTAAACTTTGAGAATAAGACTGTTACTGTAACTAGTGGAGCATTTACAGCTACTCAAGTTATTACTGTAACTGAGAGAGGTGAAGTAGTACCAGAAGTTGCATCTCCAGTTGTTGGTGTTACTGTTGCTACACCTCCTACAGAGACTGTATATAAGGTTGGAGATTCTCTTAAGTTAGCAGGAATGGTTGTTAAAGTTATTAAACAAAATGGTACATCTGAAGTTATTGATGGTTATATAGCTGAACCTGCAAATGGTACAGCTCTTACTAGAGATAATACTAAAGTTAAGATTACTTATGGATCATTCACTACAGAGCAGACTATTAGAGTTATAACTCCTGTAGGTATAAGTGTTAATTCAACTCCTAATAAGACAGAGTATGAAGTTGGTGATGCTATAATAATGGATGGTCTTACAGTTCAATTAAACTATGATGATGAATCATTCACAATGATAAATAATTATACTGTAGATCCACCTAATGGTACTAAAGCAACTCTTAATACAACTAAGCTTACAATTTCTTATACTCCTAATGGAAGTTCTGTGCCATTTACTACAGATCAACCTATTATAGTTAGAGGTGAGGGTGAAATAGGTAAGAAGACAGTTACTGGACTTAAGATGGTATCTTATCCTAGAAAGATTACTTTAGGAGAAAGATTAAATCTTGATGATATGGTTGTAAGATTGTTATATTCAGATGGTTCATCTGCTGAAGTAACTACTTATACTACATCACCTGAGAGGAATACCGTAATTACTACAAATACTACATCTCTTACTGTTACTTACACTAAGGGTAAGATGGTTATTACTGATACTAAGAATATGGAAGTAGTTGCTCCTAAAGAGTTATTCATAATGGTACCACCTAAGCATGATTATCAAGAAGATGATGTATTAGATCTTACTGGTACTCAGTTGTATATGAGATATACTGATGGTTCTACTATACCTATAAATACTGGGTATTCTACTGTACCTAACAATGGTGATAGATTAAATAAGAATAATACCAGTATATTATTCACTTACATTATAAATGGCGTAAGACATACTACCTCTCAGGTTATTAATGTAAGAGAGAGATCTGTAACTATTGTTAAACCTAAACCTAGCTGTGTTGGTATTAAGATAGATAGAAAACCTAATAATATATATCTTAAGGGAGATCAGTTAGATCTTTCTGAGATGAGAGTTATAGCTCTGTATGATGATGATACTAGTGCAGAGATTGCTAATTATACTGTAGAGCCTCCTGTAGCTACACCTCTTAATGAGACTCATAATAGATTATATCTTACATATACTGCTGATGATAAAGAGTTTACTGCTACTACACCTATAATTGTAAGATACTATACAAGCGTTACTATAACTAATATGCCTAAATTGAAATATGAGGTTGGTGAACAGCTTGATACTACAGGATTAACACTTCAGTTCAATTATAATGATGGTACATCTGATCCTGTTGATGCTAATAAGATTACTACAGTACCAGCAAATGGAGCTGTATTAACTGCTGCTGATGTTAAATTAGATATTACTGCTAGAGGTATTAATGATGTAGCTATGAAGACCTCTCAGAAGTTATATGTAAATACTCCTAAACCTAAGCCTAAAGTATCTGAGATTAAGATTGCTACTCTACCTAAAGATAGATATATCTTAGGAGATGAGGTTAGTCTTGATGGTCTTAGAGTTGTTGCTGTATATGAAGATGGTGATGTTTCTCAGATAGATGGTTATACCACTACAGTTGCTAATAAGACTATAATGACTAGAGAGATAACTAATAATATCATTACAGCTAGATTAGATGATAAAGACTTTAAGATTGGTTATCAGATTAGACTTAAAGATGTTAAAGATATTACATTCTCTAAAGCTGCTAAGGCTGTATATAAGAAAGGTGAATCATTTGATGCTTCTAATATAGTGGTACAGATGAATTATCTTGATGGTACATATGATGAAGTTCCATATGGTAGTCTTACAATAGAGCCAGCTCATGGTACTGTATTCTCTGAAGTTGGTACTCAGACTCTTACAGTTTCTTATACTTATAATGAGATTATTGGAGTTAAGACTGTAACTCAAGAGATTAATATTGTAGAACCTGAAGCTTATACAGTTCCTACACCTGTAGAGCTAGTATGGACTAAGAAACCTAATACATATTATGCTGATGGTGAGAGAATACTTAAAGATGACGTTCAGATTGGTATGAAGATGAGTGATAATACTATAAGATCAATAGAGAACTTCCGTTGGGAGAATAGTACTCTTGAATCTACTGGAAATATCCCATGGTATAATAATGCATTCACTCTTGTTGCTATATATACTAATCCTGAAGTTGCTGGAGGTAAGGTATTTAAGATTAATCATCAGTTGATTAAAGAGTTACCTGTAGGTATGAGTGTTACTAAGTTCCCTAAGACTGAATGGAATGAATATGAGAGATTTAATTATAATGGTCTTGAGGTTTCATTGTTATTTGAACATCGTGAACCTAGAGTACTTGGTTATCATGAGTTTACAATAAGCATTGTACGTAATACAATCCTTAAAGCAACTCATACTGTAGTTAATTTAGTATATATTCCTGATAATAATATGAAGACTTTCTATAATATTATTGTAAACCCTATCACAAGTAAGCTTGTGAAGAGTATTAAGATTAAGAATTATTGTAAGACTGAGTATATAATTGGTTATGATACAATTGATACTTCTGATCTTGAGATTGAAGCTACATTTGTTGATGGTACTATTGGTACTATTAATAACTGGATTACTGAGCCAGTACATGGATACTCTGTTTCATCTAGTACTACTAAGATGGTAATTAAAGTAGAATATGGTCCTGGAAGTTATGGCGCTCAATTAGAGATACCATTAAGACTTAAGAACTATTCTAAGATAATGATATTAAATCTTCCTAACAAACTTGTTTATGATCTTAATAAAGAAGATGGAAGATTAGACCTAAGAGGATTAAAGATAAGATATATATTTGATGATACATCTACTGAAGATGTATTATTTGATGATGCTCCATATAGATTTGGTATAACACCAGAAATTAATACAGTATTAAGTGCTGGCAAAAATGTTTGCTATTTATATAATAATCCTAAGAGAAGTGGATCTCCAGCAACATCATTTGGAATTCAAGTATTCCCTGTAATTGCTAGATATCTTATTGGTGTTAGAATTACTGATAGACCTACTAAGATGATATATAATCTTAATGAACCATTATCATTATCTGGTCTTAAGATTGGTGCTGTATATACAAATAATGATATCGTATACATAGATAATTATGTTACAGATATCCCTGAGGGCACTCCTATCACTAATAGTAATAATATAATTACTATATCATATGCTAAACCTGATGATCCTAGGGGTACTATAGAGACATTGAAGTTATATCTTACCGTATCTGAACCTAAGATGGCTACTGTATCTAAAGATACATGTATGGCTGAGTTAGAGAGTGGTAAGACTACAGAAGATCTTGTATTTGAACCTAAGTTCTTTGTAAGATATTCTGATGGTAGTTATAGAAGATATGTTGGAGAATATGATATACTAGAGCCAGCTCCTAATACTCCAGTAGATTATAGTGATAGTATATATAAGATTAAGATAAGACTTACTGTAGATAATAAACAGTTTACAATAGATCATCCTCTTCATGTATATGATAAAGAAGATCCTACAAAGTCTAATATTAGAAGTAGTGCTCTTCTTAAGACTGTATGGTTCTATGATGAAGAGCATGATATTCTTAAGAGTGTTGGAGATTATCCTACATATTTGAATATGACTAGATTTGATAGAGATCAGAATAATCGTAAGATTATATTTATGACCAGTGTAGTATTTAAGAACTCTGGTGGTTATAGCATGATAGTGAGAATGCCTGAAGATAGACTTACATTTGCTACTCCATTACATGAGATGGTGTTAGACTTTGTTGCTACTAGAGATGATGATGGTAGAGCTAAGACTTTTAATACTAATATGCAAGTTACTGCTACTCCTAGAGATTATGGTTACCCTAATAATACCCCTGTAAAATATACTGTTTATATGCTTGATCCTAGCTCAAGAAATCTAACTATTACTCCTAAGAAATATGCATATGGAGATAGATTAAAGGCTAGTGATGTAATTATTAATCTCATACATTGGTCAAGTACTTACTTTAAGACTCTTTCTCCTGCAGAGATTAGAATGGAAGATGGTGAGACTGGTCAGCCTATAGCTGAAGATACAGTTATAACCAAGAATATGTATATTACTTACGTATGGACAGATCCTAACTATTATGGTTTAGGAATGCCTAAAGATTTAAAGACTAAGATTTATTATTCCATTAGAACTATTTCTAGTATAACAATAGATATGGTTCCTATAAAATGGAATTATGTTGAGGGTGAACCTTTAGATTATACTGGAGTTGTAATTACTGCTACATATAGTGATAGTACTCGTGGTCGTATTGATTCTAGATATGTAGAGTTCAATCCACCTCAGGGTTCTGCTGCAGTTAGTGGTATGAGTTGTACTGCTATATTTAAGTATGATCCTAGTGATATGACTAAAGCTGTTACAGCAAATATGTCACCTACAGTTTATAATATTGATGGTATTAGTATTTATAATGCTAAAGCTGAAAGAACCTCATATTATGAGAATGAAACTCTACAGTTTAACTACTCATACGTTAGAGTAGGCTGGAGTGGTGGTATGGGTGAAGAAATATGGAGAATCCCAGCATTGAATTGTGTCACTATGGATATTAATAAGAGACTTAAACCAGAAGATGTTACAGATCAGACTAAGAATGGTCTTGTGTTTAATTATACTAGACCTAATGGTGTTATTAAAGAAGCTACATATAATGATGGTAAATTAAGACTTACTGAAGTAATCCCAGCTATAGATATTAATATATCTGGTATTGGATTATTTAGAAACGTTGGAGAACCAATAGATTTTTCAGATATTGATGTTAAAGTAGTATTTGAAGATGGTTATATAACAGAGCTATCAGAAGAGTGTATGTTTACTAATCTTGGTGTTGATTCTAATAACGGATTGATTGTTGCTGGAGAGAATAGAATCAAAGCAACTGGTAAATATTATGATAAGACTTTTGAGAAAGAGTTTATCATCTATGGTGGTAGTGATTATGTTAAAGAATCATTTGGTATTACATCATCTGAGAATGCTGTTAAGATGATTAGAGCTGCTACTCTTGGAGCTTTTGATCTTAATGACTATTGGAAAGTTGGAGATGAGAGAACTATAACTGCTAGTGATGGTAAGACTGCTACAATGGTTATTCTTCATATGAAGAGTACTACTAGTGGTGGTACACCATATCAGGTTGCAATTGGATTTAAAGAAATCTTAGGACCTTTTACTACATCATCTGTATCTTACTATGATAATTGTAAACCAGATGGTTATAGATCATTTAAGTTAAAGGGTGCTATAATAAAGTATCTAAACTTATTTGAAGATCAGGTATTGTTTAATGCTGCTAAGATGTGTAAGCATCAGTATGTAAATAAGACATATAATCCAGATGAGTGTCTTAAAGTAGAAGAAAGGTTTACTCTCCCATCACTTATGGAAGTAGTTGGAGAGAGTGATATTAGAGGAAATCAGAGACAGTTTGAGTATTATAAGATTTCTGCTAATAGACCTAAGCCTAAGCTTAGAGATATAAGTACTGATAGGTATTATATGCTTAGAGATAATTATTATTACTATGGATTAGGATTTAGATATATTGAGAGCGGTGGAGGTCATAGCTATAATGCAACATTCTCTGCTAATCAAGGTGTATCACCAATATTCTTCTTGTAAAGACCCATATGGCGGTAGGGATAATTCCCTACTGCCATTTTATTATCGTTAGGAGGTGAGAAAATGCCAACAATTATTAGACCCTCGTTAGGAGGTAATCCAGGTAATGTATCTAGATATATATTATTATCCCCACCAACAAAGACTAATTATTATGAGTTAAAAGATGCTTATAATTTTAATGGATTATCTATAGGATATTATAATGCTGATAATAATACAATGACTAAGTTAAAGTCTTCTGATATACGGTTATATCCAAATAATAATGATTATCCTACAATGGGTGATATTCTTAAAGTATATCATAAAGAAAGTATGATAACTACCGTACCATTAGATATTGTAAGATTAGATGAGATACGTCTTGTATATCCAAATACTGAATATGAAGAATTTGGTTCTAGAGGAGATATTAGATATCCTGTAAATTTTTCTAATACTTTAGCAAATGTCCCTATTAAGGGTAGATATAGAGATGGTAGTATACGTGAATTTGGAACTGTATCTCAATTTGTAACACGTAAAGAGAATGAATACCGTTCAGGAGATGCTGTTAGATTTACTGTAAATATAAATGGTAGAGATTTTGTAATAGATATAACTAAAAATGTAGTTACACCAATATCTACATTTGGGAATGGTACATGGAAAGAGATTATGGATACTATAACATATACTAGAAGTAATAATAAATCTCTAACAGAGTTCTTTACTGTCGGAGATAAGCGTAGTGTTAAGATAAGAATTGGTAATAGTCTAATAGATTCAGAAATGGTTATATTACATATAAACCCAAGTGATAGAATGTGTAAGATTCTTAATAACGTTGATGTATATGGTGGTTCTACAAGACCATCATTAATAATCGGATTTACTACACCTACAAACTACTGGAATGGTGTGGCTAGTCTTAGAGATTATACTACCGTAGCTAGTAATATATATCCATATTGTGTAGATGAATATCCATTACTACAGAATGGTGGTTCTCGTGTTGTAGATATGCATGATAATATAAATAATCTCATTAAGTATATTAAGCCAGTGAAGTATATACCATTGGTTAAGAATGCTAATAGAGTTAAATCTAATGGATCTCCAGTAAATAAATCTCCAGATTGGTTTGCTGAGGTAGAATCATCATTATTATGCGGTACATTATCTGTACTTAATTATATGCCATTTGATCCTGAAGATGATGGTTCTAAAGTATTTGATTATTATAAGACTCCAATGAATAGAATTAAGAATCATATTAATCATACTGGTAAAGTAATTCAGTATTTGCATAATATTGAAGTATTCTTTGGAGCAAATACTGGGTCATTTTCATGTGTTGATGTTGATGGTCGTATAATATCTGTTCCTGGGATATTTAATTATACAACAAGAGATGTATCAGATAATACGATAATGGATAATCTTGGAACTGCAAACTTAGATACTACTACATTCCAAGAGCTTGTATTCTCTGAATACTTTGCAATATAATGGAGGTGATAAATAAATGCCTGCAATAATTAAGCATCAAATAGATTATATATCTGAAGAGTCTGATAATCCTGTATATACAATAATGAATATATCAGATACTATATATCGTGATATTGTAGATAGATACGATTTCTCATCATTAGAGGTGGGTATATTTAATCCTGTAACTAAAGAGATTACTAAGATTCCTAGTGATGAGATTACTACTTTCCCTAAACATGGTGATACTGTATCAGAAAGTCACTTAGGTCAGGGTATAATATATAGAAATGGTAAGAGGATATTATCATTACCTCTGAAGATACTTAGTATTATAAGCACAAAATTATATAATCATGAATTACATCGTGATATTATAGATATAGAATGGTTCTACCCAGTACCATTTACACGAATTGAAGATTATGAACTAACGTTTATATATAATGAATCTCCATTGATTAAATACGATTGTGGTAAATTAAGAGATATACGTAAAGTACATGAGATGGAATTTATAGATTACCATCTTTCAGAGTTGCAATTATTATTTCCTAAGATTGTTAATGGTGTAGAGATAGAACCAACAGTTATGAAGTATGATCTTGGTGAATATATGAGTCTTCCTAGAGTATCATTTATGATGGATACATGGGAGCATATAATTGACGTTGTTAAGTATGTTAAATCTCACTATCTTAACTTAAATGATTTCTTTAGAATTGGAGATGAACGTCCTGTAGGAATAAAGATTGGTGATACCACTATTAATTCTGCTATGGTGATATTACATATTAATCCTAATAGAGAAATGTGTTTAACATCTGATGGTGATGAAATATATGATCATAGACCTGGTTTAATCATAGGATTTAAAACTCCTACTAATTACTTTAATCCCGATAGGATTAATAGTGCTATTATAGATTATGAACGTTTTGCTTCTAATCCTATGAGCCTTATGAAAGACCAGCTTCAGTTATTTACTCCAGATAGACATGCATCTACACGTAGTAGGGTTGTAGACAAAACTGAGGATATAAATATTCTTGTTGATAATATAATAAGAATAGCATATATCCCATTGAATACTAAAGCTAATAAGATAAATGCTTCTGATAATACATCTCTTAAGATTAAGAATAGTCAGTATGAGAATAGTATTAATTATAACCTATCTGCTGTACTTACTAGAGCTAATTACTTCCCAATAGATGGTAATGATTCTAAAGTATTTGACTACTTTAAAAGAAGTCCAATAGATAGAGTTAAATATACCATTAATAAAACCAATGGTACATCTAAGCCAGTAATTCAGTATATTCATGATATAGAATCATTTACAAATGATACTGATGCTAGATTTGTATGTATAGATACTAATGGTAATGAAGCTTATATGAACAACTTATTTCAGTATAGATTAAATACTGATAGTGCTACAAATGTAAAATCAATACAGCATTTTACTAAGCCTTTATTGAATAATACTGATTTTACTGAATTGGTAATATCAGAATACTTCGTAATATAAAACTTGCACATTGAATTAAAATAAAGAATGGAGGTACAGATATTATGCCTTTAGTTTTAAATGGTATACAAAATGCTACAGGTGGATCTGGATCACTTATTGCTATAACTCGTAAACCTGTAAAGCTTAATTATATTGAAGGTGAAAGATTGTCTTTAAATGGTATGCAGATTACATTTTATTCTGCGAATAAAGCTCCAATTGTAGTAGAGGATTATATAACTATCCCTGCAAAGGATACTATTCTTAGTCGCTCAGACTCTCAAGTAGTTATTCAGTATAGATCTAATGATGGTGAATATTTTCAAACAGTATTACCAATCAATATAAAATACCCTGTAAATATAGAAGTTAAGAATTTACCAAATAGATCATATAAGAAAGCAGATAATATTAATCTTAAAGGGTTAAAGATTGATCTTATATATAATGATAATTCAAGATCATTAGTCGATAATGCTAAGATCACATCATATCCTGCTGATGGAACTCCACTTGGAAATAATACTTCGTTATTATTTACTTATAATGATGAAGATGTAAGATTGGATTGCTTCTATGAGCTCGGAGGTAAGGGTAGTAATGATATTGATGAAACTAAAATTACTACATTCGCTTCTGGTACATGGGAAGAGATCGAGAAAATGCTTAAAGCATATAGATCTGGTAAATTAGATATGGAAGACTACTGGAAAGTGGGAGATACAAGAAGTGCAGAAAAGAGTGAGCCATTTAATGATGAATTAGTAGTATTAGGATTTAATTCTAGATTAAATCAATATGCTGGTAAGAATCATGTACTTATTGGAAATAAAACCATATCAAGATCTAAAAGTAATTATGGCATTTATGGCAGTAATACTTTAGGTATGAAGATGTTTGGTAATGCTACGCATATATGGTTTAAATCTTCATTCTCTCCATACGATGATGATTATTATTCTGAATTAGATAATCAATTAAAAACATCAGCTGTAAATAAATTAATAATGACCAATACTACCGCTGAAGATAGTAGTATATTTTCTACATATGCTGGTAATTATGTTTCTATGTATTCAGTGAGTAGAGATGTTGCAAATATTGCTTTAGGCACAACTGCTAATTATGCTAATAAGAAAATAAGAGTGTATAAATATAATGATATATTTGAGAATAATGCTTTTGAGTATTATAAGGTTGCTAGTAATAGAGTTAAGACTCAAAATTCAGTACCTACAAAATATATTATAGATAATTATCTTGTAAATACAAATGGTCTTACAGTATTAAATTATGATGCAGCTAGTCCAGCATGTATAACATATTCATACAGTTCAGACTCTTATTCTGGCAGCATAGATATGTATACAAATGCTCCAGAGTCATATAAAAATATAAAATACATTGCAAGGTATATTGATATAGATGGTACTCAAAAAGAATGTAATGTTAGTGAAAATTTAGGTTTTGCATATTATTTTGCAATTGGTTAATATAGGCATAAAATAAATTAAGGAGGTGATATGATTGCCTGCAATAATTAGAGGTGCTCAAGATGGGTTTCAAAAGAACTTAGTGTTGTTAAAGAAACCTGATAAGATAAAATATAAGATTGGAGAGGCTTTAGATTTCTCTGGTATAAAATTAGGTATAAATTTTAATGGTAGAACTAGAGAGATTACTCTAGATAAGATTACATTCTCTCCAAGTAGTAATACTATTATTACTAAAGATACTACAGATATAATTACAGTATCATATAGAGAATATCCAGATTCTGATCCTATAGAAATACCATTAATAATTACTAAAGTATTATTTTCTAAATTGGTAGTTTCTGTAACTCCATCAATTGGTATATATCATTTTGATGAAGAATTTGATTTAAATAATGTATTAAATACTACTGGGTTATCTATATTATATAGTGATGGTTCTATGGAGAAATTCACTGGGAATATAACTGGATGCAATATAGCAGATAAGTTTATATTTACAGATACAAATAATGGTGAAGCTTACTATAAAGATATTGAATTAACAACCGATTTTATGTATGAAAGTACTACACAGAAAGCAACCTTATCTTTATATGTATCTGATAAACCTAAGATTATTACCATTGGTTCTGTTACAGATGAATCTAATTGGAAGTATGCTCTTAAGATGATTGAAGCTCATGCTAAAGGTATTATAGATATTAAGAACTTTTGGAAGGTTGGGGATTTGTTATCTGTTACATTGAAGAATCAGATTGCTGGATGGCCTTCAAAGATTGAATTTATAATACAAGCTATAGATTTTAATATATATGATACTAAAGCAAATGTATTATTTGGTATGAAGCAAGTGGTAAATGTTGCCTTAAGAACTTGTAGAGATAATTCTACAGTATATGGTTATGTAAACCCTAGTCTTATTGGAAAGACTATGAGTTCTATGGGTGGTGTTGCTGAATTTTTAAGAGATAATATTCCAGAATTTATACAGAATAGTATGAAGAATATTACTTTGTATTTTACAAGACGTTCAGTCAGAGAAAGTAATTTTTATACTGCAGAGGTATCATTACAATCAACTTCTGGTAAAGTGTTACCATATACCAGAATATTACTTACTGGAAGTGGAGATGATTGTAGAGAGTCATATAGTACAACTGGGATAGGTTGGGAAGAAAGTAGTAGAATACAAGCTAGAAATAAGGCAAATAACGATATATTGTATGGTCGTGAAGGACGCCCACCAATATCACAAATACCATATTTTAAAACTGAATCTAATAGAAATAAATATAAATATGATGGTTTAGTATGCCCATATTGTTTACTTGATTATAACCATAAATATATAACAGGTGTATATGGTGAGAATACAATTATTGGGCCGTTAGCTTATATTGGGCCTCATGGGGGTGGTGGGGATATGGATAAAGGGCAAAGCTATGAAGTTGGAGATTCATATTTCTTCTGTCTGTAAATATATTAAAAGGAGGTAAATAACTCATGTCATTAATTATGAGCTCCATAATTGGAGAGAGTAGTGGTGGGTCTAGTTCATGTATAGATATATCTACTAGACCTAATAGATTAAATTATAAAGAAGGAGAACGTTTAGATCTTACTGGTATGGTAGTAGAGTTATATGAGAAGGGTAAAGAGCCAGTAAGAATAGAGGGGTATGATACTATACCTAGCGATGGTGCTGTATTAACTAAGAATGATAATGTAGTAATAATCAAGTATAAGAAAGATGGTGCTTTATTTAAGACTATACTTCCTATAGATATAATATATCCTGTAGGTATTGAGGTTACTGCATTAGATAAGAAGATATATAAACCTGACGAGGGAGTAGACTTAGCAGGATTAAGAGTTGTTATTAATTATAACGATAATACTAGTGAGCTCATAGATAATAACGAGGGTATTACTACTAACCCATCTAAGGGTGTGGAGATTGGAGATAATAAATTCATAGAATTCTCTTATGTAATTAATAGTAAGACTTATAAGACTCTTTATAAGATAGAAGATAATAAATCTACATCATAACCATGGCAGAAATATTTATGTACATTCGCTAATGCTTCTCAAGATGATCTAACAGCAATGTTAAGTGCTGCAAGGGCTGGATATTTTAAAATAAGTGATTATTGGAAGATTGGAGATACTAGAGATCATGACTACAATTTTACTATTATATATAGAGGTAATGAAGAATCAGATGAAGGTAATTTAAAATGTACCGGGTCAATTAAATTAGTAATTATAGATTTTAAATTACCAAAATCATCAAAAAATAAAAACTTATATAATGAAGCAGTGATAATCACATATAAAAATGCTCCTGCATATAAAGTTGATTTAAAAGATTTATTTGGGAGTATGTATGGTTTACAAACATGCACATATAATACCAATATAAATCTATCACCAGCATATGTTAATCATACTGGTAATCTCTATACTTGCCCTTCTGATCCAGAAAATGATGATAAACCATTAGCATATATACATGAATGCATGGAGGATTTTATAAATCAAACAAATTCAAAATATCTAGTTGATATAAAAGATTCAATACATGTGCCAACTATTAATATTGTATCAACTGCGAATAATCCTGTTCCTAGCGGATGGGATTTTGCGTATCGCATTAAAGCCACAATAACAAAACAAGCAGAAACTGAATTTGTGGGATGGACTGATAGTAGTGATGATGTTGTAATATATAAAAGATTTTCATTAATAAGAAAAGAGCATGTTTTTGGTGATGATGCATTTGTATATTTTAAAACTTCATCTAATAGAATATATTACGATGCTAAAACTAATCAGCCACAAAATTGGTTCTTATTATACAATTTAAATTTATCTGAAAAGATTGGTACATCTTTTAATTATACCGTAGAATCTCGTGGTGGTAATGGTCACCCATCCGAATATAGCATAAGATTTGATGAGGGACAAACACCAATGTATTTAAGTGCTGAATATGTAAATACTAATGGCGAGTTAGAAACTTTTACAGATCATATTTTAAATAACGTTAATGGCCGATTAGTAAATGTAAGACCATATATAGCATTAGCATAAATAAACCATATAAGGAGGTGAAATATATTATGTCATTAATACTCGATAATATTGGAGATAGAGGTAATGAATCACTCTCTATTAGATTAAACGTCTTATCTAAACCTAATAAATTATATTATCTTGAAGGAGATCATTTAAATCTTGAAGGTTTAGTAGTCCAATATATAAATAATGGATCTCGCATTAATATTGATGGATATACTACAATACCAGAAAATGATGCCATTCTATCTAGATCAGATAAGTATATTAAAATATCATATCAGATACCAGATACTAATGATGTAATCACTGAGATTATTCCTATAGAGGTAATATATCCAGTAGCATTAAACGTTGAGGTAGTTCAGAAAGATGTAATACAAAGATCTGATGATCCTATAGATCTTGATGAAGCTGTATTATCACTATCTTATAATAATGGATATAAAGAGTTCTTTTATGGTACTAGTTTTGGTACTAATAATATACATACTAATCTTTCAAATAGTAGATATATACACTTAGGAAAATTGTATATTGAGTTTGAGTATACTAGAGGTAATGAAACTTTTAAAGCTTATAAAGCTATTAAATTAGCTAATTATACTGGATAATAAAAATAGTAATAATATTTCCGCTAGGGGTAATTCCCTAGCGGATTTAGTTTGTTTTTAGATTGCTTAAAACTTATAAATATAATATCTATATGGAGGTTTAATTTATGAAGTCACATTTTGATCATATTACTCGTGGAGATTTTCTCCATCAGACTACGTTATCTAAATTAATTAATGATGGCACTAAAGATAGTAATCCTAGACCACGTTGGAAAGATGGTACTCCAGCATATTCATTTCAGATACCACATGTTATTGAATCTTATGACTTAAGATCTCAATCACCATTTATTACTCTAAGGCCTATATCTATTAAGTCTGCTGTAGGAGAGATTCTATGGATATATCAAGATGGATCTAATGATTTAAATCTTCTTAAAGATAAGTATGGTGTTACATGGTGGGATGAATGGGAAGTAGATAAAACTCGCACTATTGGATCTGTATATGGTCATACAGTAAAGAGATATGATTTAATGAATAATCTCTTGAAAGGATTAAAAGAAGATCCATTTGGTAGAAGACATATTATATCTCTATGGCAAGAAGAAGAGTTTAAAACTCCTCATGGGTTAAAACCATGCTGTTATGAAATTATCTTGACAGTAGCTAAAGAAGATGGTATGATGTCATTAGATATGATGCTAGTGCAGAGATCTAGTGATTATATTGTTGCTGGAGCGATTAATACTCTTCAGTATGTAGCATTATTATATATGATTGCTGGGCATTGTGGATACTTTCCTCGTAGATTCACTAAAGTAATTGCTAATTGTCATTTATATGATAGGCATCTTGAACAGGCTAGAGAGTTAATCAAGAGAAGTCCAATTAATTTTACTTCAGAGAAAGAGTTACCAATGTTTAGTCTTCCATATAAGAACTTCTATGAATATAAATTAGAAGATATCCAAGTGGTTAATTACCCATTAGATAAGATTAAGAGTAAGAATCCACAATTAAAGTTTGAGTTAGCAATATAAATCATATATATCAATTATCACTTTCAACAGGAGGAAAAGTCATGAGTGTTCTTAAAGTTCTATTTAACAGAAATAAGAAGAAAGAGAAGAAGCCAGTAGATTATTCTGAGCCTATAATTAGTGCTAAGATGTTATATTCTTCTATGAAGTTCAAAGTAATCTTATTTACATTTTCTGATCATTATGCTATCAATGTAGCAGATTTTCTTATGGGGTGTAATAAGTCTTTATTAAGTTTTGTATCTGCTACAACTACAGTAGAACATATTCCAAATAAAGAAGATATTATTAAATCTGATGATTTTGTTATTAATCCAGAGAAGATATCAGCTAGAGTTAATTATATCATAGTATCTGGAGACTCATTAGATTTTGTAGATATTTATTCTGATATAAATTATCTACAGAATCCATTTATGAGAGTATTAGAACCATTAATTTATGAATACTTCTCTATGGATCTATTTAGTGTTCATGTAGATAATGGAATTCTATCAATGTCTGAATTTAATAAGAATCTAGTATTCGATAAAGATATTACTTTCGATGGTGGTAGAATTACATCAATAATGGATTATGATAAAGTATTTCCTAACGTACCATCAATATTTAATAACGTTAAAGATGCAGCATCGATAATACATTGTGTTCTTGATGGTGCTATAGTGGTAGACTTTAATACTGCATTTAATGATTATTTATATTGCCATAAAGATGAGACGATTGATGAAGCTTATACAGATACGTTTATGGCTATATATGGTACTTCAGATTATAATGATATTTATATGATATCTCATAGTCCTAGATATGCATTAGATGATTCTGATGAAGGAGATAATTATAAATTAGCAAGTGTTGGTACTTCATATAATACTGACTCTATATTTGAAGATAAGCCAGAACCATTCTCTGGTATTGCAGATGATACTATTACATATAATGATATCGATGAAGTAATAGATGATTCTGAAAACATGCAGTAAAAGACTATATATGGAAAGGGGTGGTTGTTATTAGCAGTAACGATGATGTTTTATTTGATGCTGGTAGATTAGAAGATGTATGTGGGTTGTTTGATAGCTTTTATATTGCTAATACTCTAACTCAAATGAATAAGCATTATATTGCGATATCTAGTGTAATATTCTCAGATGGAGGATATCATAAAGATGCACATAAAGATGGGTATATTCATATTACCGATATTGATGGTGCTAGCTATATTATCTTTATAAATACTAATAAAGAATTATATCTAGCAGTATATAAATATGCATCTGAATCTACACTTGCTGATATTGAGATTAAAGCTAAAGAGATTAGAACTAAGATGAGTGAATTATTTGGTGGAGATGATAGTAATCATGATGGTATACCAGATGATTCTACAATCAATATTAGAGATCCAAAATGCCCATTTTGTAATAATGCTTTACAGTTATGCGGTAATGTAATCGGTAGTGTTCTAGTATATAGTACTAGATGCAATCATTGTAATAAGGGTTTTACTCTAGAACCTGCTGAAAAATATTTAATCACTACAGTCACTAATTATGGTAAGAAAGGAAGTAATTCTAAACATGAAGTCAAATTCATTGAGCGTTAGATATAAGACAAAACAAGATATTGTACCAGAGAAGATATCTGTTGGAGATTGGATAGATCTTAGAGCTACAGAGAGATTAGTATTACAAGAGGGTGAAGAAGCAGTAATACACTTAGGTATTGCTATGGAACTACCAGAAGGATATGAAGCTCATGTAGCTCCAAGAAGTTCTACATTTAGAAAGTGGGGTATTATCCAGACTAATTCAGTTGGTATTATAGACAATTCATATTGTGGAGATAATGATGAATGGATGATGGAAGTAATATGTCTTAAACCAAGAGATGAATTAGATGGAGTTAAATGTAGTATTATCAATCCAGGTGATAGAGTGTGTCAATTCAGAATAATGCCCTCTCAGCCAAAAATTGAGTTCATCAAGGTCAACACCCTTGGTAACCCCGACAGAGGCGGTTTTGGCTCAACAGGGCATAACTAAACTAACGTAATACTTACGTTAGGAACGTCTAAAACATTCATGTAATAAATTATTCCAAAAATAATCACACACAAGGAGGTGTATATTACATGATAAATAACGATTTTATAAATAAGCCAGAGAGAGTATATAAAGATGGTGAAGATACAGTTATAGAACTTAAAGCTTTATCATCTTTTGATTATGATGCATATGACTTAGATGATCCAAAAAGTTTTAGACAGTTCTTAAATGATCTAAAGAGAATTGTACGTACTTCATTTGAGTATCGTCAATTGATTAATTATCTTAAGAATACTGCAGGGATGGATGAATGTAGTATATTAGAGAATGTATCTTCTAGAGATAATTCTAAAGTAAAGATAGAATTACATCATGCTCCAATGACTTTAGAAGATATATGCTTAGCAGTAGTAAGAAAGAGAATTGATAAGCATGAAGATCTTAATATAAATGCTTGTGCTAATGAAGTAATGTATTTACATTATAAGAAGTGGGTAGGATTAATTCCATTATCTGTTACAGCTCATGAGTTAGTACATAATGCTTATTACTTCATCCCAGTAGATAAGATGTTTGGTGATTATACTCAATTCGTAAACTCTGGATATTATGATTATATAGATCCATCTGTATTAGATGCTATAGATAATGCAGAACAAGCTACTAAAGACTTTAATACAGAAGAACAGAATCAGATCTTTAATAATCATAGAATCTATGTAAGAATAGAAGATGATGATAGATCTAAATTCTATGACTTAAAGAATCCTATACATGATAGGATAGAATCTATCAAGACAGAACAATCACAAATGAGTAATACTAATCCTAATATTACTTCTGACAAGAGAGTAATGTGCAGGATAGTTAACAAATAAGGAGGTAAGTTAAAATGGAATACAAATCATTATTAGAGGAGTGTGCTGCTACAGATATGGGAGAGTGTACAGAGAATGAACTCTCTAAGAATAATATCTTAGATACATATAGAGATATTACTGTAGAAGTGCCAGAAGATGTTGTTTATTCAGCAGAGACAATTCCAGTAATTAAGATTGATGATGACTATGTTGTAGAATCTCATTTCTTAGTTCCATTTATGAGAACCAATGGAATTACTTCAATCAAAGAAGCATTAGATCAGTTAACTGACGCTAATGAATTAGACACTAAAGTAGGATTGTTAGTAGATCCTATAGATGTTGTTGCTAATGCTGCTGATACAGCTTCAGTAACAGATGATAAGATCTTGAATGATCTTACTCAGACTAATATGACTCTTTCTACATTAAAGAATGAAGGTTATACTATTCTTAGAAAGAAGTCTAACTAAATTTGCTAGCTACTATTATTCGATATAGAGTACCATTTTTATTTCTCTTTTTTATCCCTATGCTTTCCCTCTAGGAGAAATCCTAGAGGGAATTCTACTGCAAAATTGTCTTGGTATATTTATTTTCAATTATATATTATAAATGTGGTAAGATAAACTAGTATCATGTTACGCCATACATGGTATTACAAATCCATTACCTCTTTAAACACATTTCTAGAAGGGATTAATAAAATACCCCAATATTTTTAGATTTCTTCTGGTGCATGTGTTCTCCTTTTGTTTATCCCATAGAAGAGACTAGATCTTTTCTATGGGATTTTATAAAAGTATTTTTTTTGATTATATATTATAAATATGAAGTAATAAATAATATACAAAATCCTATATCTGAATTACAGTAAGATGTAGGTAGAAAAGAGGATATTATGGAAAGTAAAATTTATTTAATCCCTGGATATGTAAGGTGGGATTATGATAATAGTGAATATACTTATTATCAAAATCTCACTGATGAAGAGATGGAAAAGGTACTCAATAAACTGAGTGCAGATTTAATCTTAGTTGAAGATGCGGATTTATCCCCATACTCAACTGAGTGGGATAGTTACAATATGTATCATTTTATTTCTAGTATTGTTGTAAAACATGCTAGAAATAAGAATGTCCATGCAGTGGCTGAATCAAGGTCATTGCAGGAGATGATAGATCTTGGGTACAAGATTGCCATCTTGGATGAGTACAGAAAGACAACTGAAGAAGCAAGAAAAATAGATGCTGATTCTATTATAATTATAGATCAGTATCTAAAGAATAATACTGAGGAGTAATCCTCAGTATTACCCGTAAGGGTATTATTTTTTCTCTAATATTAATTTCTATTATATATTATAAATATGAAGTAATAAACAAAATTCAAAAGGAGAAAAGAATTATGAAAACAATTACAGCAAGAAGGATAAGTAATGATGTATTATCAGCATTACTTAAAAAGAATGAAGATAAGATAGCGGTTATTGAGGGAGATGATATGATTATATATATCAACTCTGAGATATTGAATGCATTCCCATTTAATACTTTATGTATTAAATTCAAGAATGGTCTTAGTAGTCTAGCATTAGATCCATATTCTACTACATCATTAAATGATTATGTAGCTAGACCTAACGACAAAATGGTTATAATAACATCTGATGAAGCTATCTCTGCAGCAGATCAGATGTATTATGATATAGCATTTGGTAAATTAAATACTATGGTATCATTTGATTTACCTACTGATGCTAGTATAGATAAACATCCTGTATCTAATGCAGTAGATAAAGCACTTAAGGAGTATATACGAATTGTAGAAGCTGGTATTCCTGTAGAAGATAAGGATAAAGTGGTAGATTATCTACGAGCCAAAGCTAATGATTTATGTGAAATGATTAGTTATAAAGAGATAATAAATAATCTACCAAATGAAGTAGACGGATCATCACTACTAGATATTTATAGAAAGAAAGTATGTGATAATCTAAACAGAATGGTTAGAATTACTAAAGATGAAAGGCTTAGTATAGAGACCATTAAAAGTATGATGCAAACTATACAAAACCAAATGGAAAAGGAGAATTGATATGATAACGATTAAAGCTGAGTTAGTAGATAGTGAGAAGTTTTACACTTATATATATCTTCCAGGGAACGATATTAAAGCTAAAGAGTGTGAACATAATGGAGTTAAAGTACTTATAGATAGTGAGGGTGGTATATATCCACATAATCTATTATTAATTGATGCTGGTGATAATGTTTTAGGAATAAAAGTCATTAGTATTACTATTAAACCTAATATACCTAGCAATAAGATAGTACTTAATATAATATGCTGTAAAGAAGCTATAGATGAGTTTGCAGATATATATTATGATATTGCTAATAAACTAGGATTTCATCTTAGGTTTGAGAATATAGATAAATATATTATAGATCATTATGATATTAGTAAAGATCTAATGGAGGATTAATTAATACCAAGAGAGGGGATCTTTCCCCTCTCTAATTTTTTTGTTTAAAATGAATCTTGATCGTATATTATTCATATAGAAGGAGGTAAACGACTATGAATAATATGAATAACTACGGTCGTAAAATTGAAGTATACTGTGATGCGTCTATGAAGACGTATGATAATGGTAGGACTTTTGGATGTGCATATGCTATGTGCCCACTAAGTCCGCAGTATGTAAAATATGCTATAAGTCCAGATTCTACAAATAATAGGTCTGAGCTAGTGGCATTATATCTAGCAGTAGAACTAGGTTATGAGATTATGAAACTAGAGAAAGAATACAATGGTGTGATCTATGATCATATTGATGTATATTCAGACTCTCAGTTTGGTGTCTATGGTTTAACCAGATGGATGGATTCTTGGATTAGATCCATGGATGAACATGGAGTCATGTATGGAACATCATCTAACCATCCAGTGAAAAATCAAGAGCTATTCAAAGCTATATTATCTAATATAGCAAATAAGAAGATCAATGTAAATTTCTACCACCAGCTAGGACATATAAATCCTAACAATCCTAGAAAGTTGGCAGAAGCAAACAAATCTTTTGAAAGATCTAATGGCTTTATATTAATGCCAGAGGATATTTATAAGATTTCTTTCTATAATGATATTGTAGATAAGAAGTCCGGGGAGATATTAGAAGAGATAAATCCAGATGATTATATCAGAATGGATTATTCTCAGAACCATCTTAGAACTATGTGTAATTACGTAGTTCCAAAAGATTACACAAAATACATTAATGGAGGAAGAAGCAATGGCGTACACGTACATTGATGAGAATGGATGTAAATGTACAGACATCGATAGATACGAGTTCTGTAATATTGAATATCCTGAGGGTATTAACCCTAGAATGATTCATAAGGGTACCAGAAGCTATGATGAATATGTAGCTAAATATGGTGATCCTAGATTCGTCGAAGCATTATGCGACGAGATAGCAAAAGAGAAAGATAATTGCATCAGGAATGGTATTCCATTTATAGAGAAACCAATGCCTGATTTCTTAGAGATGCAAAGGGCTGCAGGTTTACCAATACCTACACCTAGTACACCTCAAGATTATATTAATGAGCAATTAGATCAACAGAGACAGATGCAAGAGGCGTTTGCTAATGCTGCAATGGAGAGGGGTATGATGCAGCCACAGATGACACCTTATATGCCTAATACAGATGGTGCTTATGTTAATATGACTGGTAATCAAGAAGCAGACTTCTTTAGAAGACAGGCACAGCAGAATAAGAGACAAGAGATGTTTCATCCTGTTGCTCCTAGACCTATGATATTTAATAATATGGGGTATAATGGTTTTCCACAACAGCCATATTATTATCCACAACAGCAGATGATGTATCAACAGCCGGTATCACAATATTCTCAGAGGACTCTTGATAATCCTACTGGAGGATATGGGTATGCTAAATTTCTATCACCTAACACATTGGCTGAATATCAGAAGCAGTTAGAACAGCAGCATATACAAATGCAGCAGCAACAGCAGATGATGTATCAACAACCAGTATATCAACAGCCAATGTATCAACACTTACATTATAATTCACCATTACCACAGATGGCTGGAGTTGTACAACCATCTGCAGAAATTAGTGGATATCTTAATGGATATTATTATCCATCCAGCCAGTATATATGTACTGGATATGTAGCCCCATTAACACCTGAGCAACAGGCTAGACAAGATGAATTAGATGCTCAGAAAATACCTACGGGGTATACTCGTAAAGTAACAATGGTTGATACTGGAGAAGAAATAGAGCTTCCAATATATAAGGGAGACTATGATGACCCTACAACACCTAAACAGAGTGCAGTTGATGCTAGTATGAATGAGAAAAGAGGAGTGCAGCCTCCATATCAGGAGTATAACCCAGCAACAGCATATCGTCCAGGTTATAATATGGGATATAATATGATGAATTATAATGTATCCCCAATGCAGTATCAACAGCAGCAGTATAGCAGAGCATATAATTATGCTATGCAGCCACAGATGCAGTATTATCCACATATGGGTCTTGGTGCTAAACCTATAAGCCCTAACGGAATGCCAATATATAATAATATGGTTTATCAGAGTAGTTATGCTAATCCATATAATGGCAGGCCATATAATAGTATGGCTGATACTGAAGAAAGAAAGAGAATGCTTAGACGTAAGTATTCTTTAATACCTGGGTTATCTTCTCAAGAGATAGAAGATAAGGTCAATAGGGAGCTTGATCCATATTATGATCTCAAGAAGATGCCTAAGAAAGAGCTTGAAAGTATGATGGAATGGAGAGCTACCGTTAACATGTGGAGGAGCATGAATAATACCGGTTTTGATCCTACATGTCCACTACATAGACAGCAGGCATTTATTAATAATTTTGCAGCTGATATTCAAGAGAAGTATGGATCTCATTCCATGGCTGAAGCATTCAGACATGATCTTGCAAATATGTATTTTGATGAGCTTGCTAAACAGAATATGTTTGGTAGTTCAGCAGATAGATATAATGGAGCCATTCCAGCAGATAGAGATCTTAAAAAGACTTACGATTCTAAAGCTTATAATGAATTGCTGAGGGAGCATGCTATTGCAGATGCTAAAAAGGATATTATAAGTGGATATGGTAAAAATAATTCAGTAGGAGGTCTTATGTATCAGTTAGAAGATAGTGATAGAGATGATGAATATAGTCCATCAGAAGTAATTGGTGAGTATAGCCATGATATCAATGCAGAAATAGCTAAGAGGAACCATGATATCGGTGCAGAATTGGCTAAGAGGAGATCATCAATGAACTTCTTCTTGGATGGTTTTCATCGTTTAGCATCATTACATGAACAGACTAAAGAGAATGCGATGATGCAAGAAAGACGTAAAGCATATGTGGAGAAAGTATTACAGTCTACATATGAAGATGCGGCAAGAAGAAAGTTTGGTGAGTGATATGTCTAGAGTAGAATTACTTGAAAGACTATATACCAAACGTAAAGAAATAAAAGAATTTGATTATGATAAACTCATTACAGCACCAATGTCATCGATATTAACAATCAACGATATTGGTGATCTTCATAATATAGCAACTAGCATTAAATATGCTGGTAATGTAGATAAGAAGAAAGAGATGATTGATCAGATTATGAAAAGAAGAGGATTCAAGTTCTACTTCTCTGGTACTAATAGAGTTGCATATAGATTTCTTGAACTCCCAAGCCTAATATCTAAGGTTGCAGTAGATAAGATAGGCACAACAGATACTCCAGCAGAGTATCGAAATCAATTTTATATTAAGCCATTCTGTACGAAGATATTTGAAGTAGCACCATATACTGGTGCTGTAGGGTTTATGGAGAAAGTAAACCCAATTACATCTAAAGCAGAGTTTTTATCTGTTGCAGATGATATATTTACATTGATGAAGACTAAGATTATCGGTAAACATGTTGCTGATGATCTTGGTTGTAAATCATATATGAATTTCGGTGTTAGACATCTATCGAATGGATGTACTTTCGGTCCTGTAGTTCTAGATTTCCCATATTTGTATAAATTAGACCCTGCAAAAACAATATGTAAACGGGAACTGGATGGACCATACGGCAAGTACATCTGCGGAGGAGAAATAGATTACGATACCGGATTTGATAAGCTTGTATGCTCATGCTGTGGTAGGGTCTATACAGCCCAAGAGCTAAGTGATGACACCCCAGATGTAAAGATATTTATGTTTGGGCAAAATATTAACGGGAGGAATATTAAAATGGGTACACAAATCATTTCAGGTGGTAAAGTAATTATGGACTCAGGTAGAGTTACTGAGTCTTACATGAGTAGAAATGAGTATACTTATGGTATTGAGCATTGTGATGGTGCTAATATAGTTAAGGCTAAGAATATTAAACCTAGACAGGAGAGAATATCTTCTGATGAGTATAGGTTTAAAGCTCTTAATGAACTTCAGAAGCAGTATTATGATGATATTGCTGAGAAGAATAAAACTCTTAAAGTTGTTAAAGCTAATAACGTATATGGAGCTGCAAAGATAGATGATGAAATACCATCTGCAATTCCAGAGATTGCTGCTAAATTAAGAAAGGTATCTACAATTACAAATCCTGAGGGTGAGAAAATTTATCTCATTCTTAACGATCGTAATGGTGTAGCTGAGAAGCTTACAATTCCAGAATCAAGCGATATTAGCGAGTACCAGATGGACCCTAGTGATAGGGTACTAGAATTGTCTGAAAACAATGAATTTGTTCCAATTGAAGTAAATCATGTACAGTCTGAATCTGAGGTAGAGACTGTTGGTCTTGATGAAGAATTGGAAGAAGAAACAGATGAAATTGAAAGAGTAGAAGTAGATAATGTAATAGATGAGTCATCCAATGATGAGGAGCAGGAAGATGATGAATTTATAGATGATGATGAGACATATGATTCTGAGGATGAAGAAGAAGAAGATTCTGATTCTGTTGTTACTGAGGAGACAGAAGAATTAGAACCATTAGAAGATGAACCTGTAGATGTAGAGGAGCCATCTGTAGATAAATCTGTAGTCTATGATATTTCTGAGGAGAATAATCATGGATATCCAAAGAAACGTGATAAGAAGAAACATAAGAAAAACCATAAGGGTATGGAAGAGTATTAATTCTTTATTAATGGAGGATGAAGATGTTTAATAATCACACTATGTCTATAATTACTGATCTTAGGCAGGTAGGACCAGAAATTAATGATAAAGACTTCATGATATTAGCAGCAATTGCTGATCCAGGAAGTTATCCAGATCATCCAAATGTGTATAATGCATCTATATTGATGCCACCATTTGAAATATTATCAGCATGGGCTAATGGAGACCCATATGCTATGACAACAGAATATCTGGCTTATCTAAATACTAGAGAGCCAGATGAGATGCTAGTAGTATTGCTAGCAGCATTGACCAAGAAGAATGTAGTATTATATATACCACATGATGAGTACTTAGTATTTGGTATGCAATTAGTTGACCATATTAGACTTACATATGGAATCAGTTGTATTACACCAATTGGTCAGTTCAATATAGACTTATCAAGAATGCCATTCTTAATGTCTAAGTTTTATGTGCTAGATATGATGGATGCTCAAACATATCTTGAGTTATATCCATCTAATTATGTACTACCACAATTTGTTATTGGTAAATTGGCAAATGATTTTAAGCCATTTCCATATGCTGCATCTATGCAGGAGTATGAAGCATATTTTAATGACTTAAATACCAGAACTAATCCAGCACAACACAAGATGAGTATGTGTAGTGTTGTTAACGATGTAGGAATATTATCACGTTAGGAGGAGTAATATGATAGTATTTACACATGATCCAAATCTAATAGATCCAATATATATTCATTCTAAGTGTAATGGTGGATTGATGATACTAAATCTATCATCCATGTACAGTGGATATGAGGATATTACAAACTTAATCACAAATATAACACCAATAAACAACTCTGGATTACCAGCATATGAGTTTGTCGATAGTATAAACTTCGATTTCCAATATGCTGCAGCGTTAGAGAGTAATCCAGGGTTATATGCGAATCTAATGAGGATAGTCTCGCATTCATATAATGATGTATGTGTCATCATATTGGTGTATAGAGATCCATATAGGGATGCAGTAATGGAATCTCTAATTAAATACATCCAACAGAGGTACGGATGTGGATCTTGGATAGTAGAAGATATATATGATATAGATTCTATTGTCGATACATATATACCAGCAATGGGAATGAAACAAATCAATGCCGATCTGAGGAGGTATGATGATATGTATTCCCAAGGGCAGGTAAGTGAGCATATTTTAAATCCAATATGTGTAGAATGATGTTATAGTTATGGTGGATGGGGAAACCCATCCACTGTAATTTATTCATTTTTAAATGACCATATAGTAATTACAAAATGATTGGAGGTAAGTATATGCTGAGTGAGAGAGAAATAGATAAACTTCTAGAGGGAGAGATTAGAGAAGTTTATTATGTAGCACACATTAATGAAGTTGCAAATCCATTTATGGATTTCATTCATTATACAACTAAACCAACGTATGTGGTTGTAAAGATGTATGTAGATAGGATAGCAAATGCTCTTGTAGAGTATGAGCTCTTTATGAGCAATCCATCTAAATATGAATATGTAAAAGAATCAATGTATTACAGTGATGGTATTAAGCATGATATTAAATTCTATGCTAATATTGAAGCTGAGAGGAATGCTTACATGCCTGCGGGGATTCTAGGTGGTGAGCATACAGTATATAGTGAAGATGATGAGACTGTAAAAACTAAATCATCAATCTTCCCAGAGATACCAATAGAGTATACTAACGAGAGATCAATTATCAATGATAGAAAATATCATAGATTAAAATCACCAATTATAATAGATGGAAAGAACTATGAGTATTCATATTCAAAGTATTATGTGATAAAAGCACATTCTACGTCTATGAATAAGTCTTTCTTAATAAAGATAGGTGATAAGAATCAAGTATTTATTGATCTTGATGATGCATTAGCATGTGCTAATGAATTAGAAGCATAATATTTTTTTGGAGGATAAAGAAATGGCAGTAATTATTATAGCAGCAGTAGATGTAAATCGTGCGTTAGGATATAATGGAGAATTATTATTTAAGATTCCTGAAGACATGAAGAGGTTTAAAGAACTAACCACTGGGCATGTAGTAATAATGGGTAGAAAAACATGGGAATCTATTGGTTCTAAACCATTACCAAATAGAGTAAATATAGTTATATCTAGTAATGGTATAGATCGTTATGAAGGTGTATCTGTATATAGAGATTTTGAATCTGCAGTGATAGATTGTAAATTCACATATCCAGATAGAGATATCTATATCATTGGAGGTGGTCAGATATATGAACAAGCGTTGAAGTTAGCAGATAAAGTATTAATTACGGTAATAAATAAAGAATATGAAAATGTAGATACATATTTTCCATCATTAGCAAATACACAATTTGTATGTACTAGCATTGAATCTGGAGGAATATTTGAAGATTCAGAATTCAAATATGCTGAATTTACAAAATGTGATGTTCATGATGTAAGTGAAGAGGAGTAATAAACATGGCAGGTGAGATATATAAGAGGATAAATTATTCAGCAGATATATCTTATCTGCTGAACTCGTTTATATGTGAGTATGATTTATCTAAGGCTAATATTAATATCTTATACTCTAAAGGAGTATTAGATAAAGATACATACGACTGGTTATATAATGCTAAGAGAATGGTAAGACAGAAATATATTGGTAAATTACAACAACAGAATGGGGAAGTAATAAGAATATTACAAGCAGGAATTGTAGAAGCTAAGAAGATGTTATTCGAGGCTAATGATATTCAAGATAGCGATGTTCTTATGATTAAGAATGATGCTGTATTTACAATAAATAGAAATCTTGAAACAACACAATTCGGAGACTATATAAAATTCAATAAGAAGAATGAATATACTTCTTATTTTAAGATAGATAAGTCTAATCTAGAGTTGTTATATTATTATAGTAATTATGATAAGTCTGAAGCTCTAGATGTTAAAGGAATATCTGATGAGAATCTTAAATATCATAAAGAATTCTTACAGATATTAAAAGACATCTTCTATACTTTACAGATAGACGGTGTTGGGGCGACCATAGGAATGATGAAAGATATATATTCAAAGTATGTATCTTTATCATTCCCAGTAGAGTATTATAGAGCATTCAATAGTAAATCATTATATCATATATTGATAGGCTCTATGGGGACTGGATATGATTCTAATTCTGCTACTGAAGAAATGAAGAGGTTATTAGATATCTCTTATAATGCAGGTATATTAAGATCTATTCAGAAAATTATATTTAATATTTATTTCAATAAATAATCCCACTACCCTAATTGGGTAGTGGGTATTTTATTTGTATTTATTTTTTATTGTATTCATGTAAAAGTTTCATTTTTTAATTGTATATTATCACCTAGAGAGTATAAGAGAAAACTACTTCTATTATACTCTCTATCTTATATGAAGTGTCGCAAGCACTTCTAGATTGGAGGTGATAACATGGATAACTCAGCTATTATCAGTAAACTTCTACCTAAGAAGTTTACTTATAAACCTCTTGAGTTAAAAGATGATAATTTATCATCTAGAACTAAAGAGGTGTGGGAAGAACTAAATTCCCGCATTAGGACTAAGAGTCCTAAAGAGATCATTGCTTACGTTAGATATTAAGCAATGATACTCAGTAATGAGTGGGGTAGTTACCACTCATTATTTTTTTTACAATTATTATTTTTAATCATATATTATAGCTATGAGCATGTATTGAAAACTACTTCAATACATATGCAATGCTATTACCAGTAGCATTTACTTATGAAAGGAGGTTATAATATATGATCTCTGGAGTAAGACCTAAGGATTTTGCTGATAAAGATATTCTTGTTAAACTATGGGAGTTGTCAAGAATGTCTCATGAAGAGGAACTAACATTCAATCTTCAAGCAGCAATGTCTAAGGAACCAAAATCTAAAGTATATGATAAGAATAAAACGTATACGTTAGATGATCTTAGCGCTTAATAAGTTCTAAGATGGTAATGAGTGGGGTAGTTACCACTCATTATTTTTTATTGTATCCATGTAAAAGTTCCATTTTTCATTTGTATATTATCACCTAGAAGATATGAAAAGAAAACTACTTCTATCACATCCTCTATCTTATAAGAGGTACCCAAAATACCTCTAGATTGGAGGTGATAACATGACTGACGCTTCGAGTGTCATAGGTAAACTTCTACCTAAGAAGTTTACTTATAAACCTCTTGAGTTAAAAGATGATAATTTATCATCTAGAACTAAAGAGGTGTGGGAGGAATTGAACTCCCGCATTAGGGTTAACAACCCTAAAGAGATCATTGCTTATGTTAGATACTAAGCAATGATGCTCAGTAATGAGTGGGGTAGTTACCACTCACCACTCATTATTTTTTATATAAAGTGATTTCTCACATTATACCATATAAAAGATTAATTCATTTGTATATTATCACCTAGAGGATATGAAAAGAAAACTACTTCTATCATACCCTCTATCTTATAAGAGATAGTACCAATATCTCTAGATTGGAGGTGATAATAATGAGTAATAAACTCATGAAGGACTTGTTCCCAGGAATGAGTCCTGTATTGAAAGCTAAAGAAAAGGCTGAGAGAAAAATTGATATAGCGAAAATATATCAAGGTTTCTATAATCCTTTCAGGGTATACTCTGATAATATTAGGTTTGTAGCACCATCAGAGTACTATAGAAGCCTATCCTTAGCTAGCAATGCTATAGCTACTATGTAGCATTGTGGTAATGAGTGGGGTAGTTACCACTCATTATTTTTTATATAAAGTGATTTCTCACATTATACCATGTAAAAGTTCCATTTTTCATTTGTATATTATCACCTAGAGAGTATAAGAGAAAACTACTTCTATTATACTCTCTATCTTATAAGAGGTATTCACAGTACCTCTAGATTGGAGGTGATAACATGAACGATACCCAGAGTATCATAAGTAGGTTGCTCCCAAAGAAACCTACTTATAAACCTCTTGAGTTAAAGGATGCTAAATTAGCATCTGTTACAAAAGAGGTGTGGGAGGAGTTGAACTCCCGCATTAGGGTTAACAACCCTAAAGAGATCATTGCTTATGTTAGATACTAAGCAATGATGCTCAGTAATGAGTGGGGTAGTTACCACTCACATTTGTATTATTATCATTCATTTTAGATCCACCATTCTCTGTATTATACATAACCACAAATTCAGATACTTTAAGATAGATATATTCTCCAATGAATTTACCAACAAAGTCTTTATTATATATTAATGATAATTCATCTAATAAAGTCTGAGATATTCTTTCAGATACTGAATTGGTTATAGTCTCTATCATATCTTTCTCCATCTTAGAAGTAATATAATATATATTAGCAGATGATAGATTTATTATAGCATAGAAGTCTATTACTTCTGATACTAAATACTCTAAATGACCAATAATCTCTTTCTCATCATACTTAATAAGATTAGGCTTACTCATAAGCATGGATGTAATATTACTAACCTTACGTACTTTAGAACTAACCATAAATAGACTAAGTACTATAAGTATTAGAGAAATGCTTGTTAATAGATTTAAGACGTCTTGTAATTCCATAATTAAGATACCTCCAGTATATAAATTTTAATATATAGTCTCAGAGCAAATAAATTCCCAGTAGGGAGTTACCCTACTGGGATATATATGTCGATTGAGGAAGGATAGCTACGCTATAAACATATTCTGCTGGGTATAGATTCCATTATAATATTGCCATGATAGAATCTCATCTCTTGCTTTAACAAGCATTGGGGTATAAGAGTTATAATTATTCTGTATTTCTTGTTTTAATTGTAGTAATATCTTGAATGATATATCTAAAGTCATACCATCCATATATCTAGTAATAAACTCTGCTGGGTAACCAAAGCACTGATTAACAGATATAAAATCTGCTGGATTAGATTCATGAACCTGATGGTTTGTAGTGGATAGCATTACTATACCTATCCAATGATTTCTATGAGCTTCTTCTAGTAATTGAACTACCTCGAATGTAGTACAACAACCATTAGTATTTAGCAGATGTTCTGTAATCATTATTGTAGCTTGCTTAAGAGTTGGTAGATGATGATGTAATTCAATACTAGCCATATCAGATGTAATACCTGGCATATTCTGATCCATTCTTAAACCATGATTCATAACAAATGCTTTGTAACCTTTGTAGAATTCTGATCTCCTGAAGTTATTTTCACAATTGTGTACGAATCTTATATATGTATCTGCATCCATAAGACTATCTCTAGTCTGTGCAAAATAAATAACGTTAGGTTGATCAGGACTCTCTATATACGGATTATTATTAATATCCATAAATTATCACCTCCTGAAATTATATTTCTTTATACTAATGTTTTAGGCTTTATATCATCCCTTATAATGCCTTATAAATTCATGTTACTAAAATCTGACACTCGGCACATTCAAATAAATCTATATAAGAAAGGAGGCCCATGTATGATTACTCCAGATAAGATATATACAGATAATCCATTTGTGGATAATGTATTATATTATGCTAAAATATTAGCAATGAATTGTGTTGTTAAAGATGAAGATGAAGCAATTAAGAATGAGTTTAAAGATTCATTAAATGCTGGTAGTGCTTTGATATTAAGTGCTGAGGGAAGATCATCATATGAAGTCTTTGATAATATATTTAGAGATGTATTAGAGAAGTATATTCCTAAGAAGAGTAATTTAGATATGTTTATTGAATCTAAAGATTCATTTGATTTCTATCTAAGCACTCTCGGTGAAGTAGAAAGAGAAGATCTTAAAGATAATCTTTCTAGTTTATGCAGAACTACATATATTGATCACTATAATCTTATGCATGATCATTTATCTAAGCTTAGCCCTACATGGCTAGAAGATAATCTTAATCTTTATAACGCAGCTCTTAATAGGACTGCTACATATGTGGACTTATATGATGTATTACCAACAGAGACTAAACTAATGATACTTAAACAGTATCTTAGCTCATATAATATCTCTGCTATAAATGGTATGGCTGAAGATATTAATAAATTGAGAGAGTACATGGATACTAGAATTGGAGATGCTACATTAGATACTGAATTGAATAGCATATCTTCAGCAATGTGTTCTGTATTTGTATCTCATTATGATACATTAAAATCTAGAGATTATTTAAATACAGATAAGAGATATTGGTTACAATTCCAAGGGTTAGAAGATACATATGATAAGTGTAAGAATGGCACTGCAGAGTATTTTGAGTTATATTACTTATTCCCAGTACAAGAATTACATGATGCATTATCTACAGTACTCTCAGAGGATATTGTTAATCAATTCCAATTAGATACTGATATTGAATTACTGAATGATTATGTAAATCATCTAGATAATCCTAGAGGGATATTTCATAATATCTCTAAAGAGTTAATTAAGAGATATCTCTATAACTATAATATCTATATTAATGATTCCATATATGAACAATGTGAATCTGCTACGATAGAATATGAAGAATTATTTAAAATACTTCCAGAAGAGACTATAAAGAGTATTCTTAAATCTCATATTGGTGAGTTTACTAATATAGATACATACTCTGAAGATAAGAGAGCATTAAATAGATATCTTGCTGGTCTTGAATTTGATAAGGTTGAAGAAATACGTAATGGTATTGCTAAAGATATGAAAGAGTTATATCCTAAGAGGTATACTGAGTATAATAACTATTATAGATCTCTTATAGGGTTAGCTCCAATAAATCCAGATACTAAGAAAGAGTATTTAGATACTCTAGAAAGAACGTATTGTTCTAAGAGTGATGAGTATGTTATATTTGGTCAGAAGTATATATCTATGATTCCAGAAGATGCTCTTGGAGATCCAGCAAAATGGACTCAACCAATAGACTCTTTAGATGCTTATGATATAAGCGTTCTTGAAGAAGCTGGAATATTAGAGATGTATAAAGATGAATGTAAGAGAAGAAACCCTAAAGATATTAGTCTCAGATATGAATACTTCAAATTCTTAGGAGATGCTAAGCTTGATGCTTATACATGTAGAAAGGCTTCTCAGTTTCAGTTAATGAGTGTTCCTACAGTGGATGATGCTGATGCTAGAAAGAAGTTCATTGATGCTTATAATATAAATAGAGAGTACATCATGAAGTCATTCTATGCTGACAACTATAAATATCAGTCAGAATACTTCGATAAGTTTATGATAATCTTTATTATCATAAATACTATGATGGATATGCTTACGGGAATACCAGAATTGATGATAAATAGAGAGCTATTTGATGCTAGATGTATTAGAGCAATATTTGAATCATATGGTATACCATATTTTGAAGATATTCCAATTAAATACCAGAGAGCAATGCTTAAGAATCTTAATATTCTTATCAAGTATAAATCTAGTACAAGAAACATGGTTGATATTTGTAGTCTATTTGGATTTAAAGACGTTAGAGTATTTAATTATTATCTCTTTAAGTCTAAGAATACAGACTCTAAGGGTAATTATATCTTTAAAGATACTGCTGCATTGTCTTATAATCCTGAAGATCTATATCTTCGTACAGATAATGGTAATCTTACAGATTATAATGGTCTTAAATATACTAAGCTTACAGAGGTTCCAGCATATGAGGATAGATATTTCAAGAAGATTAAAGTATTAAATGAAGATACTGGTAATATTACAGAACAGACTAAGATGGATGATAAGATAGATTTCTATATTAAAGATCCTAAAGATCCAGAGAACTTTGTTAGGATTAAAGATATGGAATATTTTAAACAGATTAAAGCTGCAACAGAACCATCTGATCTTAAATTCATTAAAGTTCCAATTACTGATGGTATTACTGAGTATAAGAATGATAATAATTACATTAGTGATTATGAAGACGTAGTATCTCAAGATGAGGGTGATACTTGGGATGGTGGTCTACAGCATGATTATCTTAAGAGACAGATTCTTGATTATGAATTTAATGCTGTAAGATCTAAATATATCTCTATAGAGACAGTTCAAGATATGTCAGAGATGGCTTTCCAGGTTACATACTTTTTTAATATGCTATTTGATAATCTATACTCTGAAGATAATCTTACAGTATCAATACCAACTCTTAAGGCTGGTCATAAGTTTAGACTGTTAGACGTTGTTTGTTATCTATTTGCAATGACTTATTTTTATAATGGTCTTAAAGATAATATTATGTATTCCCCAACACAGATTCTTCATGTTAAGGGATATTCATTCAATGATTCTTTTAATACAGTATTAAATAATGATAAATACTTCACTCAGATTGATCCTAAAGATGGTGAAGTATTAAAGCCTGAAGATAAGACTAATATATTCGATATTAATACACGTATTTTAGAAGATAAATATAAATACCAAGATGCATTTAAAGATTATAGAATGAAAGCATTCAATCTTGAGGCTAATGTAGATGAATTAGATAAATGGGCTATAGAGAACTTTCAGATTAGTTTGAAAGATCTTATTGTAGATGATTCATTATCTAAGTTTAATGAGGTTATTACGGTAAGACATTTCTTCTCTCTTAATAACTCATATTATCAGAAAGATATTCTTAATGATAATCTCTTACCAATGCAGTATAATCAGAATATTAAATATGCTTACTCATTTAAGCATCTACGTAAGAAGTATATATATGATATAGAAGAGAATCGTCATGAGTTTATAGAGTTTAATGGTGGTAATATTGAGGTTATAAATAATAAATCTAATAAGATTTATGTGCTGGATTATGATCAGCATATCTTATATGATGGTAAGAAACGTGCAGTGTATTATTTATATAATAGATCTGTAAATGGGTATGATAAAGCATCTACAGTTCCATATTATTATGATAGAATTAATAATAAGATGGAATCAGTATTTGATGGTGAAGAGTATATCATTAGAGATTCTAATCTTAAATGTGTATTAGCATCAACAATGTTCTATCGTAAACATAATGGTGCATATGAACCTATCAAAGATGCTAAATATTTTACTTTAGATAAATATAATTGTAAAATATTGAACTTCTTAGAGTATTATGAACAGAAACCTGATGGTACATGGAAACTTAGAGAAGATAATTGTTGGGTTAGAATGACTAAGGGTGGAGTTAAAAGATGGGTATTAAAGAAAGACTCTGGTAATAAGCTTATAATACCAGAGACAGAGATGTTTGTTAAACGTAAGAATGGTAAGTTTGTTAGATTATCAGAAACAGATCATTACTCACCTGGTAATTGGGGTCAGTATGAATTTAAAGAAGAAGATTGTTTTATCATATCTGATATACCTACAGAGTATTTTGATCCTGATGCTACCCCTAGAGTGTATTATCAATCTCTTAAAGAGTTCTATACTACTAATGAAGTATTTGTATCTTCAGAGAGCTATGTAAGAGATCCTGCTGGTAATTATATTCCTGAGAGTGAATTGGTACATCCATCAAACTGCTATTACTTCTTTAATAAAACTTATATATTGGTTACTGCAAAATTGGCTACGTATTTAAATAATGCTAGCTATAATTGTAGAGGTATTGCAGTATTGCAATCTAACAATGAATACTCAATATTGCTCTCTAGCAACGATAATTACGTACCATCAGTACAATCCCAGACGAGGTATGTATATAATAGCGATTTGAGATTTATCACTAGATTTAACTTACGTGATACGTACGCTGAGACTAGGGAATTAATTGTAATGCTTAATCGTAAGCCTGATGGAACGTCTATAGATACATCTAATAACAATGCTACATGGGATGAGAATGATTGGTTCTATAGAGATAGTACTTACACCGCAGAAGTTGTAGGTATGATGGGTGAACATAAATGGACTTACAAGAAACCATCTAGCAAGACTGGTACTAATAATACTGGGAATATTATATCTAAATCTGAAGATTCTATAGGGTGTGGATTCTATATAGATGCAGATTCATATCTTGGTTCTTCTGAATTAGAATCTGGTAGTAAGTATTTTATGTCATTTGATGTTGAAGTAAACTTCAATGGTAATATTCAGATATATAATGAAGCAGATGGATCTGTAAAGACTAGATTAGATAAGAGTTATAGAACTCTCCCTGGGGTTAAATTCCATGTGAATCATATCTTTACAGCAAATGATATTAAGCATCCATCTATCAGGTTTGTATTATATAACTCAGAAGAGAATCCTGTAGAGCCAGGTATGATGATAAGTATTAGTAATCTTAAATTTACTAAATCTCATTCAGATAATTTCATTTCTCAAGATATACCATCATTCCAGAAGTTACAAGATTTATATAGAACCAATACGGCTATATATAAATATCTAACCACTAAGATGATAGAGGAATCTAATTACGATAAACATCAGTTATATAAAGTATTATATGAATCTCTTATGACTGCAAAGTATAATAAAGAGATATTTAAAAATAAAGATGGTACATATGCTAAGACTTATACAGACTTCTTAGCTACAAGAGATAGTATTCTACATGAGAAGTTAACAGGTCTTATGGGTATGGATAAAGAGATAATGATGAAAGAGATTGCTGATGCTATAATTGAAGCTACATACTCTATAGATGCTAGTATGGATAGTGTTGAGTTTAAGCATTTATATTCTTATCTCCCAGCGGTATCATCTAAGTTTGTTCAGCAATACTTAATGAAAGTAATAAACTTCTTTAAGTCTTGGAAAGTACATCTTCTTGGTATTAATACCATATATAAAATGGATGATCCATTTGAGAATACTGTACAGATCTTAGATGATCAAGATATGCATATAAGAACATCAATAGCTTCAAATGTTCATGTAGCAGATGTAGTTAAGATCAATCCAGAATATAGAGAAGATGGAGAACGATATGATACTCTCTTCCCAGATTGGGAATTATTCAATCTTAGATTATCAGATAATTGTCGTCCAGTAGATAGAGTAAGAGTTATGAGTATATCTCAGAATAAGATTACTTATACTGATAATTATGAAGAGATGCATATTAGTTTTGATGATGATAGTATTAAAGCTCTTGAATCTCCATCTGGAGATTTTATTATAAGAAGTGGTACTGATGGATTTAGAGCTGCGGATAACTTCTTATTCATAGATGATAAAGATTCTAATGCAATATATCCAGCACAGTCTATTAGTGGAGTTAACATAAACTCTACAGATATTTTAGAGGAGGAATATAGAAATGAATAAATTACTTTACGTTAGTGATAATTCTAAAATAAAAGAAGAATTAGATTTAGCATATGGTGGAGAATCAAGAATCAATACAAAGATAGAATTCTTTGATGATGATACTGGAGAAGAGATATGGGAGCCATTACATAATAAAACTGTAATTGCTGGATCTGCATTATTAGCAATGAAGATGTTTGATCTTGATAGAGGTTTTCTAAATAATACTCCTACATATGATAGCGTATTAAGATTAGACGATGCTGCTAATCCAGCATTATATCCAACTAAAGCATTATTAGATGCTGGAGGTCAGGTTATTGGTTCTCTCCCAGATGAATCTCAGAGAAAGATTATAGGATTCTGTTTAGGTCAGGGTGGAGCAGGATTAGAAACATCTGATGTATTTAAAGTTAAATATGCTAGCTGGATTAAACCTGATGATATGGTTCCATTTATGTATCCTATAAGCACTATGGATAAAGTAAATGAGAAGATCTATAAAGGACGTAAAGCTATAACTCTGAGTAATGGTCAGATAAGAAATGCTTACTACTTTAAAGAGTTAGCTAATAATCCTATAGGTGAACAGATATATACATCAGCAAATGGAAAGTTCTCTGATAGAGTTACAGCAGATCTTGTATATGAGAATGCAGCATCTGCAGATAGAGCTCAGACTATAGTTGAAGTTCATCTTAAAGTGACTAGAGAAGATTGTAGAGATTTCTTTATAGCTCATAAAGGATTAGAGAATGCTAAGATTAATCAGTTATCTCTTGTTAGTGGTTGGAAGAGACCAATAGAGAGAGTAAGACTTGATGATAATGGTAATAATATTACTACAAATATTGATGTGTATTCTCAGATTAGACCATTCTCTGTAGTTAATATTCCTACAGAGATATTAAGTGATCCAGAGAAGTCTATCAATATCGTTTATACATTATACTTCTAAGATGCAAATAATATCCCTCTACGGTAATACCGTAGAGGGGTTTATTTTGTTTATAAATACAAGACTTCTATTACTACTACTTCATTCTCTTCAGTAGCATTAAATAAGTTTATTTTTTGTGTAGCATAATCTATTGAATAATCTACATCTTCAAATAATCTTAATCCATTTCTATATATTGAGAAGCTAGCACCTACAGGGTAAGCTAGTATATCAAATGAAATCTCTGTTTCTGATTCTAAACACTTTCTTACTAATCTATTACTTCTAAGCTGAGATAAATCTGTAGATACTAATTTGAAGTTATTATCTTCTTTAACCCATAAGAGTTGTATTATCTTACCTCTAGGAAGTCCTCTAGTTATATCTTTACCAGAAGCATCTACTATAGGGATCCCAGTAACCATATCTTTATAACCATTTCTTACAGTTACAGTAGCATCAAATGTTTTATTAGATGCTAATAGTACATTACACAAGAATACTGGCTTCTCTAATGGGAATATAAGATTAGATCTAAACTCTATTACATTCTCTTCTCCAAAGTCATAGAAGTATGCAGTATTATCAGCATTAGATGCTATAGTATCATTAAGATTCCTACCCATATCATATAATGCTTTAGATGAAGCTATAGAAGATGGGTCATTTAATGTATAAGAATCTGATATCTTTTCTAATCTACTTGTAGGGATAGAGTTTACAGATATTATCTTACCATCCATATATTTTCTTGTAGCATCTTTATATGCTAATCCATTATACATGAATAATACTGTAATAACAGAATTACGTTCTGTACTAAACCCAGGGTTATTTATGAATGTAACAGCTCCAGCAGAGAAGTGAGTTCCATTCATAAGATTCTTAATAGAATACTTAGTCTTATCTATAGTTCTACCATCTACTCTAACCTCAAAATAATCATTATAATCCTCATGAGGATAATTAAACTGATACGTTAGAGTATTATTAGATAATACTGTAATATCCTGAGAAGATACTGTAAACCTAGTAAGATTACTATGATGCTCTTGCATTGTAGAACCATCTTTAAAGAATACATTATCTGCTAACGTAATTGGTAATATAGCTCTCTGTCCACCATCTGATATAATACTGCTTATGGTAGATGGAGCTACTACTTTAGAGAAGTCTCTCATATAATCAAATCCAGTATTCTCATCTGCTTTAAGAATATAATGTAATATCTCAGCAAGAATCTCTTTAAGAGGTTTACTTTCACCTGCTTCTATTTCTAGTTCAGCATCTGCTACTTTAATACCTCTCTCTGATACTATATTAGCAATCTTCTCTGTAAGATCTATTAATACTTCTGGATCATTAGAGTCTGTCATATACATACGATAATTACCATCAGCACCATAGTCTATGATTAATTCATTTGTATACGCTACACTCTTATTCTTAAATGCTAATGGTCTTATTGGTATTCTACCATGCCAGAATTGATCTTGTACATTAGCCATTATTATACACCTCCATTTAACGTTTTATATGATTGTCCTAGAGGGGGTATCTTAAACATATATGTAAAATTTTTGAAGAAGGGAGGTAAAGAAAGTGCCAAATAAAAAAGAACTAACAGAGGCAGAGAAGGAAGCTCTCGCTCTTAGTAAGAAGCAGGAAGAATATGATAGAAAGGCTAGAAGAGTTGCTCAGAAACAGTCTTTTAAAGATAGGCTTCATAGAATCAAGTTCCCTACATATACAAAGAACTTGGTATTCTTCATAATCTTAGTATGTCTTATAGACTTACAGCTTACTTATTTATTAGCATTCTTAGATCATCCAGCAACAGCAGAAGAATTATCTAAGCATTTATGTACTACCATTCTTGGTGTAGCATTCACATATATGGTTAGAGCATACTTTGACTCTAGAGCTGAGCATAATAATGCTGATGCTAAGTTTGCTAAAGAGTTAGCTAAGATGGCTAAGGGTAAATCTGCTGCAATTATAAGTGAGATATCTTCTAATATTGGTATTGATATACCAATGCCTTTCGATAATAATGACGATGAAGAAGATCAACCACCAGTAGAAGAGGCTCCACCAGAAGAGGAACCACAACCTAAGAAAAGAAAGAAATCTAAGGAGGATTAAATTATGCCAGATAAGATTACAATCATTACAGATGTAATTATAATAGTAATTATGGTGTTATCATATATCTATGGTAGATATATATCACCAAGACTTCACCCAGGTGCTGTAGACCAGACTAAGAAAGCTCTTGATGAGCTTACTCTTGTAGCTAATTATGCAGATAAGTTTGTTATATGGGCTAGAGAGTTTCTTAAGAATAAGCCAGGAACAGAGAAGATGGATGAAGTTCTCTCTAAGCTTGAAGAAGTTACAAGAAAGTATAAGCTTGTAATGACAAGTGAACAGCTTAAGGCTATAGCTCAGGCTGCTTATGAGAATATGAAGACAGAAGATAAAGATACTAGTGCTGCTGCTATAGCAGAGAAAGCTATAGATGCTATTAAAGAGACAGCTGTAGCTAATGCTGCTAATAATACTGCTGTAGATAAGGTAGCTATGCTTGCTAATGATATCAAAGTCATAAAGGAAGAAAAATAACCAACATAGAAATATCTGGTTGGTAGTACTCTTTCTCTTGAAAAGAGTTTATATACATTTTTTCCTTTCTGTTGAGGGGATGGGGAAACCCATCCCTAGTTTTTATTTGTAAATTGGATATGGCTGACATTTTAAGTAATAACGTTAAGGAGGTGTATTGATATGGCTGAGTATAATATGGGTCCATTTAAACCTAACCCTAAAGGATTATTTAAGCCTAATACAAAGTATAAATACTTTGATATGGTAGAGTATGAAGGTGGTAGTTATTTGAATATAAATAATGATACCGTAGATGGTACATCAAGTATTGGAGTTCCTCCAACTGGTGAACCTCAATCTGAATTATACTGGATGTGTTTATGTAAACCTGGAAGGGATGGAGTTGCTGCAAAAGAGTATACTGATTTTGCTACAATTGAAGATGATGGTGTATGGGATTATAATATAACAGATAAAGTTATAATTCCTAAGAAGATTGGAGAGTTAAAGATTAAGGGTTCTTATTCTGGTTGTATGGGAATGATATTATCTAAAAATGGTAATGATTTTAAATTACCACCAAATAGTATGACAGATATAAGCTTTAATTATATTAAGAAGTCTACCGATAGCCAGATGTTTGTGAGCACTTTCACATGCTTAAGAACTGAAGGTGAATTAATATATATTTGGAATAGATCTTTAATTGAAATACATGAGATATCTACTCCAGAGAATATAATTCCTGATATACCAGAAGAGAATAATCCACCAAGAGAAGATAATACTAACAGAGGTGAGCTATAATAAGAGAGAGGAGATATTATGAATGATAAAAAATCTATAATGAGTTTAATTCATAATATGAATACCATCAAGACTGAGAATTTGTGCGTATTAAATGAATCACAAGCATATGACTTTGCAGTACACTATGGAGGCATACGTAAAAGACCTAGACCATTTAGTGGTCTAACTAGAGGTCTTCATATAGTAAACTTTACAGAAGAGAAGCAAGTTACTCGTAAGACTAGAGTATATGCTTTCAATATACCATATGATATGGCTCCAGGAGATTCATTTATTATTAACGATAAGAATTTTGGTACATATTATGACTATGCAGAAAAGACTAACTTCCCAATACCAATCTATAGATGTATAGATATAGTAATAGATCCAGCTAAAGGCGGTATTAGTGGTGGAGTTACAATACCTACAATAGATAGCTACTTAGATATGGCATTATTATCTGCAGATAAGTCTGTATCGTTAGTATATCCAGAATTAGATGATCCTATAGATGTGAGTAGTATGTTTACTCACGATAAGATTCAGTTATTTAGTAATGGTTCTAATACTAACGTATTAGATGATAAGAGTATTAAATCTATTGGATCTTTTGGTGATTCTTATTTATTGGATAATATAACTAATAGATCATTTATTAGATATAGAACTAATCTAGAAATTATTAGTGGAATGGAACAGATGTCTAGAATAGAGTCGTTCTCCACTAAACACTTCTCTACGTATTTTATTAAGAATGATTTAGCATTAAATCCATTATACATAACTAAACCTGGGTTCTTAGAGCTATTTGATGATAATTGGAGAATGGAGAAGCTTAATAGTATTCAAGTTGTATCTTCTCATTTCCGTACGGTTAGTTATGAGACTCTAAGAAGACCAGAGTTTGAAGATAATGCTATATGTTTATCTGAAGATAAATGGAGGGGTAATGGTTTCTATATTAAGATTGCTAACAGCATTTGTCCAGATGTATCATCGTTTCTTAAGATGCTTAATAGTGGTATGTATAAATCTAACCCACTTAAAGTATTATATCCGTTAGCAGAAGATTACATACAAGATACTAGACCTATGAATGCTAAGATTAGCACTATATATCCATTTACAAAGATATATACAGAGACTGGAGTGCATATGAATTGCTCTTTATTCTTTAGAGCTCCGTTAGGTACTATAGATAGATTAATGAATTATAATTACAATGAAGGAGGGATGATCTAATGAAAAATCAAGTTCCAATTATGATAGATATTACAGTACTCTTATTTGCGGTAGCAATAATAATAGTACTAATCACAGGAATATTTGTTTATGTGGTAAGTCTTAGAACTAGATATCATATGAATATTGTTCTTAAAGCACAGAAGGAAGAGTTAACAGAATATATTACTAAGTATAATGCTGAAGTAGTAAATTCTATTAAAGAAATATTAAAAAATAATATGGCTAATGTAGTAAGTACTGCAATAAATAAACCAGAACCAGATCTATATAATATCTTTGAGAAGATTAGAACGTCTATTAAAGATAATGCTGTTAAGTATATGGATAAGCTTAAAGCTAATAGATTAGCAATATACTTATTCCATAATGGTACTAAGTCTACTCATGGTGTTAAATTCTTTAAGATGTCTTGTGTTGGAGAATGTATAGCTAGAGGTTCTGGTATTAGAGATAAGATGATAGAACACTCTGCTATAAATCTAAATCTATTAGATGATACCGTATCTGAGATTATAGATGTCGGAACATACATAGTTATATCAGATGATGATGTAGAAGATATGAGACAGAGATTATTTGTTTCTAGTCATAGTATTAAGTATTCTATCATTGCATCTATATATGATGATAAGAACAATGTCTTAGGATTGGTATGTGCAGAGATAGCTAGAGAATACATCAGAGATGTTGCAAATCAAGAAAAAACATTATTAAAAGAATTCTCAGAGCAAGTAGCACCAGTTCTTATGTATTGTGATTATAGAGATGCAGCAGCAGATCATGTTACTGGAGCTATTAAAGAATAATTGAATGGTAATCATTGCGGTATGGAGAAATCCATACCGCTATATTTTTGTCATTCTGGCACATTAGATTAAAATACATATATAGGAGGTTATATAGAAATGGGTAAGGTATATAATATCGGAGAAGATAGAAATGATCCTAAGAATCTTATTGCTACAAAGGATTATGTAGATGGAGTAGCTAAACAGATTTCTGGTATAATAGTAAATCATGTTAATAATCCTAAAGCACATGATGTATTAGAAAGATCTCCAGAGATAGTTATAGATGGTTCTTATTCTATAGATGGATTTCCATACCCAGAAATGGAAATTAGCAATTACAGCGAAAATAACGATACCATCAGTACAGATACACTGGCAGAGCTCAAAAATCGTCCTACGAGTATTGAGGTTTCCCAGTTGATCGCTAACGCTACAGATAGAGTCAAGAAAGATTTTGATGATACCATAAATAAAATAATTAATGATTCTGGTGGTATTAGAAAACTTAAAGATCTTGTAGCAATATTATCTAATACTGAAAGTACTAAATTATTAGATGATATTCTTAAAGATAAGATTAGTAGAGATGATCTTGAAGCTCATAGTAATAATGGCACTCATATTACTAATAGAGATAGAGATGCTCTTAATATATTAAGATCTCTTGCTGAAGTAGGATTCATGGATTGGGATGCTAAAGAGGGTGAGGTTAATTTCATTATGAATAAACCTACATCTATGCCAGCAAATGGAGGTAATGCAGATACTGTAGGGGGATACTCTCCAGAGGATATGGTTAATAAGAATACTCATGATCTTATAATTGGTGCTGAAGATAATAATTACCCATTAACCAGTGTAGATCTCTATGTAGAGAAATCTAATGAGAATTGTGGGTATATTAAATTAAAGATAGAAGACTTCCATGGTGGTAATATCTTCTTTAGAAATGGTATTTATAGATTAAATGATATAGATCTTGTTAGAAGTAGATCTCCACTAAGTAATGATCTTATTCTTGCAGGTAATAAGAATAATAGCATCTTCTATGATACCAATTTTAAATTAGAAAAGGTTACTATCAAAGATCTCTATTTTGAGAAGTGTACTATTATTCTAAAAAATAATAATACCATTAAAGATTGTGAATTTGTAGATTGTAATATCATATTTGATATTGCTGATGGTAATCTATTTACTACTAATATTCTCAATCATTGTACCATCCAGGGTAGTGGTATATGCATGCATAATATACTTACATTCAATAGACTTATTGGAATGGATAATATTAATTACATAGGACCAGAGAATATCATAGAGGGTAATATTAAAATCTAAATAAATATTCCAGTAGGGTTATACCCTACTGGAGTTATTTTTCATATCATCAATCTGAATAATTGTATCATTAATATATTCATTATCACAATAGATTCCAATAATAAATACTTGGTTATTAGCCTTAGAGTTTATATGCATAATCATCTTATCCCAATCCATACTATAACCAACCTCTTCTGTATCATTAAATACTTTAAACTCCATAAATAGATATGGAGATAATTTAATATCAAGAGAATGCTTAATTAATCTTAATAGATCAGTATCAGCAAACTGTTCAGAGAAGTCTATATCTACTTCAGTATTAAGATCAGATTCATCTATCTCATAATGAATTGGTTCATCTGTTAATAACTTCCAATGTTTCTCATTCTCTGGAGGTATTATTGTAAGAGCAGACTTCATTACACAGATATAACTATTCTTATTATCTTTAGCGGTTAATGGATGATTACCAAGATAATTCTGATCTTTCTCAGAATAATATGTATAACAATATGGAGCAGTCATCTCAAACTCTCCAGTCATATCTATCTCATAATTAGTAGTTATAGTATCTTGTCTCTCCCCACCATCCGCCGTAGGAAGTTCAGTCTTCCAATGAACAGAACAATTTGGAACTTTGATGAAGTATTCATTATTACCCGTAGCACATCTAAGCTTATATAAGAATGGTATTACTGAATGAGAGTTTAAATACTTAAGCATCTCTATAGAATCTACAGGAACGCCATTATCATACATCTTGATATTATTATCAAATGCTATCTGAGATATGATCTGTCTTGGTACATGTACATCTAGATCTATATCCTGATTACCAGACATACCAGCTCTATGATACATCTTTATATACTCCATCATATCTAACTGCTCAGCCTTAGTATCTACTCTAATCTTAAAAGTGAATGTCATCAATACAGTCTTAAAATGTATCTGTAGATGTAATCCTCTATTATCTCTCACATCATGTAAGAATGCCCCCTCAAATTTAGCTCTACGCAGCATAAGATTAAACTCAGGAGTAGTATCTATCCATTGTCTATTATGAGCCATATCTATCTCTGGTACTATAGCACATAAAGGATTAGATCTTCTTAATTGAGCATTAATATCTGAGAATTTTCTAAACTCATCAAATGAATGAGAACCCTCAACAAATACAGAGTTAAAGAAATGCTCAGGGAATTTCTCTAAGAACCATCTCTTAGCAAACTCTACACATATAGCATATGAAGAATACTGAGATGGTAATACTATCTGAGATCTTAATTGTCTATGAGTCTTCTCTGGGAATATCTCATATGGATTTATTTCTCTCATACTATTATTATTTACTACTGGTTTATAATCTTCTATTCCAGACATTATTATACACCTCCCTATGGTTTTATTGCTTTATAGCAATGTCTCGCAAAAAATAATAGAGGTAGGGAATCACCCTACCTCTAATGATCATTTATCTTCCATATTTAATTAAGCTTACTAACGCAATAATCAAAATACTCCAACATCTTCTCTTTAATCAGCTTATCTAAATCTTCAACTTTAAGACGTTCAGCAAATCCCTTTTTATAATCTTCAAGAGTATAAAGACTAGAAGAACCAAAATATTTCGATTCTTCACCCAAGATACCAGTAAAGTACTTAGGTACACTTATATCATTAATATCATAATAATATTTATCTGAATCTCTATTATTTTCAATAAACCATATTATGTATATAAATGGACCTGGATCAAAAACTGATGGCTGATGCTCAATTACTACCGAAGTATCTTTCTCCATAGGATCACTTATAACAACTTCTAGATACTCAATAAATTCACTTAATGACAAAATAGATTTAGAGAATTTTATTTTTATCTTAGAAGCTGAAGCATACTGTGGGGTTAGACAAAATACTGCAAGATCTTTATTCTCTTTAATATAATTTAAACACTCTATAAGAGATTCAGAATCATACATTTTATCTGTACTAACCAAAATAATAGATTCTTTCATTTCAGTGATTTCTTTTAATGCATTTATAGTTTCATCGCTTACTGTAGTGCATGGATTATCTGGTGAATCTATAAATTGTAAAAAACTTTTAATATTGTCAAACTTGCATAAATTAAATGATATAATCTCCATAATCTTTTCTCCTTTATTCATTACTTAATCTTTCCAAAATATCTACTATATCAACCCCATTAGAATAGAACTGACGTACACAATCTACTGGATCATTATCATATATCTTTTTAATTATATCCATGATTGTCATATTATCTGATAATTGTACATATTTTCTATTTACCATGAATTCATTATAATACCCCATAGGATTGAATTCTGTCTCATATCCTTGTATAATTTCTACCAAATTATTAATCAATGAACTTGTATCATATTTTGCAGGTTCATAATTAAGTTTGATTGATTCTAAATAATCACCAGATATTAACTCGAAAGATAATTCTCTAACACGATGCATATAATACTTAATTACAGCACTATTAATAAATACATCAACATCAGCAACTATCTCTAAATATTTTTTTATTGTTTCTTTTAAAGATTCTAAAGTGTAATATGTTTCTTGGATAAATATCTGTGTATAATATTTTTCCATTCCAAGTATTGTATTTATTTTTTCTGCATTTATTACGAAAGCTTTAGTATCGCAATTTGCATACTCAAAAATACTTAATACACGTCCTAGATTATACATATGCGGTACATTATTAAATACAACAATCTTAGGGCGATGTGAAAGATATTTCTTATCTATTGATAATACTTTAGATAAAATATCAATTATATCTTCTCTTGTAACATATTTAGAGCCAATTTTAATATCACATTTAAGACTTCCATATGAAGATTTAAGTTCAGTAATTTCAGTATTATCGCAAGTATCATGTAAAAATATTATAAAATCCCTGATACTATAAGATTTATCAACTACTTTATATTTTTTACACTGTCACCATATGCGTTTTCAATCATACTATTAGTATATTCTAAAGCTTCTTCTTTTGTTAATCCTTCAAGATTAACATTCAATTCTTTATTACTCATAATTTTCCTCCTTAAAAATAATAGAGGTAGGGAATAACCCTACCTCTGTTTATATATCTACTCCTCATCTTTTCTTCTAAGATCTTTATATAATATTTGCAATAAAGATTGCATATTGAGTAATAACTCTTGAATATTTCTTAAATTTAATTTAAGATTATATAATAAATCATTATCCTCTTCTATGGGTATATCTGTATATCTTTTTAAATCTTCATTACATAATACATCTTCTTCATCTGCTGTAACAATACCACCTCTACAGAGATCACCAATCATTTTAGAGAATACTCTAAGTGTAGTATAATGTGGAATTGATGATATATCTATACACCAATCCATTATAGTACTTATATTTGCTGGGAGTTGATAATCCTCAATATAGTATATCTTAGGCTCATTATTATTATCTTCATATATTTTAGATAGAGCATTATAGATATCCATTACAGCATGAGTATTAGATGTATATTTTATCATCTTAAGATTATCTAACTCATCTATAGACAGATTAGAATCATTAAATTATTTACGTAGAATATTTAATAATTCTTGTACTGTATATCTACCATATTGGATTAATATACTCCCTGAAGGTGACATGCTATATTTTAATTTATATTTAATACCACCATCACGTGTATATTTAATAGCATTTATTATCTCAAAATAACTTACATAATCTCTTCTATCCATTATAATACTTTTAGGAGCATCATTATTACGTTTAACTCCAGTTCTAAGAGTATTATATCTTACATTAGAATCTTTATCTAACATCATAGGTTTAGTATAATCTTCCTCTTCTTTTTTATAAGGAGGATTAAACTGAGCATCTACAATTATCTTAATAGCTTCTCCAAGTTTAGTATCTTTTGGATCTAATTTTATAATAATATTATAAATATCTGAAAGAACCTTTTTATTATCATCCATAATCTTTAATCTCCCTATATATTAATTTTTTCTAATACTTTTTCAATATCATTAAGCTTACTCATTATCATATTTACTTTACCATCTAATCTATCTAGCTTCTCTAATATATTATCATCTGATACATTGCGAGTAACTAGCTGATCTAGTTCTTCTGATAATTTAAATAACTTCTCATCTCTTTCTTCTCTTGTCATATATTCATCTCCTAAAATAAAAAATAAGGGATGGTGGTTAACCATCCCTATGATTTATAACAGTTCATACTTCTCTATATATGGATCTCCATCAAAAGACATCGTATAGAACGTCCATGGAAATCTAGGATCAGTCTTATCATTAAGACTTTCCTCATTAGCTCTAATATACATAAAGTACTGATTAGCATCAGCATCATACTCTATGCATTTTACAACTCCAATAATTCTTCTAGAGACATCTACTTTATCTATTATAGATACGATATCTCCTTCATTAAAACCCTCCATAATATTAATCCTCTTCTTTGTCTATTATTCTACACATCTCTATCTTAGTAGTCTCTTTAGTAGATACTGCAATATGAGCAGTAGCCTCTGTAAGATAACTAAGAAGTTCATTAGTAGCATTATATACTGCATCTTTAGCAATATTAGATATTTTCTCTGCTACAGACTCATTAAATCTTCTCATTATAAGAATATCATGTCTTAATGGTTCTGGTAGAGTATGTTCAAATTCTACTTCTTCATCTGTCAATCCTGGGTAATCTAGATTAGCCATGAATTGATCATCATTTCTAGTAACGATAAAATCTTTAGACTTATCTTCAGATTGTATCTTATCAATGATATCATCTATTGGTTCTGGGGTTGATACGCTAATAGGTTCATTATTCATACCCACCCCAATCCTTATAGGGATATTCCTACTACTACATGCATCAATTAACTTCTCCATAAACTCTTCTTGTTTCATAATTACTTCCCTCCTTAAATAGGTTTATTTTTACATCATTATTATAATATATAATCATCTATAACTTTAGAAAAAATAATAAATACCCTTACGGGTAGAGCGTCATTACTGACGCTCTTTTGTTGCCTTCTCTAAATCAGATATGAACTCTGATAGTGAATACCCATAGTCATCATGAAGATGATTAGCAATTGAACTATGGTTATTGACATCAATCATCTTAATGATTTCCAGGATAGAATAATCTCTAGATTCTTCAATTTCTATGCAGTGGTCTATAAAGCTTAAGTTGCGCTTATCTACAACATCAGCATTTATTCTTGGGATGATTTTATTTAAGTAAAATACTTCCCAAGCTATATAGCTATCTAATGCATATATGTTGTACTTACCAGCCTCAACAAATATCTCAACGTCAGCAAGATCCATTAACTTATCACATCTCTTTATCTGTTGATATTTAAAGAACCCACTCATTATCTTGTTATATCTAAGAGCAAATTCAGCTGGTGAGTCAGCCACTTTATCTTTGAAGTTTTGCAATGTCTGATATCTATTTGTGAATCTATATCTCTTATCATCTCCAGTAATGCTAGGAGCAGCAATGAACTCAACATCTATCCAGAATGAAGAGTTAAGAGTCTTAAGCTCTTCAATACTATAGATGGTCCAAATAATCTGGTCCATTTTCAACCACCTGCATTCATCAGTACCGCCCACATCAATTAACGTAATTGGCATCTGATATAGAAGATTATTTGGTGTTATCCCTAACACATCAGATAACTTCATTAAAGCATCTAAATAATTATCGATATCTGTTACATCTATGGTAGCACCATCATCTGGAGCACCTGAATGATACTTGTCACTTATTATAGCATCACGTCCATAATGAGCATCGTTCATTGCATGTACTACATGTAAAATGCTTACATGTTTTGGATCTTCACATCTTACTTCGATCTTTACGTTCTTTAATTCCTCAATTGTGTTTTTCATAATTTCATTCTCCTTTTGTTAATTATAAATATTTATTTTGTTTATTACTTCATATTTATAATATATAATTATAATTATTGAGTTTTACATGAAGAATAAAAAAATAAAATCAGGGAGGGGAAATTAACCCCTCCCGTATGTATATCGTATTATTCACGTATATCAATTAATATAGATGACATTTATACATGCTCATTTCTTTTGGGTATTCATCTCTTAATGCATCTATTAATCCAGAGAATGATATAACCCCAGCCTTGAGTGATATTGTATAATAATCTTTACCATCATTACGCATATGATCTTCACATAATTCTACACATTCACCCTTGCTGTACTTACCACGTAATATATCTTTAATCACACGATCTACTCTAGGAATAAAATATGCTCCAGTATTAAGAACATTGATATTTATATTCTCAATCTGTTCAGATATAATATTCTTATTATACTTAATAATATCAGATGCTGTAGTAATGGCAAGATTTGCTGCGGCAATCTCAGGATTCTTAATGTCTGTAGCACTTATAAGACAATCCACTAGCTCTTGTATTGTATAGTACTCTTTAGTCTGTACAATGAAATTCTCATTATCTCCAAATACATCTGGAGAATGATCTATATCATAATAATCAAATATACAATCTGCATAATTACGATTAATATCACCTAATGCAGATAATATAAGATTAGCATTTACCTCTACATCTACTGCATCTGGATTACACTTAACAATTACTACACCCTTACCATCAGATGATGTGAGATACTTTCTATCTATGGATAATTTATCACTTAAGATATCAAGAATCTCATCTAATCTATAAGATGGATTTTCCAATCTAATAATCATATCCTTATCTCCAGCATGTTTTGCTGTTGATCTTATTGCTCTTTTATCTTGATATGATAATACTTTAGAAATACTATAAATAATATCCTTTAAAGTATATACGTCATATTTGGAAGTATTAATAATTAAACTATCATCACACTCAATTTCAAATTCTATATTACATCCACTAACCATAGAATCTATAGCTGTAGAGAATTTATCCTGTAATGATTTAACTAACTCATCTGTTGTAATTGGTCCATCTACTGTAATATTTATTCTAGTTTTATTACTCATAATCTTATTCCTTTCTGATGTGGTAGATTACACTGTAGGAGATACATGTATAGCATTCTTATGCTGCATATTGCTACAATACTTAATATACGTAGCAAGAATAGCATGGAAGTCTGCTGATGTATATATTGGTAACTCATCTCCAGCATGGATAAATCCACTAATATCTATAGTAATATCAATACCCAATACCCCAATTGTTCCTAACAACTCTTCTTTAATCTCATCATAAATCATAATACCAAGAGTCTTATATGCATCATCATCATAATTCAATGCAATAGAATCAATGAATGTATATCTTAGCTCTAAATTATGTACAATGAGATATGAATATCTGTTAGGATTAATCTTATATAACGTGTAAGCCAATGTAGGTATAGATATGGCTGCATCGTAATCTAAATCTACAGGTAGTTCTTTACCCTCATATCTAGAACGATAGAATTCACATCCTACCATATTAGCAATTAATGTATCTTCAAATAGCTCAAATAATTCATCTTCTGTATAAGAAGATTGCTCTAATATTATTACTGTCTTAAGAGTCTTAATAACTGGATCTAATATACTTGCTTTGATAGGGATATTTCTATCCCTATCAGCAAATCTATCCTTAGATAAAGAGATTATATGAACTATCTCATCTTGAAATAATTCTCTATCACCCTTATCTAATTGATTACACGTAGTATCTAAGAACTCTAGATAAGTATACTCATTCTTTTTAAACTTAAAGAATTCTTCATCATTTATACGATTAAGATACTTATCATCTAATTTCACATGGTGATACATACAAAACATCTGTATCACTCTCTGGATTGAATATCTCTTTCTCTTATCTACGATAAACAATCCTCTAGTTAAATTATACATACAAACCTCCAATCTAATTATCTACCATTCTTACGAAATTCATAATCCTTCATTAGAAGATATATTGCTGCATACATATCTGCTTTAGTAATAACCTCAGAATCTTTAACAATGAATTTTGTAAGATCTATGGAATACTCATCAATATCAATCTTAGTATCTTCACATATACCGACAAGAGTGTTAAGCATACTTGCTCTTGTTAAGCATGTATCATCATCACTAAGAGATGTATCAGAATATATTAGGCTCATGATAAACGTATTTATAAGCTCAGGATTCTTATTTATGAGCTCTATACATCTCTCAGTATTACGATCTTTTAATTTACACACCATGGTAGCCATTGAGATATCTTCATCTATCTTCTCAGCATTATGATCTTTAGTCTCCATGGTACAATTAATAACACCATGTGGTGTTAATTCACATATAGCATCTTCAAGAATATTAAATAGCATATCTTCAGTATACTCACCATCTAACTTGAAGACTTTATTATATACCTCAATTTGAGAATTAATAAACTTTCTTGGGTTTATATTATCATCAAGAATCATATCTGTTTTATTTATATTATAAATACTCTCCATAAGATCTATAGTATTCGTAAAATACACTAATGCTTCTGGTCTTAGAGAGTTAATTTTATCGCATAAATACTCTTTAAACTCTTTGAAATCCCATTCAGATTTATTAAATAGAATTTCTAAATCGCTATATGCAACTTTCCCATTATTAGAAATGAGACCTAACGTTTCTGCTATGATATTAAGAATATCATTCATATTAATAGGCTTATTCTCACGTATTGTTATCTTTCCATTATAACTCATAATTCTTATTCCTCCGTTTTATTATTATTATTTAACAACTCACTCTTAAGACTGTTTAATAGATCTATCTCATCAGCAATCTTAAGAATCTCCAAATTAGTCAACAAATTAGCCATAGATATTGGAGTACTTACAGATATGGTATTCGTAGATTCTGTATTATCATACTGCTCATACTCATCACCAGTGGCTTGTTTAAATATCGCCATTAATTCATCTTTGTTATACTCTTTAGATGTATCAATATCGATATCCATATTATCATAATCCTCTGATGCTAATAATATATTAACCATGAATGTACCATAGAGAACTTCTTCTCCTGCAACAAATTCATTACAAGCATTAAAATCCTGTTTACACATCTCATACCAAAAATCTGGTAATAGATATGTATCTTTAGAGAATACAAATGCATCCTCATCTGGGAAGTTTTCTGTTATTGGACTGGTAAGAATAATATCATCTCTATCACCATTTATCACATCCCTTAACAATCTAAACACCATAGGCTTAGGTATCTTAGCACCCACCATAGTATATGCTGAGCTCGATTTAAGATACTTAGCATACTGCAATTCATTATTAAGATTATCTATGGCATCTTGATTAATATTAGATGGTTCCATAGCTTCTCTAATAAGAGTCTCACACTGATTAGATGATTGCATATTATCATCAGCAATAACGTTTATAGAGACCTCATCCTCTATATTAAGATTACCAACTGCTTTTAGTAATCTCGCTAACTCATAGTTTATTTCTAATAAACTTTCTCCTTTCTCAAACATTAATTTCATTTTTCTTTTCATAATATTCATTTCCTTTCTGTATTATAGTATTTCTATTCCACAGTTATAATATGCAACCATATAGAGATTTACAAAAAATAAAAGAGAGTGCTTATACAGCACTCTCTAATTTATTGATTGGTTCTATTAATGCACTATTAATAATTTCATAGAACTCCCAATATTCTAGTATTGGTTTAGGGAATCTCACACAATCTGGAGTTCCTTCAACTCTTCTATGGGCTGTATCTATGAAGCTTACTTCTTCATTAATAAAGTCTTTACTCTGTATCAATTTTATTAAGTCTTTTAAATCATACATGCTCCTAGGGAATGCAGATACTCTGATTCTCTTTCTTGTTCTATATGCATAATCAATAATCGATGTAAATGCTATAATATCTAGCATCGTATATGAGTCATATTTTAAATATTTATTCATATTATGGTTAACCCAATATGGGTGTATATATTTTATGGATTTAGCTATCTTATCTCTAGCTTCACTAAAAGTATATCTCTTGCTTTTATTATGCTTAAGATATCTATTATCCACTATTGTAGTTATAAATGTCTCTTTAAGTATAGGATTATTACATTCTAAGAATTCAATCATCCTTTCCCTATTAACTCTACATAAAATCTTAATAAAATTCGGTATAGTGTGTTTACCCTTAGCTTTTATTCTACGCTTAGATTTATAGAGTAATCCAAATATATCAAAGTCTATACCATCAATACCTTTTAAAGCATTATATAGCATATTGAACAAGTCATGTTCATATATACCAGCTTTTGTAATTTCAACTGTAACTTCCATCATTTTCATTTCTAATTCAAATTTGTTCATAATTCTTTTTCTCCTTTTGATTTGTTTTATAGATTCATATTTATAATATATCATTTTTTTTCAGACTTTTACTTTATAATATCTCAAGATCTTTAGATTCATTATTAGAGTATACATCATTTGGTCTTGGATCTAATCCAATATGCCATGCTATTAAAAAATCTGCACATGAATAACTAATACAATTACCATTTATTGAAACTTCAGAATGGTATTTTAAGAAATCATCACTCTTTGCAGCTTCTAACATTTGACGATATCTCTTTACACATTCCCTTTTATTTAATCTTATAGCTCTTGGTTGTTTAGCTTTAAGCTTCTGTATCCTCTTCCCCATCATTACCTCCAAGCATTTCTAATTTACCATCTTTTAATATACCAGCGTCAGTAGTCTCATCAATATCAGAATCTTCTGCTAGATATAAAAACTTAAGACTATTAGTTTCATCAAATATCCTTCTTAACGTTGACACTACTGCAAATCTAACATCATCATTATTATCCATATTCATAATTTACCTCCAATAAAATAAATTCCAAGTACTCACATGGAGTACTTGGAATTGTGTTTGTTGTTAATCATTATCTCTATCTTGATGATTATTTTCAATTATCATGATGCTTTTATTATTCCCATCAAGATTTGGTTCTACTACTTCTCTAAATATCATATCTGAGGCAGTACTGAATAAGATATACTCATATTCTGTTAGTGCTAACTGAAGTAATGCAAACAGTTCAGTATGACTTATTTCATTATACTCCCAATTTAAATATACAAACCTATCCGAGAATATTAAATACTCAGATGGTAAGTCGTCTCCATATATAATTTTAAGTAACTCATTTAGAGTATACTTCTTATATGGTTCTACTTTATACTTATTAAAATTAAAAACCAATCTATCAGAACTCTTAACAAATTCTTTAAGATCTTCAATTAATTCATCATCTTCCATATCTAACCTCCTCTAATCAATTGCTTGAAGTGCTCTAATTGCTGCAACTTCTTCATCTGTATACTCGGCAAGATGTTTCAGTGAATTAATATTAATTATTATATCTCTAGAGAATAATAAGTCTTTATCACACTTACCATTATTTCTAGAAATAAACATTGCTTTTGGTGATATTACTTTAGCCGCTTCTATAAATTCCTGATTATATAGATACAGAACGTTTAAAGTATCTCCATCAAAGTCTGCCTTAAGTTTTGCTAGTACTAATAAACTCAATGACATGGAATAGTCTTTATTAATACCAACACAAATACAATTCAAAACACCACCATATACAATGGTAGGATTTCTATTAATAAGTACTGGTAATCCGCCATATGGTGAATTCTTTATAAGACCATTAATGATATTATAAATTACTTCATCTATATCATTAGATATCTGAGCTTTATACCATTTCTTATATGCTTCAGCATATGTAATATTATAAGTCTTCGTTAGAATATTTATAATTATCTGCTGAAGAAGTTCACATAATGCATGATATGGTAATCTAACCTGATTACATCTAAGCTTAACATCCTGACGGATAACACATCTTGCTGAGAAGATATGTCTACCACCAATGGCTGATCTTATATCACCTTTCTTACCTGCAAGCATCTTTCTAATCTCAATATAGATATTATTCAGATGAGTCTGAATATCATATATCAGAGATGCTACAGGTTTATCATTAATACCCTTACGAGGTTTAATCTTATTAGCTCTATATGTAAGAGTGGATAAGATCATAAACTCCTCATTACAAGCTTCATACTTAAGAGAACCATCATCTACTTTAGATGGTCTTAGTAAGCTTGAATATACTGCAATGGATCTTGTAAATAAGATATTCTTATTAGCCATGATGTCATCATAATACATCTGCTTCTGAGGATACTTCTTTACATAATAATCCATTATCTCGTCAAATCTTTCTCTAAATTCTACAATACCAATTCCAGCAAATATCTCATCCTTCTTTGGTGCTGTTCTTAGATTCTTACTTAACCCTTTGATTATCTTACCATCAGAATCTACAGTAATCTTAGGGCATATGATTCTTTCTAATCTAGCCTTACCAATGAATGCTTCTAATGAAGCATACAGTGTAGGATGGATTATTCTATAATCATCTTTAAGACGGATATATCCAGTAATACCTGGATCATCACCAACGTATTTAACCATAGATTTACAAGATTCACAATACTCTCCAAATCTTATAGAACCATGCTTCATACCACATCTACATCTGTACTGAACAAATGATGATGTATCTGAAATACTATTAGATCCAAATCTAAAAGAGAAGATACCATCTTGTGTTTTGATATCTTTCTTTAATCCTTTTGGATCTGATATTAGAAATCCCCGACCAGTTTTGACATCTTCTTCATATTGCTTATCAAAGTCTATTCTCTCTAACTTTGTTGCATATTCATAGAAGTCATTATGTGGATATTCCAAAGTGACATTCATATTTACATCACCTTGATTGCTTAGCCCACTTCTTGTTTTTAGTTCCATAATCCATCTCCTCCATTGTGTTGCTTCATATATGCATTAAGCATATTAAGCAGCTTCTTAGTACCACTCTTACTATTGAGCTGATCTTCCCTACTCTTGTTCATTTCAATAATAGTCTTTCCAGCAGTGGTCTTATCCCATATAAATGCTTGAGGATAAATCTTACCACCTTTCTCAAATATGATATCTTTTACTTCATGATACCCATTCTCTTCAAAACACTCTATTGCTAACTCCATAATATCTTCATACTCTAGAGCGTATTGTACTGCATCCATAATAGAATCCACTGGCTCAAACTCTATAACAAATCCTATTACGGTATTATCAAAATTTTCTGTATCAGGATTATTATTCATAAAATCATTTACAGTACCCATAGTATTAGCCATGAGTGCTGAGAATATATCATCTTTACCAGATTCTGAAAAGTCTGTTGTATCATTCTGTGGCATATTTATAAAATTAATAAATGCATCACACGTATCTGAATCATCGTCTTCAGATTGTGTAAAATCATACGTTGCTATTGGGAATCTAAATAGATCCATAAAATTCTTTACCATATTATTTTTCTCTCCTTTTATTATATTATAATCATAGATCATAAATATAATATACGATTATATCTAATCTTGAGAGAAGAACTCTAATATCATACTGGTTAATTCTTCAGTTGTAGTATCTTTGTAATTAACCAATGCTTTAGGGATCTCTTTACACTTAATCTTATCCCATAAAGATTCATCTTCAAGATGTATCTTCATTGCTACATCTTTCTTCAGACATATGCCTAGATGCACCATATTCTTCTGGGATTCTCCATTAATATCGCATCTAGACTTCCAACACAAAGTCTTATTGCAATTGATAAGAGAGATTAATGCTGCTACTAGTAATTCATCGTACATTTTGTAATTCATATTACTATACCTCCTTAATTGTTATATTGGTATGTGTGATGATGTTTAAATTCTGAGACATTAACGTAAAATCATATCTTATTTATGGAGGTTTAATACTATGGCAAAGAGAGTATCTAAGCATATATCTAATCCTAAAGATGTAGAAGAGATTGTAAATATAACTCATGAGAAAGCATCAGAGAAGAATACTGTAATGGAATACTTTGCAGACTTTGGAGATGGAGCAAGATTTAACCCATATGATACTATTGATATCCCTGTGGGTAAATATGGTCAGACTAAGAAGAATACTAATAAATTCACCACTACTATAGGATTATGGATATTCAATAAATCATTCATTGAACCTATGGCTGATGAGTTAGGTTATATTAATCATACTATGAGTAATAAAGAATATGGTGAGCTTAATCAGAAGATGTCATATGCTAGATTAGAAGATAGAATTACTCTAGATCAGATGAAAGACTTCTTAAATCAAACTCAGATTCTTATGAGTTGTTGTTCAGCATTATCTCCATCTCATACAGATACCATGTTTGAGATAGAACCTAAGATTGCTGCTAAGAAGAAAGAGTTAATGAAGAAGTATGCTATAGCATTAGAAGAGAAGAATGTTACAGAGATTGCTAAGATGGAAGAAGAACTTGTAGATTATGCTAAAGAGTTATTAAGAGATGATCCTGCGGCGGATATGTTTAACTCTGGGGCTAGATCTTCATGGAGTAATAACTTCAAGAATATGTATCTCATGAAGGGACCAATAAGATTGACTGACGGCTCATACGATATAGTCACTACATCATATATTGAGGGTATGAAGCCAGAAGATTTTGCTAAGATTAATGACTCTGCAGTGGGTGGTCCATATTCTCGTGCTAGAAAGACTATGGATGGTGGTTATAAAGAGAAACAGTTTACCAATGCTACTCAGCATATTAAAGTTATGGGTGAAGGATCAGATTGTGGTACTAAGAAGACTATTGAGATTCATCTTACCAAAGATAATATAAATAAATGGATGTATTGTTTCTTTGTAAACTCATCAGGTAGATTAGAAGAGATTACATCAGAGAATGCAGATAAATTAATTGGTAAGACTGTAAAGATGAGATTCTCTTCATTATGTGAATCTGGTAAAGAAGATTATATATGTGAGAAGTGTCTTGGTACTCTATATAGACGTTTAGGAATAACCAATGTAGGTTTAGGAGTAATGGTAATGATGAGTGCTCTTAAGAATAGAGCAATGAAAGCATTCCATGATTCATCTCTTAAAGTATACCATGTAAAACCAGATGATATATTTTAGCAAATAAATATTGGGGTAGCATAATTGCTACCCCGTATTTTTTATGCTGATTTATATGCTTTAATTTTAACACCAAATTTAGGATTTAGTTTAGCAAAGAAACCATTAGTTCTCCATATACAATATCTTATAGTAATACCATATTCTGAAGTGAAATCTGTTTCTCCCATATAATCCATTCTCATCTCAGATAATGGTTCTAATGAGCCATTGTCTCCAATATCTCCACTGGTATATAATGGAGCAGAGAAGTCTCTGTAAGTATTCTTAAGAATCTCTTTATCTTTAAGATTCTGTAAATCAAATCTTATCATAGATTCATCATCTTTAAACCCCATATACTTAGGGGTAGCATATATGAAATAATTATGATTTCCCAGAGGGTATTTAATATCTATATCTGGAGTATCCTGAAGATGCTTCTCTATATGAGCCATAACAGTCTTTAATTCTTTATTACTAAATATCAAGTCTTTAGTATTTACATCAGTAATCTTAAAATCAGAATAGATCTTTCGTCTAGCAGCACCCTCAACAAGAGCATATAAATTAGGATCATTATCTATACGCATAACTCTAGCTCTATCTAATTCATTTGGAGTAGCATTAACAAATGCTCTATGTTCAATTGTCATATTAACCATACTATTATCAGGATTTAATAATACTACCATCATCTGATTAGCAATATATATCTGAGATTCATTTCCATATATAATATTTCCATGTTTAGAACCACCCATGATATTAAACCTTGCTCTCAGCTCATCTAATTTGATAGTTGGGAGATCACTCTGAATGATTTGAGGCGAATTTGATGTACCCCCACTAGGAATGGTGTGGGTACCTCCTGAAAATGCGTTATTTGATGGTTTTATGATTCTACCATCTTCTAATACATATATAATCATTCCAGTATAAGCATCTATAGTTTTCTTATATTTATACTTCTTATATGCTGGATGCTCATTATAATATCTCTCCATGAACTCATCTGGTGCTTCATATATTGTAACAAAGTCTTTACCTAATATAGGTTTATTATTCTCATCATATATAAGCAAGAATGGTTTCATATTAACACTCAATGATGGGTTAGGCATTACTGGTCTTATATGAGGTTTATTAAGATTACTACTCATGACAATTCCAGATGCACCACCATTATTAAGTCTCTCTATGGCTTCTTCATAACTCTCAGGTCCAGATATTCTAATCTCAGGATTACCATTAATAATGGTATTATAATCCCTCTCTGATGTAGTAATACCAGTATTAACAGCATTACCAAATATCTCGGTGAGTTTATTCATATCAAACTCATATGTCTTACCATCAAGAGTAATTATAGAAGCATTAGATATATGAGTGAATCCATTATTCTTATTAGTCTCAATAAATAAGTAATCTGGATTGATTCTATTATCTACAATCTTGCCATCTCTTATGAATACACTAGCATATATCTTATCTACATTATCATCAAATAATACCGTACCACTTCCAGGATTTATTCTACCAATATTAGTCATTAAATCTCTAGTATTATCATAAATGAATGCTTTAAGATCATCTATAAAATGAATTGCTTTATGGTCAGCATCCATAATCATACAATCTCTAAGCCAGAAGTGTTTAAATCTATCTAAGACGGGACGTAATCCCTCTTCAGCAATATCTTCCATAATCATATTCATAAGATCATTAGAATCTTTAGGGATAATAGCAACAATATCATCTATCATCATATGGTTAAGATGCATATCTACAATAGCATCACCAAACCGATATATAAGATCTCTAAATATTCTAAATCTCTTTCTAAGATTCTTCTCTGTATATCTAAGACTCTGATATTTCTCTAATTCTCTACTGCTAGGCATTCTACCATTTCTAGGAACAAGAGCAATCAGATCAGATATAGATAATAATGAATTTCTTCTATAGTGTTCAAATGTATCTTCATCTATAGCACCATAGTATATTGGATCTACAAACCTAATATTATATATTGCTTGTAGAAGTTTATAACCAACGTTTCCAGTAAATGTAAACTTAGTATCATTAGATATAGGTTTAGTATATTCATACTCTCTAGCACTTACAGGAATACTATCACCATTAAGATCTTGAGCTACAACAGTGATATTATGATCGTCTTTATAAATACTATTAGCATACTCCCATAGGAATTTAATCTTATCTACAACAGATCCTCTCTCAAAGAAGCCAGTATTAGAAGATTCAGCAATGAAGTATAACAATCTAGCATCTTCTTTACGAATATTAATATTCTGATTAGCATCTAATGCAGGAAGCATTACTCTATCTTCATATGAGTTAGGAGTACCCATATATTCTGTCATAAGATGATAATTATATGGGAACCATGGATCTTTATTATATTCAAATCCTGAAGTAACCCAGAAGTCTCTTACTACTTCATTAAGTATTGCTATTCTACCAACAGATTGAGTTAGCATATTATCTTCAGAATTACTCATAGTAACCCAAGTATTAAATAGATTATCTAATTCTCTCTTACCAAGAAGATCATTAGCACATATGAAGTCTATAATCTTATAATAGAGAGTCTCTTCTTCATTAATACCAGAGAATGAATTATAATAATTACTCTTATGACTAAGAGTATCAGTAAATACTACTGGAGATATGGTCTTAATATCTTTAGATATTCTAGCAATCTTTCTACCTATAGATATAATAGAATCGCTAGGGATCTTCTTACCATTTACAAAGAATATATAATACTTCGGATCTAACGGTAAAGTCAATTCATTCTCAGAATTAAGATATCCACTCTCATCATAAACAATACTCTCATTATTTATACTCATTCTTTTTGGCACATAGAAAACTTCCACTCTATCTGTAGCATTAACAAACTTGGCAAGATAAAGATATGTACCCCAGAATGGTGCTCTATGGTTAGGTATGGTTATTAAGAAAGATTCATCATATAATCTTCTACCATTAATGAATATCATATACTGCTCAGCATTATTACAGAATCTAAATCTCTTATCTAATTTAAATCTGTAAGTTCTACCATCAGTATATAATCTCTGATAAACAAACTTGTTTCCAGCAACAGCATAGAATGTAGTTCCTCTATTTGCAGGAGATATAGACTGTGGGTATATAGATATCTTATCATCTATATCACTCTCAGGATGTCTAAAAGATATATTAAATGCTAAAGTATCAGATTCTTCTATGAGATCTTTATATATCAGCATATCTTTAGGATACTTAGCAAATATCTTTAAATCTATAGGATCTATAAACTCATGGAATATATCAGATCTTACTCTAATATGATGCCTAGCCATACCCTCTTTAGTATCTATAGGACGACCATCAGCATCATATGATAAAACCTCATCTGGATCATTAAAATCATCAGTAATCTCTTCAGCATGGAATTTATTATTCAATATATCAGAAGTCATCTTAAACTCTAATTCATTATTATTACAATTAAAGAACTGCATGACTTCTATCTCATCTGTAGGTTTAAAATCATACTCCATTGGGAGTATAAAATAATCATGGTAAGCAAGAAGATCAGAATAATTACTTATAAGCTCACCATTTAAGAATATCAAACAATAAGTCTCATGGTTTCTCCATCCCCCTCTAGGGATCTTCAATCCTCTGATATTATATTCTCTAAAATTATACTCTAGAGATTCATTAGCCTCAATTGGATCTATAGAGAAACAATTAATATCTATATCAAAATCATATAGAATACTCTTATCAAACTTCTTTACTATATCATATGCATTAGATATATTATCTTCAGTACTAATATCTTTATTAATCTTGAAATCTAATACATCTTCACACATCTTTACATACTTAGCAATTGCTGTATGTTTAGAACTCATATGAATCTTATCATTTAAACCCTTAATATCTAAGAGATCTATTCTCTTACCATTAAAAGAACCATCATCATTCATACATAATGCAAATAGTGATGATAATATCTCTATCGGTAGAGTAAATGCTTCATTATCTAAGATAAATAATCTACCATGTAGATCTTCACCATCTTCAGACAATATATGCTTAGACTCTATTCTAAATAATACTTTACCATCTACAGAATAAGCACTAACATCTCCATCCATACCAGCTCTAAATATATAACCATTAAAGTTCTCATATAAACCATTAATATTATTACCAATATAATTCTCAATATTGTCTATATTAAGACCAAGAGTATGAGATACGCTATTAGTATCTATGAGGACTATACCATATATATTATTCTTATCCTCAATATCATCTAAAGATATAATACCTCCAGAGACATTACCCTCTAGATCTATATTAATCTTATATATACCAGTACTTATAATCTCTTCAGTATAATAATCTTCATCAATATCTATATCATTCATCGGACCATATATACTCTCTGTACCGTTAGGATTCTGTAGTAATGCTAATGAGTTAGCATTCTCTACATTAAACAGATACTTAGCCTTAGCTTTAAAGTAATCCATATTAAATCTATATGGTGTAGTAAGAACTTTATTAGAATCTAAATGATAAAACGTATATACTGCCAGCTTATCATGGTCAGTATTATTAATCCTCATTAGATTACCAGAACCTAAGACCATATCTTCACTATCATTAATCTTTGTATCTACAAGACCGTTTCTAAAGACAATATAATTATCTCTAGTCAGAATATTATCAATATTATCATTCTCGCTATATACAACCCTATTACTAGATTCATACTTAGTAAACTGAATTCTATTCGCTGGGGTTATATAGATAGATCTATCTCCATTAGAGTCTAATAATCCATCTTTATTGAATGAGAATAACTTCTTAGAATTATATTCTTCATTATCTTTATAAACACAATATGATGAGAATACTGTCTGATTAATAGAGTCTTCATCTAATGCATTAAATCTAGTAATCTTAGAATCTATTACTTTACCAGAACCATCATATTTATATTTCATAATACTTATATTAGATAATCTATCTTCTCTATCTTTCGATAACATTCCTAATTTACGATACTTATGCTGTTTAAATATCCATGCTCCAAGAGAGTATGAATGACCATTATAAAAATGGATAGTATCTTTTGTAGGTACATTAATTCTAGAATATCCATCTTTGGTAGTATCATCATTAAGATAATTCTCTAATGCTCTAAAATTATTATCGAAAGTATCACTATCTTCTTCAGCAATATAATCAATATTAAATGGTAATACCATTATCTTAAATGATTTAGCCTTACGAAGATTATAGATATTATATTGCTCTCCATGAAGTATTAGATAAGTCCTCCCAGCATCATAAACAAGATCCATATTATTCCAATCAACAAACTTATTATCTATAAATAATAAGAAGTTTTCACAATATCTATTGATAAGAATAGAATCTATAGATGCTATAAAAGATTCTTTATCATTTAAACTTCTAAGTGGCTTCATTGGTAGATTCTCTACTTTAAGAATACCAATAGTCTTCTCTGGTTCATCTGTAGAATACTTATACATATGCCATTTATCTAGATATCTATATCTATCTACTGGCTGAATTGTACATTGTTCCATATGAAGAACACCCTTACTGGTAAGATTCTTATCTTCATTATGAATAAAGAATGGAATCTTACCAGATTGGTTTTCTTTATAAGCACTTAGAGTCTTAGACTTCATTGAGTATGCAATCTTCTTCATCTTTTCATTCATTGCTACTCTATAATTTACCATTATACCACTCCTGCTCCTATCGTTAAGATTTGTTTAGTGAAATCTATTACTGTTCTATCAACAATCTTCTCTATTGATAACTGCTGATTAAGATAACCACCTACATATGTATCTGTAAGCATTGCAGATAATGTAGGGAAGAACTCTAAAGCTATAGTAGTTCCAGTACCAAATGACTTCATCCACATGGATACCACTGCTGAGGTCTTCAAATCGTTAAATCCGAGTTTAGTGAGTGCTTTAACGAACGTATCTATATTGCTGAAAGCATCATTTTTAATCATAGTCATAGCCCATCTAGCATCATTCTCTGTACAACCAGATGCTTTAATGCAAGATGCTATGGTTGTATCATTATATGCTTTAGAGAGTATATTAATCTGATAATACATACATGCTAAGAATGATACTCTATTCTTCAGTTGAGTAACAGAAGATATCTTATACATTCTGTCTATGATATAAGTAAAGAGTTTAGTGAATGCCATAGAACCATTTAATACTATAGAACCATTAGACTCAAATAGAGTAGGCTTTATAGCATATATTAATGAAGTCATAGCATTAATCAAATATGAAGTAAGCCATTCCATATTCTTACATACATACTGACCATCTTTAAACTGAATAAAACCAGATACATCTATAAATACTTTAGTCTTACCCTTATCAAGTTTCACATCTTTAGCAGCAAATACTTTAAAAGATTTTGGTAATTGAGAATCTGGCATTAATCCAAGTATTACATTATCAGATGTAGCTACCTTGGCTAATGCATTAGATATCTTACTTCTCTTAATATCTATTAATATATCCTCAAATTCTTTACTCTTAGTATCTATTCTTTCTGCATTGAGAATAAACCCAAATAGCTTCTTCTCATACTCCGGATACTCTCTATATAGATAAGTATCAGCATACGTTTTACTCATAATTATACACCTCCAAGATTTATAAATTTTACATGAATGTTTCGGCTGTAGAGGTATACTCAATATTTATAATTAGAGATACATTAACGTATAATAACGTATTACGGAGGTATATAATATGCAGAATGTAGATGATAAATTACCAATTAGAGTATCAGCGCCAGTATACAAATTGAATTTTGATGATGAAAATCCTGATATAATCGCAGGGATGTTTCTTATTGCTGATGAGAAATTAGATGATCATCTTAGAGAGTTTGTAGATAAAGATAAATTAAACGATAATACTATGCTATTCTTTCAGCCTAGACATCTGATAGAAATATTTGGTATTATATATGGAGTATTATCTGGCATTGGTATTAAACCAGAAGTAATATATAAATTTATAAAGAATATAAATAAAGATATTGCAGATGGTTGTTTCTATTTAGATTATAAGAGTTCTATAAGAAGTAATCTTATCCCATTATGTATACCACCAGATATGCTAGAGAAGATATGCTTCATATTTAATGAAGTAATATTCATACCATATGATAAGATAGATCAGTTAGCAAGAATGGGTGTAGATTTATTTAAGAAAATGGCAAAGGAAGTGAATAAAGATGAGTAATTATAATGATACCATATTTAAATTTATAGATGAATTAAACCATCCAATTCCAGATGAGAATTGTTATATGTATAATAACAAGATTAGAGTACCAAGAGTCACAGCTATTCTTAGTAGTATGAGTAATAAAGATGGTATAATACAATGGGCTAATAGTCTTGGATTTAAGCATAAGAAATATAAGTCTGAATTAGATAGAGCTGGTAATATTGGAACAGAGTGTCATGAGAGTATAGATAAATATCTAGATGATAAAGAAAATACTCCAGATTTGTTTTTCTATAAAGAAGCCAATTTTGCATTTAATTCATTTTTAAAATGGTTTAATGATATTCAGAAAAATAATAGTGTAGAAATTATACTTAAAGAGAAGACTTTAATTGGTAAATACTTTGGTGGTACATTAGATGGATTATATAAGATAAATGGTAAGACTTATCTTGTAGATTATAAGACATCAAATCATGTTACTGTAAATTATACTCTACAGCTTGCAGCATATAGATATCTCTTATGGGAGTTGTTAGGTATATCTATAGATGGTTGTATTATATTACAAGTATCTAAGAATGATATATCTTACAATGAGTATGTATTAGACTTCAATAGAGATGATCATTTTAAATTCATACAGGATTGTGAGAGATGTTTTATGTCTATGGTATTTGCTTACCATAATATATCTAAGATTAATTCAATATATGATAATTTAGATTGGAGAATAGGATGAATACCATAATGATATATTTAAATAACTTATATAAGAATTATACTAAGCTAGGAAGAAAGATTCCATTCTTTAATAGTATTAAGAATTGGTATTACTCTAATAAGATAAGAAAAGAGTTAGATGATATCATATTCGGTAATGATATATTTGATCTCTCTGAAGTAGCATTGAGTTTAATGCTATCTTCTAAGGATTATATTACAGATAATAGATTAGCACTTAATTCTTCTACAGTGTTTTCAATAACAACACCAATAGGTGAAGTTATATATAATAATAGAACTCATAGTTTTACGTTTAATGGTAGAGCTACATTATTCATGGTAGATAAGAATAGTAGAATTAGTTCTAAATTATATAAAGAATATGAAGAGTATGTAGCAGAGTTAAGATTTATATATAGAGATATTATTAATTATGCAGAATGTGCTTTAGTACAATCTGAAGTTGATCCATATGATACTGGGTGTAAATTATATAATAAGGTCAGGAGGCTCATAGATGAAAGAGACTAAATACGTTAATATATTTATAAATCCAATCTTTAAGAAGTCTTGTAAACATGACTTCAATTCATGGTTGGAACTTCGTAGATTATTTAAGAAGATGAAGACTATAAGTCCTAATTTTGATACTATGTATCAGATATGGGAATTATTAAAGATAGTAAATGAATGCTATATGCATTCATATAGTGAAGATTCTAATCTTCATCTATTCTTAGGATCATTACCAAAGAATTCTGATCCTGATAATACATATGCTATGATATATAAAGAGAAAGAATTCTCCATTAAATTTGTATTACAAATTAAATCTAATTCTAAGATTATTAATATGGAGATAAATAGATCTTCTATATCTACAGCACAACCAGAAAGAATATCATTTGAAGATGGTACTTATACATTACAGAATGATATAGAAACAGAGAAGTTCTTATTTATTACATCTTGTCTTATGAATGGAGCTATAGAAGTAATTAAGCATTTTTATAAGAATAAACGATTTTAGCAAAAGATATGCCCTAGGGATTTCTCCCTAGGGCCTGCATTTTAATCTTTATTAATGGAGGATAAAGATGAATATATGCATTTATAAAGGTATGCGGGGTTCACACCTTTACCATATTGTTTGATACAATATGCGAAGAGATGATATATTATAAAAGAGAATAATGAAATATAAAGGAGTAAAACAATGGATAACAATTTACTTACAATGATTACTATATCAGATATTCATTTTGGTGTAATAGATCCAAAATTTATGTATGAAACTTTAACAAGAGATTTTACTAACAGAATAGCAAATATTAGTTTTAATATATTAGCAATATGCGGGGATTTATTTGATATGAAGATGATGTCTAATAATCCAGCGATATCATATGCTATACAGTTTATATCAGACTTAGTAGCAATCTGTAGTTCTAAGAATGCTACTATAATATTATTAGATGGAACCCAATCTCATGATAATGGTCAGCTTAGTTTATTCTATCATTATCTAGCAGATCCAAGTATAGACTTTAGAATTGTAGAGAATATACAATTTGAAGATATTCAAGGTATGAGGGTATTATGTATACCAGAGAGATATGGTATTCCAGAAGATGAATATAAGAATATCTTATTTAATTCTAAGGGATATGACTTCTGCATATTACATGGGACTTATAAGGGTTCATTCCATGGTACAGATATAGCAACTCTAAATTCTAATCATGCTCCAGTATTTGGTATTGGTCATTTTGAGAATTGTTCTGGACCAATCTTTATGGGTCATTATCATATTGCTGGGTGTTATGATGAGCATGCTTATTATAATGGGTCAGCATTAAGATTTAGATTTGGTGAAGAACAACCTAAGGGGTATTTAGTTACGGTATTTGATAAGCTTAGTAGAAGATATTATACTGAGCTTATACAGATTCATTCTCATATTTATGAGACTATAAATATCGATGATATTATGAATAGAGATCCTAAAGAGATTATAGAATATATTAAGAATCAGAAGATCTCTAGAGGGATAGATTATATCAGAGTTCAATTTAATAACCCTAATGAGAATATGGAAATTGTTAAGAATTATTTCCGTAATTATAGTAATTATAAATTACAAGATCTTAGTGTTAAAGATCGTCAAATACAACAGATGGATCAAGAGATGCTAAGACAGAATGAGCAGTATAGTTATTTAACAGACAATAATCTATCAGATTATGATAAGTTTGTTAAATATGTAAATCAAAATGAGGGTTATGAATTCATAACCGTAGATGAATTAATAAACCTATTAGAAGAGGATCTATAATAATGGAGAAGTATAGTGCTACAAAATTGATTAATAAGATTAATAAGGAACTAGAGGAGAGGTCTATTCCATTTGAAGCTATTAAGGGTTCTATATCTACATCTTTAAACATGATACAGCTTTCATCATTCCTAATATTATTCTTTATTTACGTATTGCTATTATTAGTGATATATACTAAACCTTTAAATACTTTTATTCTATTTGCTATAGTAGATATCATACTAATAGTATCTGAAAGTATTATAGCCAATACAGCATATAAGCTAGGTGGGTATACTAAATATAAAGATTATATCTATAAAGTAGCTAAGAATATGGCTAGAGATTATCTAATTAATAAAGAATATATTGGAGATATAGATAGGCAGAATTATATTATAAATAATATTATTATGCCTAATATTATTATCCCTATGGATAGTAAATTATAACTAATAGCGAGACATAAATATACTAATATGCAGGAAGAGATGGAGGGTAAAGATATGGCTAATAACAGAGCAAATAAATATAAAGATACCACTAAGGAGATTAGTAGGAATGCAGTTAGGTTTGATTTAATTGAATTAGATTTAATATGCAATTATATTCTTAGTGATAATGCTAATATTCGTAGAAGTAATATTAATAACGTAAAGAAACTCATGGAATATATGGATATGAGTTTATATGCTGATAATAAAGAAGCTCTTAAGAGAATAGAGTTTATTATTAAGGGTGCTAATATAAGATTAAATCAGCATATTGATAAGAAAGATATGATAATTAGAAGTATTAATGGTGGATTTGGTACAGCGCCATCAAATGTAGTAACAAGAGAAATTACAGACCTTGAAGTAGATTGGATAAATCAGACTGTTTCAGAGTGTCTTAGATATCTTGTAATAGCATCTAAAGCTGAAGAGGGTATTGCTATACTTACAAAGTTCTTAAGTACTGATTATAAAGACCGTGGTAATATTGTTGGTGAGATGGAAGAGTTCGTAAAGCAGTTTAATAATGAATTTAGAAGAACTAAAGTAGAAACATCAGATGATCAAGTATTTAATCTTAATACTAATCAGAATGGTATGCTTATTGATGCTTATGCTGGAGCTAATAATACTTATGACAGATTACAATTTGGTTCTATAGCATTAAATACTATTACTGGTGGTGGAGTATATAATGGAAGAACATATCTTCTCTTAGGTCTTCCAGGTGAGGGTAAGTCATCTACATTATTAGATATGGCATTACAGATTAAGAAGTATAATAAAAATTATATCTGTAGAGATAAAACTAAAAAACCATGTGTTGTTTTATTTGTAATGGAAAATAGCATAAGAGAAACTATTGAACGTATGTTTAGTATGGTTACTCGTAAAGATATGAGAGAAGTGCCTACAATTGAAGAAGCATTAGAGATGTTTAGAAAATCATTATCAATAACTCCAGATGATCCTATAGATGTCATAATTAAATATAGACCTAATCTGAGTGAAGATACTTCATATTTATATACAATATATGATGACTTAGCAGATGAGGGATATGAAGTAATATGTATGATTCAGGATTACATTAAGAGAATTAGATCTGTAGAGGGTTCTTTTGGTGGAGATCTTCGTATGCAAATGGGAGCTATAATGAATGAATTTAAAACATTTGCTACATTGAAGAATATTCCTGTAATTACAGCATCTCAGTTGAATAGAACAGCATCTTCATCTATTGATGAGGCTAGAGTTAAGAATAAGAATGACTTAGTTAGATTAATAGGTAGAAGTAATGTAGGTGAATCTAATCTAATTATAGAAAATGCTGATTGGGTTGGGTTATTAGCTCCAGAAGAAGATGATGAAGAGATCAGATATCTTGGTTTAAATAGAGTTAAGTCTAGATATTATATTTCTGGAGAACAGGTTGTATTTGCACCATATGTATTAAATACAATTAAATTGGTAGAAGATTTAGAAGCAGATATGCCATCTATGAAGTTATCTCTTAAGAATAAAGAGTTTGAAGATAATATGGCATATAGAAATGGTTCTATGAACAGTAAGAAAATTATGGAATGTATTGAAAAGGGAGATCCTATTAAGTTAGTTAATGGTTCATTTGAAATTTCAGTAGGGAGTCAGGCAAATAAAGATAAGAAAGAAGATGAATCAATGATACTTGAGGGTGATGAACAGGTAGTAGATTTCAATACATTAATAGGTGAGAAAGTAGTGCGTGGAGTTGCAGGATTCTACGCTAGAAATATAGTAATTAGAGTACAAGAGATGTGTAAGATAATAGATAATTCAAGAAAAAGAGAATTATGTAAAATAGTATCCAGATAGCTAATAGCTATCTGGACCTTTTTGTGCTTAAATGAAATTTTTTCTATATTCATCCATAATCTGTTTACTAGCATTAAGAAGCTGAGTTGTAAGATTCTCCATCATAGTAACGTTTGGTAATCTTAGCTTTCTCTTAGTAAACTGCTTAGAGCTATACATGTCATTTATTATAAGAATCAAGAAATGTAATTCAGTACTACCATATAGATCAAAACATAATAGCTTAGGTCTATACTTATATTTAGCATATTGCTCTTCATTAAGAACAATCTCTACAGAATAAGTATCAGATCTTAATTCATCTATATAATCTGAAGTAATATTATATACATCATATTCTCTACTATCATATTTATCAATAAATGAAGTATTATGGTAACTCATATTATAATCAGATTTACAATCTATATATTCTTCTAATGTAATAGTATCCTCTGGAGCTCTATAATCATAATTATATCCCATTTATACTCACATCCTTTCTTTTTTATAAACTAAGAGTATCTCCATAACTTACTGATGGGGATGACATTCTTAATGCAGATTCACAACTACGTACTCTAGAATCTAATGCTGCTACTTTACTTCTAAGAGCTTTAAATTCTTCTACTAATTGAAAATAAGAATATGTATGGTTATATGCTTCCTCGTCATATAGACCTACAATACGAGCATCATTTATATTAGCACCAATAAATGATACTATGAATCTAGTACCCTTAGGAATTGTTTTAGTATTATTAAAAAACATCCTCATGTAAATTGGTATTGTAATATCTATAGAATCTTTAGAATCTATAGTACCACTAGATATATTCTTATTATAAATATTATTAGTTCTAGAAGTTCTCTTATCGTTAGCATATTTCTGAACTAATGCATTTATCTTAAACTTACCAACAGTTTTACTCTTTAATGGTACATCATTAACCAATGTAGCAATCTCTAATCTTAAATAATCTTGATTAAGACTATTAAAACTTTCCATTATAACACCTCCCATAACTTAAAATTAATCGTATATTATAAAAATGTAACGACGTATACAATTTTAAAGGAGGGTTATATATGACTAAAGCAGAAAGGGAAGAAGAATTAAAGGAGGAATATCTTAATATTAAGATATCTTTCAATGATTATTGTATGAGAGAAATGGGATTTGGTTTAGATGATAATGATCATCTAGTAGATGAGGATATCGAAACAATCCTAAGATTTAAAGAGAAGTATATCGTTTATAATGATATTACTTTAGATCCATATGTTAGAGGTGATGAGATAGATATGAACCTCTTAGAGAACTATAAGCTTATGGAGTTATTATTCCAAGCTTTTATAACTAAGTATATTGTGACACATCCAATGGATGTAAGAGGATTCTTACAGCGTACAGTGAATGGTACAGATAAAGTTGTATTCTCTCTTATGTATTTAGATCCAAGTACTAATCTTATTAAGCATTATGAATCTAGTCCATATAGAAATGGATGTGTAAGTATATTCAATCTTGTATGTAAGTTAGTAGAAAGAGAGCATATATATGATTTTGATAAACTTGATATTGTAATAGATAAAGACTTAAGAAAGAAGTGGAGATATGAGAGATGATTACACCCAATGTAGGACAGCAGTTTGTGATAGACCAAGCAGTAGATTGGTTCTATAATAGTGGTAGATTAGTATTCCAATATACTGGCGGTCCAGGTAGTGGTAAATCTTTTGTTTTAATGGAGATAATTAAACGTTTAGGATTAGACCCAATAACAGAAGTAGCAGCAATGAGTTTTATGGGTTCAGCAAGTCTAGTTATGCGTAATAAAGGACTTCTAAGTGCTCGTACTGCACATTCATGGATATATTTCCCTGTTATAGTAGATAAGAGAGATAAAGATGGTAATATAGTTTATGATAAGCTGTTAAATACACCTGTAAAGATAGCAGTATTTAAACCTATTGAATCTTTACCACCTACAATTAAACTCATAGCTATAGATGAAGCTGGGAGTATGCCAATGAATTTAAAGAAAGATATAGAAAAGTTTGGTATTAAGATTATAGCATGTGGAGATCCAGATCAGTTACCTCCAGTAGGAGATGCACCAGCATATCTTACAGATGGTAAGATCTATAGATTAACAGAATGCATGCGTCAGGCAGGATTAAATGATATTCAGTTTATTTGTAATCAAGTAAGACAGGGCATTCCATTAATAAATGGATATTATGGTAATTCTATGGTTATAAATAATAAAGATGTTTCTGATAATATGCTCATGTGGGCTGATATGGTAATATGCGGTAGAAATAGTACTAGAGATATTATCAATAAAAGAATACGTAATATCTTAGGATATTCATCAGACTTACCAATGCGTGGTGAAAAAGTAGTATGTAGACAAAACAATTGGGGTGTTTCTGTAGATATGGGAATGGGTATGAATGTTAATCTAGTTAATGGCTTAACAGGGACAGTATCTAATAACCCAGATGTATCTACATTAGATGGTCAGATGTTTACAATGGATTTTGTACCAGATTTAGCCCCAGGTATTATGTTCCAAGGATTAAGATGTAATTATTTACATATGATATCCGATAATGCTATGAGATTATCTATAAGACAGAATAAGTATTCTGTAGGAGATATGTTTGAATATGGATATGCTATAACATCTCACATATCTCAGGGATCTCAATTCCATAAAGTATTGTATATAGAAGAGAGAATGCCTCCAGATATACAGAGACAGATTAATCTAGTAGGTGCATCTAGAGCAGATCAAGCTCTGATATATGCAAAACCATATTAGATGATATATTATAATCTTGATAATAAAAACAAAACAATTGGAGGTTATAAGTTATGGAACAAGTAAAAAGAGAGATGGCTAGAATAGTAGACAATTCTAAGCCTAGAGAAGACTTTGAGTCTAAGAGATATTTAATATGCATCATGGAAGAGACAGATGCAGCACCAGAGAAAGACTGGGTTATAGTCATAGGTAGAACATCTGCTTATGAATATATTAAAGATACTTTAGAGATAATGAAGATTAATATGAGAGAATCATTTATCTTAGTAGAATCTTTAAAGTTATCTGATAGAAGATCTATATATTCATTCATGTCATTCGTTCAGGATAATTATGAAGATGGATTTGATATAGATGAATATGTAACAGATGAATTCTCAGAAGATGAGTTTGTTCATGCATCTAACCAGATTGATCCCGGGGATGAGAATGATGTTTATAATATGATTCAACAGAGTAATCATTTAAATATGGAAGATACGTTAAATGGTTCTGTTAAGTCAGTAGATTTAAATTAATAATAATGGAGGATAAAGAAGATGGGAAAGAATAATAATAACAGAAGATCATTCTTTGCAGAAAAGAGATCACAGAATATTGATTATACATACTATTCTGGAGGACGTGATATTGATGAGATAGAGCGTAATGTATGTAGAGTAATTAAAGATATTAACAGGGGTAATATGGAACCTCAGGATTATACATTCTTTAAGAATCCTACAATTGTGCAGGTATTTGCACAAGAGTGCCAGAAGAGAAGAGATGAAGCTGGCACATTATATCATGCTTTAGAGTTCTATCGTAGAGACGCAATAGTGAAAGGTATCAATCCATATCCAAATGATTGTGATGTTAGGGTTGAGACTATCAATGTGAATAATCTAAGTCATAGATATTATGGCTTATACGTTATGTGGACCCATTTCACAAACGTATTCATAAGCATCTTTAATGGAGTTAATCCAGAAGAAGCGTTAATGTTTGTTCAGAATTATAACAGATCTATGATAAATGAGATCTGAAAAACATCTTAATAAATGCCCTGAGGGATTATCCTCAGGGCGATAAAATAACCCCATTATGAAAGGAGATCATTTTTTATGACTAAACAAATGGTTATCAAGCTAAGAGATACGCTGAAGAATGGTAAGAATTATCCTCTTAAAGTAACAGTATCAGATATGCAATTAAATATAGATGAATCTAATTTAATGCAGTTTACCGCATGGGATGATAGTAATGGTATCATATATGTATTTAGATTATTACCACCTCAGGCTGCTACAGTACCTAACAATGTAGAGCAGTGTATTAATTTAATTGCAGTACCATATGATTATGTACAGACTATGGAAGTTAAGAGACTTCCAGTAGCAGATATTGAATCTGAAGTTGGTAAGATTAATGCATATGGAACTGGTACTATATCAGATAACTTCAAGAAGAGAATTAAGTTTACATATGAGAATATTCTTAGTAAAGATCTATGGAGATTATCACCAGAAGATATTAATAATATTCTTGGAGATGCAGCTAAACAGGCTGGGGTTGCTGATGCTGTTAATGCTGATGATGACTACTATGCAGGTAAGTTTACAGAACCATTCCAAGAGACCCATGAGGTTAATAAGATTAATGAGATCAATAAAGCATCTCATGAAGAGTATAAGAGAACCCATCCATAAGATATATAAAAATATGGTGGAGTAAACAAAGTTATAACGATATACTATAAATATGTATCAAGGAGATTATTAGTAATCTCCAATTCAATCAATATTAATCTATGTATTAATATATGAAAACTAATTAATATTATTAAGGAGGAAAAGATGATGGACAACATGAATCATCAGCAGTACGGAAACAGTTATATGGGAGGTTATGGATATCCACAGCAGTATGGTAATCCATTCCCAAGTTATGGAGCTATGTACGGGGGACAGCAGATGCTTATGGCTCCACAGCAGCAGAATATACTTACCCCAGAAGAGATCGCTCTTCTTAGATCAAATAGGGGTAGTAATGTATTAGATCTCAATATCTCTAATGAAGATTACATCAAATCAAAATGTAACCATAGAGATGAAAGAGGTCAGGACGCAACATATGAACTTGGAGATGGTTCAGGTAGAGTATGCTGCAGAGTGTGTGGTGAAATCTGGGATGGCGCCAAGAGCACTATAGAGGAAGTTCAGGAGACAACAGATAAGTTTGTTTCTATGTTCCAGAATCTCAAGTGGATTGGTGGAGTTGGTAATAACTTCTTAGCAGAGTATTCACCAATTATTCCATTAGTGAAGAAATTCCCAGAAGTGTATAAAGTTGCAATAAACAACTATCAGAGAATGACAAACGGTATGTATGGTGGATTTGATAATGAATCTAACATTATCCGTCAGTTCAATGCTCTTAATAATGGCTATAGCAGTTTTGGTTATATGCCTAATCCAGCATTTGGATATTATCAGCAGCCAATGGCACCTGGCTATATGAATCAGCCAATGGGTGGTATGCAGGCAGCTAACCCAAATGTAAATCCAATGCAGGCTCCACAGAATGCATTTGGTGGAATGGCTCCACAGCCTTATAGCCCAACACCACAGCCTCAGTATCAGCCACAGCAGTATCAGGCAGCTCCTCAGCAGCCTATGATGCCTGGCTATATGAATCAGCCAATGGGTGGATATGGAATGGCTCCTCAGGCTTATCCAGCTCCACAGAGTCCAATGGCTTACAATGCTGTACAGTCTGCTCCTCAGGCAGCACAGCAGCCACAGAATCCTAATCAGACAGCTGCTCCTGCACCAGTAGCTACTGAGAAAAAGACTGAAACTGTTTCTATCTAATTAGTATTTAAGAATGGCTAAATAAGTGGGGTGTGGAGAAATCCACACCCTACAATTTTGCGATTTATAGAATACTTTTTTATACGATTACATAACGTATGATTAAATCGTATAAATATAAAGGAGGATAGGAATGGCTAAAGAAGTTATAAATAAGCAAGATGAAATTAAGATTATTGAGAATGAAGTAGAGGCAGTAAGAAAGTTAGCTGATGTATATATTGGTGCATTAGGTAATGATGGATTTCTAAATATGGTTAGAGAGATAGTGCAGAATTCTCTAGATGAAATAATTAAGGGTAATACTCTTGATTTAAATATTCATGTATCATATGATGAGAAAACTCATATAGTTATAGTAGAAGATTATGGTCAGGGTATTGATCATAATGTATTTGTTCAAGTATTCTCTGTTCTACATTCCTCATCTAATTATGATAAGGTTGAGGGGTCTGGTAGATTCTCTTCAGGTAAGAATGGTATGGGTGGTACTATAACCAACTTCTTATCTAAATTCTTTATTGCAGAATCTTATAGAATGGATGGAACTGCAAAGATGGCTGAATGGCATGAGGGTAAATTAGTTTCTGAGAAGAATATTAAATGCCCTAAGGGTAAGCATGGTATGAAAGTTACATTTGCTCCATCTGATATGATGGGTGAGATTACTGTAACAGTTGGTGAGATTGGTAGACTGTTATGGTTATTATGTAATATGAGTAAGATTGGTACTACGATTCATTATAGTGCTATAGATATTCATGGTAAGACCCATAAGAATAAGATCGTAAATATTAGAGGCATGTCTGAGTTATATGATTCAATATGCGCTAAACAGCTTACAGCACCAATCTCATTTATGGAAACTGATGGTACTATGAAGCTAGAATGTATGCTATCATATGATCTTAATGATATGAATCTAGAACCAATAATAATGAGTTTTGCTAATACTTGCCCTACAAGTGGTGGTACTCATGTAGATGGAGTTATGGATGCATTTGTTAAATACTTTAGAGAGTATATGAATAAGATATATCTCGCTAATAATAATAAACTTACGGTAACAATACAAGATATCCGTACTGGTTTAAGAGGGGTTATATCTTGTTATCATTTGTTTCCAATGTTTACTGGACAGTCTAAAGACATCTTCTCAGAGAAGTCTATGTTTGAGTATGCTAAAGAGGTTACTACAAGACAGCTTAATGCATGGGCTAGCTCTAATCCTACAGACTTACAAAAGATTGCTAAGTATTTAAAATCTATATGTGAGATTAGAACTAAGATGGATGGTGAAAAGGTTAAGATTAATGATAAATATGAAGTCTCAGCCGTCACAGGATTTTCATCTAAGTATAAGAAGCCAAATGGTAAGGGTCCATTTGAAGTTATATTTGTTGAGGGTGATTCAGCAGCAAATGAAAACTCTAGAGATAAAGAAACTCAAGGATTAATGCCTCTTAGAGGTAAGATTCCTAACCCTATTACTACACCACCAGCAAAGTTCTTTGCTAATGAAGAGATTGCTAGTGCTGTACATATCTTTGGTTATAAGGGATATCAAAAGGTTTTTGATCCTGATAAATTTAAACCAGAGAAAGTAATAATACTTACAGATGCAGATGCCGATGGAGATCATATAGCATCATTATTGTGCTTGATGTTCATCAGGTATTTCCCATTCGTTATTACTAGTGGCAAATTATATCGTGCTACACCACCATTATATGGATTATCTCTTGGTAATGGTAAGATGAAGTACTTTATTGACAATGCGGATTATTTAGATTATGTATATGATACTTTCGTTAAGAAGTATGATGTACGTACAGCTAAGAATAAACCTATATCTAAGAAAGATTTAAATCTTATCTTAGAAAGGAATATGGATTACTTTAAAGAGATTACAAGAATCTGTAATATACATTCCTTAGATCCGCATCTTCTTGAAACTGTATTATCTAATAGAAATCTTCTTAAAGATAGTAGCAAATTCAAGAGAGCTATAGAGAAACTATATAAGTTTGTCACAGTAGGTAAGATGAATGGCGTTACATATATAAATGGCTTAGTTAATTCTAAGATTCAGAATTTATTCTGTAATGATATCCTCTTCACAGATAGCAGTAAGCTTCTGAAGATGATAGAAACATCTGAAGTTAATTATATAATAAATGGTCAGCCAGCTACATTGTATGACTTGATGAGATCTTTTAGAGAATTTGAACCATTAACCCGTTATAAAGGTCTTGGTGAGATGCCTACAAAAGAGTTAGCTACGTCTACAATCATGCCTGGTTATGGTAGAGTTCTTAAACAATATACAATAGATGATGTTGCTAAACAACTTAAGTATGTAAGAGAAGTACAATCATCCAAAGATGTGTTTGTTAAGAACGTTGGAACTATCAGAAAAGAAGATATTGTATAATGCAAGTACACCACCACTTGGTGGTGTATTTTTTTGTCTTAGCCGATACATTTAAGTATCTATACTATTAAAACACTAATGATTAATGGAGGTATTATTTTATGAAGGCAAATGCTACTATGAAAAGAGAACTTTCTTTTGCTAATATTGAATTCCCTAGAGAATTCTTTAGTGAGGATCTGAAGAATGAAGTTATTGAAGCTTTAAAAGAGATCCCATTTGAAAAGATAAGTATTATGCTTAATATTCCTAGAAACGTTATTGGGACTGGAGATTCTGAATATGATACAAGACTTGTTACTTGTGGTTTTATTAGAAATTACAAGGCTTCTATAAATGCAATAAATTTCAAAATACATGATAAAGCTACAACAGCAGCACTTGCTGGGGCTGGAAGATATATCTGTATAGTACCATTAGTATCTACTGCTAATGGTAGATTCAAACGTATTCTTAAATTGATACTTTGCACTCAGGCATTTGTAAAACATTCAGGATACTCATTCGTTATTAATAGTAATTTTAATAAAGAAGAATCTACAGAAGATATTAAGCCTAAGCATGTAGAGAAGAAGCAGCATGTAGAAGAAGATGAAGTCGTATGGGATACCAGTACTAATATGACAGAAGATGGTATAGAGATAGTTGCTGCAAAAGATGAATAATTTACAGATGCATATATTAGTTTTCATATTATACATAATGCCGGATAGTGTAATGCTATCCGGTAGATTTTTTGTAAAAATTAGATATAATCATATATTATAATAATGAGTAATATGAAACTATTTAGGAGGTATATAAAGATGGCAAAGAAAGTAAAATCTGTACAACCAGACTTAAGTCTAGACAGAGTTATTCAAGTAGATTTTAGAAAAGAATACGATTCTAATATGACAAGGTATAGTTTATATGCATTGTATAATAGATTCGTTCCAGATATACATGATGGATTAAAGCCAGTACAGAGAAGAATACTGTACTCAATGTATGATAATAATATTACATCTAAAGCTCTTAAAAGAAAATCAGCATCTACTGTAGGAGATACAATGGGTAAGTATCATCCTCATGGAGATTCTAGTATATATGATGCTATGAAGCATTTAACAAATTGGTTTGAGATTAAAATGCCATTATTGTGTTATGATTCAAATTCTGGTTCTATTCAGGGTGGTGAACAGGCAGCATATAGATATACAGAATCATATCTCTCTAAGTTTGCAGTAGATTGTGTATTAGGTGAATTAGCAGAAACTAAGACAGTAGTAGACTTCATGCCTAATTTTGATAATAAGAAAGAAGAACCAGAATATCTTCCAGTTAAAGTACCATTAGGATTGGTTAATGGTTGTTTTGCTATAGCTATAGGAGAGAAGATAGAAGGTCCTAAGCATGCATTAAATGATGTAATAGATGAAACCATTAAGGTGTTACATAATCCTAACCATAGGGTTGTATTAATACCAGATCCATGTCATGTATGTGAAGTAGTAGATACAGACTGGAAAGCAATATCTAGAACTGGATATGGATATTATACTCAGAGAGGTATAATACAGATAGAGAATTGTAAAGATGGTCATTCTATATTACATATCTTATCTACTCCAGATTTAGTATTTGCTAATGGGGTATTAGAGACTATCAATAAACTCATAGCAGGAAATAAGCTAACGGGTATTGTAGATATTAGAGATAGATCTACAGATGAACAGCTTGATATTGAATTAGTTCTTAAAGCTGGAGTAGATCCAATGTATGTAAAACATGCATTGTATAGTATGACATCATTACAAGATAAGAAGAGAGTTAATCTTAAAGTAATAGATGGAGTTACAATTAAGAATATTAGTTATACTCAGTATATACAGTATTTCTTATTATCTCGTAAAGCACAGAAGTATAGATTATATACATATAGACTTCAAGATGTTGCTACAAAATATCATAGATCTGAAGCTTATATTGCAGTTCTTAAATCTGGTAAGATTGAAGAGATTGTAAGAAAGATTAGAAATCGTAAAGAAGATAATGATGCTATTGTAGATTGGTTAATGAATCTTCTTAAGATAACAGATCTTCAAGCTTTATATATTCTTCATTCTCAATTAGTGAGTCTATCTCCTCACAATTTAAAGAGATATGAAGAGGAAGCAAAGATTAATAAAGAATTAATGGAACGCTTCATGAATATTATTACGTCCCCAGCTCTCATAGATCAAGAGATAGAGCAAGAGCTTTTAGAAATAAGGCAAAAATACGACCAGCCAAGGAGGAGTGTACTGATAAGTGATGCAGAAGCGTCTGATATACCAGATGGTGTATTTAAGATTGCTTTTACGGAGAATAATTTCGTTAAGAAATTACAACCAGATGAGATGTTTAAACCTGTAAGAGGTGATAACTGTAAAGCAATGGTTATTGGTAATAACTCTAAGAGTCTTCTTGTATTTGATAAAATGGGTAAAGTATTTGCGTTACCAATTCATAAGATTGGATTTAGTGATAAGAACTCTCCAGGTATAGATATAAGATTAATACTTAAGAAACTCACAAGTGATATTGTGAATGTATTGTATCTACCTGAGATAGAGAAGACATCTAGAAATCCTAGCAGTAATAAGTATTTCTTAGTAGTATTAGCAAAGTCTGGATTAATAAAGAAGATAGACTTAGCTGATATTATTACAGCTACCCCATCAGGGTTAATATATTCTAAAATTAGTGCTGGTGATGAAGTATGTGGTGTTTATTTAGCTAAGCATAATTCAGACTTAGTTATTTATAATAAACAGAAAGCTCTTAGAATTACAATGAATAGTGTTCCATATATGAAGAGAGCTACATTGGGTAATATGTCGTTAAAGTCTAGTACTGGAGTTGATGGATTATCCATTATAACACCTGAGATAGGTGGAGTTGTTGTAGTTACTGCAAAGGGTAGATTTAATAAGCTATCTGAATCTGTATTAGCTAGAAGTGATCGTAATAAGTCAGGTAGTGCAGTAATAAAACTCTCTAAAGGAGATTACATAGTTCGTATAGTTCCATGTATAGATAATACAGGTCTAAGAATATATAGACCAGATGAGATAATAGATATCCCAGTGAATGATATTCCATTAGGCTCATCTATATCTGGTGGAACTAAGATGACTAAAGAAGGTATATTGAAAGTAGATATGTTGATGTAATTAAATATGAGGTATGGGTAATACCATACCTCTATTATTTTTTCTCTGGAGGTGATATAATGATATGGGAATTGAAGAATATATTAACGAAATATAATTGTTTTGTAATAGATGCAAGTGCTTATATTCCAAAAGATAAAGATAAGACAGTATGTCATTCTATAGATGAGATAGATAAAGTAGATATAGTTAATCTAAGAAGATATAAATCTTATATAGATCTATCTCAATATATAAGATCTCATAAGCAAGTTGTTAATATAGTATTTGAATCTAGTAAAGTTGCTAATGCTAGAGATAATATAGAGAAGCTTAAGAAGAGGTTAGTAGATAATGATGATGTTGTTCTTGTAGCTACAAGTGATACTATAGAAACAATAGAGAATATCTTAGGAATTAAAACTGTTAGTATTGCTGTAGATAAATTACCAGAGGTAGGATTCTGGACTATAATGAGAGCTAGAGTAACAGATTGGAATGTATAGAATTTACCATACTAGCGACATTATAGTGACACTATAAACCAATTATTTTTATCGAATAGGAGGAGATAAAAATGAAACAAAACAATTTTGTTATTACAGGAACAGTTGTAGGACGTGAAGTCAAAAGAATGGCTAAGTTCTATACTGGAAGAGGGTGCAATGTAAGATGGGTTGGAACTACAACCAATTACAATGCCGATCAGTATGAGTATAATACCGTAGACGATCCAGAGTCTTTGGATGATAATACTACATACGGATTAATGATGTCTATTGATACTCATATGAATTTAATTACCATCATTAGAAGAGATTTAGATTCTTATGAGAATCTATCTGTATATCTTCAGGTTAATAGGGCTGGTGATTTTAATATGGTAGAGAAAGCTACTATATCTAGAGGTGTTCTCATTAAATATAATCGTGTAAGTAAGATAGTTCTAGATCTTTCTAGATTCGTCTCATATGAAGAATTTGTTTCTGCATATACTGGCAATGATAAAATACTAGAGGCGGTAGATATTAAAGTATTTAAGAATTGTAGAAAGAACCGTAAAGGAATCTTAGCACTTACACCAGAATATGATGTTTATTAATTAGATACAACACAACTCCGGTAGGGTTAATTCCCTACCGGAATTCATTTTTAAAATTAATACAAATGATATATTATAATTAAGAATATGGAATATCCATATTTAATAAAAAACAATTAAGGAGAAAGAGAAACATGAGTAAAAAAGCAGTAATTTGTCCGTTTGATTCGGATAACAACACATGGTATGGTAAACATATCTTAGAAACTATTATTAAGAATCACGATAATTATCGTGAGATAGTACTCCTCATTGGTCGTCTATCAATTGATGACTATGAGGATCTTGAAGATGAGCATGATAACGTAGAGTTGTGCAGACAACCAGATGATGGTGTTAGTATGTTAGAAAAATTAGCAGAATATGCTAAACTCGGGTACAAGTGTATCTGTGCAGAGGGATGTTTAGTTTATCTAGACATGGTTTGTGATGGTAATTACAAATATGAATTAATTGAATAAGAGAGGATAAAATAGTCATGGGAAAGAAAAAAGAGAAAGTGATAGTTGTATATCCTTACATGTTGAATGAGGATAAAGATGATTTATTTTGTGGAGAATATACTATAGATGCTATTCTTAGTAAATATTCTGATTATGACAGTATTATATTTGTAATGCAGTCATGTGACGCATATGATTGTGAAGATATTGAAGATAATAATCAAGTTAAAATTCTTCATGATAATGATGGTGAGCAAGCAAGAGATATATTTGTTGATTTGGTTAATCTTGATCATAAATATATATGCTCAGAGGAAGTAAGAAATTGTTTTCTTGGTCGTGGTGAAAACGATAAGAAATGGAAAGATCTTAGAAAGTTTTAATCTAATTAAAGAAAGGAGGTGAAATAATATGCCAAATATTTGTAATGCTAATATCTACATTAAAGGTCGTAGTGATTGTGTAGATAAATTCATACAAGTTCTAAGAGAGAATTATAATTATAGAGATGATTCTGATTGGAAAGATGCTAAACACTTCTTTAGAATATTTGAAGTTCATAGTGATGATACATTACAATCTGAAGGTATGATTAAAACCATGAGTGTACAGATTGAATGTGCTTGGAGTGTATATTCATGTATGTTTCCAGGGCCTCATACATATTATGATGATTTTGTCAGAAAGATAGAACCAAGAAGAGAGAATGAATCTCCAGAAGATTATGATAAGTGCATACAGACTCAAATTCGTAGACAGCAAAATGCTACAAACATCTACGATTTAACAAGAGAATTAAATCTCTTAGTTGAGATTATATCTGAAGAGACAGAAGGGATGTTCTTCCAAGAGCATTATGTAATTGATGCTGGTAAGTTGATTGTGGGGGAGGAGTTTAATATTGTTGATCTGTGGCCATCTGATTATGAAGAGTATTTAAAGTGTAAAGAAAAATATAATCTAGATTTAAATATTAACAATGATGATGAACTACAAGATTATCTAGATGATAATGGTGGAATAAGACCATTTGGAGATCCAATGTGGGATGCTACATATATCTATGATCATTCCCCATATGATACAGTACAGAAGATTCCAATGTGTAAAATAGTGGATAAGACTAAACCACATATGAGAAGTAATATATTCTAGTACTAAACCCTCTAGGATTAAATCTTAGAGGGATTTATTTTTTTAATGGAGGATTAAAATTATGAAAAATTTAATAATACCGTATATAAAATTTAAAGAAAATGAAATTTCATTATTTACACCAACAGAAATGGAATCATTCTTTACTTTTAAGAATGATAATAGCAAATATTTTGTTGGATGTTTTAATGGGGAAGATCGCCATATAGTGGAAGAATTTTTAACTACAAATGAATTATATAATTTTAGAACTATAATAATCAATAATAATATACAAAGTGATAAGTATTATTATACATATATTCATTCATCTTATGAATATGATGAATTTGATCCAAAAAACAATCTTTATTTAGATAAATTACTAAATGGAAATGAGCATCTTATTAGGTTTAGAACCATAGGTGAAACCCATAGATTATTGATAGACTATCCTCATACTGAGCTTATATGTTGTGGAGTTAATTATGGGTTAGATGGATTTATTAGAGTAATCGAAAATATCAAGAAGTATTATAAAGAAAATATAACAATAATTTTAGAGAGTCATGTTATTGAAGAATATAAAACTATTTTGAAAAATAAAGATAAGTTTCCTAGTGGGGTTAGATATGAAATATATTCATGTAAAAATTCGCCATTTGCATCAATACCATCTAAAAATTGTAGATTGGTAACATCAGATGCTAATATTAAATTATGTACTGGAGTAGGAATATGTGATTACCATATGCTAACTAGCAATGATTTTATAGATATTGAAAAATTCTTATATTAAAATAAAGAATTAAATTACGAAAATAATAAAGATAATTAACAAAAGAAATTCCCTCTACGGTAATACCGTAGAGGGGTATTTTATGTAAAAGTATTATTTTTTGTCTATGGGTATATTTTCACATATGGGTAAATGCATATTTGCATTGATTAAAATACAATCATCTATTAACAACACACACAAGGAGGATTATTAACATGGACAAACGTACAAAGATCTTATTACCATATCATTCAGTCAATGGTTCTGTTATTGGTATAAGAATGAAAGAACTTGAAGAAGCTATTGAGATGCTTAAACCTGATATGGTGGATGTAACTTACTATCCTAACCCTGATAGAATGCTTGAGACTATTCCTAAAGTAAGTAAGGGTACAGCTAAGGGTATTAAGGATATTAATAATGATTATGAGTATTTCTATAATACCGTATTCGTATGCTCTCAGGAGTGTAAAGAAAATAATAACGTACCAGATGAATTCTGTATGGTGGTAGATATCCCACAGCTTGCAAAGAAAGAAGAATAAAAGAAAGAGGTTAATATAATGGAAAATAAAAAAATATTATTACCATATACTCTATCTAGTGGCGATATATCTCCAGTTGGGTTTGATAAAATTGAAACTCTTGTTAAAGAATTAGAGTTTGATGCTATAGATGTATCTAGATATCCTAACCCTAAGAGAGCTGCTGAAACTGTATATAGAATAACTAATGGAGAGAAGAAGATCTATAGTGATTTAAGAAATACCACATATAGAATATTACCAGATATTGAATATATCTGCTCTCATGATATTGCAGAATATCTTAAGCTTGATAATTATGCTGAGACTGCTAATTCAATACTTGCTCCAACAGCTACATCATCAGTATCACCATCTAGTGGTAGTACTAACCATATGGATATTTTATAAATTAAAAATACAATCCCTCTACGGATATACCGTAGAGGGAATATCATGAAAGAAATGGAGGTCAAAAGATGTCTAAAAGAATATTATTACCATACCATAAAGCTAATCATAGAAGTAAAGATTATGTGCTTTATACAATTAAAGAGATTGAAGATGCTCTTAAAGAGAATCTAGTAGATGCTATAGATATATCTAGATATGAGAATAAAGAAGAGATTGCTAAGATTCTACGTAGAATGACTAATGATAGTATTAAGATATATACTGATATACAGAAGAATGAATATGGTATGATTCCAGATTCTGCACCATTATGTAACCCTCAAGTTGCTAAATTCTTACATATTGAAAATGCTGCTGTTACAATAGGATCATCTACAACAGAATCTGATACCACTCCATCAGAGGGTGTAGTACCACCAACACCAACAGTTCCAGAAGATGATCAATCAGACCATTTATAATTCAAGGAGGTGGAATATAATATGGAACGTAAGAGAGTATTATTACCATATGCAAAATATATGAGATCATTAATGACACCAATCAATTTAGACAATGTTATTACTTTAATTAATGAGCTCAATGTTGATGGTGTAGATATATCTAGATATCCTACAATAGAAGAGGCAGAAAAGGCAATATATCGTGCAACAAATGGTAGAGTTAAGATATATAAAGATATACATGAAGATCAATATAAGCTTATGACTGATGTAGATTTTATCTGTTCAAGTTTTATTGGTGAGAAGTATCATCTTTCTAAGTATACTGAGAGTGATAGTCCTCTTCTTGCACCACAGAAAGTTATGGATTAATCATTACTTATATTATAAAAGAAAGTGAGGTTATTAGAATGGCTAAGAAAAGATTACTATTAGCATATTATGGTGTTTCGTCAGGAGTAATACCATTTTCAATAGAAGAAATTTTATCTGCTATAAAAGAAACTAATGTAGATGCTGTATGTATATCTGTTCATCCGAATAAAGAAGAAGTTGCTAAGATACTACGTAGAGTAACTAATGATAGTATTAAGATATATACTAATCTTGACTATGAAGATTACAGACTAATGTATAACACTATACCAGTATGCGGATCAGAAGTAGCAGATTTTCATGGTATTAAAGATATAGCTGAGATAGTACGTACTCCTACAATGGACCCAGCTGCATTCGGTAACAGTGCAATGCTTGATAAATTACGTGATATACCAACAGAAAATACATACCATGATGATGATTCAGAACATTTATAAATTTAAAGAAATGGAGGTAATACAATGGTTAAGAGAAGATTATTATTACCATATGGAGTTGCAGGAGATACTGTAATACCATTAACATTAGATGAGCTTAAATGGATTCTTAGAGATGTTAATGTAGATGCTATAGACGTATCTAGATATCCTAACCCTGATACATTTGGATATGAGACTGCATATAAAGCATGTAATGGTACTAAGAAGATATATACCGATATTAAGTATAATGAATATGGTTTATTATATGATTTAATTCCAGTATGTAATAATACAATAGCTAATAGGTTTAATATTAGAAATATTGCTACAATTATAGATCATAAAACACTTGGATTTTATAGAGTTATTAATACTGAAATACCTGAAGAGAAGTCAGATACTTTTGGTACTCCAGAGTATTATGATAATATGATTATTAGACGTAAAGTAGTTGGAGGAAATATGACAGATAATGAAGATGTAGAAATTACACCATTACGTACAGATGGTATGTATATGGTTCCAGTACGACCACATGGATTAGATGATGACGATAATCATACTGAAGATGAAGTAGTATTTGTACCTAATAGCCCACAGCCCCCAAATTTAGTCTTCCCACCACCATCTTTATAATTAATCATTTATACAAATAATATTCCTCTACGGTAATACCGTAGAGGGTATTTATATTATTTATTAGCCTCTTGAATAGTTATAGCAAAATAAGCATTCATAGCTCTATAGTAAGCAGATCTTGTAGCATCATTATTTTTTCTTCTTAAAAAGTGTTCTGAATTATTTACTAATAATAAATCTAAGCATTCTTTATGTCTTAATAAATACTTATCTTTAGTATTAGGCTTAGGCTTAATACAGAAACTAACAAATGCTAAATCTGTTACATCTTTACTACTATTTGGTTCTCTAAAGTATAATGCAATACTTAACCCAATATACTCTCTAAGAATATCCATATTTTTATTATTCGTGATTATGTTTTCAATGATGCTCTTCAGCTCATTCATTTTAACTCTTGAGGAGCTACTCATCTTGCAAATTCTAAAATCTACACCCTTAGCAGTTATCCTAGTCATGGCTTTATCAGTATAGCGTTCTAGCTTAAGAGAGTCGTTGTCAGCTAACCTATAATTGTCTTCTGAGACATTATCAGAATCGTAAGTAAGATACTCTTTATTCTTGTAAGCTTCATAATACAACTCAGCAATATTATTCATAAAAGATCTTATTCTATTATGAAGCTGCTGAATAAGATAAACACAATCCTCATCAGTAAACTTCTTAAACTTATCAGGATATGATTCAACCCATGTATCACTTACACTCTTAACAGCATTAACTACATTACCCTTAGATACAATATCAAACTTATTAGATGCTTTATAGTTTATTACATAATCCATTATATTCTCTTGTGGTGGAGTTACAGGAAATGAACCATGCCATATGCTAGGATATAATTTACCACTAAATGATAGTAGTATTAATGCTAAATCTAATTCTTTCTTCATTTTATTTAATAAGAAATATCTTACTAAACAGAGTATTGCCATAGTACATTCATCTTTAGCATATCTAGGATTGAAATTACCAATAGCAGCGTAGTATGTTTTACTAATAGCATCAGTAATTACAGTCTTATCAATCTTAGTAGAGTTAAAGAATTCTTCAATATCAGTATGAGTAAAATATATCATTTCATATGGAGCATTAGAATAGAATTGTCTAGTTCTATAGCTCATAAAATTACTCATATATTTCTTAAACCCATTCATATTAGATTTTATCTTAGATTCACACTCTTTATATGCTATAGATAATATAGCCTTAGTGTCTTTCATAATACCACCTCCATAATTAGTTTAGTTTATCAAAATGTCATTCAAATCCAAAATGCAAATAAATATCGCCCATGGAATTAACCATGGGCAATTCTATAGGAGATGAAAAAATCAATAAGCAATGTAAAAGTTTCATTTTTCAGTTATATATTATCACCTAGAGGATATGAAAAGAAAACTACTTCTATCACATCCTCTATCTTATATGAGGTATTCACAGTACCTCTAGATTGGAGGTGATAACATGACTAACATGCAAGATTCTGTCTTGTTCCCAGGGTTTAAACCCATATGGATAAGAGAGATAAGTTCATACGTGAATTAGAACTTGTCTCTAAATTTCAGAGTTTGTATAACCCTTTCAAGAACTATAGTGGTGAAGTAGAAGTACTATCACTACCAGAGTATCTTGAAAGAGTAAACTCTGAAGCTAAAACAGCATTAGCGTAATTGCTGTTTTGGTAATGAGTGGGGTAGTTACCACTCATTATTTTTTATATAAAGTGATTTCTCACATTATACACAACCACCGGCACGTATAAAGATTACTCCCTATATTTAAGTAACCAACGTGCCGATGTCAACGGGATCGTCGTATCGTCCCATTTGAATTATGTGGGTAATCCACGACTAGCAGAATAGTAATCATGCCATGTAGCAATTTCCCAGGGTGGCATACCTTGAGAGAATAAGTATTCAGTGATTCAATGCATGATCAGTACTGTGCTATCGGAACCCAATCCTCGCCGGATTTAATATAAGTGATGTAAGCTTCTCTTGCATCATCGTTTAATGGGTTGCATGCTGTGCTAATACTTGGAGTACATTCACCGGCTATTAAGAATGCCAAATACTGCACGCCCATTACAAATTAGTTATATCTATAATTAATTATTTACAATAATATATTATAAGTATAAAATATTTTTATGAGAGGAGATAGAGTATATGAATAATAATCATTTAAGTATGAAAGATAAGAAACGTATAGGTCTAATAATACTTATGATATCATTATTAATATTTAAGATTACCATGTATGGATGGAGTTTTATGTTGGTAAAGAATGATTATATGAGAAATCTAACCAATATAATTACAGGGTCTGTAATAGTAATAAAAACTGTAAGTATTATTATTCATAAAGGATTTGATAATCCTAAGAAGTCTATATTCTTTCTAAGTATGTGGTTATCAGTAATATCATTTCTCTATATATTGCTAGATACAATTATAAAGTTCTGTAGTGATAAATACTTAAAAATACTCTTATCTATAATATATATATTATTTGCAAGTATATTTATACTATTAACAATATTTGGAAATATTGATGGTAAGAATCCTCCAAAGAATGTGTAAATTTATGAAATTTCAATTATATATTATAACTATGAAACTTAAACAAAAGGAGGAATAAAGATGAGTACAAAACAAAATGAAAATGAGTTTGCCGGGGGTATTTTCCTGGCACTCGTTTTTATTGTAGTAAAAGCTCTAGAGTTTGGCTGGAGCTTTGGAATTGAAGAAAGAGAATATGCTAGTAATATAACGAATATGGTAACGATATTCGTTGTATTGCTAGTAGTTTTTACCATGCCTACATACTGGCATGGTATGAATGATAAACATAGAGGGATATTTAAACTATCCCTCTTGGTGTTTATCTCGGGATTTAGTTTTATAGTAGCTGATTATGGAATCGGCTTCTGTAAGACTGAATCTGTAAAAGTATTAGTAATAGCACTTACATGTGCAAGTATGGCACATGTAATATTAGTGCTATTGCTAAACACTTTGCTATATAAGCCTAAGAAGAGAAGAAAAAAATAATCTCTTAGACTTATATGAAATAAGGAAATACTCTGGTTGTAGTACCAAACGCTATAGCCAGAGTATAATTACATGGAGGTGAAAAAGATGTTAATGGGGCTATTTATAGTATTATATTTTATCGTCATGCTATACTTGGGTATAAAGCATGATGATAATAATGAAGAAGAGTTATGGTAATCGTAATTCTTCTTTTTTTGTTTAGATATGGTATATACTCACATTTTAGTATATATATCATATAGGAGGTGAAGTAATGAATAAACAAAGATTAGAAGTAGAAAGAATGGTTTATGAAATAATGGATATATTAGATCCATCTGGAGATAATAAAGAATTCTGGATTAAGAAATTCTCATCTATGAGTGATGAAGTATTTAAGAAATACGTTACTCAACCATTCCCATTCTTTTTTCAGACTGGTGCATTTAAAGAGCCACAGATGAATCAGATTCGTAAAGCATTAAATCATATTAAAGTACCATTACTAGAAAGAATATATATGCCATATAAATATAAAGATAGTAATGGCAGGCCAGTTAAGTCAGCAGAGTGTTTAGTTCTCTATATTAATGATAAAAGAATGAAACAGTTATTAACCAAGAAGAATCATATCTCTATAGATACATCTGTAAGAGATATGAAGACTGGTCAGCTTACAGGTGTATCTAAGGGTGGTAGAAACTCAGATCATGAAGTAGAGTCTGCTACCATATCAGGGTTAGATAATCTATTAATAGAATTATCTAGACCTAGAGGAGATGCTATGGATGATAAGACTATATTAATGGATACCATAAAAGTCTTAGGTCAAGCATCATTAAAAGATTTACCAATGGATCCATCTGATAGTCTAGGTAAGAATAATTTAGCAATGATGTTTATCGGAGCACAGATGATGACTAATCTTATATCAGATGATTATGTATTACCATATACTGCTAAGCATAAGAACAAGAAAGGTTTCTCTAGAGTAGATTAATATTAATGGAGGATAAGATGGATATTGTAATTATACCATATCATAATGATAAAAGTTTTAATCTTATGAGCGCATCAGATATAATATCAATCATTAATGGTATTAAAAAAGATTATGATTTTAAAGATATTGTAATACTAGGTAATACACCTCAGGATTTATCTAATATTCAAGATGGATTGATAAAAGAAAATTATGATTTTTATGATATTATTTTTATAAAAGATTCAGAAAAAATATCAGATATATTACGATATGATTTAAAATCTAAGGACTGGATTGCTGCTATAGATAAAAATGGTAATGATTTAAAAAGATATGGAAGTCGTATAGATATTGCTAAATATATAGATTAATATGAAAAATAAATAACCCTCTACGGTAATACCGTAGAGGAGTTTATTTTGCTAATTTGAGAATATGTAAAAGTCTCATATCTCAATTATATATTATAAATGTGATAATAGATAAAGTGGAATCTATTGTCATTAATTATTAATCCACTAATATTAGAAAAATCCTATGATCCCTCTGAAAATGAAAACGGAGTAAGAGGTCATAGGTAGAAAGGAGGTAAGCATGAGCTTACCATTATTAATTATGAATACAACCATTTTGGTGGAGGACGGTCTGTTCCGTCTCCGCCAGATATCATTAGAGGAGGCTAGATCTATAGCTTCCTCTAATGAAATCCTCAGCGGTGTGGGCCATGAGTCCACCGCTGAGATTATTTCTGATTTGTTGGGAATTAACGTCCCAATGAATAGGATTAATTGTGGGCAGGGTGCAGGACAATCCGCACTCTGTTTCAAGTTAAACTCCCGTCCTAAGGAGGGCGCTATTCTTGATAGAGCAGCCATAGAAGAAATTGGCTACTCATTCAAGTTATTAGAGAGATTGGAGTAATCCAGTCTCTCTACCCGTAAGGGTATAATGTATTTTATTTTTTATCAATATTATTTTTTGTTATATATTATATATATGAAGCAAATAAATAATCATAAGAAAGGAGTATTATGTATATGATATTTAATTCAGGATAATAAGATATTAATATTATTAAAAGATTTAAGTCTAAAATAATATTACATATCTACACTTACGATCTACGTAAGTTAGGGAAAGTAAAAAATCGTATAAAGCGATTTCAAGCATACCCCACTACTACTCTAGTGGTGTATATGTAAAATATCGTTAAAAATACCAATATTAGAAAGGAAATTAATATTATGGAAAAGTATTTTATATTACCAATTGATTTAGATGAAGAGACAGATAAACCAGTAAGTTTAAACAAAGATGAGATTAAAGAAGTCATTACAGAATATTGTAGTGATGGAGATTTAGTTGTAATAGATATGGTGCCATATATATTAGCACCAACACCAGAGAGATTCTCAGAGATGGTTGATCTCTCTGAGGGATTATGTGCAGATGATAGTTTAAAGAATATAGAAATCCATGTATCTTTAAATGGTATTGATTATAATAAGCTCATTAAAGATTATGGATATGAATTCTTATGCACAGATAGAGTACGTGATGATTTATGTTTAGATAAAAGAGATGTGATGTTTATAGACGATATAATCTCTGCAGTACGAGAGCAGAAAGATAAGGAGTAATATATGAAATCTAAGAAGTATAAGTTTTTCATATTACCATATCATGATAGAGATCATAGAAGAGTAATGAATCTTTCAGATATTAGAAAGATCATAGATGGTCTTATGTATGAATACAGAAAAGAGAGTATTCAAAATATCTTAGTATCAGTCCATAGTAAAATGAATTATGGATTGAAGATAAGATTAGAGAATATATATGAGATAGTCAATGTAGAATGTGAACGTAATGTAGATCGTACAATGTATGCTCTAAATAAGGGTTACATAATCTGCGTTGATAAACCTGAGATGGATATGGATAATCTATTAGATATCCATAAGTATATAATAAAATAGAATAGGAGAATAATATATGGGAAATAATAGCATTTATATTTTACCATACTATGATGGTGATTTAAATAAGACGATGGATATAGAAGATATAATATCCATAGTGAAAGGTATCAGTAATGATTACCCAAATAAAACAATTAAGATCTTAGTAATAAATGAATTTGAATTATGTAATGATATATACAATAATGATTATATATCAAAGCATAATATCACTACGTTATATGGAACAACAATGTCACATATAATAGCAATTATCACTAGCGGTGCTATTATTGCAATGGATTGTGATTATGGATATATTGGTGCGTATAAGCCTAACGTATTGAATATTCATAAGTATATTCATACAGAAGATGATGGGTTTAATAAACACTTCATAATACCAGTAACCATTTCAGATAATAAGTTTGAAAGACTAAGCAATGAGATAATAAAGAATCTTATAGAAGAATATTGTTTGTTTAATGATACCATAGTCATTGGTTGTCTATTAGACTATTATGATTTATTCAAAGATGAGTTTATTCAGTTCTCTAAGTTTATTGAAGATAATTATAATGATAGAGATATTCATATATCTATATCTAATAAGATTCTACAAGAGATAAGCAATGATTGTTATAATATCATATGCACAGAAGATATTATGAATCATTATAATATTGATTATCTCAAAGATACAGATGAGATTACAATAATCAATACAGAAGATATAATTTAAATAAAAGAACAGGAGATTAGAATTATGGCAAATACAAAATTTTATATATTACCATATCACAATGGTAAATTAGATTGCAAGATGAGTGAGAAAGAGTTAATACAGATAGCAGATGGTATTAATGAAGAATACAAGCCTAAGGATAGTGCTTACAAGATGGTAGATATCAATATAGTAACAATAAAAGATTCTCATTATTATGATGAATTACGTGATATTCTAGCATTTGGATTCATGGGTGTTTCAATTCGTAATATAGATAGTGCATATGATTTGTATAATCTATATAATAATGAAGATGAGAATTCATTCTTAGCAGTAAATGGGTATTACCCAAATGCCGGTGGTAATGTAATCAACACTCAGAAGTATTTAAATACTGAAGAGGTATTAGAAGATAAGATCAAAGGATATTGTATTCCGGTAGTGTATATTAAAGATGGTAAGCTTGAAAGATATACTGCCGATGAGATTATAGATCTCATATATGAAGTCAATACTGAAAAGCCAATAGCACTTTGGTATCACATTGGATATTTCAATATATTTGATAATACAGAAGAGTATCTAGCAGAGCTAGCATCTGCAATTGATAATGAGTGTAAAACCAATGCAGATATAGTAGTCACATATAAAACACTAGATACATTCGGCTATAATAAATATAGGATAGTTTGTACAAGTGATCTTGTATCTTATCATGGATTATATCATTATGATTATGATATTAAGATTACTGACAATAAACCAGTTATCAAAGATTGTGATAAGACTACTGTCTTATATCCATATGATGGTAAGAGAGAATTATTAGATCTCTCAACAGTGAGTGATATAGTTTGGAATATTAAATCGCTCACTAATAATGATAACAAGATTGAGATACAACCATTTACCAAAGAGGGTTATGATCTCTTAAGTAATAGGTTTAATAAATCATCTGATTGTCTTATATTACAACCACAAGATTACATTACTAAAACATACGAGAAGAATATAGTTGCAGATAGTCTTCTCATGGATAAGGATGATGTCTTTACAAATATAGAGTCATATATTCCTTTCCAATTTAATTAATATATAATAATATTCTAGTAGATAAGATTTATATACTCTTATCTACTAGAATAAATAATTTATGTAAAAAATTATTTTTTTATTTTCTTATATAACATATACGTATAAATTATCCCAAGGTAATCAGGGGAGGTAGGTCAAGGTCAAGGGCATCTCCAACCTGGCGGTTGTAGACTAAGGTCAAGGTCAAGGGCGAAGGTCAAGGGCAAGGACAAATCCGGAGGAACTACGAACAAAGAAAAAGAGAAAAAGATAAGAGCGTAGCGACAGCGGAGCGATAGAAGATAAAGTAAGAGAA
>QWCZ01000017.1_pt1 | contig 161657 bp, 171 predicted proteins | sample 1972651 | NCBI WGS metagenome assembly QWCZ01 (sample SAMN09866695, study PRJNA288562) | Human oral metagenome isolate pre1_saliva, whole genome shotgun sequencing... | isolation source: mouth | host: Homo sapiens | place: USA: California
CCCCACCAAGCAAACCCCCAAAAACAAACCGCCACAAACCCAGAACCACACACAGAACCTGGGCACACACACAAAAACACAAAAGAAAAACGAAAAAGAAGAAGAACAAAACACGCAGACATAAGAGACACCCGGCACACACAGAGAAAAAGACAATAGGCGGCACCCATAAAAGACACACAGCCAAGCCAGCAAAGAAAGCAGACCCAGACACACTCAAGGGAACAACGCAGGAAAGGCAACCAACCATAAACAACCAACAGACCACCAAGACACATAAGAGACACCCGGCACACACAGAGAGACACATAGAAGAAAGAGACCAGGAACACGCATACCCAAGAAAGAAGAACACAGCAACCAAGAGACCACACACACAGAGAGAGGGCGAGAAAGAGAGACATAACAGAGATAACAGACACACCACCATAACAGACACACAAGCTAGAAACACAAAGGGACACACACCAGGCAGTAAAGGTAAACGATAAGGCTAGATACAGTAACAAGCTAGAGGGACGGTAGGGGCACTAACTAGACGGGTGACGTAATGATGCACGGGGATACGGATAGTAGCAGGGCGGTAGGGTTAGAGGCGGTAAGTGTAGGGATGGGTGGGTAGTGGTAGGTGGTGAGGTGGCGGGCGGGGGTGCCGGGTGTGGTGTGGGTCACGTTGCTCGCGCGGTGGGGTGTTCTTTTTTCTTTTTCGCCCTTGTTTTTCGTTTTCTTTTCGGTGTGTTTGTGGTGGGGTGGGTTTTGGGGTGTTTGGGTATGTGGGGGAGGGTAATGTTTGCCCTTGTCAGTGCGTTTTGTGTTTTTCGGGGTGGGTGGCTGTTTGGGGGGTTGAAAATCAACCTCTATAGGTTGTTTTTGGGGTGGATTTGGTGCTGTTTTGGGGTCTGTGATGGTGTTTTGGGTGCTTGGGTGGGGTGGTGCGGGGTGTGTTTGGCTGTTTTTCGGGGTTTTTGGTGGTGGTGCGGGGTGTGTTTGGTGCGGGGTGGTTTTGGGGGTGTTTCGGTATGTGGGGGAACCTATTATTTGCCCTTGTCAGTGTGTTATGCACTTCGGTGCAGATTTCCATTTTTAGGGGTTGAAAATCAACCTCTAGGGGTTGTTTTAGGGTTGTGGTGTGGGTGCGAGCGCGTTTTGGTGGGTTGGTGGCAGGGTGTGGGTGTGACAAGTTGTCTCTTGTGGGTGGTTCAAGGGGGTGCGTGTTGCGCCCATTGTGTATGTGTCTCTATTCCTGTTGTGTGCGCACTCCTGTTTCTGGTGTGGGTGTGGTAGATAGCTTGTGTGTCACCTGTTTTCTGTGGTATAGTTATAGGGTAATCATGTGGTGGGTAATCGTTACCTGCTATCGTTTCTTATCTTGTTCCTTTGGAGGGATTGTTAGTTATGGCTTTTAGTGTTGAGATTCAGGTTAGGGCTAAGAACACTTATGCTCGGTTGGTGTGTGCTTTGTCTGAGCTTGGTGTGATGTTTGGTATGGGTAGTTTTGTGAAGGCGGCTGTTTTGGATGTGGCGATGTTTGATGCGAGCGCTTCGTCTGCTAACCCTAGTGTGTGGGATGGGGTGGATGAGAAAGAGCGTCGCTTGCAGTGGTCGTACAATGAGTTGCGTAACCTTGCGTCTTCTTTTGCTCCCGGTTGGGCTGAGGCTGTTGCTAAGGATGATGAGGCGCTGGCTTTGGAGATTTTGGACGCTGTGGATGATGTGGTTTCTTATGCGCGTGAGCGTGTGTTTGGTTAGCGCTGTCTGCTTGTAGTGGAGGGGTGGGTTATTGTTCCTGTTTGGGTGCCCACCCCTTTCTCTATCATTTCTCTGTCTTTTGTGGGTGGGTGTTCTGCCTGCTTCATTGAGTTTCTTGAAAGGGAGTTTTGTTGATGTCTGTTTTTCCTGGTGATGTTGTGTCCACTAGTGTGGGTGTTCTGCATGTGCAGACTGTTGTCATGGAGCGTTCGCGTGAGGATGTGTCTTTCGCGATGTCTGGTGTTGATGGTAGGGGTGTGGTTCACTCGAACATTCCTATTGGTGAGGGCATGGTTCCGTTGGCGGTTGATGTGTCTGATGGTGAGGCGTTGGTGTGGTTTGACCGTGAGCGTCGCTTGCGTCGTTTGGGCGATGCTGTGCTTAGTCCTGGTGATGGTGTTAGGGCTTTGGGTAAGTTGATGGAGGGGCAGGCTGTTGAATTGTCGTTGTCTGACTGTGAGCCTGTTGATACTGTTCTTGGGTACCTTCAGGAGGCTGAGGGTGAGTTGGTTGAGGCGAGCGCTTGGGTTGCTGAGAAGCGTATGGAGTGCCTGGGCTCTGGGCGTGTCCGCATCCATTCATCCGGCGTTTTTGATTCTGCTAAGGTGCTTGGCGGAAGGGGTGTTGAAACCGTGGTCTCAGGTTTCTCTACACTATCTGGTGCATGTGAAATCTCTGCTGGGGTTAGGGTGTACGGCTTGTCATCCCTCATTGGCAGGGTGAAAGTTGCAGGCGACATCGAGATTGACGGCGGCGCAGTGCTAGAAGGCGACTTGTCCATCACATGCACCGACGGGGTATCAAAGGTACATAACGAAGCTGTATCATACTGGAACAAAGAACAGCACCACATCCCCCTCACCCTGAACCTCCCTGACGGGTGCACCTCGCTAGTGGACTACCTGGAAGAGGTAGAGGGGGATAAATTCCCCCTTCGTGGTGTCGCTAGACACTCAGGAGCCTTCCCGGGTCTGGGTCTGCCCCCTAACGATAACGTCGAGCTAAACACCCTCATTAACGAAGCGGAGCAGGAATACCGCTACGCCTCCAACCTCCGCCAATTTGAAGGCGAATAAATAAAGAGCCCGATAACCGGGTGATAACCATGTGTATGCCCCTCACGCAGTGACCCATTACCACTGTGCGAGGGGCATACACATCTACCAACCTAGACAGTGGCGCTAATGTTCCTTTGAGGTGGCTTCGTAAAGGAACAGGTAGACATCTTTGCTAATTGCAGTGAACCTCCGCCTGATGATGTAGTAGGCGGGGGTTCACTGTGTCTATACTATTGACAGCGTGCAGGCAGGAAGAGCTGCGGATGATGTGACCCACCTCACCACAATTCGACTTGCATACGGTTTGAAATCTGTGTTAGACTATAAATGTAGCGAGGAAGAGGAAAACTTCCGCAAAGCTATAAGCCACAGTTTCCCATCAACCGAAAGGTTATCAATCATGGCAAAGTTCGAGTTCACCGGCAACCTCGCAGGCAACATCCACGGCTTCAAGGCAATCAACGCAGTCCCGAACGGCTTCGAGACGCTTTCTGATAAGAGCGTTTACATCCACACTGAGGAAGTAGATGGCGACCTGGCTTGGGATGCCGTCTTCTACCCCGCTGGAAAGCGCATCACCCCCGAATGGGCGGCAATGTTCTCCGGCATCACCAACGATGAAGAAGAGAAGAGCTTCCTCACCAAGGCAGAGGACAAGTTCCTCAAGGTTGAGAATATGAAGTACGATGAGGTAGAAAACTCGGTCACCTTCACCGTAACCGCCTAAAGCCCCTGAAGCGCCCCGCCAGAGCCTCAAAAGCCTGGCGGGGCGCTCGCATTCCCGCAGGCATCACCCACCCAAAACACAAACATTCTCAGCGGTCAGCAGGAGACATGCAACTCACCACATGCTAAAATGGAGTCATACGAGCGTCAGAGCGCCCACGCATCATTGCTGGGTACCGCTCACACTCTTGAAAGGAACCCCGCATGATTTCTGCAACCCCCATTTCCACCGTTCCAGTCGTTGCCGCAAACATGCTGGCAGGGAAGAAGAAATACCGCGTCCTACGCGATGCGGCGCATACTCGCACATACCCAGGCGGGTACACGGTATACCGCGTTCAAGCACTCCGCCCCATCTATAGAGGGCTTCACTTCCCCGTCGTCCAGCCAGGAGCGCTTGGCGGATACATCTCAAGCGAACAATGCCTAACTCAAGATGGCGACTGCTGGGTTGAAGGCGATGCCGTAGTACTAGGCAAAGTAACCGATGATGCACAGGTGCGTGATGGTGCTTTCGTGGATGAAACCGCCATTGTGAGCGGGTGCTCTGCTGTAAGCGGCATGGCGCGTGTAGGTGACCCGCTGACCCACGATTCACAGGGTGGGCGCGTGCTAATTGAATCGGCGGCTGTAACCGACTTAGCGCGAGTCACTGGCGGCGGCGGCAAAGACACCATCATTTCCGGCTTCTCAACCATCACAGGCACCTGCCACGTCGCCGCAGGCGCTCAAATAGGCGAAATGTCAGACCTGGAAGGCAACGTAACTATCGCCGGTGACGTTCAGGTAGGCGGCGGCTCCACCCTCATAGGCGACCTCACCATCACCCCATCTGAAGAGTCAGCCACAATAAACGGCGAAGGTCTAGCATACATCAACAAGCAGAACCCTGGTGTCCCACTCATCCTAACCATCCCTGAAGGCGACACCTCACTACTAGAGTATGCGGACATGGTTGCAGGCGAAAAATTCACCAAACGAGGCACAGCAAGGCATCATATGCACAAGCTCCACGGGCTGTCTAAGGACGCATACGAGGAAGCGAATGTTTGGGAACATGTAGAGGTGGAATACCCAGCCATGACCAACGAGTCCAGGCAGTTCATTTGGATAGATAGAGAAGAGCCAGTCCTCCGCATCAACCGCCACTAACCATCCCACCCAATAGCCCAACACGAAAGGAAGCCCCCCCCATTGACTAACTATCCGGTGGCTGGGTTGCAATCTGGCGCGGTTGTGGGTATAATGGATTCTGTTGTCATTTGAGGATGTAAGCCCTCGCCGTTGCAGGAAGTATATTCCTGTGTTGGTGAGGGCTTATTTCATGCCGCAAAACAGGAACCCACCTACCCCTATCAATCTGTGGTATAGTTACAGTAATTACTTTCGTTTACCGTCAAGAAAGATGACACTATGACCCTCAAACTAGATGTAGACCTACTGTATGCGACTGCTGGCACTACCTTAGGCGGCGACCCTTTCGTTGCCCGACGTGAAAACTCACGAACCTACGAGTACTATCACGTAGAGTATCGCGACGCACTAGCAGACAGCGAATACATCACTACAGCCGCAGTAGACGGCAGGCGCATCACCTGGGAACTCGATAGCGCCTCAGTGTGGGAATACCCTACAGAAATTGCGGGTGACACTCTCAGTGAAGGGGATAAACCATTCCAGTGGGAAGTGGTGCTCAATACGTGGACTCCACTGCTCAAATCTGGATACAGTTCAGCGGAAATCCTCAACAACCTCATGCAGGTACTAGAGGTTATTGAGGCACCTACCGAAGACATTGCCACTTCTGCGCTCTATCGTGTCGCCAAGCACTCTCCTCACGTTTTGACCGTAGACCAGTTCCGCGCCATCACAGAAACTCTCCAAGAGATGCAGGGCTCCAATACACTTCCCAAAGGAACTACCGGACTACTGGAAAACGTTAGCGCGTGGCAGTACACATTGTTTGGGCTTGGCGACTCAGCAGGAGAGAGGGTCACGGAGACGCGCGAACACCGAACCTTCATTAAGCTCTGCAACCCCGACAACGGCAACCTACTGCTAGGGTTCCATAAAGGCGAACGTGTGCACCTCACGCTCAAGAACGCACCCGTAACTGACGTAGACGTTACAATCAGCGCGGCTTCCACCTTACCCGACCGCATCCGCGTATGCTTCATCAACGGTGAAGAAGGGGAACTAGTCGCAGTAAACGGCTCACTCACCCTCAAGGCATCTAATGGCGCACTGGGTAGTGAAGGCGGCATTTTCAACATTGCCCACCTGACGATTCTCCCCAAGATTTGCGCCACCCCCGGCACCGCCCTTGGGTATGTTGTGACAGTAAACGGTGAACCCAAGGACGACCACGGGGGATACGTCTACAGGTTCAATAATTACCCACCTATTGACGATTCAGGCTACATCTTGTGTAAAGGGGCGGCTGAAATGCGCTACCACATGAGCGAGGTCTCTATCTGGCGGTACAAAGAATACCACGCCTACTGCAAAGCAAGGTCTAGCAACACCTGGTACCAGCAGTGGTAACCCCCTAAATAGAGTCATCCAGCCAAGCGTGCAGGAAAAGCCTTCACTGTTCTTGATGCCACTGCCACCGAATAGGGATTTGGCAATGTCCGTTTAGCTCAGGAACCTTTCCAATCTTTCACAGGTGAGGTATAGGCACAGTATGCCGCTTGGCTCAATACAGCACAACAAAGAGCCGCCCCTCACATCACACTTAATGTGAGGGGCGGCTCTTTATGGTCTATGCTTATGCCGCCCAGCGGAGAGCGCCCACAGAGATAAGCAGGCTACCCGGCTTGTCGGGGTTTTCGCTAATTTCAGGGCTGAAACCGGACACGTAGTATTTTTCGGCAAAGTGAAGAATAATATCGTTATCCTCTTCAGGAAGGGTTACAGCACCGTAGGCAAACTGTCCGTTTACCTCCACAGGACCCTCACTGGTTCGCGGGATGAGGCAGAAGCCCTCTTCGGTGATGCGGGTGTCAATGACTACCTCGATAGTGCTTTCCTTGACTTCCTTGAGGATGTCGTCAATGGTAGCACCTACGATTGCGTCAGGGGTGTACTCAAAGATGATGGGCTCTTCGTTGGGGAGAGCAAGTGCGATTTCGCCGGGTACGTGTGCCATGATTAAGACTCCTTGATGGTAGCTTGTGGTTTAGTGGCTAGGGCTTCATTCCCTCGCCTTATATCTATAGTCTATCACAGATTTAAAACTGTATGCAAGTTGAATTTAGGTGAGGCGTACCACAAGGTAATGCAAAAGGAAGTCTTCGAGCTTGCCACGCATTGCCAAAACGGATTATGGGGTATAATGGGGATTGTAACCATAAGGGGGCAAGCCCCTAAAAAGAGTGCGCCCAGTATGCACTCCACCATAACCACCCTCTAGGAAAGGATTCCCTAATGCCCACTGTTGCAACAATTACAGTTCCACAGGTGCTAGTTACCGCGCCCACATGGATGGTATTCATCGCCCCTGGGTTCATGTTCGCCGCCCTAATCTCAATTGGCTACAGACTTTCCAACGTCATGGATGAGGAAGTGGCTTGCCTACTTGCCTTTATCCCAGGCATCGCGGTAGTTCTCACAATTGCCCCTAGCGTGTTTGAGAAAAAGGGATTCGAGGGGACAGAAGTTCTAAACATGAGCCTGGGCGTACTCGTTGCAAGCCTAGTTCTTTCACTCCCCCTATTCGCCCTACTTGAGATGACCGCCCCTCATGTTCGCCAGCTACTACACAAAGTAGACACTACTAACGATAAGTAGCTACCCATAGAAAGGAAACCCCTAACGTGCTCTTCACTGCAAGTATCGCCGATATGCTCCAGCAGGTATTCGCTGACGTTCCCTTCTGGGTGTTGTTTGTTGCCCCTGGAGTAGTTGCAGGCACTCTGCTCTGCGTTATTTGCGCCGCATTTGCTGGCGAGAACGAAAGCAATAACTTTAAGGATGGTGCGGCGGGAGTCCTCTCAGCCATTGCTATTTTCAGCGCCTTCATTGCGGCAGTTTGCAACCTCCCTCCCGTGTTTCAATCTAAGGGTCTCATTGACGGAGCATGGGTATTCCCGCACCTTCTATCTATTCTCACCAATATTGCCGCCCTACCTCTTACATTCTTTACGGTCGCTATCATCTTCGACAACATCCCAAAGCTTCTACGTAGGGTAGAAGTCGCCACGGATAACTAACTACTGAAAGGAAACCTCGTTGCTCATTGATTTGTTTAACGCCTTCGACCCCGTAAGGTTCCTTATTGATGCGCCCCTGTGGGTGTCATTCGTCGCCCCTGGAATTACCTACACTATCACCTTATCTGTCGTCTACGGTTTGTTTAGAGGGGTTCTTGGTTCCAGTGGGGCGGCTGAGGGGCTAACACTCGCGCTTGGCGTTCTATCCACCATTGGTGGAACCATTTGGATGCTAAGCACTCTACCTGAGGTGTTTTTGCGTGCAGGTGTCATGGACGGATACCCACTGGTTCTAGCGGTTGCCGTAGGCACAATCTCCAATGTGGTTACGGCACTCATTGCGGCACGTGCAGTGTTTAGCTTGGGCGGCTTCCTGCTTCCAAGTCGCCAAGTACAAGAGGTGGTAGACGGTAGCCACGAGAGTAAGTAGTCACACAAGCCACCGATTCAATACTAGCAAAAGGAAAACCGTGGCGCTTAAGCGCGCCTTAGAGGAAAGGTGAAGGAATAATGACGGAAAGCCTGTCAATTAGATTCGGTAACGATGGGCTTGACCTCAAGGTTGAAGTGCCTCTGTATAAGGGTGAGAAGACCCTCGCTCAAGCTGTAGGTCGCATTAACCGCGAAGGCAGGTATGCTAAGGTCTACAGTGACGACTGGATTAAGAAAACTGAACACATCGACCCGTATTCTGCCTATGAGTACACTAGGGAGGAATGGACTGCTGAATGCGGTTTAACTATCTACTCTGAGACGGGTGAGAAGGTCGGTAGAATTAAGTTCCTCAATCCCGGTGATGGCAACCGCCATCTATTCGAAGGCGCTTCATGGCGAGACGGGTATGCTACCGATTGGAAACTAACACTCAGCGACCCAGCAGACAAGGAAGCCCAGTTTACCATCTATGAGATTAAGAACGGTGTGCGAATCCCTAAGAAGTAGCACGTAGTGCCTTTGGGGTTCAGCCATAGCCACCTATGTTATTACCTGCGGTCTACAGTAAGAAAGCCGCCTATCCCGCCGTGCTGTATTTGCATAGGCAGGGTAGGCGGCTTTTATGCGACCTCATAGGTAAACACCATGAAAGATATTCCCCCCTAATTAAGCATGTGATGCACCTCATGCCGTATCGACTTGCATAAGTGGTTAAATCTGTGGCACAATATTTATATAAGCCGCCGGGGATACCGGAAAGGCAGAAATCATTCTCTTACCGAAAGGGCGTTTGTCATGACCGCATACTACAGCCACCTGACCCCGGAGCGCATCAAGGACAGGCTCAAGAGCCTCTATGACCAGATGGATAGGCTCTATGTTCGAGTGGACAACATGCTCGACGCTCTTAATAGCGGTAAACAAGCTGAAAAGAAGCTCATCCCGCATGTTAATGGCGTTAAAAACCCCGAACCCCGTAGTGTGTGGGATGTGGCATGGGCTATTGATGAAGTCATGTCAGATGTGGAGCACAACCTGACTAACGCACGCCGCTACTTCGCCCAAAAGCTGGCATGTCACAATTGCGACTTCGAAGCACTCAAGCGCGAATATGTTAGCGTAGAAGCTCACTATGACGTACACCTGCAAGAGCTTGGAGAGGTGCTAGATTCACGCAATAAGGGCGACCAGGCATTCATTAACCGAGCCGCCACCTACTTTACGCTTCGAGGTAAGAAGTTTAAGCAGGCGGGCGCTATCGCAGGCTCCCTCTAGCAGAGAAGAAATGTGGACGTGTTTAAGGTCACTCACTGGGTAGCTTGCATACTAGTCGTGACACTGCTAAACTGGTAGCATCTTCACACTGCTAGTGCATCGCAAGATGCACAAGGTGCGCCCCTCTAGAACCTGACTACTTCCCAGGTTTTAGAGGGGCGTTTCCTATACCCATAAAACAGGAGGGATGACCACCTATGGCAACATTGCACGACATGGCAGTCAATATGCCACTAACATACATCACCGCAACCTTCGACACGGTAACCACCCCAGACAGCCTCGTTCACCTATTCGATGAGTACTTCCAGTACTTCACCCATAAAGGGCACCCTGAGCCGCAAGACGCTGAGCAGGTGCGCCCAATTCTCGACCTCATCAATACCACCGCCTTACCTTCAGCAAGCACTGGAGACATTCTGCAAGGCGGAAGCGAAAACATTACCGCACTAGGCAGTATTGCCGGTTTGCCGCCCGTAGCAACCCTAGCCGCCCGATACAAGTACACACAGGCACTTAGTGGTGACCGTGGATTGTCCGACATTATCCCCGAATCCCTAGCGGGAGAAATGCTCACAAGTGAAGCGGTGGTAGAATCCCTGAAGGTTACTGAACGTCAGCTAGAAGAAGAATACGACCGGAATGCCGGGGGCGGCATACTGTCCGTGGTAACACCAAAAGGTAGGCGATACCCGGCAAAGCAGTTCAACGCAGAGGGGCAAATTATTTTACATGTAGCAGAGCTCATGCGGTGGGCACCTGATGAAGTTGCTGGTAGTGATTCTTGGGTGAAGCTGTTTACACCTCATGTCGCCCTTGGGTACGTATCGCCGGTGGAATACGTGAAGCTAGGTAGAGAGCATCAACAAGCTCTTACGTTCGCATACTCTCAATGTAAAGGCTGGGCGGATGATGCGGCGCATATGAACGCTTACATGAGCGGCAACTTTGAAGACAGCCCATATTGGGATGAATATGCGGGTGCAGTAGAGGGGTGGGTTGCGGAGGATGGGCTCATGTAGCGGCATGGTGAGGATGCGAGCATACACATATTGGAGGGGTGCTTTACTCACCTAGAGTGTGAGCTAGTCCACACAAAACCGACTTGTATGCAGTTCTAAATCTGTGGTAGACTATAGATGTAAGGCAAAGGGGTGCGAAAAACCCCTCAGCCACAAATCATTGACCAACTACCGAAAGGGTAATAATCATGGCTTCCCCCGAATTTGGCTTCACTCTCCACGAAGGCGTTGAACTCGAAACTCTCGCTCAGGCAATAGAAGCAGAGGAGTCGCTGTGTTGCTACGAGATGGACACCGCTAACGCACCTCGATTCATTGAGTTTGCACTCGACGGTGGCGAACGATTCTCTATCTACCGTCTCGATGACGAATCCCGCGAAGTAACCTTTTATGGTTTCGATGATGACGAAGACTGCACCTACAACGAGGAAGAGTACGACGCAGAGGAAGAGCCTTTTGATGAGGATGACTGCCCCGCCTGCTGTGGACCCCACCGATACGGCGATACTACCGGCTCTGTCGGATTTGCAGTCCGTAAACTCCTGGCTCACTACGCTGACTAACGCTTGAAAAGGAACAGCGCCTCACTGCCCATCTGCGGGGCGTGAGGCGCTGTTCCTTTTGCGTGTATGGCATCACCTATGGGCGCATGTGGTGGCAGTTCTTAAAGTCCAGCACACCACATGCGCCCGGGCGGTACAGTTCACAGTAGATGTTTTGCGTAATTGAGTGAATCTGTGATACACTTTAGGTGTAGCGAAAAGCTAGATAAGCATCTATCGAAAGGCACCAATCATGTCCCAGCCCATTTGTGTTTTCCCGCAGGGGATCACCCTCAACATCTCCTACTCCTATATGCACGGTGTGGAGAAGGTAGCCCTCAACAGCAATAAGCTGGCTATCAAGCTGGATGGGTATGCTAGTGCTGAAAAGGACTACGACGACTACTATGACTCTTACGAAGTAGTGGCATACCCCGAACTTGCTCTCGTAGACGCTTTCGATAACGAGCTAGTAAACATCTATGTAGACAGTGAAACCCCCGAAGCCTTGCAGTACTTCATTATTGCAGGTACCAAGGGAAATCTCTACATCAAGGACTACACTCTGGATGTAGACGAAGAAGCAAAGGCCGGCACCCTAAAGTTCCACGAACTCCACCAGGGTAACCCTCTCGAAATCGACCCGAACGACGTAGAAGAAGTGAGCCTACACTTCACCGCCAACCCCCGTTGCAGCTCCCTGTCCAACATGGATTTGTGGAAGAAGTACCCCTACCGCTCTACTAGCCTGGCATTCTACCCGGAAGAGGGTGAAATCGTCTACCTTATCGACCTTGACGGCGGGCGTGAAACCTACGGCAAGGGTGCCCGCATGGTCGCAAAGGTAGACGGCGACCCGGAACGAGTCAAGCGAGTAGCCCGCCGCTTCGAGCGAGACTTCTACACAAAGGCACGCGAAAGCGCGCAATACGTGAACGTTGAAGGTGACACCATCACCATTGACGTTTCTCTCACTGCCCCGAAAGCATAGGAGTAGGTAAGATTTATAGGTGGTGGGTGGCTACGGAGCGAGAACACTTCATAGCCACCCACCACCCGCAGATACAGGAAGAATACACAGAGGTGGCTCACCATCTCCTACATAACGGCACCCCGCACCAATACGCCACAGAAAGAGCGACACCTCATGACTCACCCATACATCATTTTCCCTAAGAAGAAGACCCTGACTGTCCGTTTCAACCCCGGCTCCTACACGGAACAGGAAATTCTAACCAAGCACCTACCCATCAAGCTCAACGGCGAAACCTATGTGGACGAGAAATGGGATGGGCACTACTACCTCCCTTACGTCGTTATCGAACCAAACATTGAGTTCGTAGAAGATGCCCGCGATAGGGTTGCCTATCCCACCACGGGCGTACCTGAAACCACCGAAGAGATGAGGCATATTCTTGCGCTAGGGGAACATGCTAACATCTACATCAAGGACTACACCATCGACGTAGACCACGAATCCCATACTGCTACCATCGAGTTTGGGGAGGTGGTTGAGGGTAACCCGCTCATGGGTGAGAGTGAGTGCGATACGACCACTGTAAACCTTCACTTCGTTGTAGATGAAGGGCTTAGCGAAATTAACGACCTGAATCAGTGGAGGGGCTACCCCTACTATTCCAGGGGTGCATACTACGAACCGCCCAAGAAGAAGGGCGAGAAGGGGCGTATCCACTATGGTATCGAACTGGGTAAGAACCTCCTTACTGTACGCGGCTCATCCGCACACCTGGTAGCAGAGCTTGAGGGTGACGAAAAGTTCGGTGAGAAGGTACTCAAGAGCTTCCTACATGGATTCTGCTACGACCATCAGCCCCGCAATGACGGAAAGTTTGAGTGCGTAAGTGTTGGCGGCGGGGAAATTACCCTGGATATTCAGGTAATTGTCTGTAATAGGTAAGGCTTAGGGGTGGAGAGGTAAAGAGTGGTATGACAATATACCTGCCCTAACCTTATGTGTTCCATCTCACCCATATTCAACTTGTATATAGTTTTTAATCTGTGGTAGACTATAGATGTAAGGCAAAGGGGTTACAGAAACCCAAAAGCCTAGAAACTTTTGAAACCTACCGAAAGGGAAACAATCATGGCACAGGCAACTATCACCCCGCTTAACTTCATTGGTCGCGAGCTTATCGCAACTGACGAGCCGGGCAGGTTCCGTATGGGTGAAATCACCGAGCTTAACCGCGAATCTGTCACTAATGCCCTTGAGGAGCAGGAGCTTTCCCAGGTTCGGGCAATCGAGGAGACTGAACCGGGCATTTTCATTCTGACTCTTGATGTTTGGGATGAAGTGCCGTACATGCCCGGCTTTGCCGACCATACCGATTTTATCGCCTACCTCCCCAAGGAAGGTCGCCGCTTTGAGGAAGCCCGCTACCTCATCATGGCAACTGCTCAGGCAGATGGCGAGCTTGCTGATAGCTTCCGAAACATGATTGAGTGTGAATATGACACCCGCGCGCGGTTCAATCATGAGGAAGGTACCATCACCATCTTCTAAGGATAGCCGCTAAAGCCCCTCTCAAACGCTGAGAGGGGCTTTAGTATGCCCGCCAGGACATCACTCGCCATTTCGCCGCCATGCCATACCTTGAGGTGGGCATCTTTGCTAGAATGGTGTCAAGGCGGCAGGTAAGCCGCCTCTACATCTTCACTCCCACCAAGGGAAAGGAATCAAATGTCACGCAAAACACCTAAAACACTAGTCGGGCATGGCATTGCTCTACTGCTCAAAGACCGTAACATCGGTACTGTAGACGGAACCCCTACGCTTACCGACTGGCGCAAAGGACGCTACGCTCTGGCAATGGGTACTATTGAAACCTTCAACGGGGTTACAGGCGCTTTTACAGCCACCCTAACCGTTGGCGTGCCCGGAAACCAGGAGGGTAACACTTTCGCCGTTACAGGTAGCCTGGAAGCCCTTACATGGGCACCTTTGGAGCCAGGCACCCGCGCAACGCACACGTCAGGTACGCACACACTTACCGGCGAAACTGAAATCCCTGCATACGCCTGTTACGTAGGTACCCCTGTGCTTACCGATACTGACCTGGCATGGCATGAAATTCTACCCGGTGACATCGTGTTCACACCAGGGAATAAGAACCCCCTCACGGCAACCCAGGTTTTCAAGGCTGGCGTTATTGCGACACAGCCCAATGATGAGCCATACCTGCTTCTTGATGGGGGAATCAGCGCTAACATTCTTGAAGCGGTTAATGACGCAGGCAGTAGCTTGTGGGCACGATATGGGCATACTGGCTCATGGGGGGATACCGTCGCCTGTGATGCAACCACTGGCGAGGCGCTTACCCAATTCGCAAAGGCACTCCCAAGCTACCCCATTCGTACACTCAGCTATGGGCTGGACGCTCTGGAATTGCGCAGTATCTCAGATATTTGCTATGGCGGACTCATTAGCACCCCCATTCTTGAGGGAGAGTTCCCACATGTGTCCACCAAGCAGATACATGTGACCGCCCTGGCGACGCTTGCAGACATGACCCTCAAAGCGGCAGTAGAAGCTGAACGTGAGCTAACAGATATTCGCGAACGCCTGGAGGCGCTTCACCGTAGCTTGAGAGAGTCCGAGCTGTATAACGCGGAAGTCGCACAGGAGCTTGTCAATAATGTGAAGTGAAATTCAGGGGCTAAGGTGTCACTATGTAAACACCTTAGCCCCTGATGCATGTCCGCTACTGCTACGCCGTCGTGGTGTGCTTAAGGATGACACTCCCAAGGTCTTACGCTTACTGTAATTCTGTGATACACTATGTATGTAGCTTATTGGGGGTGCGCCCCAAAGCTAGGCACCCTTATACCTACCGAAAGGCAGTACTCATGTTTACCTCTAACGAAGATGTAACCGTAGCTTTCACAGTCATCTACAACAACGCCAAAATGACCAATAAGGAAGCGGTCAAATACATCATCCAGAACAAGGGAACTATCCACTTGTGGGGCAAGGTTGAAATCGAAGAAGAAGAGTATTACGACTACGACGGCTTTGAGGAAATCCAGACGACCGAAAAGGTTATCGAAACCACCCCTGGAGGCACCTTCACCTATGAAAACGGCACCAAAATTATCACCCGCATCAACACCGAATATAACGAAGGCTTGAGCTACTTGTTGGCTGGTGCCGGTATGATGGGTAAAGCCATCAAAGACTACACCATCGAAGTGGATGAGGTTGAAGGGGGAGAAGCCACCGAATCTGGATACTTGATGTTCCGTGAAATAGTGTAATACCACACCCCTCTAAATCACTTCAAGCCCAGAAAGGATACCCCGTGCCCGTTATTTCCAACTTCCTGCTACTGTCAGCCGCTAAGCTTTTCACCCTCACGCTCATCTGAGATGTAACAATGGTGGTAGCTCTCCTTGTTACGCTACGTTTTGCAAATCGGCGCGATACTGCTGGTGAACCCTATGACTCCATTAAGACCCGATACTTTTACGGCTTCATTGCGCTTAATATCCTATACATGATTGTCGCATTGGTTATTGGGGTGCCGTCAGCTGGTGTACTCGTAGCACACCTACTACTAATGGGGTTGCTAACTATCGTAACGTTCACTATCTTTCACGAAAAGGGTACCGTTGGAATCAACCCACTTGTGGATGCCAGCTACACGACACTATCTGTATATGGATTCACTATTCTATCCCTCTTCTTTTGCGTGGCGCACACTGTCTCGGCTGGCAAATATGACACGAATCTTAAGCCCGAAGTGGTAAACGGTCAGGTTGTTAGTGTCCGCCACACTATCCTCCCCAACAGTGATGGGCACTATGCGCGAATCACTAACCCTAAGAACGACACCCCCACTGACCGTAACGGCTTGACCGGCATCACCGCTGACCACACCTGGGTTGAACGTAGTGACGACGGTGCCATAACTCAGGTCACCACCGGGAACAAGCTCTCAGAAAATGTGGTACGGTACGCCGACGACCTCACGGAAGGTCAGGAACCTTACGTGGAATACACTCCCATATATGCGGTAGACGGAGTACCCTACACGGAAGTTAAGCTGTGTGTGCTTCACCGGGATAGCGGCTGTGCGTTAAACGCACGCCATGTCCGAACCCAGGTGACCATTCACATCCCGCGAGGCTCTTACGGTAAGAGTGTGACCGCCCCTTCCAGCGACACCATCAATATTCAGCAGTAAGTGACCGCATGGAAGGGTCTTACGTCCCAGCTGAGTGCCTTACAAAGCCCCGGCGGGGCATTAAGCTCCAACTACCCAAACACCTGCAAAAACCCACCCAGAAACCCTGTACAGCCGTTATAATAGAACTACAACCAAGAACACGCATACACCACAGAAGGGAATCCCTAATGTACGCAAAGCGAGCATACATCGTCCCGGAACTCAACGAAGGCGACGGCATCCTACTCTACATCCCGAAGAACACTGAGGGGGTGTATGAGTCGCATGATACAGCCCGCCCGCTATTTAGTGACGAGGTAGAGCTGTACGAGGTCACCAAGATTGCTGACTGGCGCGACTATGCAGAGTTTACCGCCTCGAAGGTGAGCCACAACACCACCTCAGCGGACATTATTACCGGCACTTACGTAGACGATGGTCTAATGTTGCAGGAACCAGAAAACCTACGGTTCTGCTCAGCCGCTCATATTGGCGCGCGTGTACAGTCAGAAGAGCCAGGCTATGATGACAGGTTCCTGTATGCCCCTTACAGTGAGCGAGACATGAAGGTTGTAGAGATTAGCCACATCTACGCAGATGGCGTGTCCTACATCCCTGAGGTGAACGCTTTCAGCTTCACCGATAAAGAGCTAAAGCTACTCAAGAGCTTCTACGAGGACGACTTTGACGGCTACCTCAACCGCCCCGGAGGGGATACCGCAAGCAACGTGAGCCACGTCCTAGACATGCTGAACCTCGACTCGCGCGAGTACGAGAACTTCCTGCCGCGTGAGGCGTTCGAAGCTCTTGCACAACTGTGCGACTCGGCAGAGTACAAGGAGAGCCGCGACATCCTAGAGCGACAGCTATGGGGCGACCCTGAACGGGTGGGGTATTATGCCATTGAGGACTACCGGGCAAGGGATATGCAGTTCCTCATGAGTATTTCGCCATACGACGGTTACGGTGACAATGACTTCGAGCGTTGGCGTGATGACTATGAACTTCTAGACATCACCTTTGAATACTTGCAGAATCGACGGGACGACCTAGAGCGAATCGACATTGATAAGCTTACCCACGAGGAGAAGTTGGCTGTATTTGGAGCTCAGGCACTCGCTACAAAGCTCAGTACGAAGCTACTCGCAAAGCTTACCGATGAACTGGCAGACTCAAGCAACCAGGACGCTGAGGGTAGCTAGGAGACATCCATAGAACAAAAATAGTACCAATATGTGTCTTACCACGGGGTTTTCACACATATTGGTACTATTTCTATGCGTCCATACAGCACGATAGGCGGCGCATTATGCGGACTGAGTAAATCTGTGGTACAATACAAGCATGGAGTAGGGGTTAAAGATACCCCTGAAAGCTACCGAATCATTCAACCCCACAGAAAGCAGGGCACCCAATGACCCACACCGACTTTGAAGCCAAGGTTGCAGAGCGTGCCAATAATGCCCTAAAGTCCCTAGCTGACATTGAGGCTAAAGCTTCTAGCGCCGCCGATGCACTAGTGAAAGAATGTGACCTTGAAGCACAGACGCAACTTTTTCGCGCCAACGCATCTGTAGCACCCGCAGTGTTTACCCATATGCAAAGCAAGGCAAACAGTGCTCGCTGTTTGCGCGCCATTGCATCTGACGCACTGGATGCACACATCCGCACTCTAGCGAACTTTACCGAATTTCAACACAAGGGAGAAGGTACTGACTACCGCTTCGAGATTATTCTTGCACGTTCTAGTGCTAGGCACTTAAACCAGCGCCTCACGGATACCCTTGCAGGTGTCGCAGAGGATGGTAAGCGCCGCAAGTAGTGACACTACAGCAGAACCCGGAGTGCTCCACTAGGAAGGTCTGGAAACTACCACAAGTAGGCGGCGATAATAAAGTGGAGTCGCAGGAATCATAACCTAAACGAAAGGAGATGCGCCATGAAGCGCAATAAGCACACATACCGACCCGTCTCGTATAAGGGATGCCTCTTGGATGAAGAGGGGCATATTGCGGTAGATGAAAACTTCACCCCAAAGGTTGAGGTTACCTTTACTGATGCCGAACGGGTACTTATTGAGAAGGAAATCGCCACCATACCCCTTAAAGAAATTGATATTGAGGAGGAGAGCTGGAAGGAACCTGTTCTCTGTGTGGGTGAGCTTTTCGTTGCCGCTGAGCCTGGCTCTGAATATAGCTCCGCCTCTTGGTTGATGAGTATTCGAGACGCAAGGTATCTTGTATGCCCAATCTTCCATCTTACCGAGGAAGAGAGTGATGAGTTGTGGGGCGATGACTCACGCTATGGACGCTTCCCTGTAGAGTTCAATGCAAGTACGGGCGCATACACCTTCTAGCGAGGAAGCTTCTATCAAGGTGCCATAAAACTATAGGTGTGCGGCTCAAGGTAACGATTGAGTCGCACACCTATAAATGTGGCGCACCTCACTTAAATCCAACTTGCATACAGTTTTAAATCTGTGATAGACTATAGATATAAGGCGAGGGGGTACCGAAAAGCCCCTCCAAATCAAGCATTGATTCTCAGGAAGGAATCACCAACATGTCTAACGTCATCACCATCAAGTCCACCTCCTCCAACAAGGAAAACTACATCTTCACTGACGCTGTACAGTCCATCTTTGATGCCTCCACCATTATGGATATTCGTGCTCGCGTTCGCTTCGCAAAGATTGACGGTGTAGGTACCATCATTCTTGAGAAGGCACTCATTGACGGCATTACCCTGGTGTCCCTCAAGGATAAGTTTACTATCACCACCGACGCAGAGCTTTCCTTCAAGGACGACTACCTTGTTGAGGGCTTCACCCTGGGTGGCGGCATGACTCTTGAGCTTGTAAAGGGCTAAGAACTCTAACACGAGGGGGTAGGCGTAATACTGGTGAAACAGCCGGTACTGCACCTACCCCTCTCTTTTTCGAAGCTAGTAGCAATGGTGGCTCTAGTAATAGGAAATATTCGGTATGGCGCGCCTTGTAAGGATGACACCCCATAGGTGCTAAAATTGATGCCGGGCACCTGTATCATGCGCTACGTCTATTCCGTACAACAGGGGCAACTGCTGTCTACCGTAGGTGAGGCGGAGACATCTTTGTGATGCACCGCCATATCGCCACCACCGCTTATCAATTATTTCTCTACTAGGAGTCAATATGGCTATCGCAACCATCAATATGGATGCCGTCATTCATTCGGCAATTTTCTTGGCATTTGCAGGCGTGGGCGCAATGCTGGCATACCAAGGGGTCGTGCTTATCTGGCAAGCCAAGAATAAGCTCCATGCTTTCGCTGGGTTCATTGCAGGTATCGCTGGCATCTTCGCGTTTTTCTTCGGTCTATGGAATGCCTTTCCGCCTAACCCGAACGCGGGCGTACTTCCTGCCAGTACGGGGGACAGTAGCTCAGTGAGCACCAATAGTGGCGGCGGCAGTGTTAGAGGCTTGTGACGTGTCTATCCTGCACATTGCATTGGGAGTTAGCTATCGTGGGTGCTAATATTGGTTCCGTATTTCACGCGGTATTTTTCTTACTGCTTGCAGGTGCCGGCGTGTTGTTACTCATGCTGGCTATTGCGATTACCTCATCTAAGCTTGATAACATAATGGACGCTGTTTTAGGCGTGACTATTGGCGTTATCGGAGTGAGCATGTTCTGCTTTGGTGTACAGATGGTGTTTCCGCTTAATTAGAACACGGGCACGACTCCCGCTGGGTCAGAAGGTGGTATTCGTAACGATTTGTGGGCATGTATTGATTGACCGCGCCACCCTTTCACATGTATCCTAGACACTAATTACTGTTTTCTATAGGAGTGTACTTATCATGCTTTTTAGTTCTGTCGCTATCGACCACTTGTTGCTTTTTGCGAGGTTTGGTAGCTTTTTCACTCTCTTTCCCGGAGTTGTCATACAGTTGTTGAAGCTAATGGATATTGACGATGGGCCATTTGGTAGGCGGCAGTATTTCAATTTGGCGAAGGTGACCTTCCTTACCGGGTTGCTGTTTGCGGGTATTGCGGTCTGTATTCACATCTTTGCCCCGGATAATGTGGTTCCTAATAGAAGTTCTGTGTCTGAGTTGTGGGCGATGTTGTGGGTTGCGCCGGTTATGTCTCTTGCGCTGTGCTTTATTACTACCGGACTAACTGCTCTAGTTGCTGTTCTGTGGCGCGTGCTTGATGCGTTATTGAAGTACCCTATTGGATGGTGGTGTGTGCTAATGGGGCGAACGGGCGATGGCGAGTAGTTAGGCGCTTACATAAGTAGCTAACTTAAGGTGGGATGCTTGAATGGTAAACATCTGGGCATCCCACCTTTGCGCATACTGGAGGGTTGCAGGCTTACTTAAATCTGTGGTAAACTATATGTGTTAGGCAAGCGGATTGCAGAAAGCCCGCTAGTCCACAAATTATCAATCAACTACCGAAAGGTCACCAATCATGGCTATTGCACTCGACACCCCCACCATCAGCTTCTCCAGCCTCGCGTTCAGCTTCGAAACCCCCGGCGAAATGAGCACCCCGGTTGGCGAAGGTCACGAACCGCGCATTGTAGGCATTGATGTTCGCGCTGAACGCGAAGACGACTACGGTGCTACTATGAGCATTGAGGCGGGCGGCGAAATCTTCGAAACTGAGCTTCACGCCGACGGCTTCATCTGGTTCTACATGCTCAAGCTCTTCGGCATCAATGATGAACGCGGCATTGCAGACGTAGACTACCACGAGGGCACCCTAGTCCTTGTAGATAACTCTACCGACCTCATGTAAGATGCCCGCACACGCCCCTTAGCTCAATGCGAGTTAGAGGGCGTGCTCATAATCCTGAAAGGTAACCAATCATGGCGAAACCATTCGTAGTATTTCCCGATGAAATGTCTCTCACTGTCAATTTCTCCCTTGGCGACAAGGAGGAGGTGAAGGCGCTTATCCTGAGTGGAAAACTCCCTATCAAGCTTGCAGGTGATACCTGGGCTGAGGGGGATGATGCTGTAGGCATCAAATCGCACATCAAGTTCGTAGATGTGGAAGATAACTCCATCTACACGACAAGGACAGCCCACGAAACCAACACTGCCCTAAAGTACCTGCTGGTTACCGGCGCTTACGCTGACCTCTACATCAAGGACTACACCATTGAAGTAGATGAGATGTCCAGCATTGCAGTCATCAAGTTCAACGAGCTTGTACAGAGTAATCCACTAGAAGCGGAGCGGGCGGACGAAATGGAAACCGTAAACCTTCACTTCGTGGAAACTCACCGTCAAGGCGGCATCGAAGACTGGCAGGAGCGTTCTTACTACTCTGGCTACTTCGACATTCACGCCGAAAAAGGCGAAATTAAGTACAGCATCAACTTTGATGGTGCTATTGCATCTGTACTCCTAGTGGCGAAGGTGGATGGGGATGCCGAGTTTGTGCGAAAGGTAGGCGAACGCTTCTCCAAGAAGTTCTACCAGAAACACGCCTACGGCAATACGTTCGACCGCGTAGGGGTTAGTGAGGATGGAAAGCTTACCATTGATGCCACTGTGACCCTCCTGGCTAAGTAGCGAGAGGGGTGTAAATGGAATATGGGAGCCAAAGTTTCTATAGTCCCCTGTGCCCAGCTTGCGAATAACCCACATAAACGGGTATAGTTTATAACTAGCACCTCGCCTGTGAGAGACTGGGAGAGGTGGGTAAAATAAACGGACATTACCCCTTTCAGGGGCGGTGTCAAGACCAGGAAGGTCAGCCCCAATGGGCTGGCTTGAGGGTTACCGTCAGGGCTAAGCCTTGACCCACCTAACCGCGTGGCTCCCGAAGGCACTTCGTGTACTGGCTGGGTACTTACCCTAGCCGCGAAGCATCTTCCCCATATATGCGAGGTTGCTCCACCATGTCCGACATTGACTTCTCTAAAATCGCCACCGGCGACTATCTCATCATGAACACCACACGCGAACGCGGCTCATACGAAACCGTTCGCGTACTAGCCGCACACGGCGGCAACAGCGTAGTGATTGACCGTATTTACTACACTGCTATGAGCGGATACCCCACCCGCGCTGTACTCATCAACGGCACGGAAGCTGACGAATACGTCGCAGTTGAAGCCGCTACCCGTGACACCCGTAGCAACGGCGCAGGCTTCGCATGGAACGAACGCATGAATGTGGTTGCACATTTCCCTGGCGACGAAGAACGCGCCGCCAAACAGCACACCTGGGCACTCAACCAGTTCAAGGAGCTGAGCGAAACCCAGCTCTTCATCGCGCCTGAGGCGCTTACCCGCGCCCAGCGTCTCACCATCTTGAAGGGTGTGCGTGACTCCCGGCAGGATGAGCAGGACACCCTAGAGCGCGAATACAGCATCCTCAATGAAATTGCGGATAGCTACATTCAAGCAGAACAGTCTAAGCTCACTGCTTTCACTAGTGATACGAGGTTGGGTGAGTTTGTGATGCTCCAATCGCCCGCAGAGTACCAGGAGACAAGCGACCGGCTCGACATTGGATTCTTCATCGGTGAAGGCGTAGAGTTCACACTCACCAACGATAAAGGCACCCGCCGCGCCGGAATCATCACCGGCGAAGAAAACGGCAACCTCACCCTCACGGACACGAGCGGCAACCAGGCAGGCACCTTTACCGCCGTGGTTCGCGAGTACGCCTGTGAAATCTGTGAAGGATACGAGCCAGAGAACGACTTCCACGACGCAGATGACTGCGACGGGGTTAGCCGCCGAATTGAAGTCGAATACGTAAACAGTAGCGGAGACATTGAAAGTACTGTAGAAGCGTTTAGTGTCATCCCTGCCGGAGCTGTAGACAAGGTTCAGGAATGGGGGAAGCTTGTAGAGTGGCAGGAAGCCGTGTTTAAGACGTTCCGCCTAGGCTTCCCCGTTGGTGAGCAGGTGTTCAAGTTCAACTTCTACATCGGCGCAGAATGGGTAATCCATCGCTGGCTGGAAAAGCCCTGGCATGTACCCCGAACTGTAACTGCGCTCTGTGAAGTTGCGAAGAAAGCGCTACAGGGAGAGTTCGAGAGTGAAATCAACACCATCGCTAAGCAGTATGACGTGCTAGCCGAGGCGACACGGGTTCATTCTGGCAATCGAAGAGAAGTAGATAGGGGTTGCAGGTGACTGTGTGGCAATTGCTGTACATGAATGCAATGTGTCACACATCACCCATATTCGACTTGCGGGCGGTTTTAAATCTGTGCTAGACTATAGATGTAGCAAGGAATAGCGCTACAAATCGTCTAACCATTACCGAAAGGTTGCCGCCATGAACACCGCTCCCATTGAAAAGCGCACTATCGACCCCATGACCTTCCGCCTGTCCTTCAAGCACATTAGCGGTATCAACTACGAAGACCTCGAATACCTGGCTACGGATAAGTCCACGCTCTACATTGAACCCCACTTTGAAGATTACGAGGACGACGGTCTGCCTATGTTCGACTTCGTTATGGAAGATGGCGACACTCAGGATGTCATTAGCCCCAATGACCCGCTGGAGCTGAGCCAGGAAATCGAAGCGTACATTGATGACCTTGACACTACTCAGCGTGAGAACCACCAGCTCCTCATGGATGAAGGCTACTTCGGTGCTGACCCTGAGTTTACTGCCGACGAAGACGGTTGGGTATGGGTAACCATCAAGTCCGTTATCAATCGTAGCGAGTTCCGCTTCTAGTCTCTACGTTAAGCACCCTAGTCGTAAGATATGCGACTAGGGTGCTTTTGTGTGCCTATCTATGCCTCACTGCACTCCCTTGCGCGTGCGTTATAATATGTGGTAGACTTACCTATGTAGGCACTTCTTGGTTAAGAGATGGCGCATTGCAAAATGAGCCTCCTAACCTCAGGTGCAAACAGGTATAACTCATCCAGTAATCAAGAAAGAGGCCCTATGTCATCCGAGAAGTACCCCTACATTGAGCGCGAGAACTTCGATTCTGGCGAAATCTATAAGTTCTTTAAGGACAACCTTGTGGGTCACCGAATCACCAAGATTACCCATGAAAGCATTGAGCTTGATAACGGTTATGTTGTCAAGATTCACCCTAACTATGGTTGCGACTGTGGTAAGGGCAACTCATTTATCGACTTCCCCCCCCGCTAAGGGTGCCCTAGATGCCGCCATTATGAACGTTAAGTATGAGGAGACGGAGTATGATGAGCAGTTCAGTGAGTCTGGCTTCAAAATCTTCGTCCTCATGAAGAACCATAAGATTTGCTTCGAAGGCAATGATGCATCCGACGGCGAACCTTACTATGGCTCCGGCTTCTGGGTGGACGCGACCATGCCCGCAGACCGCGAACGTGAAGCTGAGGAAGCTAAGCGTAGGGAAGAGGCGCGCCGCGCCCGCAACGGTGGCACTCTCTGGTGGTAAGCCACCTATAATCAATCATAATAGAAGAGGGGTTGCTAATACCCACTTCATAAGAGCCACCTGCTCCGCTAAGTAGCGTTGCAGGTGGCTCAAAGATTACCTACTGCAAGGTACTCAAGCTATGCGCTCTGGAACCCCAAGCCCTTGAGCGTAAGGCGGAATGCCTACCACAAGAATAAGAAGGGGCGGCTTTCTATCGGTTGCCGCTGGGCTTACATGTCTTGCGGTGGGGATGCCCCTAGCGCTTGATGGTGACTGCTGGAATATATGGGGGGGGTATCCTCTCTCACATAACTCCCTGCCGGATGGTTGCCTGCCTGCGTCGTGGTGCATGGTAGCAGATAACCCCGCAAGGTTCCCGCCAGATAATGTGCCTAGAAGCCTCTAGAGCGACCCTCCAGGGGCTTTTTAGCTCTCTTGGGTAAAACTATACATGGGGATGCATTTCACCCCCTCTCAGAGCTTTCTGGGAGGGGGTGGAATGTTGTGTGTTGTGGTTACTTGCCGTATGCCTTGCGGATGAGGCGTTCTGCCTTGAAGAAGAACTTTTCTTCGTTGTCCGTCAGTTCGCCCTGGAGCTTCTGGGCGGCGTTCACGAAGTCCTGAACGTGACCGATAGCGGCGGAGAGAGTGGATACATGGTAGGTGTTGTGGTTGGCAATGCGTCCGTAGTCGCTTACGCGGGTGCAACCAGCCTCTCGAATCATGTCCTGCATCTTGCGGTGGTGTTCTTCCACGATTTCGATGACCTTCCAGGTGAGGTCGTGGAGCTTGTTCATTTCGGAGGGGTGGATGCCGGGTAGGTTGCGTAGTCGCCGTATTCGCGGTAAAGCTTGTCCACGGTAGAGGACTTCTTGTTGGTGAACTTGAGTCCGTCTGCCTTGCTGGAGCTGATGTAGCCTACTTCTTCGCCGGTGGTGTCGGTGACCCATGCGCGGGTAGCAGATGCGCGGCTGATGGTGTACGACTCATCTTCGTGCATGATGGAGGTTCCTACGCGGAATGCTCGGGGGATGCTGTACGGGCGCTGAGCAGTGAGGAGAGCAACGTCTTCGCTGTAGGTGTACTCGATGTTTGCTTCCTGAACTAGTTCCATAATCTGAGCATATGCCTTGCGGGACTCTTCGATGATGGAGTTGAGGAGGTGGGTTTCCTTTGCGGATTCCTTGTCGCACATGTTACGAACAGTGTCCATGAGCTTACGCATCATCTGGTAGCCCGTGGCAATGTCCGAAATGTAGCTGTTGGTACCCTTTTCAGGGGAGTGTGCTTCCTTATAGAAGCTCTCAATGAACTCACTTACGGGAAGGGGAAGCATGGAGTCGTGGCGCGACTCAAGGTGAACTCCTAGCAGGTGCTCAGCAATGATTCGCTCATTCAGGCGCATATCCACAGCCTCATCGTGCGACATCTGGAATGCCTCAGCAATAGCCTGGGGGTCTTCAGTGTCCATAGGGGTAAGGGTGAACTGGTTGTCGTCGGTGGCGACAAGCAGGTTAGTGGAGGTGCTACCTGCCTTAGAGAGTACGGCGGCGCGCTTAGTAGCATCTACGGACTGAACAATGTACATGTCAGTAAACAATCCCAAGTTGCCGATGTTGTGCCACTTCAGCTTCGGGTTGGTCAGTACGATGTCGCCAATGTTCATGGTTTCAAAGTTGAGGGACTGCATGGTGTAACTTCCTTTCGGGAGATGATTTGATGGTGTTTGCGAGTGGCTTACCCGCTCACAAAATAAGTGTACCACAGATTTTATGAGTAGTGCAAGCCCCGGATAGGGCAAGTGTTTTAGGGGGGGGGGTGAGGTGGGTGACTTCTTGTACCGCCCCATAAATATGTGGTATATTATTCCTGTAATCATATGGGTGCATCTCAAGCACCTCAAACCACCAATAAAGGAGGCACCAGGTATGCCTAGTACCACCATTCAGAAATTTGCCACCAAAGCTGAGGTTATTGCTTCACGATACACTGGCGAAGAGCGAAGCATTCTAGAAACCCATGCCGCCAACCTTGAAGAACGTCTTATCGAACTAGACGAGCTGGTTCGCGGCGCACCCTCATTTAAGAAGTGTAAGCATGATAAGACCCTGGAAACTTTCTGGATTGCAAACGTTCCCAACTTCATTGCCTACCGAGACTCAGCCACCGCAGATAAAAAGCCGGATACGGTTCATTGGGGAGATGCCATCTTCCCCACAACCAACCCTAACCGCGTCTCCTACGACTGCATTACGATTGACCAGAACAATAGTAGTGGCGGATACTGGTGTGTAGGTAGCGGCATGTGCCACCGCCGGTTCCCCGACCCGGAAGACCGAACCGGAGATTGCCCCGAATGCCACATCCCCTGGTGGGTAGGTGCAGGATGGATGGAACCCCGCAAAACCTACGTTGAGGGCGCGCTAGGCGAAGGACTGGAAGAGCTTACTGCCCTCTTCGCCAACACTGTCCGCAATATCGTCTTCTTTAAGGGGCGTGAAGTCCCTCGACAGGGACACCTGTTGGACAAGGATGGCGACGCTATCAAGGTAACCCATTCTAAGGTTTCCGCATGGCGGACGGCTCGCCTGAGCGTGCCTGAACGCGCCTAAGCCACATACTCTCATGCAGGGGTGTTTCCCGGTAAGCAACTAGGGCACACCCCTACATGACTCTCACCCCCAGCAGAAAGAAAGAACCCAATGAAAATCAACCCCCAAGACATTCTCATCAGCCAAAGCGATGAAGTGCTTCACGTGCAGGAAGTTGTGTCTGAGAGTAGCAACTCACAGCATGATACGCTAGTCCTTAGAGTGAAAGACTATGATGGGATAGTATTCACCCGTGAGGTAAACAACCCCGAATCTGAAATCTGCCGGTATGCTACCGACGTTTCCACAGCAGATGCAGAGACATATTACGAACGTGAACACATCCTGGACATTCTTTATGAAGAAGCAGGTAGTAAGGACTTCAAGGCGCTACGCAATTACAAGTACAATTACCCCCGCTTACTAAATGCACCCTCCCTCATTTCAGCTAACTCAGCAGATACTCGAAGAATGTTCAGTTATCTAGAAGCCGCTGAGAATGATATTAGCGCGGCGATTGAGTGGGCTGAAAACACCCGAAAGCAGTACCTCGCTAAGGTGGAAGCCGCTAATGAGCTGGCAATTAAAGCACCTAGCTACAGTAAGCCAGAGCTAGGTGAGCAGTCCATCCGCCTGGGCGATAACAGGTTTCACGTCGGCGGCATCTACCGCTACCGATTCAACCCCAAAGATACTATCGTTGGACACAAGCTTGGCTATGCCCGCGTTACGTCAGCCAATAGTGGGCGCGCATATGTGACGCTTCCAAATGGTCAAGCGGGCTATCTTGAGAGCACCCCATACCATTACTCCATTAGGCTAGTGGTGGGAGATAAGAAGTTCGACCTCTACGCAAACTCAGTGGAACTTCTTCCCATCGGCTCCTTTAAGGATATTCAGGCATACACCCTGCATGAGTCCATGACTTCCGCATTCCTGGAGAAGGTATTCGTGAACACCTATCTTGACATGTTTAGTGAGGGTGGGGGGAAGCCGCTGTGTTTGCCGTCCCGCTGGGAGCTGGAAGGTGCTCTCTCTGAGTACTTGAGTGCTGAGCGTTGCCGCGCCCACATCTTGAAGCGCATCACCGAAATGATTCTAGACATGCGTAAGAGTGTTAGTCATGTACGGTGGGTACGTGGTGAGCTTGAGAAATTCTATGCAGAAGCATAAGCGTAACCGTCTGACCCAGTGGCGGAAGTTACATACCGATACCTGCCAGAAGCATTAAATATGTGGTATAATTAAGAGGTAATTCACCCCCAATGATTCATGCCGCAGAGAAAAGGGGACACCCGCATGAGCAAGCCCATTATTGAAAACATCTCCTACCGTGAAGGTGTTGGTTTTATTATTCCTGAGGAAACGCTCAGGGAGATTATTGATGCTGAGCTCGTAAAGAGTAGCACCTATAAGCTACGCCTAACTGACGAGTTCTGCTACTACCGCTCCGAAATCCTTAGGTACTACGGCTACGAGAGCGGCGAAGAGGCGGTAGAAGCTGAAATTGCCCGCATTAAGAGCGGTCAGTAATACACACCCCTAACGAAATGCACCCCCTAACGTAAGAACTTTCACGTTAGGGGGTGCATTTGTGCCCAGTGGAGCAATGGTTATTATGCTTTCGTGTTCACCATTCTGTCTGTAGACCCGGCAGGAATATGTATCGTGACAGAATCATAGATATGGCGTGCATTTAGCGGGCAACCAGTGTCACGCTTCATGACGCAGAGGGTATCACCCGGCTTACTGTAACTATCCAAGCTGTACTGAGGTGTGTAGGTGACGTAAGGCTCTTCACCGGCAGGTAGGTCATCGGCAATATTGAAACCGCCCCGACCGCCCGTATCGATAGAGACGGTCTTTACAGAGCCGCTAGAGTCACGCTCAAGCCAGGTGGCAACAGTGCTCGTAGTTTCCCTCCGCTGATGGTTCTTCGAAATATAGTCGTATTCTTCATATTCGCTCGTTGCGGGCGCTATAGTGACAGCTACACCGTTAGAGGTGAGTTCAATTTCGCCTCGATGCTCTACCACTCGCCCATTGATAACTTCGGGAACGACCGTTTTGCTTTCGTAGACGGCGCTACCACCGACAGCAAAAATAGTCGCAAAGATGGCGCATATTGCAGTAAGTAGAAGAGTTTCGAAGTATGTCGCCTTATATTGTGATATGAGGTCGGATTCGCTGGGGGTATCCTTAGGGGCGCTATCATTGCCTATGCCTCGAATGACATGATATAGGACTAGTAGCATCAAGGGGATTGCTAGACCCGTCCAGAAAACAGTGACAAACATGTCCTGATTGTCCCCTGCCAAAGTCAGAGCAACGATTAGGTGAAGCAGAGCCACAACGCCGTATGCATAGGTGAACCAAGAGGAAACGCCGTCCGGCAAAGACAAGCCCTTCCCTACCGCCCGCGCATCCAGATAGCGGCGAGCAGAGGCGATAATGATGATTAGTAGCGCCGCCGTCAGGAAGCATGTTAGGAGCGCGGCGGAAGAGCCCATCATGTACTTTTGAAGAATGGGCATGTCATGCCTTTCTGTGGGTGGGTGGTGGTATTGTTACACCCCGCGCCTGCAACATAGGGCGGGGTGTAACGGGTGGCTTGTGTTAGTTGGTGTAAGTGGCATCCATGAAGAGCATGTCACCTTCGCGGTCGATATACATCTCGATACCGTGGCGCTTGGAGTACTCAAGGGTTCCATCCAGGAGTACCGCGTGTTCCTTGGTTAGGGGCTTAGTGGTGGTGAAGGTGAGGGTCTGGGGAGTCCAGCCCTCCGGTTCTTCGTCGCCAATGTAGTAAGGCTCTTCGAGGGTGACCTTTACGCCCCATTCGGTCTTTTCTTCATTGCGGGTGTATGCCAGTGAGCTGATGTAGTAGTAGTCATGCTCAAGGAATGCCTCAGGAGCCTTTTCTGCTGATGCCTCAAGGCGGGCAGTGTATTCGGTGGGGTACTGGAAAGTTTCTGCCTGGAACATTGTAGACTCCTTTTGCTGGAAGTATGATTGAGGGGTTCCCTCGATAACAATATAATACTACCACATTCGGAACCATTATGTCAATTATTCAGGAGGGGATACAAAAGGAAGCCCTGGCAAGCAATCTGCCAGGGCTTTCACCGTCACTAGTGAGCAATATTCACGAAGTCAATATTGGGAGCAATGCCATCCTTCGGAACTACGAAAGTCACCTCACCAAGCATCAGCTGGGAGTCCGTAGCGTAAGCCACGGCATAATCCATATCCTCAGCAACTACCTTTACAGCATCACGAACAATGGTATGGCTGTAAATAGCACCATCCTGACCGCGCAATGTATAGGCAATCATAGTGACCTGCTTACCGCTATCATTGGTGCGAGTGAACATATGCGCTGAAAGCACAATGTACTGCTTCTGCTTAGCGGTTTCCGAAGCGGTCGGACTTGCCGCCTGAGACACGTTGGTTTCAGTGGGTGCCTGAGTCGAGTTAGCGTCAGTATTGGAGGTAGCACCTGCGCAACCAGTGAGCAGAGTGCCAGCGAGAGCCAGCATAGCAAAAGCTTTGCGAGTGAACATGTAGTAGTTCTCCTTCTTCATGCGGGACTGCCATTCAATCCCATCTACAAACAATATAGTACCACATAAGGAACTACATTGCCAGTATCCCTGTTGTGATTCACCTATACCCGCAGACACCCCGCTACTCGCAATATGTGGGGCTGGTAACCAGGTCGGCAATAAAACCCCTGGCTCTGCTTACGGCTGGGAGAACAGTGGCTTCCACAACGTCGTCATCAACCGCCCTAGCTAGAGAAAGAAAAGCTTCGTACCAGATGGTCAAATACTTGAGCACACTCCGCTTCTTCACATCATTGCTCGACAGCTCCGCAACGAGCAGACCATAGTCGTCGTAAACATCGTCAAGCAACTTGACACAGGTCTGCTTCTCGACCAGCTCCCTATCCAGGCTTAGGAGTCGCCACCGACTCTCATCTGCATCCTTTTCATGCTCAATATAAAGCGAGATAGCGTCAGTGATGTATGGGTCTGATAGAAAGCCACGCAGGGCTGAGTCCACATCCGCCGGGCATGTAAGCACGTCGGTCACCGCGACAGCCGCATCAGAGTGAGCATACGAATGGAGGAACTGCCTGCCGCCATATACGTCGCCCACAGCGTGACGGAAATAGTCACCAATCATGCGCCACGCATCAGCGGAAAAGAGAATATTCTTACCATCCCGAATAGGTGCAACACCATCCTCATATGCCATCTTAGCTTCCGCATGTGCAATACGCCCGCCCCGCATAAAGAACATGGAGCTAGGCAATCCTGCCTTTTCAGCAGTGGTGAGCTTGCCGACAGTGGCGAGCAGTACTCCATCCATAGGAGGATAGAGGTGTACATTCTCATTTCTATAACGGAAGGTGATAACTTCCTGAGAGTCATCTCCGCCCGCATTACTCACCCTGTGAGCATAGAGTAGACCGTCCGCATCCGCGCTGGACACTTCATAGAGCTCAATAGATACATCACGTCTATCAGACGGGCTAGAGGGATAGTGAATGTAGAGCAGACCATCGCCAATGTCCGGGTAATCGGTCACAAACTGAAGGTGCATAAGGGCTTCTCCTTAGGGGTAGTAGTTTTATGGGGTTATACCTCATTTATGGTACCACGCGGGGGTAAGTGTGGGGCGGAATGCTTGCCCCATAGCCATTGTGATGCACGCCACCTAAATATGGTCTGCAAGCACCTTTATATGTGTGATACACTAGAATATGAATCGTAAACGAAAGGAACCCACTCATGGAAAACTATTCAGCTGAAATAAAGTTCAGCAACCCATCATTTACCACCCTAGCTCTAAGCTACGACGCAGACATCACTCACCAACTAGAACGTGGTGAAGACGTTCACCTAGTCGCCGTGGGTGAGGTAAAGAGCGAACTGACCGAAGTGTTCGAGGAGACGGGCTTTAGTGGCAACCATAGCCGAAACACTGCTCTTGCAACCTTCACATGTGGCTCTGCAACCGTAACAAAGAAGCTCGACCTAGGAAACGACTTCATCGAAGCTGAGCTCATCAAGTCCATCACCGCAGACGCACTGCCCATCAAGGCATCTAAAGTCTCCTATGAGTACGATAACGAATTTGCGCCAGAGACACTATACGTTGCCGCAACCTTCCACCTACCAGAGTTCACCGTGAAGCTATAACACCCCCCCCCAGGAGGAACCCATGCGCTACGAAATTAACCACACCATCAAACCCGCCAAAGCCAAGGACGTGCTACAGGCGGCATTGCCCAAACTTGACGCATCTGTCGAAGAGCGCAATAAGAGCGGTTTTATTATCGCTCTTAAAGATGGTGACGACAAATATACCGTCCGCTTCACCAAAGTGACCGGCGGTTACAGTGTCACTAACCGTGCGCCGACCATCTGGGCTGAAAACGAATGGGACTACGAAGGCGAGGACAAGGCGCAAACCCGAATCATCAACCACATCAACCAAGCTGTCGCCTCGCTATTCAAAGCATAAGGAACACCGCACAGCATCCAGAAAGGAGCCACCTCAACCATGAGTAATGAAATCATCCACAACGGCATCACCTCCCCCCTGAAAGTTGGAGACACCATCGGACTCTTCCCTGTAGATGGCACAAGCATCAACTGGGACGCTACCGAAGAAGGTGCAGAAGCAGTCACCATCACCCATACCGACCATAAGTACGCATACTTCACCTCCAACACCACCGGAAACAGAGGCAAGTTCACCTGGACTCTCCGCTCTACCGCCCCGAATAGCGGATACCCCCAGCTCTATTACAAGCCCGACAACTTCCACAACTGCTACGAACTACTCAACCGCAAGAACTAGCAGAAAGCACACCACTAGAGGTAAGATAACCGTATCAATATAGGTTGCATAACCTACATTCGTAAGCCATGCTGTCCTGTTTGATAGCCGCCATATCGGTCTCCAGGATGCCGTATGCATCCCAGTCCGCTAGTACGGTGGTCGAATTGACTCTAGCGGGGCTAAGAGGAAGATTCACCTCCCTCACAACTCGGGAGTGCTTCTTCCTTTTCGGGGTAGGCGCGTTCTTAGTTCTGTCCCTGCCGGGGTACCTCAAAGAGCTTCTAGCAATAGGAGTTTTAAGCTGAGCCTGAGGCTGTAGGTTGCGGTTCTTAGCGCGGGTCTTTCTCGCTTTATCCACCTTGGACACAGTGCGGGCGGCAATGTTTGCGGCGGCATTAACATCCCTATCCATATCGCCATGCTTAGGGCAACGCGAGACTTCATGAATGGGGTGCTCAACTTTCTCACCGCACAGGTGACAGACCTGCGATGTGTTCGCCGCATTCACGGCGACGACCCAGCCGCCGTTCTGAGCGACGTAGTGAGTGAGCCACTGCACGAACGCGCCCCTGTTCCACCGCCCGTTCTGCATGGTGTTCGCTACCCACCCAAGGTCTTCGACCGCCACAACAGCATTGCTATGAGAATATGACAAATAGGCGATTTCCTGTGCCGCCAGGATAGCCAGTTCGCGTTTCTTCCTAGAGGCGGCTTCACGATGAAGCTGAGCCTCATCAATCGCGCACATATGAGCCTGACGGGCATAAAGAAGCTTGTCCGCTTTCTTATTGAGCTGTTTTACCTGTCGCTCAGACGCGCGAACACTATTCCAGAGCGAATGAACACGCTGAGAAAGAGTCGTTTTGTGGACGAGACCCCCTGTAGTGCTATTGCGAACCACAACAGTAGCGTAATCGTTGATGCCAACGTCCACGCCAATAGTGTAGTCGCCCGAAAACTGAACGACAGGGTTATCAGTAACGACCGTGAAGATGAAAACAGGTTGATTGTCTTGAATCTTGATGAGCGGCAGGGTAACCTTACCCTCAGTGAAGCGCTTATTATCGAAGTTGAAGATTAGTCGATACCATACGCCTTGAACAACCAATTTAAGGATGATTTCGCCGTCCTCAAAGGGATTATTCTCAACCGCCGCGTAACTACGGTCTACGGCACCAAGATTGATGGTATCCTCGCCATACGCCGGGGCAGATGCGTTTACGGTGCGCTTCCAGCCCTGCGAAACATGCTTGCTACTCTCGCCGTTCGCGGCTTTAATGCGCTCCTGCCAGGAACGATGTTCAGTGACCACACGATGTCTAAATAGCCACTCCTTACGCGACTTACCAAAAACCTTTTCCTCTACAAGCTTACCCGATTTGTTCCTACGCAACTCACCCTTCACCACCAGCTCGGCGGGAATAGTAACACCTGCCCGACGACCAGCAACCGCAGGCTGAGAAACAGTAACCTGGGCTAGGTCAGCCGCAAGCTGGGTATCATTACGAACCGTATAGGTTGCATACGCAGAGATGCCCTGAATTTCAGAGGCGAGCTGAGCCATGACAGGCACACTATCAAGCAGTTCACCATTCAGGTCTAGCACGTAAGAAGGACGCACGGTGAAAGCCTTGTACGTCTGGTTTTTCGCCAAAGCGCCTTCCTTTCTGCTATCATGGGTTACTGTTAATCCATCTAATGTTACCAATATTAAATCATGCACGCAATACTAAGAAAAGCGGCGACAGTTGTCTACCCACGAGACAACTCACCTCTAGAACACAACCACCAAATAAGGAAAGGAACCCCTAATGACTTCCCCCGCTATTGACTTCGAGACGTTCTCCCACGTCTCAGAAGGCGTATCCGTAAACCTGCTACTGTTTGCCGACCAGGAGGGCGATAAGCTGTGGTTTACCCACGGATTCGTCCACGCACCCTTGAATGCAGAGCAGAGTATCATCCTCCCTATTCACCCGTACCTTGCAGAGGTTATCGCCCCTGAGTCTCCCGGCAACGTGAATAGCTTTGATGATTACTTCCACGGCATCGCAGAAACCCTAGTAGCGCAGGAAACTCATTGTTACTCCGCAAGCTACGCAGACCCGTTCGTCAGCTTCTCCGCAGTCAAGAACTCACCTGTGAAGGTTGTGAGCCCGCTCCAGGTATACCCTGAACTAAAGGACATGTTGCGAGACACCCCCGCCTCCCAGCCCTGCTACATGGTGGAATGCGTTGGTAACGTCATTCAGCCTAAGCGAGCGCAGGAACTTGCAGAGCTTCCTGGCATCAACACGTCAGTAGTGGCGGCATACCCCGAAAGTACCGCTGGCTGGCTTGTATGGGGCGACCCAGGACGCGACGACGACGTGATAATTACCGTCTACGCAGGCGTGGGCTTGCCTGACCGACGCTCCGACAAGTACTTCCGTTCAACCGCCTCACCCAGCCTTTCAGGTAGCCTTAGGGATTTGGTTGAGAATAGCGGCGAGTATGGGCGTTTCGTCGCATCCATGCGCGGGCGTGAAGGGCTAGACATTAGGACTGACCCGCCTGCTTACATGTGCTTTTCCGGCACGTATAAGCCTGTCGCGCTAAAGCCCCGCAAGATGGGTCTGTTCTTCGACGACATGTATGTTCTGCCGGTGTTCATTAACTTTGATACGCTGTCTATTGCGAGCACGTGCGAGATTGTCGGCGCTTTTGGAGCATTGGCATCCAGTGAAGCGGCATAACGTGTGACCTGCTTACCCGCCGCCCCATACACAGTAAGCCCGTATGGGGCGGCAAAGCCCCTTTAGCTCAGTGGATAGAGTGCTAGAGTCCGAATCTAGAAGTCGCCGGTTCGAGTCCGGCAAGGGGCACATTACCTATTGAGCTTCAAGACAGCTTGGACTCAATGCACCCAGACACTTGCGTAGATGGTTCATTATGTGGTACTATGTGATTATTGGTTCGGAAGTAACCAGTAATCATGAATGACCCACCTCCAAAGGAGCTGACCAATGACCCTTCGTGAAAACATCACGCCTGCCGCTTGCGTTATCAAGACCTCCAAGAACGTCACCGCACAGATGAAGCTCCCTACTTGGAGTCGCGCGCGCCACGGCTTGACCATGCCCACCAACAAGGCAAGCCTGCATGAGGAGACCCTGAGCCTTCACAACCCCGTCCGTGAGCTCTCTCAGTTCCGCCGCGAAGCCATGCTGAACCGCCCCGGCGCAGTACTCTACAATGGAACCTCCGTCCGCCCCAAGGCTACCTTCATTGAGAACCTTGACGCTGTATCTGACCAGCTCCAGACCGAGAAGGTACGCAACAACCTGTACACCTGCAACAATGAGCTTGGCAAGCGCCTGCTGGGTGGCAACGCCATCATTGACAAGGCGGGCGTAGCTCTCGACCAGCTCTACATGGAAGACACTGTGCTTATGGGTCATGCTTTCGCCGCGCGAACCACCCTCAAGAGCTGTATCATTGACGGTTACAGTAGCGTTATCGGCGGCGAACACGAAGGACTCAGCACCACCGGACAGGTCATCGTGTACGACGTAGACACCTATAAAACCCGACTGGCAGGCAACGTCATCCTATCCGCAGAACCCGGCAAGGGACGCATTAGCGGCTACCACCTCGCCGCAGACGGAAACCTGAGCAGTAGCCCCGAATGGGGAGAAGCAACCACTGTTCCTGATGATGTATGGCGATACGCCGTCCGAAGCGCATCCGAAAACCTGTTTAGCAACCTGGGCACATTCTGCCTCAACAATGCACTCCACGAAACCAGCGACGGCACCCCCTGCAAATGCGGTTACGTAACCCCGCTGGCGCTCGCCGGTCACCCCGTAGCAATCAGCTACCTACTCAACCGCGCAGGTCTGACCGAATACATCCCCGCAGAATACGCAGGCATGACCGAAGAGCAGATGCTCGCAGAACTGGAAGGCATCTACATCTACGCCAACAAGCTCTGCGGCGACACCCTCATCATCAAGAAAAACGGCAAGCGCATCCCCACCAGCATCCGCAACCTGGAAGACTGGAAGAACCTCATCCGCACCGAGTACGGTCTGGAAGACGTTCAGGCGCTCCACAAGTACCACTAAAGGCTTTGGGTGGGCATCCTGCCGGTCACCAAAGGATACCCACCCATCGGCGCGCCTCCACCCCTAACAGGCGGAGGCGCGCCACAAACACTCAACTACCACCCCTGCAACCCCCGCAGGCAACCACAGAAAGAAACACCAATGACCACTGAAACCACCCTACAGAACTTCCTCGACAAGCACATCGAAGCAACCCTCAACCGTACCGCAGGACGGTGGGAATATACCTACTACCCCGCAGGCGACAACACCAACCCCACCCGCTTCCACACCGCACCCCTACCCGACGGCGGCTACACCATCAACGAAGGCGTATACATCCCGCAGATGTATATGACCTATCGCTCACCCGCAGACGCACACGAAACCGCCGTAGCATCCCTTTTCAGCATCAACAAGGCAGGTACCTACGTTGAAGTTGGGCGACCCGACACCCACCCCGCCGAAATGACCCGTCAAGAAGCCCAGCTCGCCCTTGTGGGACACCTCGCCAATGACCACGGGCGTAAGCCTGCCGGTGAGCTAGATGAGTTCACGGAAGGATATGCCCTATACCTGTACGCCCTCACCCGCAGTCGCAATGCTAACACCGAAGCCGACCACACGGCGGCATCCGTGAAGCGCGCCCTCATGGAATACCTGGAGCAGTAGTGAACAATGCACCTCGCCTGTGAGAGACTGGGAGAGGTGGATAAAATAAACGGACATTGCCAATGCCTAGCCGGGCGGCAGTGTCAAGACCAGGAAAGCTAACCCCTTGGGTTGGCTGGAGGGTTACCGTCAGGGAGAATCCTTGACCCATCTAACCGCAGATGCGGGGATGGCTCTTAGAGGAAATAATGTCCGCAGAAATCACCCTAGAGGAATACGTAAACACCCTTGTAGTGCGACACCACGACAAGGAAACCGGCGCTACCTGGTTCAACGTACTAGGTGCCACCCTACACCTTGACCACAACGGGTACGGATACTACGTACCCACCGAAAACCTTGCCGGTTGGCATAAGAGCGACAACAAGCTCAATCGCTAACCGCCAGCGAGAACCCCTGACCCATTCAACTGCATACGCGGGGATGGTTCTAAGGTAGGTAATCAGCGATAGAAACGGTCGTCTACGCCGAACCCCGTTCTACCACAACAGGAGATAACCTATGGACACCAATACGGCATGGCTTGTAGCCACCATTGTGAGCATTGCCGCCTATATCCTCATCCCGCTTATAGCGGTCACTGCCATCGTCACTAAAGGCTGGGAGGTAAGCAGGACAACTTATGTTGCGAACTTGTCTCTGCGGCGGTGGGCGCGCTTATTCATTGCCGCCCACGTAGTAGTGTCGTGTGTGCTTGTTGTGTTCTTTGGCGCTCATTGGCTTATACCTCACGTCATTATAGCCGCTATCTTGACCACTGTAGTAGTAACCCTCACGCGGGATAACACGGAAACAGGGCGCGGCGAGGAGACCCAGAAGGCTGAAAACACCTACCTGACCGGACTTATCTACCTCGTCGCCCTACTTCTTGTAGGGGTGGCTACCTCAATGGTTAATGGCGCAAAGGCTGAGGACGCAAAGTTCACCCAACCAGTGACACACTACGTCGATGCTGACAACCGCAAAATGGAAGATGGAACACACACCTACCCCATCTCAAATCTGAGAATCAATCCTGAAGGCACCACCTACAGGTGGGTGGAGAAGCGCTCTGACGGCACTCTTACCACTCGAAAGGTACATAAGGGGTCGCTAGATGCGCCAATGGAAGTGGCTGTAAAGGACGACCTTCCCGCTACTGACACTGAGGCGCGCGTCGAACGCAGGTATGAGTACGCGCTCAACCCTGAGGGAATCGCCGCCGGACACGAGGAATGCATTAGCCCAATAAGGTACGAAAAAGCAGACGTTGCCCTGTATGACTCTTGCGCCCGCAATGTTACCGTGAAGTTCGTGAGGGCGGAAACGATTATTCACATTCCCGCAGGTAGTGCAGAGAAAGCGGTTCCGGTGGTGGCAGAATAGCATCGCCAGTCACCCTTCTCTGCCTGTAATGCAGGAGGGGCTATCGAAACCTAGAAGACCTTGCTAAGCTTTCCAAAGGCTTAGCAAGGTCTTCTTCTTTAGGAATAAGCGGATAGTCGATAGGAAACTGGGTTCTTGGAGGTGATTTTACTGTACGACAATATTGCGCACATTTTAAAATCTGTGGTAAACTATATGCGTAAGTAAGAAAAAGGGGCTGACACACCCCACGACCACCAATAACGAGTCAGCAGAAAGGCTGAGACCTTGGACATCTATAACCTTAAGCACACCCTCGAATCCTGCAAAGACCCCTACACTGTAGCCTCAATCATCCGTAAGGTATACCAGGAAATGCAGTGCTCCACGGAGAAAGACCGCATCCGTGAGATTAGCCGTCTACTTGACACCATTCTTTCCGACTACCGAAAGAACCTTCTCAATCTTGCAATGAGCACCGGCAAGGTACGTTTCATCTCCAATGATGAAGCAGAGCATATTCACCCTCTCTACAAGGAGAAGCGACTCTCCCGCTACGACCGAGTAATCTACGTCGATAACCCCACCGACATCCGCATCCCCGAGCTGTACGGCGCTCACTCCATCAACATCATCCTCAACCCCGAGTATGATACCAAGGAGCACTACGGCGAAGTTCTGCGCCACTGGAGCCACAACACCCTCTATGGCTGGAGCAATGGTGCACCCGTTGCGGTTGATGGTTCCGACCGCCCTCACACCAGTGACCAGCGCAAAGCTGAGGAGAAGATGACCGCCTGCCGCTGGTATGCATACACTAACACGGGAAAGACCACCCCTAATGCAGAACCGTTCACCATCGAGGCGTTCGTGGATTTCAGCCTTGGCGACATTTACAGCATTGGCACTTTCACTAAGGAACTCGACCCGGTATCAGCCCGCATCATCGAAGAGCACCAGCAGAACCCGGTGCAATACCTCGCAAATGCAGTGAAGCAGGCTCAGGGAGCAAAGTACCAGCAGGTCAAGGCGACCTTCATTAGCGACACCTTCGCAGTAGTAACTGCCATCGCAGGCAAAACCCCGAAAGTTCCGCTTACCTGCCTCACCCTCGCAAACCCGCCCGCGTTCACTATGGAAGGCAAAACCTTCACCATCACCCATGCCGAAGAAGCTGGTAGCGGCAAGCCCGCAACCTTCACTATCCAAGCGTAACCCCAAAGGAGGAGTGGACATTGATTACTCAAAAGCCCGCCACAGCCCTGAATAGACACCTTTGGGGTGAATGGGGTGAGCTGGACGGACTCACCGCCTACAACCTCTGGCTTAAGGATTATCTGCTCAAGGGCGGGGAAATTCACCAGTACTACGACACCAAGCTCCCGGCAAGCAAAGTCATCCCTGTAGATGAACCTGACACACAGGCACCCAGTGACCCTGACAGTCTATGGGGTGGCAACGCTCCCATCTACATCCTTAGCCCCGAATTTGACGTTAATGGCTACGACCATAGGTTCGTGTCGCGCTATTCTCACGCCTCCCTCTACGGGTGGACTCATAACGGGCAGAAGCCGGTTCACTATAGTCCTGACGGCGTGTGCGTATACGCGGATACCGTCGATAAGGACATGCTTACCGACCATAGTATCCCTTGGGGTGTCAGTAACAGACTGAGGGTTTTGTTGGCACGCCAAGCAGAGCAATGGTAGCCGAGTAATCTTAGCTACCGGGGGGGGTAGGTGATAGTCACCTACTAGTACCTACCCCTGCAAAGCCCATCACTTATTGATTGTAAAGGAGAATTAACGTGCCGCGATATGCTTCTCAATCCGCGTGGCGTAACCTCAGCTTTGGCAACACTCTTGCCGCAGAAGCCGAAGCACACCAAGTGCCCACTAGCCCCTACGAAAACGTCTCCCTGAATGATAGCCCTGTTGCCCATGCGTCTCACATGAAGAAGGAAGTGCGCCGCAAGGAAGGTAACGTCACTACCAGCAGATTCATTACCGAGTATCTGATTGAATCTCAGCGCATCGACCCTCTCAGCGAGAAGCAGGTGGAGCGTATGCGTCGCAACCCTAAGAAGCGCGACTGGGATAAGATGGATGACCTTGCCGCATACAATCTATGGCTTAAGGATTACCTACTGCAAGGTAATCACATCACGCACTTCTACGATTACGACTACCCGCATTTTGTGGTGGTTTCAGACCCACATAAACAGCGCCCGAAGGGGAGCTTGAGCGATATGTGTGGTGCTAAGTCGCGTGAATACATTCTGTCGCCAAAGATTGATGCGAAGGAGCACTCCCACAAGTTCGTTAGCAGAAGCTCCCACAACAATATGTTCGGCTGGACGAATGGTGGCGAGAAAGCTGTAGCATACGGTGGGTGGGTTCCAGCTTACGCAAACACCATTGACAAGGACATAATGGTGGATAAGAGCGTTCAAGAGGAGGTGCGCCGCCCTATCCTTGTAGGTGTGGGTGAAGAGAATCAGCAGTCACGCGCAAGTGCCGCACGTGACGGTTTCTACGAGATTAAACGCGGATACAGGAAGCATCAGATTCAGTCCATCATCGACACGGGTAAGGCGCGGTATGCGACTGCCAGAGATGCCGCGAAGTATTTTCCTAGAAAGTTCTACGATAGCGACAGATGCATCTACGTGCACGACCCTCGCGGGGTAGTGTTCCCTGAAACCTTCGGGGCGAACTCCCTCACCATTCTACTAAACCCAAAATACGACGTAGCGGAATGGGGTGGAAAACTTGTTCGCTGGTGGGACCACAGCACCATTCTCGGCAAGTCAGGCTTTAAAACCACATCATTTTCCGGCTCAAACCGCCCCCACAACCCAGATGGGAATGATAGGGACATTGAGGAAATGGCGCACGCCCTAACATGGCACGTCAATTCTCTCGACAACAGCAACGCACCCACCCTCAACGAGTCCACCATTCCAATGCACGTAGACTTCAGCAAGGGCGACGGCTGGGCATTCGACTCATTCCTCTACCGTGAGTCGCAATACTACCATTTCAAGAATAAAAACCCAGTAGGATACCTGTCTAGGAAGGGGAGGGTTCAGGTAACGTTCATTGCAAAGGATGTTGCCGTCGTAACCAGCGTCACAGGTATCGACCGCAGGGTACCCGCCCCGTTCATTGTCCTCAGCGCGGCTAAACCGATGAGTCAAGACCTCACCGGGTACAGCTACATTGTCGAGTCAGTGAAGCCAGGCGGTGAATGGGAACCCGCAATGGTGACCTTTAGGCGGTAATAAATGGCGCATAGGGCGTTGCTGTCCACCTTATTGCCACCTGCCTTCCGGTGAACAGCAACACCCTAATACTCAATCTTTAGCGAAAGGAAAAATGATGTTTAGCGTCTTTAAATCTATTGTGGCTAAGTTCAGGGGCGAAGCACCTCTAGCTGACTATGAGCCTGACCCTTACTGGGATTGGGAGGAGCTGGTTACCCCACATTTTGGCTACAATCGGTGGCTGGAGGATTATCTCATGCAGGGCGGACGAATCACCCACTTCGAACCCTACCGATACCCTGGCAATGCAAGGGTAGTGTCAGCCTCTCACACTTATGAGCAAATCCCGCATAAGGAAGATATTCCGACTATGCAGGGACCGGCGGCAAGGTCGTACATTCTGTCCCCAAAGTATGACGCTCAGGAGCTCGCTTTGAATTTCATCTCTGATGAGTCCGATAACATCCTTTATGGCTGGGTGAACGACGGCGAGAAGGCGGTTGTGTTGAGCGGCGGCAACCTGTATGTACCTGGTTACACGGATACTGTGGATAAAGAGCTGGTAAGGCGTGCTGATGCCCCGGAGGAGTTGCGTCAGCATATCCGTGAGGGCGCAGGTAAGTCGCGTGAGCAGGTCATCATGAGGGTTCTTCGCCGGAAAATTCTCAAGCGTTACAACGACAGCATCATTGATGGTATTGTGGCGGCTGGCAAGGCGCGCAAGCTAAGTGGTGAAGAGCTTCAGGCGGCTCACCCTAAGTTCGCCGGTATTGACATGTGGGGCGCAGAAGGACTGTACATCACCGACCCAGAGAATGTTACTATCCCGCCGCTCTTTGGAGCTTTCTCGCTCTACGTCGTGCTTGACCCCAAGTATGACGTTATCGAGCGCCAAGACGCTCTCATGCCGTATTTTACGCACAACACTCTAGCAGGGTGGTCTGTTGGTGAGCCTGTAGTTGTTCCATTTCAGGAACGCAAGATGCCCCTCTCAGTGGGTCAGCAGGAATACCTGGACGCTCTTAAGTGGTTCGCCAACCTCAAGGCTGACGAGCTGGAGGTAGCGTGGCTTAAATCCTGGACTATGGACATTGGGCACGTCGGCATCGACCACACGCACCTTTACGACGACGACTCACAGGATGAGCCTGGTGATACGGCGCGCTCTCTTAGCCCTTGGGAATACCTTGGAGAGATTTTCAGTGAAGAGGGCGGTACACCTGCCGGTGAAGTTAAGCTTACCTTCACCGACGCTGATACAGCTGTTCTGACCACCATCAATGGTGAAGACCCTACTTTCCCGCTGGTGTCATTCACGTTTACGCCGCTCATCTTCAGGGAAGGCGACCTTACCGGCAATACTTACTCTATCGAGTCAGTGAAGCTTACCTCCGCCGGTGAGCCAGTAGAGGTAACTATCCGGCGGTAATATCTATAAGCATGTTTGCGGCTCTAGCCCATGTGGAACATATCCTAGAGCCGCGAACATGCTGAAATGGAGGAGTCAAACATGTTCGTTGATTTCGTAAATCTTTTCTCTGACCCGGAGGGGTTTTTGAAAACCTCGTCCTTGTGGGTCACATTCATCATTCCGTGCCTAACTAGCGGTGGAAGCATCTTCATTCTGGCGTGGATTGCGGGTAAGGTTATAACGGATTATGGAGAGCTAATCGGCTCTACAGTCATCCTTGCGCTTGGCGGGCTTTCTTTCACTGTGATTCCTTGGTGGAATACTGCGGCACATTCATTCACTGCACATGGCGTAAAGGACGGCTTCCCGCTAGGTGTCGCTATGGCTATTTGGGCTGTAGCTCATGTTGTGGTTGCTGTTATTGCTTGCTGTATTGGATTGGCATCATCTAAGGCGAAGTTGCCAGAAGTGAAATAGATGCTTACCTGCCCAAAGTGGGGCGACAAGGTTTCCTCATTGGGTACCATCTAATGTCTGCGCGGTCTTCACGTGTGCGCCTTTTGGGTGAGAGTGAAAGCAAACCCCCTCAGAAGCTCCATGCGGACATTTGAGGGGGTTTATTTAGGAAAGGTGCGGGGGAAGAGCTGTCCTGCATTCTATGGGGTAATCAAGGAGCCCCCAGCCGTTTGTCTGGCTAGGGGCTCATTGTGTGGTTTAGAGGGAGCAGTCGTTCAGGAAGCAGTGCTGAATGTTGATGCGGAGGTGGTTGCCGTTGTGAATTTCAATGGACTTGATGCTACCTACCAGGTTCTCGCTTTCCATGAAGTTGAAAGCGTTTTCCTTGCGCTCGTTGTCGCGATGGAAGTTTGCCACGGCTTCGCGAAGCTCAAGACCTTCTTCCAGCATTACCGGGGTTCCGTTGCGTTCGGTGAAGTAGAAGGTCTTCACGCCTTCGTCAGTGACGGCGGTGCTCAGGTAGGTTGCCTTCGCCTTAATTTCCTGGGCAACCTGCTCGGCGGTGAAGATGCCAGAGCTGATAGCCTCAGCGTGGAAGGTGAAGTTCTCCATGAAGTTGATGAACGGGACTGCCTGCATGATTGCTAACCTTTCGGTAGTTAGATGATTTGGTGTAGCTTATGGGGTTTCCCTCGCTACATTTATAGTCTAACACATATTTTAAAAGTTACGCAACTCGTTTCGTGTGGGCTGAAGCATATGGGGAAAGAATGATACCCCCTCTTCGCTACCGTAACCCCCTCCACGGATATATAATGACAAAGTAAGCGTACTGAAAGGAGCCACATTCAGAATGTCGAGACATTCACGCACCCCCCCCTCATTAAACGCGCTATCCGCCAGACCCTGACCCGAAGCGAAAAAGGAGATAAGCACATGACCACATCAAGCAATGAGCAGGGTGAGCCGCACGTCGGCAACAATGAGCCGCCCACCGAGCCGCAAACACCAGCCGTTGAAAGCACCACCGCCTCAGTCGAGCCGCTTTATTGTTCGGTCGGAGAACCACTCAATAAAACGTTCATGAAGCGCGTGCCTGCGGGTTCTCTGGAAGACGCAGGGCGGGCTATGATGCTCGAACAACAATAACACCACAAAGACCTGTCCCCCGTCCATGTTCCCTATACAGGGAGTGTGAACGGGGGATAGGTCTTTATCTGCACTTCTTCGAGAAGTAAGTACGCCCGGTGGGACTCGAACCCACATGCCGCGAGGCACAGGAACCTAAATCCTGCGTGTCTGCCAGTTTCACCACGGGCGCTAACGGGGGACTTTAGAGAGTATCAAAGTCCCCCTGAACACATCAGTCATCCAAGATGGAACCTTAACAGCATTTTACTGCTAAGGCGGGAGCGAGGGGCGTTATCCTTCGTCTCCCTTAATGGATAATACTAGTTTAGCGGACTTCCAAACGGAACGCAAGTCCTACCGTAACATTTTTCTGTGGGAGCGCTCACACGTCCCTCTGCAATCAAGAGAAATGCTTATTGTAGCTAGAAGATGCGCAGGCATGGCAGTATAATGGTGGGGAAAGCTCACCACTTAAGAAGGAAGGCACCCACCATGCCTAACGGCGACCACATTCCCACTATACTTGGTGAAGGTAAGGCATACCTTAACGGCAAGGAATACGACCTGTCCGAGTTCTACGCCTCAGGGCTGAGTGACACCCTCACAGAAGCGACGAACAGCGATACTGTAACGCCTGTTGCGGAGGCGGCAGAGCGGAACCTAATGCCTGGGGAATGCATTTCTGGCGAAGTTCGCGAAGCTTTCATGCAAGCTGTCTCCAAGGCGGGCGCGAAGACTCAGCAGAAAGACGCATAGCCGCACCTGCAAGCAACCGCATAGAAGAGATAAGTAAACCCTCACTCACGTTCCATTATCGGTATCTTGAGTGAGGGTTTACTTAGTGGTTATTACTGCTTGAAGATACCATCTCGAAGCTTCAAGCTTGAGGGATTGCGCTTACGCTTCTTGGGGGCGATAATCGGTGGGTTTGCCATATAACCCATTGCACCAGGAAGCTCACGCTTCTTCGTGGCTTCAGCCTTATTGTCAGGCTCCGTCTCAGCGGGCTTCATCCCCTCTTTGAAAGCCGCCCTCACCCAGAAGCCAGCCCCATAGTAAGACGGCACGTCGAAAGCGTCATAGCCGCTAATTGAAACCGTATCGTATAGGTTGCTCTCGTGTTTGTTTGCGGTAAGGATGAAGATGCCGAAGCTTGAAGATTCGCCATGAGTTTCCCATTCAGAGTACTTCACGTCTAGAATGGCGGATTCAGATGCGGCGCGCACAGAATCACCCGCAATACTAGCATTACCGTTGGGGCAACAGTCACACCCTACGTTAGGGGCAATCTCCAGGACTCGACCGTTATCGAGCTCAATCAGAGTGTCGTCCATATAGGTAATTTTCTTACCGACCAGCTCCTCCTTGAGGTATTCGGCAAGCTCAATGCCAGTGGGGTAGTTCCATTCGGTGTAGTCGTCGCCGTATTCCCAGCGAGGGAAATATGCCATCTCAATAGCTCCTGTCGTAGTAGTAGATGCAACCCCATGCGGGGATATGCCAACAGTGTATCACATAAAAGTGCTGACGGGTATCTCCATGAAGCGACCCAGGTAACGGCGAGGTAACCCGTAACGCCACATGTCTCACCTCACATCAATTCGACTTGCATACCTCAAAATCATTGTGGTACAGTAGAGTTATCAACGGTTGAAAAACCGCCTAAAGGGTCTCGGATGATACTCAAGGAGCCAGGCAAGGGGTGCTGGATAGCACCCGGAAGGCATCCACTCTCACCACCTCACCCCGGACGGGGGCACAATGAGGGCGGAGGGGTGGAAGCCCTGCCTGGCTTTGACTTTAGCGCCTGTGGTGGAATGGTAGACACGCCAGCTTGAGGGGCTGGTGTCCGAACAGGACGTGCGGGTTCGAATCCCGCCAGGTGCACGTAAGCACAACCGCTTAACTATTTTGCAGATTGGAGGCATCCAATGCTTCGTCCAGGTAGTCACCATAACCAAAGAGTGTCCTATGCGCAGGCAGGGGGCACTCCTCTTATGCGTGGCGCATGGCGCGACATGGTGTTTGAGCCCAAGTACGAGTTCCCGGCTATCGCTATCGGTAAGCCACGCAAAGACATCTTCACCATCCATCCGCTCACCTGTGCCCTAGAAGGTATGCGTGACATGCAGGACTATGTGTCGATTTTCTGCGGCGACACCACAAGCGAAAGCGCCTGGGGGAAAGCGAATAGCTGGGCACACGTTATTGATAATTGCCTGCGAGACATCGAACATTCTTACCATAACTGGCAGATACAGCAACTTGTAGCCGACAAGAAAGTCAGCTTTCTTACCCCAAAGATAGCTGAGACTCACCCAAAGCTAAGGAAGCATCATCAGTACTGGGGACAGCCTGGATTGTATGTCACTGACCCCACGGGCGTTAGGCTCCCAGCACTTAGGGGCGGCTCACCTGAGGTAATCCTGCTCAACAAAGAGCATTCCACCGACGACTACATGGAGCTAATACACCCTCGTTCCCATAACCGCCTCTACGGGTGGAACGACAAAGGTAAGCCAGTGAAGCTTGATGCGTCAGATGCCATGAGATACTGGACTGACATGGACGAAGATAACGCCAGGGCAGATGCTATCTACTGGTTCACTGAAACACTCAAGGAAGGCAACACAGGTGCCGTGTCAGGAGTTTTTGAAAAGCGTGACGCGGAAGCAGTTCTCTACGTACATGAAGATTACAGGGCGCATCGCCTCAGTCGCAGTATGGGCTCTTACGAGTTCCTGAACGTTGGTGAACTACGACTCAACAACATACACCGCGTGGACATATCAACCACAAGTAACAACTTCGAAGCGCTATTCCTCACACCCTCCCTAGCCATCATCACCAACACGTCATCTGGTGTACCCACCACAACTGTCCCCTTCCTCCACCTGAAAGAACCCCTAGGCGGTTCCCCGGCAGGGCATATCGTCGGCATCGAATCTATCAAAGTTGCAGAGGACGGAGCCGCCAAAGTGACCTTCAATACCCCCGCAACCTACACCAGCTGAGCTGACATGATGCCCACCCTGCTAGAATGGGCGCATACCAGCACATATTACACCCCACAAGAAAGGTGAAACCAAATGAACACTTCTGAAACCATCGTAGGACACGGTATTTTCGCCGTCGTCAAAGACACCCCCATTCTCGCTAGGCATGTGATGGAAACTCTCTCTACCGGAGACAATGAAGAGCTGGAGGAAAGCCTGGCGTTCGTCAAGCCAGCAATGGGTGAGATTGAAAAGTACGACCCTGAGACGGGCGCTTTCGAAGGTCACCTTCTCACCAGCGAGCAGGTACTCCGGGTCACTGGTACCATCAACGCCAGGGATGGTGTTGAGCTTACCTCGGTTATGGTGACGTATCGTGAGGAAATTGATGGGCAGATGCGCACGCTCACTGAGCCGCCTGTACGCGCCTTCTATCTGGGCGCACCTGTAACCTCTAGGAATGACGCACGTCAGCACAATGTGATTCCAGGAGAGCGCATCGCAACCGTGGGTGAGACGTTCCCGCCTGTACCGTACAAGGTGTATGAGGCGGGGTTTAGCGGCGTACCTGAAGATAGCTCCGGTGAGCCGCCCGCCGGTATCGCATTCGCACTAGAGGACACCCTTGCCGCCAACGCTTACGAGAGGGTTAGGATGGACGGCTATTCCCCGCTCGGCGGCTTGCATTATGCCAGCTGGTGCAATGAGTATGATGCGGCTATTGTAGACGCTGACACAAGCTTCTATGAGGCTTACGCACATGCCTTGGACTCGTCTCTAAGGACGTTCGACTCTGCCTCCCTGCGGGTCTTCAAGCAACGCGAGCGCGGCTGGGAGGGCGTGTCAGATGAAGAGTTGCAGGTAGCCAGCGGCTCTAAAAAAGTCTGGGAAATGAACGACCTCGCGAACCGCATTGACCATGCAATGCTCTCCTTGGAGAGTTTGGAGGCGGCAATTGGAGATATCCGTGAAAGCTTGCAGGTATACCATGACGTAGTGAAAGCAACCGGCGAGTATAGCTATGAGGTGGCACGAGACATCTACTGGTACCAGCTTCGCCACCTCATCGCGCGAGGCGCTTTCAAGAACGCGCCCAACTTCCCCTACCCAGAGCTGAACGACCGCCCCTGGGACTATAACGCAGGCAGTTCGGGAGACTAGCTCTAACCCGCATACATCATTATGGGGTGGGCGTGAAATCTTAGTGACTGGCGACCGCCCCATAATGACATGGCATAGTGAGGAAGTGATGAGAAGGTGAAGGTTCTCAATTTCATGAAAAGGCTGATGGTCAGGAGACATAGCGGCAACAGCTCGACTGCTTCCCGAAAAGCACCAGCGACGTTTACCCCCATATGCGTTTGGGTGCCTGCGGGGAATTTGCAGGATGCCGAAACATGCTGTTGTGGGGGTGGTGGTAAGTCGTGTGATATGCCTGATGATAGTGGTGATGCGGGTGTGAGCTTTGTTCGCATTGACTGGGAAGAGCTATCTACACCCGCGCCATCTACGCCCCTAGCGGTGGCATATTGGAACACCTGGGGTAAGCGACAGTACGAGGAAGACTTTCACACCCCTTAAAATATGTGGTATGGTTACCTGTAGAAGTAATTCCTGTAGCCACACCAAAAAAAAGGGAGGTCTTTATGTACCGCGAATCAACAGCCGAAGAATCTATCATTGTGTCACGATGGAAGCATACTGCCATCGAGCACCCGCGCCTATACCTCAATGGGTGGGAAAAGCTAATCGGTCTTCACTATAAGACCTTTAAATCTGGCTTCGTTCGCTGGGCGACGCTTAACGGTGAAGCCATCTCCAATACTGCCGCAAATCGGCTTATTGGCATGAAACTGTGGCTTGATGAGGCGCATACCCTTCATATTGACCATGTGCATTGTAAGTCGGTGATGCCGGAGCATGAGGTTCGCCCCATTATTGAGGCGGCTCTAGAGGAGCACGGAATCTATTATACAGTAATACCCCTTGGTGGACATTCACTAAGGGGTATTACTGTAATCACACCTTACATATTGCACACGCCTTAAAATATGTGATACACTAATAGTAGTTACAGGTAACTATTAAGTCATCACCCCGAAAGGATGCAATCATGTCACGCAATACCTTCACCATCGAAACCCGCTCCTTCACTGCCGAAGATGCAGAACGATTCAAGGCACAGCGCCGCGCGCTGGACACCCGCTGGAATGAGGGCGACATCTCCTCCGTAGAGTTCTTCTGCGACGAAATGGATGCACTGGCTCAGGCAGGCATTGAGCTCTCCTTCCTCACCTCCAATGGCGACGAGGAAATCACTATCATCACCGACTCACTGAGCGCCATTCCTGGCATCAATGTGAGTAAGCTCGAAGCCGTTCGTCTCCCCGCTGGCGCAAACAAGGTGTTTGCCACCAACTCCACCACCTTCATCCTGGGTAATGCTCAGCTGGACATGCAGGCACGCCGCCCCCGCAAGCGCGTAGGCACTCTGCTGACCGGCTTCAACTTCCTCAAGGCAACTAGCGACAACCCCATCGTATTCTCTGGTTCATTTGATAGTATGGTCGTCAAGACGGACACTCCGCTAACTAGCGGCGAGTTCCGAGACAGCATAATCGACAGTACCGGCTCTGACTTTAGTGGCGTAACCGGCATGTTCGCCACCCTCATCTCAGGCGCTATTCGCACTAGTGGCTCCTTCTTCCTGGAAACCATCGGCATCGTTGGCGAGGTAGCGCTGGATGCTGTAGCAGGGGATAGCACCTCATTTGTGGATGCCCGCAACGGCTTCATTACCTCCGAGGGTACTAAATGGGTAGACATTGCAGAGAAGGCGACCGGCGAAAGCAACATGGATGCATGGTCAGTGGACATGATGGGTGTTCTGCGCGCGCAGATTGAAGAAGGTGAAGCACCTCAGTTCAACACCTTCTGCGTGAACCCTGCAAACGACGCGGCTAACTGTGACTGCGCTACCCGGCTGTTCTTCCGTGATGCTGGCAGTGCTGACGCACGTCAGGTCTGGGTGTGGCGCAACGCGCAAATTGGTAACACTGTAGACCCTGCCGTCATGGAGGGCATGGATGTTGCCGCCGTGGAACGCATCTGGCACGACACTATGGCAGGCATCTGGACTGACTAACGCATAAGGTTTGCCGGGCATTCGTAACTGAGATGCCCGGCAAACCTATAGATATGGGTGTGCAAATACCAACTAATATGTGGTACACTATTAGTAGTTAATCGAAATTTCAGCCCGAAAGGATGCATACCCAATGTATGAGCGTAAGTACTACACCCCCGGTAGCTATGAATGGATGCCTCACGATAATAATGATGAAATTTGGGAACTGTCCCGACTCATGCACCTAGAATACTGGCATGTATGCAACATGCTAGGCGAACTGGAAGCGGGACTAATTGAGCGTATGCAGGATGTTCGCTACCATATCCAGCACAAGGGCTGGAACACCAAGGCAAGCCGCGAATACCTGGAAGCAATCGAAGGCGCTATCATCAAGCTCTCTAGAGGCCCCATCAACCTGTTCTTCATGCCTAGCTCCAACTACGGTACTGAACTTTACGGTAGCAAGCGATATTCAGTTACGCCCCAGGAGCACTTTGATGCCACTGAACGCGCATTAGGAGAGGTGGATGACTACATCGTTGATGCCGTCAATGACTACAATGAGTATCATGGGGAGGCTGAAGAGCTTCTTACGTGGGAGAAGGTTCCTCGTCGCCGCACCTGGGTCAAGCCCCAACCATCGCGTTAGAGAACCTTGCATACGCCAAATAAGCTATGCTAGGATATACATGCAACCAGGAAGGTGACTGTATAAAAGGCGGGCACCTTAGCACCTCGCCTGTGAGAGACTGGGAGAGGTGGATAAACTAAACGGACATTACCCTTTGGGCTGGTGTCAAGACCAGGAAGGCTGGCGATAGTCAGCTGGAGGGTTACCGTCAGGGCGAAGCCTTGACCCGCCTAGCCGCGTGAGAATATGTGTGCGGGCGGCTCCTGTCCCTGACAAGGAAGATGACGACGAATGGGATTACTTTCCCAAAATCGCGGTTCATGAAGCGCCGCTAGAGGTGAGCATCCCTAACCTGCTGGAATACGGTAAGTCTGCTGTATTTGGCTACAGCCACATTGACCATATCGACATCATCCCCGCCCGTAAAATGCTGGCAGAGTACCAGGAATGGGTGGAAAAGCTGTAGCCCCCAAGGGAACAATTAGCAAGTACCTCCGGCGATAGGAGCCATAATGAGTAGCAACCGTAACGATAACCCCAACCGAAACATTGCTGTTGGCTTGTGCGCGATGGCGTTCTTGGCGTAATCTCCACCATGCTCCCATTCTAGCCGTTTTGCGGCATATGGAAGCTGTGCTAAGCTAAGTGGTGTAAGCGCATTGCTGGAAGTAGTGCGGAAATATTAAGTGCCCCCTCTCATGCAGGTTATGCGTGGGGGGGGGGTGCCTCATTGTGCGGAGGTGCTGGGTGGTTCAGAAAGGTAGTGTTGTAGCGTATGTCTGTGGTTATCGTTCAGGTGTTGGGGCTGTGTATTAGCGCTTCGCTGTTCTTTATTGGCTATGCTGACCGGCGATGGGTGAGGAACCTGAGCTTTGGCATGTGCCTCATGACGGGCATACAGTCGTTTCTGCTCGGGCAGTCGGGTGTGCTGGTGATGAACCTGGTGAACCTGACTTATTACAGTATGCTTATGCTGGAGGATAGGTTGAAGTTTGTGCAGACGACCATCTATAGGGTAACGTCTATGGGTGTTGCGGTTGTGGCGGCGGCGGTTACTCAGTATGTGATTCTTGGGCGTGGGCTTTGGTCTCCGGGCACGCTTGCTCTTTTGGGTGGCGCTACTGGGCTTGCTATGGCGCTCATGGAGAGCTTCGCATTGCTTAAAACTGTTACGTTGCTGAATGTAGCCGCATGGGTTAGCTACTATATTGCGGTGGGCAGTTACACGAATCTCATTGGTAACGCTTTTGTGCTTGTTGGTGTTATTGTGAGTATTTGGCAGAGGGCTCGACGTACTGCTGAGCCGCATACTATTACGGCATCTGGTCTTACTGTGCCTGTGGATACGGGGTCTTTGCGCCGCGTGTTGCATAGCGAACAGTAGGGGTTGCAGGTCACTCAGGGCTTGAGGTGTGGCGGGGGTTTCATTTCCCCGCCTATTGGGCGTACAGCTCAGACATTCCCGCAATCAATCTGAAGGAGCAAGAAGGCAATGAGCCGCATCATGGTAACCTATGCGCAGGGGGGGGATACGCCCACCCCTCGTAAAAAGTGGCATATTAAGCGCCGCGACGCTGTAAAGCTACTTATCCCCACCGAGTTTGGTGGTGGCGCAATCCACGGCATCTACAGTAAAGACCGCTACCGCGAGTACCCGGAAGTGACCACCGCATCTGGCGAGAAGTATGACGCATTGGAACTTCTTGCGTACTGGAACGACCCTGCTCTACAGCGAATGGTTATCGACCGCCATCTGAGCACCCCAGAAGACGTTGCCGCCCGCCCCGCTGACCCGGCAATTGACATCATAGAGGAGGAAAGTAGCTACTTCTACATCTCCCTCCCTGATGGTGAGGTTGTAGTCCCGCCAAGCACTGCTACGGAAGTTATCTCTGTGGCAGGCATGGAGCTTGCATACGATAGCCAGAAGAAGCGCGACCAGCAAGAAACGCTCCGCTACCAGATGTGTATCGTCCCCGAAGAGAGCGACCTCACTTATGAGGAATGTGCTTACTATAGTGGTATCACGGTGGATGCATCTGATGCCGACTGGATTACCTGTGTAGAAGCCGAGTCAGGCGACATTATGCAGGATGAGCGTGACGCAAACGGTCTCTATCCGACCACCGAGGGATTCACAGGAATCAATACCCTTCCCTCCGCACGATACGCACACATTGCATACCTGCTGGAAATCTTCCAGGCGCATAGCCGTGAGGTTTCTGAAATGAAGGCGCAGGTGCGCTACGACCCGTGGGGTAACACCATGAGTACTTATGGTGACTCGTGGGAGCAGGAGTTTCCGCCGGTTATGTAGCACTTCGAATGCCCGCCTTTACGGAAACGCGGGCTGGAATGTGCGGGTAGGGAGGGTAGGCTGAGTGCCACACAGACGCCTTTAGGAGCTCCCGTGCGCCTGCCTGAGACATTTAAAGGCTCACCGGGCACACTTGCTCACATAGGTAATAAAAAGACCCCAGAGGGCGTACCTCTGAGGTCTTTTTATGTGCATGTCACTACTTACTCTCGGTGTGGTCTATATGCTTATAGATACACCTGTCGTCTGCAACGCACATGCGGTGTTCGGGAACCTTGGGCTTTACGTCCTCATTGTCAGACTTAGCGCTTTCCTCGCTGGGCTTAGCGTTTGTGGTGAGCGGATTAAACTTCTCGGCGGTGTGCCAGATGCGCAGGAGGCTACGGAACTTGGGTTCGTTCATGAGCGCGACGTATGCGGTGAAGCCGCCTGCCAGCATGAGGGGGATGTAGAGAGGCATCTCTGTAAGCCTTTCGGTAGATTTCGACTTGATGATTTAATTATAGCACATATTTATTGGGGTATGCAAGTTGTTGTGTGTATGACTTGCTGAGCATGAATTGCATGAAGTGGCTACCTATACTGCCACGGAGGGTCATTCATCGTGAGAAGATGTGCTCCTTGCATACAATTAGCCCCTAGGTGACTCACCTAGGGGCTAATTGTATGTGGACTAGAAGTTCATTGAGGTGAACTTGACGTAGTGCTTATTGAAGCATACGACCTCTACGCATGAGAGAGGCTTCTTGTTCTTGCGTGCGCGTGCAATCAGGGGCTTGACGAGCTCGAAGTTTACGGGGTTCAAGCCCTCCAAATCTACACTGAAGACCTCATCAGTTGCTTCAACGATAACCTGCATGGTGATGCGCTGGGTCTTTCCGTATACGCGGAAGCCGGTAATATCCAAATCCCAGTCGGTTTCGAAGTCCCAGCCATACTTTTCGTACATGGTTTCGGGGATGGAGAAGTTGAACTTAAACATGACTGGATACCTTTCGATAGTTGCTTTGTTGTAGCTCCTTGCTACATTTAAATAGTACCATACTTGGAACTGTTTTTGCAAATTGCTTGGGATTAACCACAGATAAACTGCTGGGCATAAGAGAATAGTCGCCCTCTCTTATGCCTAGCGCTACACCTTAGAACTCCTCACCTACGGTATCTAGGTGAGTGGAGTGCTTCAGCCAGCGAACAGAAAGCTCCTCCACCGCCTTACCCGTGGTAACCTCAAGCGCCACCGCATCTCGCATCACCATACTATCCGAATTAAATGACTCCAGATTGATACCGCCACATGCCATGATAGCAAGGCTTAGTCGCGCGTCCTCAATAACCGCCCGCGCATCCCTCAAGATAGCATCTACTTTCTGAATGCGAGTAACAGCTTTGAGGTTCATCGGCATATTTACCGGCTCCCCTTCCTCAAAGGCATCAGTCATGGCATACAGCGCCTCAATGGGCTTGTCGAGCAATGCCTGCGCCTTCTTATGAATGACGGCAAGAACCTTGATGTTGTGCTTGATGTGCGCAATGGTGATAGTGAGGTCTTCGCCCGGCTGGTAGTCGTTCTGCATAGGGGGTCTCCTTGATGTTGGTAACATGAATGTGCGCCGCCAGCTTGTAGCGGCTTGATAGAACTATCATCCCACCTATTTAGTGTAGACGCATTTCAATTCGTCATCTCAGACCTGTAGTAACTGCGAGGAGCGCGCAACTGAGAAACTGGGGGTTGAGTGACCGCATGTTCCACCGTGAGCATTGCGGGTATGCGCTTAACCGTGACCTGAATGCCGCAAAGAATATTACGTGAGAAGCGGAACGCCCCTACCGTAGCGGTAAGTAAGGTGCCTCGCTAGAGTGACAATTAAGAGCCATGAGCATCTTTCCATTACGGAAGCTATTCACGGCTCTTCACCAGCTTTAAAACAAGGCGGTATCATATTTACCAACATCTACTGCAAGTGGCGCTCATGGCGAGCTTAGGGGGTTGTAGGACAAGGTAAGGCGGGGCACCTCCTTACTTGGAGATACCCTGCCTTACCTTGTTGCGCTTAGTCGATGAGGGTGATAGTCGTCTCTGCCAGGTAGTCACCTGCGGAGCTGAAGGGCATTGCGCTGGCAACCTTGAACTTTCGACCATTCAGGGCGAGAAGTTCCTTGTTGCTCTCGCAACCTTCTTCGTCGTCTTCGCGGTATTCGAAGATTCGGATGCCGGTCGGCTTCTCGCATTCTGCGTCAGAGGTGAACTCCACTTCGTAGCCAATCTCGTAGGGTTCTTCGCCTTCTTCGCTGTTGCTCCAGATGTTGAACTTTCCGTACATCTGGTAGGGGGTGTTGGTCTTCTTGATGTGTTCACCTTGCAGGAAGTTGATGAGGTGCTGGTAGTGCTTGCCGGTCGGTTCGCCATATTTGGGGAGCTTCACAATCTTCTTCTGAGCTTCGTCCATGTGGAGCTGACCTTCGATAGTGAGTGCCTGGGTTGCCTGAGCCATAGTGCTCTCCTTAGATTGATTGAGTAAAGTTGTTGATGTCTGCAATTCCTGCCGACATGAATACTGTACCACATAAAATACTTGGTATGCAACACGTGGTGTCAATATTTTTTCTGCAAGCATATCCTCGTGGCGCATATCCACCCTCTTGCTCGACACACAGAATATGTGGTAAACTACCCGTACATGGGTGGGCATACTGTAAGCCGCCACCCCTGAAGGACATCAACTCAAAATATCACAGAAAGGCTACCAACGTCATGACCAGCCAGCTCGAATCAACCCACATCTTCCACCTTACTCGCGAGGAAGAAGCACAGCTTCGCGAAGTAATCGAACGCTCTTACCTGTCCACCACTGAAGACGTTCACGAATACCTCAAACGAGGCGGTAAGCTTGCGCTAGAATGGTGCGCCACCGACGCTCACATGTGGTCTTACGAAGACGACACCTATGCCCCCTGTTGCCACCTGAAGCTCCTTGCGTTCGATGTACAGCCTGGCAAGAATAAGTATGACCTCAAGGATACAGACTCCGCACTGGAGGCAACCTCTGAACTCCTAATTCTCGACAGCACTGTTGATGGTGAATCACCTGAGCCCTATGTAGCCGTCGAAGACGCACTGCTCGAACATCTGAACATCACGCGCGAAGACATCACCCTCAAGATGGATAACTTCTAATCCTAACTAAAGCAATAAAAGTGCCCGACCACTGCAATACTCCGTACTAAACGGATGCAGAGTGGTCGGGCGCTTTTACTTTACTCAACAGTCGCTAAGCTTATGCGAATGTTTAGCTTGTCTCACCGCGCTCTAGGAGCCCCCTCAGTATGCGAAACACCCTATCGCGAACCTCCTCTGGGGCAACCTTCAGAATAGAGACCATAAGCAGAAAAACCCAGCCGAAGAAAAAGAACAACGTCGGCGGCACAATAAGCTGAACAAGCTTCACCGCAAACACGACAGCAACAAGCAACACCACAGGAACAGCAATCACAGCATAACCAGGAACCTGCCTATCCATACTTAGGCGAAACACCCCCGCAAAGAGCAGTAGCGCAGGCAACGCAATGCGCTCGGGTAGCTCACGTTGCATGAAGACCGCTCTATATAGACTGGAGCCAGTTACTAGCAGATACAAGGCATACATGCCGAACAACCAGAACTGAGACAGTAGCAATGTCTCAAACGCCCGGACGAACTCACTCATTAAGAAACCTCCCCGCCATACTTCTTGACGTGCATCTTCAAAACTCGCATCACACTGTTATTCACAGTAGGCGTTATCCTTTCAATAGGTGGGTAATCATGTAACCAGTATACACCACACCCCTACGCCAAACACTTTGCCATAGTCCCAAATCTGTGGTAGACTTTACGCATATGGTGATTGAGTGAGAACCTTATACATACTCAACAAAGCCATTGCTAGACACGTCACTTCCTGAAAGGAAAATACTCTTATGGCATCGACTGCTGTAGACGGCATCCGCCACCTCGCCCGCATTGTCACCATCGACAAGACCAAGGAATGCAACAACCCCGCAAACTTCATCCACATGGCAAACCCTAAGGACACCCTGTGGTGGGTGGTAGCACCCAAGACCATGCAGGAAGGCGACAAGGTAGTGTACTTCGAGATTGACTCCCTGCTCAGTAGCGACTTCCCTGCGTTTGCCGCTATTGACGGCAAGAAGGCAACCCGCATCATTAACGGCAAGGCAATCTCAGGTGTTGTGCTCCGTAGCCAGCACTTCCGTGAAAGCCTCTCCCAAGGTCTCCTGCTTCCCCTGGAAAGCTTTGAAGGTCTATCTGCGGACGCTTCCCAGGATGAGGTTGATGCTTACTTTGACGGCATTGTCACCAAGCACATTGAAGATGCTATCCTCGCGGTTGGCGAAGAGGGTCTGGAAAGCTTCCCTGGGTTCATTGGCACTACTGATGCTGAGCGCGTCCAGAATATTCCCGCCTCCTTCTTTGAGACCATCTCCGCTGATGACGTGTATGCTACTGAGAAGATTGATGGAACCTCCATGACCGTCTGGCGAGATGTTGAAACCGGCGCTATTCGCATCGCTAACCGCAACTACGCCATCAAGCAGGACGCACTCAACAGCTCCGCATGGAAGTACTACCGCGACGGCTACTCCCGCTACGCAGAACTGTTCGACAGCCTCAAGCCTGGCGAATGGGTACAGGGTGAACTCTTCTGCAACAAGATTAGCCCGAAGTTCAAGTTCGCCACCGGCGACGTTGCAGACTTCCGCGCTTTCCACGCATCTAACGCAGATGTCGAACGTCGATTCAAGGACGCAGGGCTCTGGGTTCCCATCCTTGATGGCGTTACCTGGGATGCAGGTAATGCTGTCACCCAGCCTGACACCATCACTTCTGTGGTTGCGCCGGGTGAAACCGTAGAGGGCATCGTCTGGTACTTCAAGGACGACAAGCCCCGCAGGGAGCTGGGAAACCGCGCCCACTTCAAGGTGGTTTCTAACGCCTTCCTCACCAAGAAGAAGAAGCGTAAGCGCTAAGCCACCTGCGTGAAAATGAGTTGAGGTGAGGTTGCCACTCAGTGAACAGCTGGACGGCAACCTCACCTCAACTTCTCTCTTTCTACCTAGGGGTAAGCAACCATTAGCGCCTGTGCTATGGGGCAAGAAGAAGCCCGCCCAGCTCAATGTACTGCAATGTACACGATGCCCCTCTATAATTGATATGTCACCCCATACACCATTTCCCACACGAACTAGCCCGCCCCGATAGGCGGCGACAATCAAAGGATACATATGTCTACCAACTCCACCCCTTCACGTAAGGGTGAATCTTTCTCCAAGCCACCTAAGCATGGGGACAAGACTGCTATTCGCATCGCGGCGGCGGCAGGCGTAAGCCTACTTGCACTATCCGGCTGTTCAGCCCCTAGCTCAAATACCTCACCCCAGCCTACGGAAACCCCTTTCAGTACGTTGGGGATGGAATATGTGCGCGTATGCCAGAACACTGCTGACAATACCCGCGCCGAAGATAATAACTGCGAAGAACCCACCACCGCAGGCGCTTCCCCAACCGGCGAAGCGGCGGCAGAACATGCACGTAGCGCAGGCTCAGGTGGCGACTCGCATAACGGAGGCGGTGGCGGAAACCCCTTCATCTGGTACTACATCGGCTACATGATGTCGCAGAACTCCAATGGCGGCGGCAGTTACGCATACACGGGCGGCTACAACAACGGCAACGTACCCAGCGTTGGCGCTTCCCTGCATGGCGGCTCCAATACTGCACCACAGAAAGGCACCGTATACCAAGGGCTCCCCTCAACCGGCGGCTCCTTCGCAGACTCCTACCGCTCCGCTCGCGCAAAGGCAGGCATGAAGGACGGCAAGGTTGCCACCATCGAGCGCAACAACATGAAGAGCGCGGCAGGCAAGCCTGCTGGCAATTCCTCGTCTTCTAACTCCTCATCCAACTCAAGCTCCTCCAATAATGGAGCGGCGGCGGCGGGTGCAGGCGCGGCGGCTGGAGCGGCGGCGGGTGCTGTTGCCGCAAACAAGGCAGGAAACAAGCCTGACTCTGGCAATACTGGCAACAAGAACGATAACACCTCTCAGAACGGCTCCAGCGGTTCCCAGGGCGCTTCCAAGTCCGACAAGGCGGCAGACACTAACTCGAAGCCCAACAGCGGCTCCAATGGCTCCCAGAACGGCGGCAGTAGCTCACAGTCCAGCGGGTCGAACTCCAACAGCTCCTCCAACAGCTCGAAGTCGGGTGGCTCGTCATCCAATAGCGGCTCTTCGTCCGGTGGTGGCTCGAAGTCGGGCGGCTCCTCTGGCGGCTCGAAGGGTGGCTTTGGCGGCGGGTCGAAGTCGGGCGGCTCCTCTGGCGGCTAACCCCCAATGCACGCCAATAGCAAATGGCGCAACAAAGTGCCCCTCGCAAATTCAATGCGAGGGGCACTTCACTCTATACGCTAGTCAGCTCAATCAGGCAAGGAAGATGCTAGGTGGTCAGCTCCAGCAGTCCCGAGCCGCCGAGGGTCATCTTCAATCCGCCGCCAGAGGTGGAGATGTTGGTAATCTCAACCTCTACGGGAATATCTCCCATCGCCGCAATATTTTCGGCAATGTCTCGAATAGCGCCCGAGGTGATACCAAAAACCGCCTTCAAGATGATGGCATCCTGCTCGCTACCAGCACCCTCGTAAGAAGCGAAAAGTAGTACCAATATGAAGTTCATCCCTAAGTGGTTAGCCTCATATTGGTACTACTTTTCGAAATTTCTTAATAATTGGCACACGTGTGTCATCAAGCCACCAACTCATTTTCAAAATAACAGCCCCGCAATGTTTTCAGGGCGCAAAATCTGTGGTAAACTGTTTCACATGAGGGGCAAGCTCGAAGCTCCCCACCCACTACCCAATCAGGAAAGGCAAACCTCATGACCGCCACCAGCATTAGCGAAACCACCCAGGAATACATTGCGAACCTGGTTAAGACCAAGGCAGTAAGCGTTATGGACCCGTCCGAAAGCGACCCCCACAAGGTCTACCTAGAAGAACTTGAACGCACCAACGACGGCTCTATCAAAGCCCTAGCGTTTGCCTACTACGAAGACTCCCGATACCGCCAGTGGCAAAGGGGCTACCGAGTAACCATCAGCGCAACCAACACCTACACAATCGAAGAAGATGTCGAATACTACGAAAGCTTCTAAGATGCCTTCGCCGCGACAAGCGCAGAGCATTGCCCCGGCAGTAGAACAGCGCATCACAGAACTTGCCGAAAATGAATACCTCAAGAAATGCAAAGCCGAGGGGCTGGAAGAGCCCATAGACACATTCCTGTTAGGTGTAGAACGTAAGCCCAACGGCGAAATACGAGCCGTATTTGATGCTCTATTCGGGTATGCCCCAGACGACTACTGGACAAAGGCTTACGAAGTTACCATCCGCAGTACCACAGAATGCGTCATCACCCCAAGCTAATCCCACAATGGTACCCACCTCAAGAAGAAGCGGGTAGAGAATACGCAATGCAGGGAGTCCGCATTTTTCACGCACGATGCTCGTCTATGCTAAACTTAAGCTAATGCACCTCGCCTGTGAGAGACGGGTGAGGTGCATTAAGTAAATGGGCATTGCCTAGCCTGATAGTAATTAGGTGGCGGCGGTGTCAAGACCAGGAAAGGCTCGGCATCTACCGACTAAGGGTTACCGTCAGGGCTAAGCCTTGACGCACCTAACCAAGTCGGGAAACTGGATACGCTTCATATACTGGGTGGGCATTCCCCCTAATTTGGATGCGCACCTCTCTATAGATGCCAGATAAGCTTTCCCACACACAAGGGACTGGCTTCTTCTTGCTGTTCCTTATTCTTATTCATTCTTATTACTGAAAGGTAGTGTATCGGTTTGTCTCTTTACGAGAAATTGATTAAGCCCAGGGCTTTGACTAAGCTTTCGCGGCGTAACCTGTTCGCTTTCGCGGTGGCTATGCTACTTCTGTCCTTGGGCGGTGTCGCCTTGTCTGGGTTCAATCTTACGACTATGGGTGGCTATTCGCCGGTTACGGGCTTTTTCGTTTTCGTCAGTGGAATTTTCCTTTTGCCTGCTTCGGTGATTACGTTCTGGTGTTCGCTCATTGGCTTTTCATTATGGAAGCGTACCAGCGGTGAGCCTCTTGCTGTGAAGGATTACAGTGATGATGAGGCTGTCGAGTATGAGGTGCTACCTGTTGAGGGTGTCACTGATGGTGCTTCGTATGTGGAGCGGTTCTTCAAGGTTGCTGACGGTAAGCTTTGGGTTACTGTTTCGGATGATGGTGAGGCTAAGGTTTTGCCTGTGGCTCCGGTTTTCTCGAAGGGTTCCCTGGATAGGGTCGATAGTGTCCGCACTGTTTATGATGCGATTGAGGGTTCTGCTCCGAGGCTGAAGGTTATCTTTGGTGAGTGGGAGTCTGCTAGGCGTTATCTGCATTATGAGATTCATGTTCCGATGTCTGAGAAGAAGCCTGTTAAGGGTTTGATTCGTTCGGTCTATGAGAAGTCTCGTGCTGAGCGTTATGCGGCGGCTGTTGAGAACTTTGGAGAGAATGAGGTTAGCCGCCTGATTGATGAACCTATTCTGCGTATCAATCACGATAAGATGATGGGGGGCTTGGAGTTTCCTGGCTGGTGGCTCCTGCATCGCCCCTTCTCTTCGCTGGCAATGACTGCTTCCGCCGCTCTTCTAGCTATTGCGCTAGTTGCATTGTACTCTCTGTTCTTCTTCATGCAGTCAGCTCCGGTGTGGCTCATGTACGCTTCCGGCGTTTTGGTTCTCGCAATGATTTTCTTCAACCCTAGTATTCTGGCTGATGGGGAATGTGCTCCCTACGATAAGGTGTGGGATTATTCTTCGTTGGAGTTCGCTGTCTTGCCTTTCAACGGTCTCGATAGTGAGGGTGCTGTTCTTGATGACTACATTAAGTCTCATGAGGGTAAGAAGTATGTGCTTCTTGAAGAAGATGACTATAAGCTGATGGGTACGTATAAGCTCCCAGTTAATGCGAGTGTGAAGTACACGCTTGATGATTCCGAGTCGCCCCTATGCCTCATTGAAGGCAATGAAGGTGAGGAGGATGAAGATGAGGGCATTGACGGTAAGATTACTGACTTCTGCCTATATTTCCCGGAACGCTTCAAGCCCTCTACCGCCCCTGAGGTAGACTAGCAGTATTTACCTCTCGCCCCTGCCACGGCTCTACGCTAACCACGGTGGGGGCGAGAGTATATAGTCCTTGCAGGCTCCCTGTTATGCCTGCATATACGAAAGGTTTTCAAGATGCTTGACATGCATTCTATTCACTATTTGCTTGGCTTTATCGGTGACATTTTCCTTGCCGCTGGTATCGCTATTGCCTATTTCAATTTCCGACCAAAAGGTCAGACCTTCATGAAGTCGCTCCTGGGCTGTAGCCAGCCAGCTATCTTTATGCTGGTGCTCGCCTTGATGGGCTTGAGTAATCTTATTGAGGTCTTTAGGGGAGATAATATTGCCCTTTGGGTCGTTCAGCTGATTATTGCGGTCATTGCTTTGGTGCTGTCTGCTTTTGCGCTCGTTGGCCCTTTCTGGGAAGTACGGAAGGGTGGCAAGGAGGAGCGGGAAAGTGCGCTGGTGGAAGCTGAGGAGGTCGAAGAGTCTGTTGTTAAGCGCTCTGGTGAGATGGTTGCCGACACAGGCAATGCTGTAGTGAACTCTCCTGAGAATGAGAAGGGCGCATAGCGTTCATATGTATGTGTGGCGGGTACTGAGTCTTAGGGCTTGGTGCCCGCCACATTTATGCCCACATTTGAGAGTGATGCACCTCACCAACATTCGACTTACTACCCCATTAAAATATGTGATACACTTAGATATGTAGCGAGGGGTTATCCTCCCACAAATGGGTAAGACTTCTATCGCTCACTAATTTAAACTGCCATCAATGCTAAGGAGTTTAGCCAATGCAGAACCGCATCACCATCAACCCCGAAGTTCTTATGCAGGCTTGCAAGGAAGCCCGCCAGCTGACCAAGCTCACCGGCAATAAGAACAAGGCGGCGTTTACTACCCGCATGGGTCAGCGCGTAATGCCTGCAAACCTGAGCAGTGTCCTGGAAGCCCTTATTGCAACCCTTGCAGAGGGCAACGCAACCCACATTGAAATTCGCCGCTCCGAGGTGTCCCCTGTAGAGGCGGCACAGATTCTAGGTATCACCCGCCCGGAAGTCATGGCGCTCATTCGAAGCGACAAGCTCCCTGCCGCTATTCAGGGCAAGTTCTATGCCATTAAGGTATCTGACCTTGAGACTCTGGCTGTGAAGCTGGAGAAGCACGCAGAGAGCCCTGCCCCTGCCGTCCAGGAGGAGCAGAAGAAGCCTGCCGCGAAGCGCAATGAGTCCATCCAGAACATCAAGGGCATGGTTGCTACCATCCAGACTAGCAAGGCTTACGGTAAGGTTCGCCACGCAACCCTCAAGCACTTCTTCTACGCGGGAGCATAAAAAGCCCCTGCATAAGTAAGTAAAACCCCCTTAGGGAGCCGCATATGGCTCCCTAAGGGGGTTTTACTTCAGTGGAGATAGTAAGGTCGTCTAGACGTACTGCCCCACAAAGAGAACATACATATCTATATGGTACCTGCCATGCAGAACCATGAACTCATCGCTGAACCTACAGGTTCGCTTCATTCGCTCTACGTGTCGAGCACCCCACCCCCACACGCTATCTGCCAAATCTTTGGTGATGCCAGCCTCAAGGGTATGCAGTGTGGGGGTCTTCAAATCTCCAACAGAGTCAAGCGTCATGGTCTTTCCGTCCCCCATGATGCCGTTGTACACCACGCACTCCCTGCCGATAGTAATGTGGTTCCTCGAGGTGGTGATGATGCCACCGGAAACCTGCGCGCCATCCCTCAGATAGAGGTGGGCACCTGGTTTAAGAGTGATGGTTCCATCAACAAATGAATCCTTAGGGATGATGAGCGTCTTACGCCTGGGTACCACTACATCCCCGAGGATGAAGCTATTTTCCCATAGACCGGGCGCGCCACCCATAAGCCAGCTTTTAAGCCAGGTCTCCACGTCAGATGCGAAGTAGGGGTAGACTTTAGAATTGGGCTCCATCTTGTCTCGACTGCCGTCTACGCATGAGCAACCAAGAGGGGAGACGTGCTCACGCTGGTAGTTCCCGAGGGGGATACGGCGAAGGTTGTCGTCCCATGCGCCATACCAAAGCGCACTATCCTTGCGCCATTCTTTACGGCGCGACTTAGGGATGGCGTAGCCTTGACCAAGCCAGGTATTCGCAAACATTGGCTCTTTCCCTGCGGGGGATACGCCAATAGGGGAGTAGGCGGCTACAATGCCAGGCATTTTCTTTGCTTCCTCAACGTCCAATCCGTCATGCGGAAGCCCCTGCTTACTGTCATAGACGCACCCGAAGATGCGCGCGCCATCCTTTACGTGGACTTCACCCGATAGGGAGATGACGCTACCGAAGATGACTGCGCCGCTATCAATAGTGATGTCGCCACCTGCAAGTACAGCAACAGTACACCATAGAGGCAAGGGGGCTTTGTGGGGTGCGACACGGTAGGGTGCGCCGATGAGTGCGCCATGCTCAATATGGGCGGTATTGCGGACGCTAACGCCGCCTGCAATAAGGCAGTGGCGCTCAATAACAGTGTCACGGGCGAGGACGGAGCCAGTCACAAGGTTCTTAGGTCGTAGCGTCACTGAGGCTGTGCTGTAGATGTCGCCTGCAACGAACTTCTCCTCTGGGATAATGCAGTCCTGGTCGGTGTGGACGCTATTAACACCGTGCATGTTTGACCAACCATAGTAGGGACCCTTATTGCTACAGAATTTTTCAAGCTTCCAGCCGGGGGCTTTCTGGACGTGGTTGGCTCCTGCCCATGACGGCGCAGTAGCAGGGGTGGAACGATTCCTCTGCATGTGAGCGATAATATTGCGCCACCCAGCAAACATGACATTATCTTCCCCTGCGGCATTAACTCGCATTCTATTCCTTCCTTATGGGGCTTACCTATTATTTCGATAGTACCACAGAAAAGACCATATAGCGACTTGCATAGAGGCTGAAACATGTGATACACTATTTTCTGTAAGTTAGTTTTAGCTCGAAAGGCAACAATCATGTACATCACCTCCACCCACCTCATCAAGGCAAAGACCTCTACCGCAACCCAGGACGCACTCAACATCCTGGAAAGCAACCGCGAGCACCTGGGTATCATCGAAGATATTGATACTGTCTCCATCGAAGGTGGCACCTCCTACCTGGTAGAAACCCGTGAAGGCACCTACCTAGTAACCATCACCACCGATAGCCCGGCAACCACTCCTACCATCCGCATCAGCCCCGTAACTGACATGGAAGATAAGGCAGACGGCTCCGAAAACACGGAAGCATACCAGCTCATCGTTGCCCTCATGGGCACCCTTGCATAACGCAAGCCACACCACAATAATCATCCCTATCTGAAAGGATAATAATCATGGCAAAGAACCACTTCCTCACCGCACATTTCACTGACATCGACTTCCCAATTAGTGCAGATACGGAAACCTTCGAAGCGCTCGCTAACGCTAACCTCAGCGAAGCACGCATCACCATCAACCCGGAAAGCTTCAGTGGTGACGAGCTTACCCCGGAAGACCTCGAAAGCACCATTACCGCTGAAGGTAAGGAATACACCGTAACCATCGACCCCGTACATGAGTTCGGCATGTTCATCCTTGATAGCCCTTTCGAGAACAAGGCACGCATCACCATTGATAATAAACGCCTCTACCTCCACATTGACAGCTACCGCGTAAACATCTAGCCGTAAAGGAACCACTAACAATGTTTATGGACTCAACGTATTGGAACAACGTCCCCGCAGGATTCACCCCAGATAGGTTCTTTCACGACTTCAACGTCCCCCTGAACCTAACCCTGTTCCCTGGCGTAACCGCAGAGGACGCGGTGAGCTTCCTCGATGGAACCTTCCATGATGCAACGCTCACCGTGGACACTACCAATAAGCGCTACGCCGTAGAGTTCTATCAGGGCGACACCAAGCTTGGCGAAACGGTATACAGCACCCCCAACCCGCCGAACTATGAGCAGATGAAGCAGACCTCCGAGCTTTTCGGTGAAATCAGACTCCGCCATTTCAAGGTGACCGCCGGTAGTGAAACGGCGGGTGCAGATGCAAACCTATCCATCGAATCCATTGACTACCTTGGCGAATAGAAAAAAAGTTAAACCCCCTGCCAGTAAGGAAATACTCCTTACCAGCAGGGGGTTTAACTTCACGCAATTACTACCACAGAGTATCTAGCGGCTCCGCATCCTCAGTATCCTCAGCGGCACTACGGCGCTTCAAAGCCGACCCAGACAGCAAGCTACCCAAAACGGGTCGCTCCACCGTACCGTAATACTCTCCCTCAGAAACAGTAGGCAACAAACCAAGCTCATAGTACTTCGCTTCAGCGGCGATATTACCCGAAGCCAGCAGGCGGACACGGGCAACACTTGACCGCATCACCGAATCATCCTTATGGAACCTCGCATACTTTGGAGACTCCATACATGCGGCATGTATCCTAGCATCAGTGTACGCGAGCGCATCCTCCTCATTACTGAGAATGGAAAGCCTCAAGTCGCCAACAGGCGGCAGTAGCACACCGTTGCGGGCGGCTCTCAAGTAGGCGGTAGCCGCATACCCTCTATTGGCGGTGGCATACTTCGACAACTCGTAAGCCAATTTAGAATTATTAGACACCCTAGAGGGCACCTCCCTCCAAGGTTAAGAATGCGGCGTATGAGCCTGATTGAATCCGTCAGCATCAATACGCAGGCGAGTCAGATGCTTATATGGCTGACAGTACGCATTCGTCGCATGAATATTGTTCATCGCCATCACCTCAAGCACCTCACGCACGCCAGGCGTGGGGTTGAGGACAGTTGCGCATAGTTCAGCGAACTTGAACGCCCCATGCGTCATCCTGCTACCGTCCGCATCATGGAAGTAGAGGATATACTCACCGTCACCACCGCGCTCAACCTCATACCCCCGCGCATTGTCACGAATATACTCCATAACAGGGCGACGTAGCTCCAAAGGACCAATGGAAGCATAAAGAGTTAGCGGATTAGAGGAAGTGTAAACTTTCTGGGACATGGTGTTTCCTTATCGAAATATGCGTGTCTGCGGGTACCCCACTTAGGAGTGGGTATCGAATAATTGATAGTCACTATTCTAGCATACAGAAACCCCCAAAATAGACACATTGATGCACCAAGGGGAAAGAGTTAGTAAAGACACGTACACAGCAAATCCCCTCGTCGGTAGCTATACTGGGAGAGTACCTAAATCACCTCACCGTTAGAAGGGACACTTCCTAAATGCTCGTCCAATGCGCCCAAAGCGTCAAAGGTACCGCCGCCGAGAATGAAGATGCCGTAGGTTACCACGATAACTACGGGTGGGTTATCGACGGCGCAACCGAACTATTCGATAATCCCATCTACCCGCACTTCACTGTCGCAGACATCGTTAGCGATATTAGCGACACCCTCCCCGAACACTGCAACGATAACAAATCTCTGGCAGACATCCTGCATGACACCATCGATACCGTAGCCAGATACCGGCTCTACACGGCGCAAAATACCACCACACAAGAGCAGTATTCGCAACTTCCCACCTTCGCCATAATGCTTATCAGAGCTACTAACAGTAGCATTGAATATCTCTCACTGGGCGACTGCTACTTAGAAGTTAGGGGGAAGACCTACACTGATAACCGTATTGCCCCATTTGCGCAGAAGAACCGCGAGCGCATCCAGAACATCATCCAAGAGCAGGGTGGCATCACCTCAGATGGGAGGAAAGCTATATTCCAGGAAACCCGATTGAAAGCTAACGCGGCGGACGGGTACCCTATTGGTAGTCTAGACCCACTGAGTGCATACGCGGCAAAGACAGGCGCTATCAGCCTTCATGGTGAAAGTGTCACTGCAATGCTGTACTCTGACGGGTTTAAGGACTGCTATATACCAGGAGAGCCGATTGAGAACTCTCTGAAGAACCTCACTCGCTCCCAAGCTATTGATGAAACCTACGGTAAGCGTGATGATGCTACCGTCCTAGTAGTAAAGGCGTAAAGCTTTATGACTCAGTTCGTACCCCTTGACGGCTACTCCGTAACCGCAACCACCGCACCCTCAAAGTTCAACCCCGGCTTCACCACCGAGGAGATTGCTCAGATTGCAAAGCTTATCGGCGGAGATAACGTTATCAACAGCCCTGCCGCTCGACTGGAAGAGCTACGACTGAACAGCTCTGATAAGGTTGCAGAGTTTGCGCTTTCTGAGACGGACTTCTTCAGCTTCCTGGCAACTAATATTCTGCCTCGTATTCCGGCATCCGTACTGGAGGGTATTGAGGATGAGGAGCTTCGTGAGCGTGTTGCCGCATTTAAGGACAGTATGTTCCCGGTTGGTGTTGTGACCACCCATGATGCACGCCTTGCTAACGCGCTGGCAACCAGCCTAATTGTTGAAGATGCTGACGGTAATATTGTGCTGACTGAGCGTGCTGAGGGTCTGCCGGTTGGTGGCGGCATCTACGGCGTTTCCGCAACTAGTGGTGTCAGTATTGATGATGTTCTAGATGGTGCTCCTATTACTGGCGCGGTGGCTCGTGAAGCACGTCAGAGCTTGGGGCTGGATATTGATGCGAATGATATTGCTGTCCAGGGTGTCGCTTTCGGTGTCACCAAGTCCCAGCCTGCCGTGCTGTGCCATGTGAAGCTATCTAGTGTCCTGTCGCCTGATGATATTCAGGTGAGCGAGAAGAATAAGCGCGCTATTATCGTTTCGAAGTCCGATGAGGATTTCTTGAATGGTATTGAGGTGAGCGAGGTTGCTCGTCTGCACCTTGAGCACATCTAAGTAGTGGCGCGGTAATCACCTGTGTGTAAGCCCCTAATGTTTCCCTGTTTCCGGGAATCGTTAGGGGCTTTTCTTATATATTGACTTGCGTATCTGTAAATCTGTGGTACACTTTTAATGTATTTAAGCTTCCGAACGAAGCATCAATCCCCACTCACATAAGGAGTAACCACAATGCGAGCATACTTCTCTCTCGACAAGGCAGTGAAGAGCGAAATCCTTGCCCGACTAAACAACATCGACAAGGCTCTCGAAGCAGAACTCATCGACAGCTTTAACCGCCGCCGAGTCGAGATGGCACCCCTCATCGCAAAAACCCTGAACTTCAATGAGGAAATTGGCGGCTTCACCTCCGCAAACCTCAGCGACTCCGAGCTCATCGAAGAAGTCCGCAAAAGCTTCAGCACTGACCGCTACCCCGAGGATGTCTCCAAGAATTATTACGACTTCGTAGAGGAAGACCTCAAGCGTGAACAGCTCACCTCCTACTTCAACCTGCTCCCCGAATGGGAAGTAGACCGCGACCTCCTTACCGAGCTGACCGACCGCGTATCACTGGGCGATAGCCGAATTGAGTACGCACTGGAAATTGGTGAAGCATCCAGCATCAACCCCACCATGTCAGCCCTTGAATACATTGCGGTCATGGGTGACGATGTTCTGCGCAACACCCGAGTCGGGTATACTATCAATAAGGACAACTTGGTAGAGCTGGAAATCCAGCAGAAACTCGTCCCCGTAACCCGCGAAGACCAGGCGAACCCCCTTCCCCTTCGTGAGGCGCGACAGTGGCGAGAGCTCGACCCTACCGACACTCTTCAGGTAATGTTTGATAAGCCGCTCAATCTAGGCACCTCAAACGACCAGGAAGAGCTCGAAAGCTCCATCCGTGAGCATGTCCTTGAGAAGATGGCGGAAGCCTATGCCGACTACGGCGACCTCCTGCCCAGCGGCGGTGAGGACATGCAGGTCTTCCGCATCGAAAAGTAACCCCACCAGCCGGGGGAAACACGCCGGGGTATGCTCATAAGCGCACCCCGGCGTGAGAACACCCCATCCAGCAAAGGAGAACGCCCTATGGCTACCACCACACCTAAGGAACTCACTAAGTCCACTTACATTACGTTCAAGCCTGCATATAAGGACTGTAACCTTTCCCCTATCGACCTTGCCCGCATCGCGGCAAGCGCAGACGGGTACACCGTCCGCAAGAATGAGGAAGGTACCGGCTGGGACATGCGCTTCATCACCCACGAGGGCATCCCCCTCCCAACCCCTATGAAGACTGGCGCTATCGAAGGGCACATCACCGACGTTGCCACCGAGGGCGGCGCAACCGACACGGAAATCCTAGAGTACATTCAGAACTCCGGGCAGTATGCACCCATCTTCCCTGACTCCCGTAGCATCAATTACGACACCGGCTATGTGACATTCGCATTTAAGGGCATTGAGCAGGACTTCGGCATCTTCTTCCTGTAAAGGGAATGCCCCTATGAGACGACGACAAGAGAAAATCCGCGTATACCTCGACGGCGTATGCGAAGTCCCAACTTACCTGGATAACCTCGTGGTAGAAATCCGTCAGAAGGCAGATACAATCACGCTTAAGCCGAACCGTGCGAACTACCTGCCTGGAGATGAATCATTCCTAGGTATCGCAACGTTCAGTAACAGTGCTACAGGTGACACCATCATGCACCCTGAGAGTAACCTCTATGGTGTAGCGCCACAGCCTGCGTATTTCTCATACCGAGAAAATGAGCGGAGCGACAGATGGAAAGATAGGCAGTTGAATAGAAAGACTTCCTACCGCATTAAAAGCATTGAGGTGCCGAAAGCTAATGCAGGGCAAATGCGAACCCTTATCGTCACCATCAATGCCGCCCCCATCAGACCATCAAGCAGAAGAAGGTAACCTTTGAAAACTCTAGAAATTGTTCACGCCCGCATCAGGAACCTCCGACACCGGGAACGTAACGGCACATACTCCAAGGAATACTATGTACTGACAGCAGAGCTGACACTACGCGACCCCGAAACTCAGGAAATCCTTATCCGCGCCGAGCCGGTTCGCGAGATTAAAATTATTGCCGACCTGAAGGATGGCGAGACCCCATACGTCATCCGTAATAGCGGCAAGATTACAGCCCATGTTGGGAGTGAACCAGATAAGAAGCGCGGCATCAACCTTCACTACTCCATAAAGTAAAGCCGCCCCATAAATGTATGCCGCAGGTCAGCTAGAGAGAAGCACACTTTCCCACTGACCTGCGGCATACATTTGCCAATAATAGGAAACCAACGAGCCCACGACTGGCAACCAATCAACACCGACCATCCGGCGGTTGAAATAGCCAAAGAAAATAGTGGGCATCCACCACAGAGGAAGCTACATCTTATGTTCCAAGCCATCCCTAACACGTCTGAAGCCCGCAGATGGATTGAAGCTAACATCTTGAAAGACACCATTCAGAATGTCACTTACAGGGTAGCTGAAGCCCGCTCCTACATAGGGACGCAAAACGGCAGGTATGAGCCTTGCATCATTGCGACTGACCAGCTAGGACGCGAGAACGTTTGGACTGTAGGGAACCTCATTCGTAACACCATCCCAGAAGACCGGGCGCGCCTCACCTCACTAGTGGAGACAGCGCGCGAAGAGCCAGATAACGCCCTAGAGTTGATTGACTACTTCTACAAGTCAGGCAGTCAGTGGGGTGGGTTGAAGCATCGTTCTATGCTCACACCTCAGGACGGTGTGAACCAGATAGGTAACGCCTATGAGCTTGCACCTTATGAGGAGCCTTTCGTGAAGCTTCGAGTGTGGGGGCAGACCCCAGAGGACGCAAAGGAGGGTAAGTTCCTCCCTCTGGACTTTTGGAAGTGGTTAGCTGAGGCGCAGTGCAGTGTGAAAGTTCCACCTGCTCGACCTGGCGTGCTATTGACTGCAACGCCTAATGTGGAGGTTGGCTTTGCGGTGGTGGCTCAGTGGAAGAGTGGTACGGCTCCGCTTGCGAGCGCTGACCGTGAACATCGTGAAGTGGCGCTCGACTTTTCGAGTGCTCGATACCGCCTCACGTATGATAAGAGCAATATTGTCTATGTGGACTTCCTTGTTCGGGCGAGCGACGTTCAATAGCTGGGACGCAGTACAGATGCCTGGCGAAGTGGTATACTTTGTGAAGACCACTTCGCCAGGCATCTGTACATCCATAAAAATCTGTGATACAATTTAGTTATTGCAGGTTGGTGGGAAACTCCCCATCACAAATACCAAGGAGAAACAACATGGACATCCAAGAAGTGCTCGACACTGTAGCACCTGTCGCCACCGAGTCAGAAGACACCTGGGTAGTGTCACAGCGAACCATCTGTGAGAACCACATTGAAGGCACCTTCTGGGCAACCAAGAAGGTAACCTTCCCTAAGGAGACCCACTCCAAGGAAGAAGCGCAGATGGAAGCCGCCCACCAGACGCTCATCGAAACCCTTGACTACAAGAAGGTTCAAGAAGCGGAAGGCACAGAGAGCGGCGCATGGACGGTAATTATCGCCGGGTTCCCAACCTTTGTGAAGGCAACCAAAGCCGACCCGCACAACATCCAGACCGCCCGCAAATTCCTCAACCTCTGGGCGAACTAACCACCCACTAAGGAGAACCGCAACATGGAGAAGAACAGCACTGCAATTAGCAGAATCGACAATATCCTAGAGCAGATGAAGAGCCCTACCCAATACGGTACGGAGCTCACTCCCAGCAAGCTAGACACCATTGCCACCGCCGAACTGGGTTACCTGCTGAACATCATGTACCAGCAGTGGGAAATCATCGAAATTGCTTCCCACACCTCGAAGGATAATGCGCGTCACAACTACGAACGCGCCATGAACATCATTCGAGAAATCCTCATCGTCATCATTGACGAAGGTCACAAGACCCACTCCCGAAGCGTCGCAGAACGAGGCGAATACTACCGAGCCCTCGCACAGCGGGCATCCGCTCTCAACAACATCTGGCACAGCACCATCAACCACTCTACCCCCCAACGAACCACCCCCAACGCATACTACACGGAGGAATACATGGCACGCCGCAACGCAAACAACGCAGACAAAGCACTCAACACCTTGCGCGAAACCAACGCCGCAAACATCATCACCCTCTGGGAAGCCGGTCTGCGCAAGTCGGTTGCCGAAGCTAACAAGGAGACCCTGGACGACTGCATCATCAACATCGCTCAGACTTCCAACCCGAGCACTGAGGCTACCTCTGCAAGCAAGCGAGCCGCAATCGCCGCGTCAGCCCTAGAGAAGGAAATCATTCCTAACCTTGCCGCATCACAGGAGCAGTTGAAGAACATTGTGGAAGCCACCGCGAAGCTCATTGAGAAGCGCGAGTTCCAGCTCACCAGCGAATCCCTCACCCACACCGGAAACGACATCCTGAAGCTCATGAAGACCCCTAGCGGCGTGAACCTTGACGGCAAGGAAGCATCCCGCGAGGCAGATAACGTCGTTGAGCAGATTAAGGCATACAACGAAATCTCTGGCCCCGAGGTGGACTTCGCAGACATCGACGCAGAAGGATACATCTCGAAGATTGTCAAGGGAGGCAAGTAGACCATGCGCCGAGACAAGACCGCACAGCGCATCAATGAGCTTGATGCTATGCTGTGGGACGAGATTACCTCAAACTCCAGTAAGCAAGACCATTACGGTCTCATCCCTAGCCCAGCTAGGGTGAAGGAGCTTGAGGGTCAGGTCAAGAGCCGCCCCAAGGCTCCTGTAGCAGGCGGGTACACGACCCTGCTTGGGCGAGCGCTAGGCAACATCAAGTACATCACTGCTTTCATCGTAATCGCGTTCACCTTCGTATCACCTTTCTCTCTCATTCCGCTAATTCTGCTGAGCCTGTTTGGTCGATACGTCCTGAATGTCATCAATGCAGAGTCGTTCCTCAACGCAATCTTCTTCCTTAGCGGAAAAACCAAGGAAGAAGAAGCCGTCGATAAGGGATACCTCATCGCTCTAAGCCTATCCTTCGTGGTGCATACCCTCCTTCAGTTCCTCTTCCTCCCTGGCTTTGCTTGGAATATGGCGAACACGGTTCTTTGGGTATCCGCTCCGCTGTTCATCATCGAGCTACTGACCCTTGTAGCGGCGAAAGTTTGGGCGCGTCGTAACGCATAAGGACGCTCCTCCACTATAGAAACTATACCCCTGCTGGTATCCGGTTGTTCACACTGATATACATCGTAAGTGTGAACAACCGGATACCAGTTTTTTTGTGAGGAGTTGAATGGACTTTTCAACAGTTGCCGTTCAAGTGCTAGGTGTAGCTACCAGCATATGCCTGTGCTTCATGGGGTATGTTGGCAGACGGGGTGTGCAGTGGATTAGTGTGGCTACATGTGTTCTGGGGGTTGCGCAGGCGGCGCTACTAGACCAAGTGGCGGTTTTGGTGATGTCTGCCGTAAACCTGCTTTACTATACGCTGAACCTATTTGATGAGCGGTTCGCACTTCTAAGGAGTACTAGCTATCGAGTGGGCGCAGTTCTGGTTTCCTTGTTTGCCGCCGCGTATACCCAATACTTTGCGTTAGGGCATGGGATTCTTAGCCCTGCAACTCTGGCAATATTGGGGGCGGCAACTGGGTTGCTGATGGTTATCTCTCACAATTTCTGGACGCTGAAAACTTTCACGGTAATGAACGCTCTGCTTTGGTCGTCGTACTGCGTCCTTGTTGGTAGTTATGGGAACCTTATTGGAAATGCGTTTATTCTTGTCGGTGTGGGAGTAGCGGTCTGGAAGCATACTAGGGATAGCGAACCCAATAACGATGAAGTATTGGGAGACGGGTAGTATCTGTGGTACAATTGGTAATGTGACAAAGTAATAATCTTAAAGAAGGAGATACCTAGATGGCTACCAAAGTGACCGACCTGTTCGAACCGGAAGAATATGGCAATGTGCGTATTGAAGTTACCTCGTCCCCTTTGAGTGAGCGAGAGGGGAATCGTTTTCATCGCAAGGCATACACCATTGCTCTCATTAACACTGAGACTGGAGAGCCAGTTGTGGGCGAAATTTCTCGCATGATGCCCATTCAAGCCTTGCTGAGCGACTATTCGGAAGGAACCGCACGTTGGCTCCTGGCTGACCAAATCAGCCTTATAGAGGAGCATGTGCCGTTTGAAGATATTCAGTCTTTCATCGACTCCCTAGAGTTCCGCGAAAATTAACGACTAAGCGCCTTGACCACATGACGGTTGAGGCGCTTAGTCATGCCCGCAGGCAATCTGCATATCCCGCAGGGGCGCTTCTATGGCGTGGTACAATATGAAGAAATAGGGGCGGGGCGTTCATGCTCCCCCTCATAGATATTGAAAGGATGGTGCTGTGAATATTCAGCCCAACGATACGCTACTGGCAATCTATCACCTCACCAATGCTCAGGATAAAGCTGATGCTATTGACAAGCTCCCCGACAATGCGACCATCCCTCTAGAAGATGTGCTAGTTATGACTCATAAGGCGGTTCTACTAGAGGTTACTGATGTGCGCCTTGGAGGGTATACCGCTAAAAGTATTCCCTTCAGGAGTGATGAGTCTGCTGTTGAGTATGTGAGCACCGACGGTGTTCTAACGCCTCGCTCTAGTGAACTGGCGCTTGAGGACGTTGAGGGACAGCCTTTCATCATCAATCTGGGTAAGCCTCTTTCTGAGGAAACCCTGACGCATGAGATGCTTTACGTGCCAGGCGCTAATGCCCGATACTATGGCAAGAATGTTACGGTGGCTAACGCATACGGTCAGGCGTGCATCTTTGATGAGTTGCCGGGCGCGTGGGTGTCCAAAGAGCTGTGGCGGGTTATCGATACGCACCTGGGTCTGGAAGCTCTTATTGACGGGGTGAACACCCTCGACTTGTGTGTACCCATGCCTAAGGTTGTGAGTGACGTTATGGGTAAGCTAGAAGATTCAGTAGGCTGGCGAGAGCTGTGGAGCCTTTACCATAACCTGCAAGACCTCACTGCCAGTGCTCTCTTGTACGACTTTGAGTATGCGCATAAGCACGCAGACCTTCCGCGAGATGGCAAGATTGAGGCTCGTATCGTAGCTTACCATTTGACGCATTTGGCGAGCGCTCTCACGTCGCTTGCGGAGGAAATTCCGCATGTCGTATCTGTAATCAGTGAAGGCGTGAAGGCTCTAACTGCTGAATATGAGCCGCCAGTAGACGCATAGTACGCTCACTTAGCTTATGGGGAGCCCTTGATGGATTGATGTCAAGGGCTCCCCATAGGTCTACTTTGGGGCAATCAGTAGTAAATTGCATATACTAATAAATATGTGGTACACTGACTCTAGTTAATCAGTTTATGAAAGGTTGCTAAAACATGCGACACATGTACCTGCTCACCGGCGCACCCGGCTCCGGCAAGAGCACCTACATCCAGGAAACTATCGAGAAGCATCACCTGGGGCGTGTCATCTCTTGGGATGCCTACCGCGCACGCTACCGCCACGAGTCCCCGGCGGTGCCCACCTACACCCCCACTGAAGATGGCTTCGAGGAGTCCTACGTCCAGCCTCTCAGTGGCGCGCAGGAGAAGGCGGCAATCAAGACCTCCTATATTGACACTGACGTTCTCATGCGAACTGGCGAAACCATCTTCGTAGACAACACGAACACCCTACTGAAGAATATGCGCGGGTTCCTGGATTTGGCAGAGCAGTACTCCTACAAGGTATGGCTTATCGACATTCAGGGCGACCAGACTCTAGAGGAAATTCAGGAACGCAATGCGCGACGAACCGGCTACAAGAAGGTTCCTGAGCACATTGTCTCCAAGATGCACAAGCAGAATATTGAACTGCGCAAGAACTGGCGCGCTATGCTTCGAGAATACCCCCGCGTCCAGGGATACATTAAGCCCGCAGACCTCATGGAACACATGGCAAGCCGCGTGAACTTCCGAGACTCCATCCACCAGCACATCGCTATCGACCTGGCTAACACCTATGACCGCGTATGCATCCTGGGTGACATTCAGGGCATGGGTAACACCTTGGAAGCCGCACTCGAAGACCTAGCGCCCGGCAAGGGACTTAACGACAAGAAGACCCTCTGGGTGTTCATTGGAGACCTATTCGACCGAGGTAACACGCCTGCAAAGGTGGCAGACATCACCTTCCCGCACCTTATTAAGGGGAGCGACAATGTAAAGCTCATCAACGGCAACCACGAGTCGCAGATTCTCAACGTCCTAGCAGGAGTGAACACCGTCAAGGATAGCCTTATTACCGTCAAGGCGCTCAAGGAACACGGCTACAGCGAGAAGGTCATCAAGGATGCGCTATCTACTGCTCTGCCTGCCGCAGAGCTACGCCTCGACAGCGTAGAAGAAGACGGTGGAGTCTCCAGCAAGTACCTGTACCTCAGCCATGCAGGAGTTCACCCGAAGCTCTACGCTGATTCAGCATATGCGAAGCAGGTTACCGATTTGCGACCCGCGAAGCAGGTTGGAAGCATCTACCGTTACCCGCTCAAGCATTGGGAGACCGGCTATAGTGAGAGTGTAGACATCCTTAATGGGTGTGGCACCTATGAGGGTTGGGCTGAACCGCTCAACGCGCTCTACGCGAAGGCAACGCAGATGCACAAGGACGAAGGTGGACACTCCAATAGCGAGCTTATCGCAGTGTGTGGTCATCGAGGAAACTACGGCGACCCCGCACAGTACCGTAACCTTATTCCGCTAGAGTCTAAGGTTGAGCACGCGGGCGGTCACCTCAGCGTGGCAGTTTTCACTGCTGAGAAGGCTTCGTTTAAGCGCTACTCTGGTGGACGTACCTTCAGGCATAAGTGGAGCTATGAGCGTCGCCAGTATAAGGGCGATAGCGATACCGTGGACACCTGGGTATCGACTTCTCAGCGAGCAAAGCACCAGAAGTAACCCTCTAAACTTGGTTGGGTGGTGAAGCACCTGATGGTTTCACCGCCCAACCATCGAAACCACATGGAGCATAACGCGCATGTGATACACTTGATTACGACAACCCCCTTACGAAAGGAAAACACCTTGGCAACTGCTAAGATTTACGAGCTTACCGTGACCCATGAGCGTAACGACCTGAACCCGAAGGAGTCCGTCACCGCAACCTATGAGGGCACCCTGGAGAAGATTGCTAAGCTCATTCATGAGAACATTCAGCACACCTCCCGTCGATTCGTCCCTGAGCTGACCGCCCCCGTTTCGGAACTGCCCGATGAGGTTGCTCTGGGCTTCTTCCATGACGCTGACGCACTGGTTGTCGATAAGCATAGTGGTCAGGTTAGGCGCGCAGGTGAGACTCACATGTGGTTTACTGACATTGCAGACATTATCTCTGACCTGCTGACTGGTAACACTAAGGTCGTTATGGAGAAGGTGTCTAGCGGCTTCTACCAGCCTCACGAAGTGTACAGCGCAGAGAACACCAAGGACGCTTACCGCATCCCGCTCCCGCTACAGCACCTTCACGGTGAGCTGGCGGAGGCTGTGACGTTCAAGCTTCGCACTGAGCCTATGCCGGTAACCCCTGGCAATGTGATTAGCTACGCGCGCGCCATCTACGACGCATACCTCAATGACGCAGACGGCGCTGGCTACACTTCTGTATCTATCCGCAAGGTAGATGCTGAGGAGTTGTGTGAGCCTGACTGCGTGAAGGCGTGCGCTATGGAGCGCGAGTGTGAGCGCGACGCTGAGAAGGCAGAGCATGAGTTTGGTGCAGAGCAGGTATTCAAGAACCTGTTTACCGCAAGCACTGCGGCGGCTTCCTGCAATGACGAACCTGACTGTGATGACTGTGACGGTTGTCCCGTAATGGCTTGTGGCGCTGATTGCGGCGACTGCGAGGCAGAGTGCAACGAGTGTGCAGAAGGCTTCGACCTGGACGAGGTGCTAAGCTTCCTGTTCAGCAAGGCGCTCAACCATGATTCGGATGAGCCTCTGGTTTGCATGGCAGAGTGTGACGGCGACACTTCCAAGTGGAATGTCGCAGATGGCGGCATTGAAGATATTCTGAAGTTCTTCTCCAAGTAGGAGCTAATCGCCTAAGTGAGTAGGGGGAGTTGTGAGTGTGGCTACATTCGCAACTCCCCCTACTTCTACCCCCTAAAATATGTGATACACTATATGTAGTTAATCATTTTTAGGAGACCAATCATGAGCAAGAACGCTACCATTGAAGAACTGCGCGCAGGCGACGTTGTACTGTCCACCCGTGAACGCCACTGGGTAGATTCAAACATGTGTCTCAACGACATCTCTGTCGTGAGCAGTGTCGGCATTAAGCGCGGAATCGCTAACTGTAGCAAGAGCACAAACATTTACAAATTCCTCTCACTCACCAGCCTTAAGAACTGGGAAATTGTAGGTGATACCGACGAAGTGTACGATACCTACAATAGCCGCATTGAGCTCGCAAAGAAGCTCTCCAACCTCTCCCTCTGGAAGCAGACTTACCACGGCGACCGCCACGTAAACAAGTCAGAACTGACCTGCATCGACTTCACCGACAAGGAGCAGGCAGTCAAGCTACAGCGAGAGCTGAGCCTCATCAAGACCGAGCTTAAGAAGGTCTGCAACTACATCCAGGAGCGCTACTACACCCTCTATGTTGGCACCCTGCGTGAATGGGTCACCGATAGCACCTTGGCAGAAAGCAACCTGGCAGGCAAGCTTCTAGCTAAGGACGTTAAGGAGCAGGGCGCAAAGAACCTTGTAGGCACCATTCTCAACATCAAGACGGCAGGTAGTATCCTCGCAAACGAATCATCCACCGTCATCGGGCGCGTAACCTCCATCACCTCCAAGAACATCAACATGACCCTCACTAACGGGCTTGAAGCCTCCCTCTCCATCGGATACAGCTGGGCTCTCACTATCGACGGCGTGAAGATGCGCTACGCCCGCGTATACATTGCAGGCGAAGGCTCTCTAACAGATGCCCTCAAATACGAGCAGGCACTAGAGAAGACTCGCGAGGACATCGACAAAGCTAAGGCACTGTACACCGAGTACTTCCTAAACGAGGACTCCATGCTGGGTGACATCGTTGCGCGCTACTTCAAGTTCCGCCTCACCCGCGAAGGCTACACAGCTTCCAGCTGGATTAACGAAGAAGGCTCATCCGCAGACCTCCAAACCCTCCACAAGGACACCGCAATTGCCGACATTCTGACTGAATCACGCACCGCAGTAGATACCCTGATGGGTGAATTGAAGCGTCTTAGGGCAGAGGCAGATGAGGCAGACCAGCTCATCCAGGAAGTTTACCAGCTGAGCGACATCTAGCACTCTATCCACCAACAGAAAGGAATAAGACATCGTGACCAGTCTCAAGCCAGGCGACATCCTCATCATCAAGAAGCCAGATGAAGTTACCCGTCTCGACCACATGCACCGCATCGAGTCAATCGGTGAGGTGGTTAGGGCACGCTCAGGAAGAGGTGAAGTGTCTGAAATTCTGACCCCTGAGAGTGGTGACTCTACCCGACAGGTCGCCCGCGTCCCCAGCTCATCCGTTGAGGTATGGCTGAAGCTTATTGAGCTTGTGGAAGACGCTAAGCGTGTCACTCAGGCGCTCTCTGCGGGCGGCTCTAGCTCACTAGGTGCTATTGGCGCATCCCTTGGGTACGTCGATAAGTGGCATCATATTGACGTAGCTAACCCAGCAGGAATTACTACCGCGAGGAAAGCCGTTAGTGCCATTCAGGGCATGTTTTCTGCTTGCCAGACGCATATTGCTACCGCATCCTCCAAGTATGAGGCTGACATTCTCGAAATTGTCGGTACACTACCCGCATGTATTCAGTTTGAGGGCGCAGAACGCGAACGCAATACGCTGTATATGGATAGCACTAAGTTTATTGAGGGTGCTACCGCAGAATTTGAGGTGTATGACGAGCACGGCTCATCTGGCATGAAGATTATTGCGCAGGTGTTCAAGCTGACGAAGACCCGCGCATATTTCAAGTCCACCAATGGGTTAGAAGGCTACCTGACCTACCGCAATAAGCCAGGACATTTCTACGCAACCATTGACGGCGTAGAAATTCGCTCTACTGACCCTAAAGTGCATGAGGTCTACACCTTTGAGGGCTTCTACCGCCTACGGGAGTACAATGCATCTATTGCTGAGGCTGAGGGGCGAATGAAGCAAGCCTATCAGCAACACTTTCTCGACAGTGCTCCAGAAGCATATGCGAAGTTCATGAAGCACCCGCTCTATCTTGCAGGGAAGACCAACTTTGAGGATGCTTATGCCGCTAACCATAAAGCCCTTACGGAAACCCGTAAGTCGCTAAGTGATATGCAGAGTACTTTATCCTTCATGGAGTCTCTGCTGGCAGGTATTCAGCAATCCGTAACGAAGATTTTCAAGGTCAAGTAGCAGGCGGTAACACTTGTTTACTTTTAGCGCCACCCCAACAGCCCTCTGTACTGTTGGGGTGGCGCTAAATGCTATTTGTCCACTTACGCCAATAACACCTTGTATGCAATCGTAAATATGTGATACACTCTAGGTATTGAATTGAAATGTTGCTACAACAAGCCACAGACCCGCCAATCATGAAGGGAAACCAAATGAACCTACTCCAGCACTACAAGGAGAACTACTCACACCTTGTAAAGTTCAACACGAACAAGGAACACAACCTTACCTGCGTCAAGTACCGCCCTGAGGTTATCGACTTCGAAGACCCTTACCTGCGCGCCGCGCGAGGACTCGTCCTCAACGAGCAGGGTGAAGTAATCCTCCGAGGCTTCAACAAGTTCTTCAACTGGAAGCAGTACGACACTAAGACCACCGTGGACGCAAAGTTCAAGGAAGAGTTTACCCACATGGGCTCCTTCACCCGCGAGGAAAAGGTGACCTTCTATGAGAAGCTAGACGGAACCTGCATCATCGTCGGACTCTACAACGGCGAATACCTCTTCACGACCTCCAGCGTCATTGAGCACCCCGACTACATCGAGCCTGTCTACCGCCTCCTGAATGAAACCCCTCAGGTGAAGCAGTGGCTTCAGCAGAACCCGGAAAAGTGCCTCATCTTCGAATACACCTCCCCGAACAACCTTATCAACGTCATGTACGACGAAGAGAAGCTTACCCTCATCGGTGTATCTGAGAAGGCAACCGGCGACCTGTCACCGCTCATTATGCTTGAAGTAGCACAGGAACTCAGACTTCCCGCACCTAACGTCTACCATATGACCATCCCTGAGGTTGAGACCATCCAGCAGGAAGCAAAGGGTATCGAGGGGTTCGTCGTCGTCAATGAGTACGGGCGACTCATCAAGTTTAAGACCGAAGACTGGTTCATGAATAGCAACGATTTCCTCCACCCGTACATCCGCAAGTCATCCCGCAAGGGTGTCCGACGAATCATCCAGGCATTCGCCAACGGAACCATCGACGACATGATGGCACGTCAAGCAATCCTCACGGAAAACGGCGCAGAAGACAAGCTCACCCCCGTAGTGGAATGCATCGAAGAGCTCCTATCAGAAGGACAGGCAATCTATGCAGAGCTCAAGCGTAACCTAGATGCCGCCACCACCGAGGAAGAAAAGCTGAAGGTACGAATTGACTTCTTCAACCAGAAGGAAATCAAGATGACCAACGTCCAGGAAGCGCTTGTGAACATGCACCTGATGGACAGGACGTTCAGTGAACTCATCGAGAAGTACCCGGCACGCCTCCGCTCCCTCTCAGAGGACATTCTAAAGCGCCTAGCCGCTCGCGGAATCACCGTAACCATCAAGCACCGATAATCAGACCTGGTGTGCAGAAAATCCTCCTAGCGAGGCTCCTAGTGGCTTCAGTGGTGGTCTCTACGACGTACCAGTCACACAGAGCCACCCCTGAAGCCCCTTATTTGCGCACCCAACCAAGCAAGGAGACCAAACATGCCCAGCAAGAACAAGTACGTAGCCGGTTGGCGAACCGCCTACACCACCCCACCTATCGATACCATCAGCTCCCACCAGCCCACCACAACCAGCGACAAGTACGACGCTCCCACTCCGCAGGAGTCCCCGCAGAACGCACAGCCGCCATATCCCAGCATAGGCAAAGCCACTATCGACGTGGAGCCATGCCCACACCTTCAAGCACTACGCGCCGCCAAGGAAGCAAGAGAGAGGAAGGTTTGGAAGAAGCGGGCTGAGGAGAAAGTCAAGGGAGGAGGAAAGTACATGAAGCGTATCCGCCGCACCCATGAAAGCATCGAATATGAACTGTCCAAGGGTCACACCCGCGACTGCCCAACATCCGAAGAACTTGCAAGCTGGTCTGACGTATGCTCCCCCTACCACCTCTACACCAAAGCTGTTTATGTGGATAACCCCTACACGCTTAACTTCCCAGAAAGAATGTGCGGAGCTCTAGCAAAGACCTTCATCCTAAGCAAAGAATACGATGCCCAAGAGCACGCATTCAGGTTCATCAGCGGCGTATCGCACAATAAGCTGTACGGATGGACTATGGGCGGAACCTGTCGAGTACGCATCACCTACAATACCGGCGACCCCATGCGTTACAAGGTGGAACTCCTGCCGTAAATAAAACACCCCATGTGGCGGCTGTAGCCCAGTATCACAAACTGGCACAGCCGCCACACTCGTACCCCACCAAAACATGCTAGAATAATAAAGTAAGCAAGGTAGGTAGGGAAACTACCCCCCGACCATCCGACAGAGCCACAGGAGTAACAATATGGCTTCACCAAAGAAGGCAATACGGCAGGTATCCGCTTGGCGAACCGCCACCATCATTCCTACCATCACAAACACCGAAGCTCCACCTGCAAAGATGTGGGAGATTATTGACTTACCCACCTGCTCTCATCGTGCTTGGAAAGCTAAATCACCCAGATACTATGTCAGAAATTTCCTTGACCACCTTGCAAGATTCACAGTCACTACAACGGAAGACAAGACTGTAAGAAAAGAGCATGATGAGCACACGCAGGAAGTCATGGATTGCATTGAGCGAGAGTTGTCAAAAGGGCAGACTCGCGGCATCTATACGGATGAACGTAAAGAGTGGATAGGCAGACGCAAGTTCCCATATGGGTACAAACCTGTTTACGTGAAAGACCCCGACGGACTCTATTTCCCGGAACATCACGGCTACACGCCTCTAATCTTCATCCTCGATAGGCAGTATGACGCTACAGAACACGCCGTCAGGTTCATTAGAGGCAACACGATTGATGAGCTATATGGCTGGACTAATAACGGTCAGCTACGAGTGCATATCATTTCCAGTGGCGACAGCCATAGCGCGCGTATACGGACATTGAGAAAACCCAGTTGGCACCTACAGTAGACAACACTCTCACCGCATTTTAGATGCCAGCTAGAACATAGAATGGTAAAGTGAAAAGAGTAATTCACACATGAGGTAGGCACATCATACAGACACCCCACGCCAATCATCTACAAGGAGTACCATCCATGCCAAGTACCACCAGTCGCAACACCCAGCTACAGCAGGTATCCGCTTGGCGAACACTAGACCATGAAAAGCCTGCAACTTCCGACAGTCCCGCCACATCATCCCAACCACCTACACCACTAATCATAGGGTGCGCCTCTAACGAGAGCACGGTCAGAGATATTCGCACTGTAACATGTGTGTCGGAAATGGATAACAAAGACCTTAGGAGGGCGCTTAGGAAGCTTGAGCTGAGCGACATGAGTCCCCTAGAGGCTTATAACCTATGGCTCTGCGACTATATCATGCAGGGAGGGGTACCAACCTACTACCATGACGAGCCACTTGAGGAGCGCTATTGCAGGGTCTATCAGGATGCGCAAGGTGTAATCTGGGTTGCGAACTTCAGCTCTGGGAGGGTTCGTGGGCGGCTTGTTTTCACGTGGGAGCATGGGAAGGCGGTCTCCAGCGAGCCGAAGTACATTCCTGCATACTCTAACACTGTAGATAAGCGCCTTATGGAGCACAATAATAGTGTTGCTTGGAGGCTAAGGAGAAGTCGCGCACAGTGGGATGAGATGTTTGCAGATTTGCGGGCTCGTTGGGCGGTAGCCCAAAAGGACATCTCCTAGTAAGGTAAAGGTGTTATGCTGTGTGGTGGTAGCCGCTTATTGGTTGAGTGTGTTCGAGTTGGGCGCGCTTACCGCCACCCACAGCACACCAGTTTCACATACGCCGAAATGTGTGATACAGTATAGTTATTGGGTCGCAGGAAACCCTTGCGCACCTCCCAACCCTCCACTAAGCGGAAGGGCAGGGAACCAGCCCCCTAAAGAAGGAAATCAACATGAGTGACCTCCCGAAGATGACTAATCTTCCTAACGTTAAAGCCAACAGGCTTACCGTATACGTACACCTGAAGGTGAACGATTGGGATGCGCAGGATAGACTGCTAGAGTACTACAACGCATACCTGCGCGTATGTAACATTGCGAGCAAGGTATCCTTCCAGCTGAACACCGTCAGCGCGAAGAAAATCATGACCCGCATCAAGGGTGACACCGCAAAGCTGGAAAGCATCTATCCTGGCATCCGCGACCGTGCCATCTACACCGTCATCCAGGACTACAAAGCAGACCACGTGCAGAACAAGTCCATCAAGAAGCCGCGCACCTACAACCTTGACCGAATCCCCGTGCGCTACAGGAGCGACTACGACTTCTACCGCCTGGGCAACGGCGCATACAAAATCCGTCTCTACCGCTCAGACCTAGCAGACGGAACCCACGACACCGAACAGTTTCTTGCCGAATGGTTAAACCTCCCCGCAGGTTACCCGTACACCAAGAACATGAACCAGGCAACCCTATCCTACGATAAGGCAGTAGGTTGGCTCCTGAAGTACGACATCGCAACCGTAACGAACAAGGTAGTCGGTATCGACCTGGGAACCCGGTTCCTCGCAGTCTCTTACGACGGCAAGGAAAGCAAGTTCTACCGCGCATGGAACACCCCGCTCCAGACTTACATGGAGCAGTACAGCGCACGCCGTGAACGCCTCAAGGCGAAGGACAGCCGAAGCGCCCGCAAGCGCCTCAAAGCACTCTCAGACGAGATGCAGGCATACCTTCAGGAAGGTATCGACAAGACCGTTAAGGCAATCCTTGACGGCGCAGAGCCTCACACCGTATTCGCATTGGAAGACATCCAGGCATCCGCTCATCTCCGCGAACGCTTCAGCCGCGACGACATGGGTAAGCTCCCCACTGTCGTCTTCGACAAGTTCAGCCGAGCATTGAGAGAGGAATCACAGAAACGAGGACACATTTTCGTCCATGTTTCCACTGTTTCGACTAGCACTACCTGCCCTAAGTGTGGTATGATAGAGAAACGGAACAGAAACCACCATCTCCACCTTTACAGTTGTGCATGTGGCTTCCGGTCTAACGATGACCGTACTGCCGCTATGAACATCCGTAAGCGTGGCATTGCGCGGCTAACGTCCCGTATGAATTGGCGTTGATGAATATATTTTGTCAGCGCGGGGCGAGATGCTACCGTCCCACGTGAACTTTAGAACCCCAAACCGGGCAGTGAAACAGCTTAGACCTGTTTCGCTGTCGCTCATTCGCCAGAATGTGAAGCTGGACACTGATTGCAGTCAGCACCTAGCAAAGCATGAAGGCGCATCCGGGAGTAAGGCTCTTTAAAGCTCTGAGGTGAAAACATTTACGGTACCGTAAACCCACCTACTATACGCTAGAGACAACGGCGCATGGCAGGATTTGGGAGTATTGCTATAGAACTGGCAATGCGTTACCGTGAGTCCAAGCCCACCTTATCTGGTTCACCGAAGTTCCACTCTCCACAGCCTCCGCCTTGTACGGAATAAAGGCTGTGGCGGCTAGTTCCATGATTGCTATGCCGTTTTGTAGAAGGGACAAGCTGAAAATACGATGTTCACATCAGGTGCCAAGCACCCAGTGAGCATCACAGCAGAATAGCGACATTCATCATTTGGAGGCTGTAACTCCGTGGGAACACACACTTCCATGTTCACACCCCGGAATTATGGTTCGATGAATGTTAGGGAACACCTTCCAGTAGGAGCTGGTTGGGTTCACCGCCGGGAACACGATGAAGATTCTTCAACGAGTACCCGGTAAGTAGATAAGATGGTTACGTCTTCGAATGTCATCCGCTGACTCCTCAGGGGCAGAGCACCCTTGAGGAACGCTATATCAGCGGGGAAACATGAAGCGGCTTCATTGCACTGAAGCGCTAGGCGTACACGATTACACATCTTACCTACCTTAGGAACGAACCTATATGCTCACTAGCACCACCGCCACACAGCTCTATGCAATGAGCTACCGTGACGGGATGGTTCCAAGTGCATACTGAGCAGACTGTCATGCAACACGGACTGCCAGTAGGAACCATTACTGAAGGTGTCCCTCTTTTTTTATGCCCAAAACCGCCGACTAGAACCTTCAATCAGTACTGAAAAGAATCCTTAATGTGAGCGGAATCTCCCTCAAGTAACCCCTGAAGCAAGGTGCCCATGACCAGCAACGCGATATACTAGCATTTGAAGGGCGCTTTTTGCCGCGCCCGCAAAAGCATGTGGCACCACAACGGCACCACATGCTACAATAACCACAAGCCCACACAAGAGACGTAAAGCCTCCCACAAAGGGCACGCTGACCGGCAACCAGCCAAAAGGCACGTACCGCAGAGCGCTACGCAAACCGACTGGAAGCCACCACCATGCATACGGTGGACAGCAGAACAACCAACCCACAACCAGTACAGGAGAAAACTTTGTCCCCTAAGACTGAAAACACCCCCGCAACCTTCGCAAGCGCAAAACATAACGCCAAGCGCAAGGTAGCAGGCGCGCTCATGGTCACCGCCCTCACCCTCGGTGGTGGTGCAGGTGGCGTAGCAATGCTCAACGTGGCTCACGCCGCCGAAGCAACTGCCGCCGCAACCACCCAGGCGCGCACCGAAAGCACTGTGAACCTGACCGCCAAGGATTTTACCGCATCTGCACCCAAGGAGACTGTTCAGAACTATGTGAACTGGACTCTTAAGAAGGATAAGATTTCGCCGTTCAGCGGTGACAGCACCACGAACTACACCATCAACGTCGCAGACCTAGTTGGCAAGGGTAACACTGTAGTTCCAGGCACTCTCCTTGTAGGTATCGGTACCCTTGGCGATGATGCTACTCGCGTAGACCTACCTCTGTACGCTCCCGATGAGGGCTCGACCCCGCGCAGTGGTACCCTTCAGTTTGGCTCCGGCTTGAGTAGCACCGATGGCTCCAAGATTATGGCTAACGCTGACGGTACTATCACCATTTCGCGTCCAGATGACAATAAGCAGAACATCACCTTCCTCTACTCTGTAGAAGTTGAGGGCGGTAAGACTGTCACTCAGCGCATCACTATCGACTCTGGCAAGCCGACCGTTCAGGCTGGCACCTTTAGCGCCTCCACCACTATTGGTGAACTGGGTACCACGCGCGATAATCCCACTGAAGTTGCCGTGAATGATGCAGGTAAGGTAACCTTCACCTACACCAACAAGTCAGAGATTGCCGCTACCACTGCCGAGGGTAATGGTGTTGATGACCAGAAGATTCACCTGAGCATCACCCGTGACGGCAAGAAGATTGCCCTCCCTAATGTTGAGATTGCTCCTGGTGAGACTAAGACTTTCTCTGTGGAAGACGTAGCCGCATCCGGTACTCCTGGTGAGGTTACTGGCGCTGACTTTAAGCTCACCGAGGTTCTGATTGAGCCTATGGATGTTATTGTCGTGGCACCCTGCGACCATCTGGCGGCTTCTCCGATTATCTTCAAGAGCTCTGGGTATTCTGAGGATATTGCCCCCGACTTCTTGAAGCTGTTCGCTAATGGTGCGCAGGAACGTGTCGCCCCTGTACTCCCTGAGGGCGTGGAAGCTACCCTGTATGACGCTAAGCCATACGAGAGCTACATTCAGACCTACGCTAAGGGTGGTACTTGTGGCGATGAGACGTACAAGAGCTTCTACGGTGACGCGAACTTTGGTGAGGCGGGCAAGCAGGGCTTCGGTCGCGGCGGCTCCGACAACTACTACTCCTGGCACTCCACTAAGGAAAACGTAACCGACTACTCTGTTTACGTGAAGCCTGTAGCGGCTCCTGTAGAGACTCCCGCGCCCACCCCTACGCCTGACGTAACCCCTGAACCTACTCCGAGTGAGACTCCTGCTCCGGCTCCGTCTGAGTCTACCCCTCCGGCTCCTGTGAAGCCTACGCCTGAGCCCACTCCGACTAGCCCCACCGCTATTCCTTCGGTAACGCCGTCTGAGCCTGCTGTGACTCCTTCGGCTGAGCCTACCCCGTCTGAGTCCGTTCCCCCTGCTCCTACTCAGGAGGCTACCACTCCGGTTCCTTCGGTAAGCCCGTCTGAACCTGCTGTTGAGAAGCCTTCGGAGCCTGGCGTGAAGCCGAGCGAACCTGCTAAGCCTGTTGAGGCTAAGACTGGTCATGAGCAGGGCAGTAACCCCGTTCTGGGCGCTGTCTTTGCGGCTATTGCGGCGGCTGGTATCGGTGGTCTGCTGTTCTTCATGAGGAAGATGCGTAAGGCTCAGGATAAGACCGTTGAGGCTCCTGCTGAGGGCAAGGACGCGGGTTCTGAGGATTCTGACGCTTAGTTAGGTTTTCCTCAGTGTTCCGGCGTGGCGCAGAGCCGCCGGGAGGGTAAGCCTGTGATTGGCTCTTCTTAGCGGTTCTGTGCTTGTTCGGTACTTATGCTGGCGCGTTTCAGGGTGGGCTGGCTCTTCATGCTCGACTCATGTTTATGGCTTTTGCATGAGGTGGCGGGTTCACGTTGCGACAACTGATTCGCGGACAGTGAGCTTTTGGTGGCGGCTACTCTGCAACTTACTTCCCTTGTGTTTGTTCTGAGGGTTTGGGGTTGTGGGTTAGCCGCCACTCTTTTGCTGTTCTCTGCTGTTTTGCGGGGCTTGGTTGCTATATACTCATTGTGTTGCGGGCGCTACGGCGTTATGGGGTTACCTAACCCCATGAATCCGCGCACGTTCCGCCTCTTTAGCTCAGTGGTAGAGCATCCGTCTTGTAAGCGGAGGGTCACCAGTTCGAACCTGGTAAGAGGCTCGACATCTCTCTAGTGGAAAAACTTAATACGGTTTCGTTTGAGGTCTGTCATCTACTATCTTTACGTAGGTGACAGACCTCTTCTCGTGCCCCTTTTTTATTCGGTGGCTATCCTCAACCCAGCTGACGGCATCCGTTGCCTGCTGGAACTTATGGAAGCTCAATCGCCAGATATTCCCGTGCTCCCCGTTTTTGAGGTACAATAAGGGGTGATGTATAAGGTTCTCAGCGGCGCATCCTGCCGCGCCTTACCTACCAGAAAGGGGAGAAGCCCCATGATGCGTAAGAAAAAGACAGCCCCACTGCCGGAAGAAACCGCCAGCTTTGAGCTAACTTCAGCCCGTAAGTTGAGGCAGGAAATCGCTCAGAGTAACGCCCTGCTGGTTTACGCCCGGCTGGGGTGGGGAGGCATTGGTCTTCCTAAGAACAATACGCCGCCTGTAGGCTCCCTGGCGTTGCAGAGCGCAATCATCCGCTACTATAACGCCATCACTTCCGCTACGACGCTCACGGAGGCGGAGAGAGCTTATGCAGACCTACACCGCGAAACTGAGAGCGCCCTGTATGACCACTACCAGTACAGTGGCGTGACGAAAGAAGAGCTGGCAAGCATCGCATCTGGAGAGAGGATTCTACAAATCATGACAGCTATCGATAAGAACGTAAGTGGCGACCCCACCATTCAGGAAGCCATGAACACCGTCCTGAATATGCGTAGAGCGCTAGGTAATAGTGCCCTGCCCATTATGGCGACCATCACTGACGCTAAGCTCCTAGAAGCTGACATTAAGAACCTCAGCAACCGCATTGACTCTAACCTGCGCGAAGAGAAGAAGCTCACCAGCAAGGCGACGCTTAGCAACGACGAGAAGAGCCACCTTGAGGAAGTCCGCAAAGCGCTAACTCTTGATGCAATGCAAATCCACAACAAGGAGAACCGTCTCAAGAACAACTTGGAAGTTCAGGAAGGCTACCGCGACCTTATTGATACGAAGTCTACGCTCATTGATGAGGAAGAAGCGGCGCTCCTAAGCCTGCAAACCTACCGCCAGCACGAAAGCGACCAGGAACAGCTACAGCGCATCAGCCTTGCCCTGAACCTGGGTGATGACAGTGCGAATGGTCTATCCTCCGCCGTAAAGGAAGCAAGGGCTCGCCTGCAAGCTTGGAACGAGATACGCGACAGCAACAATGGTGAAGGCACTAAGGAGTTCGCAATGATGGAAGCAGAAAGCTACCTCGAAGAACGCCGCCGCAACCTCTAACCAACTACATCCCCCAACACATCAGCGGGCACCTCTGCGACGATTACGTCGTGAAGGTGCCCTCCCAAGAGAAGCAGAAAGAAAGGCGGTGACACAACACAATGGAGAGTGAAGAGCCGAAAATCACCTTTGAAAGCATCATGAGGAACTGGAACGCGCGCTACAACTACGGCGCTAAGGCACAGGCTCAACAGTCCCCTAAGATGCGGGCGCTAAACGCCACCATGCGTAACCCTGAAACACCGGCAGGAACATACCCAGTATTCGAAGCGTACCTGGGTGTTGATGTGATTGAAAAGGCGACCCGGCTTAAGCGCGAGCGGAAGCAGAAGCGGAAGGCGTTCTGGAAGAAAACAGCTCTATGGGTGGCAATCGGTGTCCCCGTATCACTGATAGTAGCCTTGCTCGTTATTGGTGCTATCAATTTCACATCCAGCGTGAAGAAGGAGCAACTTACCACCCCTTCCATCGCCGCCACGGTAACTCCTAGAGCTACAGCTACCGAAACAGTAGCGCCCACACCCACGACTACTGCCGCTCCTTCCACCACCCCCGGCTCAACAGCTGTTGCAGTAGCCGAAGGGACAGTAACAGCAACGGGCGAAGCCGCCGCTCAGGAGCAGAAACACTGCCTGACCACCCCAACCAAGTCCCCGTACTTGGACGGTAACGGCGCACGGCACTACGGCAAGGGGACGGGGCGTGACGCATACTATGTCCCAGCTAATGAGGACTGTGGTGTGCGTTACACGGCAGAAGACGGAAGTAGGGGCTCTGCGGAGGCGACAGCAGACAGTAACTCTGTCGGTCTTCTCGTCTTTATCTTAGTCATCGGTTTGGGCGCAATATTTGTGGTTCTCCTCTGGGGGAAGATTCTTATAGACAACCCCTAATAAGGCGGCTAAAAGCAGGTGGCTCTCACCTCAACCACCACCAATAGCCGATAACCTGCCCGGCGGGTACCCTTCCACGACATCTCATTCATGTGGGTGCCCGCCGTAACCATCCTCAACCCTAAAGAAAGGCAGTGAAGCAGACATTGCGCACCATGACACATGAACCTACCCCCCCCCATCTCCTCTATTGAGGGCTGGCTGGCAACCTACAGCAGTGAGCCACAGGCAACCCGCAGTGCTCTACGCGACCCTGAAACACCGGCTGGGACATACCCAGTATTTGAAACTTACCTAAACGTAGAGGTGACCGAGCAGAAGCACCAAGCTCAGAAGGTGAGAGGGGTGAAGCGTGAAGCACGCAAGAAGAACGCCTCACTATTCCTCAAAATCGTCATACCCGTATTCCTTGTAGCAGGGATACTGCTAGGTGGTATCATGCTTCTCACCGCCAACGTGAAGACGGACACCCACCATGCCGCCGCCGCCACCTCAACAACAGTGGCAGTAGTGGACAGTTCACCAGGAGAAACCGGCGCTCCAAAGTATGAGAACTGCCGTCATGAACCAGTTGAAAGCTGTGGCGCAAATGACTGGGATAGCTTACCGGCGGTTCCTCTGCTCATCTGCCTTTTCCTCTTCTCCATAGTGGGGTTCTTCGCATTTCACTACATGGTTTATGACGTGGCAGTAGGAGTCGTTTACAGAAGCTAGACACCAGCCCAATAGACCCCATAGAAAGGGAAACTATGACCGACGCCGATAACCCCAATGATGAAGCATGGGATAAGGCAATAGCTAACATTGAGTATGTCTACCAGCTCAACAAGGCACTCACCGGCACCACAAACTCTACCCTCAGAGCCGCCGCGCGCGATACCGCTAAGTTACGGCACTCGAAAAGCTGTGGTAAACTAAAGATATAGGGAGGTAGTGGGGCTACGCCAAACGCCACTCCGCCCTCCAACACCTCGCCTGTGAGAGACTGGGAGAGGTGGATAAAATAAACGGACATTGCCAAGCCCCGATAGTAATTGGGTGGCGGCGGTGTCAAGACCAGGAAAGCTGACCCTCTGGGTTGGCTTGAGGGTCACCGTCAGGGCGAAGCCTTGACCCATCTAACCACATCGGAAAACCGAAGATACTTCGTATGATGACTGGGGCTTTATCCTAGCCGGAAAGTGTCTTCTCTATATATGTGGGGATGGCTCCATGCTAACTGAAGTGGCAAAGCAAGCCGCCACAAACCAGGTACACCCCTCAGAAATCCCATCCCTGGAAGACCTCCTGCTCACCCTGGATGGGTACGGGGAATACCCATCCCTGACCTGCAACTACATGCCCAAGCCTGAGGTCTCCCCCTCAGTACTAACGACCACTCAAGAAGAGAATGAGGAACAAAATCCTGTGAACCTAAAGAGCAAAATCCCCGCTGATGGGCTACTAGTAAAGCTCCTGTGGTTTGCCGTCGCGCTCGTCGTTATCGCTATCGTCTTCCAGTTCGTGAAGGTACTGGCATACCTCCTAGGAATTGTGATGCTAGGCGTATCCGCATACTTTCTCTACGATTCATGCCGTAAACTCAAGAAGATGAATACTGATAAGCAATAGATTCTGTTAGAGCTGAGTAGTACCTTTGAAGGGTGGCTGAGTGAAACTGGTTTGGATGGATAAGCCCACCCAGGCTCTCATTCAGCCACCCTTTTTGCGCTCAATACATCAGGTGTGCCACACCACAAGAACACAACTTGCACACCTAATAGAATATGCGGTACACTTTTCATATCAGGTAAAGGAAGAGCCTTTACTAAGGAACCAAATCAAACCTACCGAAAGGTGAACCAACCATGACCACCACCAACTTCGACTTTGTATACTTCAACCCCAACGCCGAGTTCCCCATGACCTTTGCAGAGTTTGAGGACGCAGAGATGCGCGCAAGCTTCGAGTTCATGCGAATTAACGCGATGGTTGCAGAGGAGCGAATCGCCGTCGCTAACGCCATCAAGAACATCGAAGCTTCTGCTGACGCTGACAGCACCGAAACTCAGATGCGCATCAATCAGATGTGGGCAATCTTGGAGGACATCGACCGCAACATCTTCCACATCAGCAACAGCAACAACGGCATCATCCCCATGTGTGAAGCAACCCGCGACGGCGACACCGACAAGGCAGAGTTTATCATGAAGAGGATTGTTCGCGAGGTAAACGCTATCGCGGAAACCCACATGCGAATCCGCGACTGGCGCGAAATCTAACCCAACCCACAAAATCAAAAATCCCTGCCAGCATTGCACTACTGGCGGGGGTATCCTAACAACCTATTAACGAAAGAGACCCCCCCCTAATGAGCAAGCAGACCAACGAAAACCCCGAAAGCATTACCCTCACCAACGAGCGAGGCGGCATCCTCGTCAATGGAGACGGAAACCTGCTCCTCCCCAATAATATCCCCGTAGGTGCAACCATCAAGTTCACCACCATCCACAATGACGGCACGTGCGTCACCTCAACCAGGTTCGTAGTGGACGGCAATAGTAAGCACCTCACCCTAAAGGCATACACCGGCGAGGTTACAGGCACCCTCAATGTCGCCCAGTACACGCGCGAATGCTTCACTTGCTGGGAGGACTCCTTCGACGCAATGCACGACGAAGACGACTGCCGTGGCACCCTAACTTTCGACGGGCTTGAATACATCAACGACCGAGGTGTAAACTTTGGGCAGGCACTCAACATTGAGGTAACCAATCCCTGAGTGCTACTAATAGCCACGCCCTATCGGGCATGAGTTTTGAAAGACTGTGGCGCACTCCCAATGCCAGGAGTGCGCCACAGTCTTTCAAAAGGGGTTAATGATATGTGGTATAATATGGATATGAAGAGGGGTGCCTCAGTTACCCCCCCCCATATACACCAACTAAAACAAGGGAAGACACAATGCGCACACCCAATAAATACCCAGCTTACAAAGAGCACCCCCTCTACGGTATGTGCCGCCTCGAAGAATACCTCAGTAAGGTACTTATCGGGCGAACCGTAACCAAGGTGAACCATGAGGGCGGCTACGATAGCCCGCACATTGAAACCGTGACCCTGGATAATGGGTACGAACTTTCCTTGGAATCCATCAACGGCTGTGAATGTTGCGGAGGTATCAACTCCTCACTTCGCTTCCGGGATGAAAACCTTGAAGGCATCACCATCCGCAGTATCCGCGCCGAACATGAAGATGAGGATGATGAAGACAACGGTTGCTTCACCATCACCTTCACAGGCAATCGTCGCCGCAAAGTGCTCTGCACAGGCGACGAAGGCAAGGATGGGTTTGGCGGCTGGGGGTATGGCTGGTACGTAACCGCAGGCTTCCCCAACACCATCAAAGACGGTTAGGCGCACGCCACAGGCGTAACGCACCGCAAGTAGAACGCAGGAATGAGATAAACACTATGTCCAATAGAGATGGGAAATATAGCCATTGGCATTGGAAAGGCGGCAAGCGCCGCATCCTAGAAGAAAATGATAAGCGCAAGGTTTATTACCCGTGGCGAAACGGCGAAGACCTTAACGCTATCGTGAAGGCATACAACACCACCGGCGAAGTCGATAACGACCATGAAGACCGCGCAACCATACGCCACCACCGCCCACACCCCGAAGGATGCGGCTACAAGTCCTGCGACTCCTGCTGGTCTATCACATTCGGTAAAGCGCTCCTGTAGCGTGTCGAATGTGAAATAAAGGCGCATAGCTAGTAATGTGCTACACTGAAAATGTTGCACCTCGCCTGTGAGAGACGGGAGAGGTGGATAAACTAAACGGACATTACCCTTTGGGGTGGTGTCAAGACCAGGAAGGCTAACCTTTTGGGGCTGGCTGGAGGGTTACCGTCAGGGAGAATCCCTGACCCACCTAACCGCTTTGGGAGACGGATGTATTTCCTACCCTGGGTAAGTATTTACCTAGATAGGAGCATGTCTTCTTTATGTGTGGGGGTGGCTCTTCGCTAATGGCTACCGTTCTAGAAGCCAAATTTTTGAAAGCTGACACCGAACCTAGCTTGGCTGGTTATGTTTTCCGTCGTGCGGTTATCGCCCTGCTGATTGCGCTCACTAAGCGCGGCGACGCTATGATTAGCGAGCGCATTTCGGAGCTCGCACGTGAGCAGGAAGAACGCCGCAAGGCAGAGGGCGCTTAGCGAATTATTTTAAAAGGATATAGTATGGCACTCAGGAAGCTTTTGCCCACTAAGACCATCTATGGTTATGTGCGGACTTCTTCTTCGGAGCAAAACCCTGAGCCTCAGGTGTGGAGGATTCATGAGTGGGTTAGGGGAAACTTTGGCGAGGAGGTCTACCGCGCTGTAACCTTTGATAGGGCGGAGTTTGTTACGGTGGACACCCCAGACATCATCACCGCCTATAAGGAGCGCGATGGGTTGGCGCAGGTTCTTGACCGTCTCCAGCCGCACGACGTGCTTGTCACGCCCACTGTGGAGAGACTGGGACGCAATACGCGGCATGTGGCAGAGCTGATGGATTCCCTGAAGGAGAAGCAGGTTATCGTCATCTATATTGACGAACCGGGTGTTCTTAGCACCCCCGCTACCTCCTCTGGCTCGTACCCGATGGACAGGTCTGCTGAGGATGGCTCCATGCATGAGGTTGTTTCTACTCTTGTGTCTGACCTTTTGCGGCGAGTTGCCGCATATGAGGCAGAGGTAGCAAAGATTCCTAAGCGCAGTACGCGCGGTGTTGAAGAAGCTAAAGCGCGTGGCGCATATAAGAAACCTAAGAGCCTCACCACGGAGGACATTGCGGAGGCTCGCCGCTTACTTGCGGAAGGCTTGCCAAAGCCTGAGGTTGCCCGACGAATTGGCACTAGCCGCTCCACGCTAATCAGGTACCTGAAAGGCACTATTGTGCCAGATAAATAGTAGCGGCAAGCCTTTTCCTGAAGCCCCTTAGAGGATGTTCCCCTAAGGGGCTTCCTTGCGCCCACAGAGCCATGAACACGGAGATGCAACCATACCCCAAGAACCCCATAGAGCCACCAGGAGACAGCTCCGAAACCGCCGAAGCCAGCAGACCACAACACAGCCAACTTGCAACGCCCAAAAATATGTGGTAAACTAAATACATGAGGAGACGAGGGGTAACACTCTCACCCCACCACCTCGCCTGTGAGAGACGGGAGAGGTGGATAATCTAAACGGATATTGCTTTCGGGCAATATCAAGACCAGGAGAGCCAGGTAACTGGCTCAAGGGTCACCGCCTAGCAAAATGCTAGGCCCAGCCCGTGTAAAAGTGAATAGGAAATGCGGCTTGACTAGGTGTTTAGTCTAGTCAAGAAGTATTCTTTCCGTGTACGCGGGGATGGCTCCATGTGGTATTACGTCCTAAGTTTTCCCCCTATATCCGATAAGGAAGTTGTTAAGAAATGTCTGTTGCTACTGAAACCTCCGGCACCTCGCCGGACACTGTAGAACGCCACGTCGCGTTCAAGTTCTGCCTTAACCCCACCAAGGCGCAGTTGCGTGCTTTGGCGCGTGACGGCGGCGCATCTCGCGCTACCTACAATATGCTTGTGGGTTACAATGCGGATGTTATGCGTAACTGTAACGAGTATTGGGGTAAGCGTCGCGAGGAAGGCGCGTCCGATGACGAGATTAAGGCTGAGCTCAAGACTCTCGCTAAGGAAGACCCGAGGTATAAGATTCTCGGCTACATGGCGTATGGTAAGGTGCTGACTGCTGAGGGTGCGCGTCACCGCGCCTGCGCTAAGGCTATTGAAGAAGGCGCGCCTGTAGAGGAAGTATGGGGCGCTGATGAGCGTTCTAAGGAGCCGTGGCTTCACACCATTAACCGCCGTGTCCTTGTGTCTGGCACTCAGTCTGCTGACAAGGCACTCAAGAATTTCTTTGACTCGCGCACTGGTAAGCGTGCAGGCAGTAAGATGGGTGCCCCTAAGTTTAAGAGTCGCGCAGAAAATAGCGACTCCTTCACCATCCCCGCACCTGACACTATGGGTGGCTACGGAACCGCATACCTACGTGGCGAACCCGCATACAAGCACGCCAAAGAAACCATGAAGCGACGCGGCGAAAAGGGCAACCCTGTCATTAGCGACTACCGTCACGTCCGACTCGCACACCTCGGAACCATGCGCATCCACGGCAACACCCGCCGCATGATGCGCACCATCCGCCACGGTGGTGTAATCAAATCCTTCACTGTATCCCAGGTAGCCGACCGCTGGTACGTATCCTTCCTCGTAGAAACAACCGTACCCGCACCCAAGCCCACCCGTAAGCAGGGAAATGCGGGCGCAGTCGGTGTAGACCTCGGCGTGAAATACATGGCGGCGCTCTCTGACACCAACGCACCCAAGCGATTCGACCCTGATAGCGGCGTAAGCTTCACCCACGAAACCAGCCCCACCGTCGAAAACCCCCGCTGGCTCAAGCGCACTGAAAAGCGCATCACCAAGCTCCAGCAGAAAATCGCACGACAGGTGAAAGGCTCCAACCGCCGCAAAGCAACCGTCCGCAAGCTGGCAAAACCCACCACCTCGTAGCACTACGCCGCGAAACCGGACTCCACCAGCTCACCAAAAACCTAACCACCCGATACGCACTCATCGGCATTGAAGACCTTAACGTTACCGGAATGACCGCATCCGCATCAGGAACCATCGAAAAGCCCGGCAAAAACGTTGCACAGAAAGCAGGACTCAACCGAGCCGTACTCGACGTGTCCTTCGGTGCGTTCCGTACTCAGCTTGAATACAAAGCCAGCTGGTATGGTTCAGCCGTTCAGGTTATCGACCGCTACTACCCGTCCTCACAGACCTGTAGCAACTGCGGTAAGCGACCCGACACTAGGCTCACCCTAAGCGACCGCGTGTATAAGTGCGAACACTGCCACACCGAAATTGACCGCGACCTCAACGCCGCCATCAACATTCGACGTGAAGCAGAACGCCTACACGCGGAAGCGTAAAACGCATCAGTAACGAGGCAACCTCGCCTGTGAGAGACGGGAGAGTATAAACGGGCGCGAAAGTGTCAAGACCAGGATAGCTGGCATCAGCCAGCTTGAGGGTCACCGTCTGGCAAAATGTCAGACCCACCCTGTGTCATAGGGGGAAGATTAAGTGAATGCATTTCGCTACCTGGTTAGGCATTTAACCTAGTCAGGAAGTGCATTCCCCGTACACATGGGGATGGCTCAGGGGCTTTGAGTAAGTTATTTCGCAAAGAGCATTCCCCGTACACATGGGGATGGCTCCGGGCACTCACGTGTCAAGACTAGGAAGGCTGAATACTCCCCATACACGCAGGGATGGCTCCGTCTTGCCTGTTCCTGCCAACGCTTTCACTCGGTACTCCCCGTACACATGGGGCTGGCTCTTATGAATTGGTGTTCTGGGCAGGTAGATGCCCGCATTCCCTGTACACGCAAGGCTGGCTCACGATTTGCAGTCAGCGCCCTTATAAGCGTGATGCAGATAACACGGAATCGAGTTGCATACCATGAAAAACATGTGGTACACTTGATATATAAGACGCGGGGGGCTTGAAAAAGCCACCGACGTAAAGCTCATTGATAACCTCATAGTGAAACTATTTACTATTACAAGCCGTCGTATCCAAGAGGCTAAAGGAACCTGACTGTAAATCAGGCATCATTCGATTTCGGGGGTTCAAATCCCTCCGGCGGCACGCAACACATCATTAAGATGTGTCCCATATACCTCGCCTGTGAGAGACGGGAGAGGTATTAAATCTAAACGGGCGTTACTTTCGGGTGATGCCAAGACCAGGATAGTGGGGTAACCTGCTTGAGGGTCACCGTCTGGCAAAATGTCAGACCCACCCACGGTAAAGGGGCTGGCTCCTAAATCCACGGGTTTCATGTTTCGCCCGTATACGTGGGGCGGCTCCACCACTCTCATGCGAGAAATAATATTTGGGCTGTTTTACCCGCACATGCGGGGATGCCCCACTGCTCCCGTAAGCCCATCTAGCTTAATGTAAAGCGGGCGGTCTCCAAAACCGCAGGAAGCTGGTTCAAGTCCGGCGATGGGTGCTTGCAAGTAACAAAACCGGAGTTCTAACCGAAGGTGGCGTAACTTGTGGCGTGTAATGAGTGCGAAGGTAAGCACCGGGCTCAGTTAGAATGGGCACGCAATAGTAGGGGTCGGTTCCCTTCTACACGCTCTACCAACCTCGCCTGTGAGAGACGGGAGAGGTTGTAAATCTAAACGGACATTAACGTGTCAAGACCAGGAGAACCTGCCTTTGGCGGATTCGAGGGTCACCGTCTAACAAAATGTTTAGACCCGCCCCATGTAAGGGGTGGCTCCCTATTGAGGCACCCTTATTGCGATAGGGGAGCCTTCGGGCTTCTGGCTTTTATCACTCATTCTTTTGCGAGATTGAGTGTTGGCGTGGTATGATTGTCATACTTAGGCTTTAAGCGCCCGTGGCGAAATTGGTAGCGCATGGGCGGTCTTAACCTTCCCTTTACTGGGGAGGTGTATTCCCTCGTAGCTCAATTGGCAGATGCGAGCGACTGTTAATCGCTAGGTTGAAGGTTCGAGTCCTTCCGGGGGAGCTTGTATTACCTATATGGGTGATACGGATTTCTTGGCTTTTGTCAAGGTCTAGGGCGGTTAGCTCAATTGGGAGAGCACCTGTTTTGCACACAGGAGGTTACGGGTTCAAGTCCCGTACCGTCCACGCACGCACCTGTTTCAGGCGTTCAGGTGTGTGTTAAGCGCCTTTAGCTCAGATGGTTAGAGCAACGGACTCTTAATCCGTGGGTCGTGGGTTCGAGCCCCACAGGGCGCACGTAGCTTGAGAGGGTGTAGCTAATCCTTTCGTGTTACGCCGGATATACACTATCCAGAAGGTCGCAGGTTAAAATCCTGTCACGTGCCACATTGCACGTGTAGCTCAGTGTTTAGAGCGTCTGGTTGGTGCCGGTTTAAGCCGTACACAGGGGAAGTGCCCTACACGCTTCCATAGGGGTAGCTCCCCGGCTGTCTTGTAGGATGTATAGTGTCTCTTAGCGGGGGCACTCTCATGGTCTGTTAGCTCAGTGTTGGTTAGAGTGCCGCCCTGTCACGGCGGAGGTCGCGGGTTCGAGCCCCGTACAGACCGCGTATATGGCGCACTGACCGCCTAAAGTCAGTCTAAGCCCTTGTAGCGCAGTTGGTTAGCGCGTCGCTCTGATAAAGCGGAGGTCGGTGGTTCAAGTCCACCCAAGGGCACTGTGAGTGAAGCCAAACGGTCAGGCGCTTGCTTGTGGCGCAAGTATTAGCGGGTTCGATTCCCGTCACTCACCCCGCTCCCCTAGCTCAGCCTGGATAGAGTACGACGCTACGAACGTCGGGGTCGCAGGTTCAAATCCTGCGGGGAGCACGCTCTACTTTTCGTAGAACCACACAATACGTCCCCGTGGTCTAACGGCTAGGATACCGCCCTTTCAAGGCGGAGGAGCGGGTTCGATTCCCGTCGGGGATACATAGTGCGCTTTCGGGCGTGCGCTCACCTCACCTGTAAGAGACGGGGAGGGGTGGTTGAAATAAATGGACATTACTAATACCTAGCTGGGTTGCGGTGGTGTCAAAACCAGGAAGGCTGACGTTTGCCAGCCGGAGGGATACCGCCAAGGGCGAATCCTTGGCTCATCTAACCGCCTTGGGGAACCAAAAGGCACTTCATATACTGACTGGGTGTTTACCCTAGTTATGAAGCGTCTTCCCCGTATGCGGGAGATGGTTCCTTCATAACTTTTTAGCCCTAGTAGTTCAGCGGATAGAGCAACCGCCTTCTAAGCGGAGAGTCGCAGGTTCAAATCCTGCCTAGGGCACGTAACGTAGGATAGGTTCATTTATTCTGTGTTACTCGGCGCTAGGTGGGAGATGCGGGTTCGAATCCCGTCCAGCACCTCACAAAGCTGTTGGTAGCTCAATTTGGCAGAGCCCCACTGATGCACCGATTTTAAAGCCGGTTCGAGGATTCAGCCCCATTAGGGCACACCCTTATTGCAATAGGGGTGCCTTCTGGCTTTCCAGCTTTTCGCCCGTTCTTTTGTGAGGGCGGGTGTTAGTGTGGTATGCTTTGTCATAGTTACGATTTAAGCGCTTGTGGCGGAATTGGCAGACGCGGCAGACTTAAAATCTTGCTTCTTCGGAGTGCGGGTTCGAGTCCCACCTGGCGCACACGACCACCCTTACACAGGGTGGCTCATTCCCCTGTAGCTCAATTGGCAGAGCATTCGACTGTTAATCGAAGGGTTACTGGTTCGAGTCCAGTCAGGGGAGCATACGTCGCTTACGTGTGGCGTTATTACCTCAGCTTTTTGTTGGGGTTATGGTCTACTAGCTTAACGGTAGAGCACCACCCTGTCACGGTGGGGAGTGCGGGTTCGAATCCCATGTAGACCGCGTGTAGCTTTTTGGCTATGCCTCTCGCCTGTGAGAGACGGGAGAGAGCATAAACGGGCGGGTAGCTTCGGTTGCCCGTCAAGACCAGGATAGCGGGGCAACCTGCTTGAGGGTCACCGTCTAACAAAATGTTTAGACCCACCCCACGTAAAGGGTGGCTCCTTCGAGTCCAAATTTCATCTCCACAGCATGTTTTCCCCTGCACACGCGGGGGGCTCATATACTTGCTTGCTTTTATGAGGGCGGTTAGCTCAATTGGCAGAGCGCCTGCTTTACACGCAGGATGTTGCAGGTTCGAGTCCTGTGCCGCCCACGTGACATGCTTTAGGGCGTGTTGCTCACCTCGCCTGTGAGAGACGGGAGAGTATAAACGGGCACGAAAGTGCCAAGACCAGGAAGGCGGGGTAACCTGCTGGAGGGTCACCGTCTGGCAAAATGTTAGACCCACCCGTTGTAAAGGAGATGGCTCTGGAGCTTAAATCCGCCGTGTGCCACCATTTTCGTTTTACACGTACACGCGGGGCTGGCTCTCACCAAAAACATGTGGCGTATATGATGCGCTCAATGTCTTCCCATACACGCGGTGTGGCTCTTATGTTAGTACCGCTATAATGCTGGTAGCATCTCAATTTCATACCTTTTAGTCCCAGTAGCTCAGTGGATAGAGCATCCGCCTCCTAAGCGGAGGGTCACAGGTTCGAATCCTGTCTGGGACACGCTCACGCTTTCGGGTGTGCGCTCACCTCGCCTGTGAGAGACGGGAGAGGTGTCTAAAATAAACGGACATTGCTAAAGCTCGGTTGGGCGGCGGTGGTGTCAAGACCAGGAAGGCTGACGTTAGTCAGCTGGAGGGTTACCGTTAGGGAGAATCCCTGACCCATCTAACCGCATCGGGGAAGAAAGTGAATCTAATTCGCGGCTCTGCCGGGCATTTGCCCTAGTTGGGCAAGCGTCTTCCCCGTATACGCGGGGATGGCTCCCTTGATGCACGCACTCACTCACTGAATGGTGGGTCTTCCCCGTATACGCGGGGATGGCTCCTGTCGCGGCTGAAGCACTGGGCGACACCCCAACTTTTCCCTGTACACGTGGGGATGGCTCCTACGAGTATTACTTTCTTACTCTTACTGCACCGCTTTCCCCGTGCACGTGGGGATGGCTCCTTATAGAGATATGCCAATGCGCCCCTTTAGCTCAGTTTGGTCAGAGCTACGGACTTTTAATCCGCAGGTCGTGGGTTCAAATCCCACAGGGGGCACGTTGAGGAAAGGTTTAGTACTAGCCTTTCTGAGACAGCCGGATAACATAGCTGAGAGGTCGCGGGTTCGAATCCCGCCCCTTGCAGGGGTGTAGCTCAGCTTGGTAGAGCACTTAGTTATGCCGGTGGAGCCATTCTAGAAGGGCTCACCCTATACCGTGTTTCGGGTAGCTCCCTTAACATGGTATAGGTTTCCAAGCTCCCATCGTCTAGCGGTCTAGGATACCTCTCTTTCACGGAGGTGGCACTGGTTCGAATCCCGTTGGGAGTACGTAACGCACTTTCGGGTGTGCGACTCACCTCGCCTGTGAGAGACGGGAGAGGTGGATAAACTAAACGGACATTGCCTTCGGGCAGTGTCAAGACCAAGACGGGTAGCTTCGGCTGGCTGGAGGGTCACCGTCAGGGAGAATCCCTGACCCACCTAACCGCATCGGGGAGACCGGAGGCACTTCATGTGCTGGCTGGGCGTTTGCCCCTAGTCAGGAGATGTCTTCACTGCACACGCGGGAGATGGCTCCGCCCCCCCCAAATCTTCCACAGGCGACACCAGTAATCTTCCCTGTACTCGGGGGTCGTCAGTGCTCGTCTTTCACCCTGTGTGCGGGGTGATGGCTCTAGTCCCTGCGTTCGTGGGGCTAGTTACGTTTCTTTGTTTTATCTTTCCCCTGCTACTTGTTGCCTTTGTTGGTTGCTTGTGGTGGGGGGTTTTCTTTATTTGGAGGTTTTGTTGTTGTCGTTTATGCGTGGTTCTGCTGGTCGTGGTTCTGCTTCTGCTTCTTCTGCACCTGTTCCTGTGGGTGTTTCGCCGGTGGTGTCGCCTGTGGAGGATTTGGGTGGTGTTGATTTGGTGGATACTGGGCATTTTGTGAGGGAGCCGGGGGTGTTGCCGGTGAGTGATTTGTCGAGGAGTGTATTGGGTGCTTCGTCGGAGCTGTTGTTCATGTTTGGTGGTGATGGTTCTGGTGGTGTTGCGCTGGAGGCTGTGTTGTTGTCGGTTGGTGTTGGGGGTTTGAGTAGGGTGGTGTTGCCTGCGCATGGTCGTATTGTGGGGTCTGTGTGGGATGAGGTTTCTGGTCGTGGTGTGGGTGTTTCGCGTGAGCGTTTGGCTGTTGCGTGTGCTGAGGTGTTGGTTGAGCGTGGTACGGAGTTTGTTTCTGCGTATACGGATGCTTTGCCGATTGCGGTTGTGCGTGGGTTGCGTGGTAAGGTGCGTGGGCGTGGGGTGTCTGCGGATTATGTGTTGGGTTCGTATGGCGTGGTTCCTGCGGATGGGGTGTTTTGCCATGTGGTTGGGGTGTCTGCGGATTATGTGGTGTCGGATGCGGTGTCGGTGTTGCATCGGCGTGGGGTGGGTGTGAGTGGTGTTTCTTTGGGGCGTGATGGTTGGTCTCATGTGGGGTGGTTGCAGTGGAGTGTTGATGGTGGGGTTGGTCTTGAGTTGGGGTTTGGTTTTGGGGAGCCGTTGGGTGAGGCTGGTTCTGCCCCGTTTGTGTCACTGGTTCCCGCATTTAAGGACGTTTTTGTGAGGATGGTGGAGTCGCTTTCTTCTGATGTTAATTCGGTGGGTGCGGCGTTCATGTCTATCGTGCAGGATGGTACGTTCACAGGTAATGGTGATGAGTTCACCATTGGCGGGGCACTGTTTGAAGACGGGCGTTTCGCCTACGATGCAGACACCGGCGTGTACTATATGCCTATCATCATTGAGGCTCCGCGCAATACCGGAAAAATCTTCATGGTGAACAAGGACTAAACCTGAAATGGGATGAGCATCACATTGTCTTCGCACGCCCAGACTTTTAAATGTGGAGACCGTGTGGTACCATATACTTATGTGTTGAGGGGGAAGATGTATTTCTCTGGCAGGGACAATACCCCTTCCCCTTAACCTGGCGCTCGTGGCGGAATTGGCAGACGCGCCTGACTCAAAATCAGGTTCCTCGGAGTGTGGGTTCGAGTCCCACCGGGCGCACGCAAGCACACCCAACAAAGGGAGTGTGCAACACCTCGCCTGTGAGAGATTGGGAGAGGTGCCTAAAATAAACGGACACTACCCCTCGTGGGTGGTGTCAAGACCAGGAAGGCTGGCATCTGCTGGCTTGAGGGTTACCGTCAGGGAGAATCCCTGACCCATCTAACCGCATCGGGGAACCGAAGGTGCTACGTGTGCTGGCTGGGCATTCCCCTAGCTGAGAAGCGCCTTTCCTTTATGTGCAGTGGTGGCTCCACTACGCCCAGTACCAAACAAGCTACTTTCATACTTTCCCCATATGCGGGGCGGCTCGCCATATTTTCGTCTTGATTCGGTACTCCTATATACAGGGTTAATGCTTCTACATACCGAATTTGGCTCCACGTGGATTATGTGATATACTTTAGGTAAGTAATTGGCGGCTTCGCAAATTGTGAGGTCGCTTTTCCGCATCTCTATTCTACTGGAAGGTCTAATCACATGAATAACGACACTAAGGCTACTCGAACCACCTCAACTCCGCTGGATGCGGGTGTGCGTGCACGCATTGTTGCCGCTCGTGAAGCGCAGGATAACGATACTAGCTTTGTTGGCTTGCCTGTCTACTACAAGGAGCTTTTGGGTCTACCTCATACCGTCGCTAATTCGACGCACACTTATGCAACTATTGATGCTCATCATTATGCTACGACTAGTCAGCACCCAATGGACCCGTCTTTGGTTGCGCATTTGACGCGCAATGCTTCGCAGGAGCACCCGGTTATTATTGAGGGTGCGCCTATCACCGCTCAGGTTGTTACGGGTGCTACTGGCGCTATGAAGCACTTCATTGACCTTGATAGCGTTGATGAGAGTTACCTGTTTGGCACTGGACGTAGCGTTTTTTATGCGCCGGTGAAGCCGAAGGTGTTCTACAGCATTGGCTATCTTGCTTCTCATTATGAGAAGCTTGGTGGTGAGTCTATGGTTGGTAGCTTCGTTTCGCTGTATCGTGAGGCTCACCCTGGCTTTAAGAATGTTATTGAGAAGGGTGAGCTTGAGGATTTCTTCAAGTTTGTTGAGTCTCAGCCTATGGGTTTCCGTTCGATTATGTTGGATGCTCCTAAGAGTGATGTGCCGCCTGCTGACTTCTCTGTAGTGCCTTCGCTTGAGGGTACTGTTGTGGATGAGCCTGTTGTGGTGTACAGTAATGAGCTTCTTTGTCGTTCTTTGTATTTGTCGCCTGAGCGTGCGCGACAGTTGGGTTATCCGAGTGGTAAGCCTGTTCCGTTTTTGGCGGCTGATGTTCGTCCGCGTGTTGCGGCGCTGTTGAAGGCGGCGGGTCGTTCTTTGACTTATGACTTTACGTGGCGTAAGGGTGTGGAGAACTCTCCGCTGTACACTGCTGAGCAGTATACTATGATTCGCTCTTGGATTCGTGCTGAGGGTGATAAGGTGGAGCCGTCTGCTGATTGGGTTAAGCGTGCGCGTGAGGTGTTCCCTGCGAAGAAGCCTACTACTATGTATGGTCTGAGTCGTCCGCTTATTACTATGGCTGGTAATGGTGATGAGGAGCGTGTTGTTGATGCGCTTCGTAAGCATAAGGCTGAGATGGTGAAGATTGTGCGCTTTAATAGTAAGCGTGTTGAGCCGCTGAAGCTTCCTAGCCTGATGTATACGAAGAAGACTGCCGATGCTATTTTTAAGGAGCTGACCGGGAAAGGTCTTTAGTTTCTAGTAGCTGGATAGGGGCTCCCTTGAAGGCTGTTGAATGGGGATGTTGGGTGTCACTAACCCGACATCCCCATTTGCATACCCTAAAATTATGTGGTATAGTTAGTTTATTGTTTTGGGTAGGGATTCCAGCCCCTACCCTTCCCTGCATCACAGCTGGAAGTAATTGGTAATGACAAACACAAGGAGTGAAACCAATGACCCCTACGCCCCGAATTATGGCAAACAGTACCCCTAAGCCTCGACCTCCCAAGACTCGCCCCCAGTACGGTGGCAAGCCTTCCAAGAAGCCCCGAGAGCTTGGTGTAGAGGCAACTCTGGCATACCCTGACTGGTATGCTGGGCATAACAAGCGTGAATACTTCCTCGCCGTACTAGAAACCCTCAAGCAGGTGAAGGAGAAAGGTAGTAAGCTTACCTATACCGCCGCATACAATGCGTACAGCAACCGCTATACTATCAGCCTGCGTGTCAAGAACAAGCGAAATAGCCTACTTACTGCACGGGTGGCTGGAGTGAGCTACCCCATTCAGTTCACCACCAACCCCTACACCTCGGTTGCAGACCACGGTCGCGAAGCGCCCTATGAGCTTTCCGCATTTAGTGGCGTGCTCGACAAGGTTGCGCTGGCTAATCGAACTGAGGTAATGCGCATTGAGACTCCCATTACTGCAAGTAAGTCTAGTAACAAGACCCTAACTGAAAGTGCCTACCGTCTGCATCTGGCGCTTCACCCGAAGTCTGGCGCACAGCGACGAGTTAGCAAGCTCAAGCGTGGCACTAACAACTCGAAGTAAGCGCCCACCGTATTCCCATGCAGGGAGTGCCGAGTAGCTGAATATATAAACCCCTTATGCCACGGGATGAGCATTTGCAACTCACCCCGTGGCATAAGTATGCAACCCGATTTGTTATGTGCTATACTGAACTTGTAATTTAAGGTCTCTATGCCCACAGAAAGGAGCTACAGTTCAACCCATGCAGACTATCCCAATTGCAACCCGCGAGGAGACGAAAATTCCCGCAGGGAGCTACATCGCATTCCGTGCAGAAAACATCTCATACAAGATGCCTGAAAACATTCAGGCGATGTTCGCCCGCCACCTCACCAGCTCAGGGAAGGAGTGCTACCCTACGCTACTATACACCCCTGATGGCACTACCGTGCAGACAATTGACGACGGTGAAGTGGTCGGAACTTTGGCAACGAAGAAGGAACGTAACGGCAATTACTCCCTGCTGTTCCGAACGTCCAACCCGGAGAGTGAAACCACTATCCTGACCACTTATGTCTTTGAAACCGAGACTGTAGAGGAGTGCATCGCTCTACTCGACAAGTGCATCTCAGAACTTGTCGTTCAGAATCGCCTCGCCACCTGGCGCTTCCGAGCTGTAGCTCTTCAGGAGCGAGGTGTAACCCACGAGGAGACGAAGAATATTGAGTCCCTTATCGCTGAGGCAGTGCATACCGGAAACACTACTGAGGGATTGATTACCGCAGAGAAGGTACTCCGTGAAGCTGTAGTCAATGCGTCTGCGGTATTGAAGGCTCAAACTGAAGCCGCAAGGGAGACCTGGAAGAAGGTTAAGGAGGAAACCCGCAATGGCAACCAATAACATCAACTTCATCAACTACGTTGTAGCAGAATGCATCGTAGGCTCACACATGTACGTCAAGAGCGCCCGCTTCGAAGAGTGCGCCCCTACTGTTGGTGTTACTTCGAAGCTACCCCGCGAAGTGTACGCAGAAGCATACAGTGCATTCAAAGGTACATGGTCGGTAGGGACTGAGGCACCTAGCTACAATTTCGACTACACCGTGCATGAGCTCACTGACGCTTTCAGTGTGAAAACTGGGGGAAAATATAAGATGACCCCCGTTTACCATCAGGAGAAGGCTGGGGCAGGTGGTGAGACTCATCACCGAGTACTCTTTAAGGTAGCCTCCACGCAGGAAGGTGCAGTGTCCTAATGTCTGAGAATAATATCAGCAACGTGGAGCACACTTTCCGCGTGGCAATCATGCGCCACCACTATATCCTAGATTGCAAGAAGTCCGCGCCACTACTTGCGCGACAGCTGAGACGCATCAACCCCAACAAGCCAGTTGAGCACCAAATTTCAGTAGCCGCTAAAGCCGCTGAAGAAAGCCTCAACCGAGTAGCCGAATATGCCTACGAGGACATGGCAGAGTTCTGCTTTGCGCCTCTGTCCAGTAAGACCGTAACTCACCCCACTAAGAAATAACAACAAAGGAGAGCAAATGGGTTTCCTAGACGAGAACGTCACTACCCCGCCGAACCGCAAGCCGCCCGTAGACCGCGACAAGATTGCGGCGCTACCCAAGATGTACAACCCTAAGGGTCTTGCAGACTACATTAAGGATAAACGTGAAGACTTGCGTGGCGACACCAATCTAACCGCAGACAGCCTATCAGCAACCTACCGACCAGACGCAGTTACTCTACGCATGAGCAGAGGCAATAAACGAACCCTGCCTCCGATGCTATGGTCTGAGGACACCGCTAAAGCTATTGCCCAGGCATACCCTAAGCCGCTACCTTCGAGCGCCAGTAAGGAGCCTGAGCTACTTGTCGTTCCTACTGCCCTGAGCAACAACTATATTTCTTACCCACCGAAGGACTCCACGAACAATTACCGTTCAAGGATGTGGGAATCGATGAACCTTCACCCTGTGTACTGCAAGATTGGCGCACAGGGTCTAGCAGGCTCACTGTACCGCGTCGATGATGTCCTTGAAGGCGTTTCTTACGCGGGGAAGGTCAGAGCAGACCTAGGTCTTGAGCCTGTGTACGGCTTCCATAAGGAATGGAGCGACGCAATGGTCATCACCAAGGAACTAGTAGCCGCGATGAACAAGTACTTTGACGAGCAGGAAGCAGGTAACTAGCCATGAGTTTCGAAATTGAGACTATCTCCCCCAAAGAAGCCGCCATTCTCACCGTAATCACCCCGAAAGAGATTGGTGTAGGGTATGTTGTGAAGAAACACCTTCTAGCACTCCCTGATGCGGCAGATAGTAACGCTTCCGTCATTGCGCCTATCCGACCCACGGGCATGATGTTGCAGGCAGGCAGGATGGACAGCAACGACGACCTGGAAGAGCAGATTAAGCGAATCGTAAAGACGATTACCTTCTCCACGGGCGGCATTATCCATTCTGGCGCTTCCGTTGTCGCCCGCGTCGTAGGTTCCTATGACCCGCGACCTCTTGACACGGCAGGTTCCGTAACCATCAATGAGAAGTTCTACCGCGAAGGCGACTTGGTGTTCATCACCCCTGTGAAGGTTACTGTAGCCCCTTACATGAAGAAGGATGCGCTCACTCTATCTGGCTGGGTTGTTTGTGACACTGAGCAGAAAGACACTCATAATACTTTTGTGGCTTTGGGTGCGCCGCCCGCCGCTGGTGGAGCAATCCACAGCCCAATTATTCGCATTACGAACAGCCTACCTCACCGAGCGCTCTTTGACGATGCAGGTAAGCTCCGCGAACTTGTCCACGCACAGGAAATTGAGGATGTGAAGGGTAGCAACCCCTTCGCCGCAGGGACTCATTTCAGTAGCGTAGCCGCCAACCACGAAGAAGGCTTTGAGGTTCAGAGCTACGACGACGGCACGGTTCTCGCTTACCCTGTGTGGGTGACTCTCTCTCGCCGCGCTGACGCATAACACACGTAGACAGATGTGGTAGGGACGCTAGAGGTTTTTATGTCTCTAGCGCCCCTACCACATTTCCGTATATGCCACCAAATGCGGTAGAATCTTCTCATGCATGACGAACCAACTATGACGCTGAACACCGTGACCGACTACATGCGAATGCTTGATTCCCTTGAGCTGATGCTGAACCATTGGGAGTGGGTGAGTGTCGCTAATGAAGTTCACTCTAAAGACGGTTTTCTCCACGTTGCCACGCAGGAGAGTAAGGAGAAGAAACGTCACCTCCCCAATCAGTACCTATCCCGTAGGGCTTTCGACAAGCTCGAAAAGCAGAGCGCGCAAGCATCTTTGCGGTTGCAGGCGCATACCTGCGCATCACAGGAGTGCGATACGTGCATACTTCTCTGGAAAGGGTATACGCATTGTGTGATTGAGGTGTCGGGGTTAGATGCGTCGGCATATCTACTTGGTAAGCCGCCGCGCGAGGACGCTTACGGTATCGACGGTGACCTACTTCTATTTAAGCATCTTGAGTATCCTGAGGTGGAGGCGCGGACTGGGACAGGTGACGGGTTCGATGTCCCTATGGTTGTGGCGCGGGATAACTATGCTGAGATGGACGTATTGAGTCGCAGGTTGGAAAAGCTGGGATACTGTGTTGCGGCAGATGCCTTGACGGGGCGTACTCCGGCTATGCTGTTTGGTGAGAATCCTATAGTAACAATCACTATTCCATATTTGCCGTATATGGCGGTTGTTGAGGAACGCATCTTAGAGCGGATGGATGCTTTGGGTAGACGGTATGAGATACTTCCACCTATGGGTTTGTCAGACCATATTCCAAGGGCGTTCCAGAGAGAAGATGTAACGCATGGGCGCTACCCCATGCTGGAGAAGTGGTTTTGGGATATGGAGGAGCGGGCAATGGAAACACACGGCGATGTGTCGCCTACGCAGTTCAGTGAGGAGGTGGAATTGATGGCTGAAGAAACTGAAGATGCGATTGAGGTTGAGGAGCAGAAAGAGTCGTTTGGCTCTAAGTTCTTTAGGTTTATGTTTGGTTTGTAGCTCTATATGTGTCTAAAGAGAGGGGCGGAGGTGTATTGACTACACCTCCGCCCCTCTCTTTCATGTCTTGCATGGGCAAGCTTTTGCTACTGCGCGGGCTTCTATAGCCCCTCTGAGCGCCTATCGGCTCCTCAGTGGGTTCTCGTGTACTTCAACCCCAAGGAAGCGCACGAGAGCCCCCTTGGTGGTAGTAAGCGCCTGCCGAGACTTGCCATAGGCGATGACGGTGGCTTCCTTTGCAGTGATTGCTACTACGGCGATGACTGCCGCAATACTCTCTCCAATGAACCATGCGGCTCCTAGGGCGATAAGGTTGATGTCCTGACCTGTGGCGGTGGTGATTAGGTGTATGTCTCCGGGGACTGAGCGCAGAGAGTTGGCGAGGATGAGGTATGCGGCGAACATGATGCCCGGCAAATTGAAGCCAAGTGCGAGCGCGGCAGTGCTCAGGTGTTTCTTCATGTGTTTCTTTTGGGAGTTCATATTTCCTTTCAATAGGTTGTTTCGCTTGGGAGTTTAAGTTTACCATGCCCCTGATGGGGTGCAAAAGCCGCCTTAAATCTATGGTACACTTACCATCAAGCCCAGCTTTTTGGGTGCAGAACATTTCCAGAAAGAACCATAGAATGAGCAATACTTTCAATAAGAACCGCAAGTACGTACTCACCGATAAGACGGCAACTTTCCCCCACCCCCGCTGGCAGGGGCGGGAAGTTACCGTACACCGCATCAAGGCAACCCGCGACATTCCCGAGCATAATGTCATTGCAGGTCAGCTTGGTGGATGGATTGAATCTGAACACAACCTTACGCAGGGAAATAATGCTTGGGTAGCAGACGAAGGTAAGGTATTCGACAATGCTGTATGCATGGTAAACGCCCTCGTCACTGGCAACGCAATGCTATATGAATATGCAGTCCACCGAGGAAGCTCCACTCTGACTGGTGACGCTCAGCAGTATGGGTACAGTCAGACCGGCGGCAACAGTTCGCTAGGCGGCTACACGCACATTACGGGCGGCGCTATGGTTGGCGGCACATACCGCGACATCCGCGACATCACCATTTCGGCAGGCACCTACACGGAAAACCCCCTGTATGCCTCTGACGAGCCCGTAACCCAGAGCGCCTACTACACTCACCAGTAACTACGTTTTGCACCGCTAGTTGATATGTGGTAAAGTGATACATGTGACGGGCACTCCGCCACATATGCGCCGTTAGCTCAGCAGGTTAGAGCAAGGGACTCATAATCCCTGGGTCGTGGGTTCAATCCCCACACGGCGTACACACAAGAACCAAACACTCTGCATGAGCCGCCCCTCAACCCCTACATCGCTAAAGACGGGGGCTGAGGGGCGGCTCACACCAACCCAACACCGAGAAGGTAAACACATGCTTAACAATAGGTACACCCGAGAAGAGCCCCATTCAGAAAGCAAACACCACCGTCACCACCACTACGTAGCATTCATTATCATCGCCACATTAGCTATCCTAACCGTCCACGAACTAGGCACCTAACCTAGCGCCCTACAAGGAGTATCATCATGGCGTTCACCCCCAGTATCGAGCAGAAAACCACGTACACTGCGGCAACCGCCCGACACATCCTCAACACCTACACTTTCCCCGGCGACAGGATTAAGGAAGAACTGTACGCTCTAGCAGACAAAAAGGTAACCCTCACCTACCTGACCCACGAACAGCTGGATAAGCGCACAGGTAAGCGCGCAAAGAAAATTCATTGCGCCCTATACAGTGACCCTGAATGGCAGGCACCTTGGCTAACAATGGGTGAAGCAGACGCGACACCCACTAAGGAACCTGGAAAAATTCAGGAAGGGGAAGCGGAAGTAAGCGAAACTGTAGAAATAACCTCTACTGGCTGGCAGTCGCCCACGGTGCTAGTGCTTGACCGAAGCTGTATTGAGTCCCCAAGGTCATTCAAACCGCCACGCGCTATCACTCATACAGATAGCGGCAACGAGGGAACCCCTGAGTGCATCCTTCGTGATGACACGCACGTACATGATGGCGCACTAATTGAGGGTGGCGTGTTCACTAGTGGCAAGGTAGAGATTGGCTACGCAACTGTCAGTGATACTACGCTACGTGGCGGTAACATATACGTTGGAGATGATTCATATCTTGCAGGGTGCCACTTAGAAGGAAATATTTCTGTTCGTTTTGCGATGCTGAGAAACGTCGCCCTTGAAGGCGATATTTTCATGAGCGGGAACTTCAGCCCCCTGCATGAAGTCGCCTCAAGTGATGAAACGAAAGTCTGCATTGATGATGCATACTACGTTTCCGACTTTATCAACCACCCGAACAGTGAAACCCTACTCCAACCCAGCTCCATTCAGCATCTTCTAGAGATAAGCCGTGAGGCATTGGGCTGGAGTAGTGGAGACTGGGAGTTCTGCCTCGACTCTATCCGCCATCGCCGCCCCTGCCGCTGTGCGCTCTATTTCCCGCTCTACATTATGGGAACTCCGGCGGCGGTGCAGTATATGGCGCTATCGGGAAGCAGAGTCTCTAAACTTCCCGCAGGGCACCCCTACAACTTCCTAACGATTCCTCAGCTTGAAGTCGCCCTCAAAGCTGAGCTTTACAAAACATGGGAAGAACATTCATCCCTTCACGACATTCCCACCAGCAAGGAGGAATGGATGAACAAGATTCTTCGACTTACCAACATCAAACCAGACCATGCATAAAGGTACGACCCATGCCCCGTTTTGAAAACAATCCGAACTGGACACCCGTCCAGACATACCGACTGGAGGACAACTACTTGCCGTTCTTCATTAGCACCTCACAGCACGACCTGCATCACACAGAGCCCATGCTGGAGCCTTTCAGTAAAGCATCCACTAGAGAGGCGTTGGCATCAGCTATGGGAGGCAAACCGCCTCTACCTTTCACCATACTTCCTATAGATGCAGGTGTGGCAGATAAGGTGATTGCTGTCCCTCATCGCTCGCTACTGGCAGAGTTGCGGGACAGCGGTTTGTCGCTCGTCGTGACTATTGGTACTGATGCAACTAGCTTTGTGAGAGAGGCGCACTACCAGCGGGGGATGCGCGTCGTCATGTTTACGTCTGTTTCAGAGGTTCGTGATGCACGCAACGGATACATGTTGCAGGCGCATAATATCATCGCTACCGGCAGGGGCGCTAAAGGGGGTATTTATGGGAACCATGAAAGCTGAGAATGTAGACCATATTGTTATGGGTGCGTCTGAATGGCAGGCGGTCGCCACAAATTACGAAACCAACACAGCGCTAATGACTACCGGCAACCCGAAAATCTATACAGTGGTTGATAGGTCGGTAGAGCCGCCTAATCCGGTGGCGCACATTATGCGTAAGAACTCCAGGCGCAAGAAGGAGAGCTGGGTTGCCTACCCTGCGCCTGGGAAGGTAAGATATAAGAGTGTTGGGCATCGGGTAGCTCAGTCGATTCCCTATACGGAGAGCCGTAGCCTTGGGGTGACCTACTCTAAGTATTGCGGGTTTCTGCTGTACGAAGATTCGGACAGTACCTCACCGTAGGTATACATAGTTAGGACTTTATTACATGTTTTCTTTTGGTAAGCTTCGCAAGAAGAAGAAAGAATCTCTGCGACGTTCGAGCGCATCGGCGGGTGCAGGCGCTTCGTCAAGCACTAGTAACTCTAGTGTTTTTGACGATGCACGCGACGTAGATAGCGGCTACGGTTACTCTTCGAGTAGCAGTTCGGATAGCTATTCTTCGAGCAGTAGCTACAGCGATTCTTGTTCCTCTTCGTCTTACTCTTCGTCGGATTCTGGTTCTTCAGACTGTGGCTTCAGCGGTGAATAACGATTAGCTCTCAACGCCTGAGGTGCATGTTGGTTATAATCTTAACTGACATGCACCTCAGGCGTTTTCTCTTGCCATAGAGAAAATGTTACAGGCGCTTGTTAGCCCGTAATATATGTGATACACTATTTTTGAAAGAAAGGAGGGGTTCCTGTATGCTCCCTATTATTCAGATGGTGCCGCCGCCCGGCGCGCCCGCTGTAAACAGCGTTACTGGGCTACCGGCAAATAGCCCTAAGAAAGTGCCCATCATGCTACGTAAGCTCACCCCTAAAGAGCTTGACGTGTTCATTCACCTCACGGACGAGCTGACAAGCATCTCGCCATACTTTGCACCCATCATCCGACAGGTACGCCCTGCAATCATCAATTCCAAGCAGGCAAGCATTGACAAGGACTGGCGCATCGGTCTCCCCGAAGGTTCTCTGGATACCTATCGCAACGCAGAAACCCTTAAAGTGGCGCTACGTGAAATTTTGCGAATCATCATCCTACAGGATAAGCGTATTGCCACCCGAGGCTACAAAGACGACGAGGTTACCCGCCTGGCTTTCGACCTTGAAATTAACCAGCGCATCAGTGGCATCTCCGGTCGTTTCCGCCTCACCCCCGGCATTGACTTTGTTCCCGCAGACTACAATCTGCCCTCCAATGGTATTGCGGAGGAGTTTCACAACGCACTTAGGGAAGATGCGCACGCTCTAGGACAGCAAGGCTCTGGCGGTGGTAGTGGCTCTGCCGAAAGTAAGCCGCAGAGCAATGAGTCTAACTCGTCTACCAGCGAACCGCAGGGGAATAATAGCTCTGATGGTAAATCGAATAGTGATAACTCTCAGGACTCAAGCCTCAGTAATGGTGGCGGTAGCGACGATAAGAACAGTGAAGAAGGTGGCGGCACCTCTAGTACCAATAATGAGGATACCGGCTCCAGTGATGCCTCTAGCGGCAACTCTGATAGCGACACCAACAGCTCTAACAGTGGCGAAAATCCCAGCAATGGCAACCAGCAGAACAATGTCGCTAGTGGTAGTGATAACGGCGCTTCGAGCGGCGATGACGGCACCCCCGGCGAAGCAGGCTCCCCTGAGGACAACGCCCAGCAGGGGAAGTTTACCGAGATGACCGACCAGTTCGTTACTGCTGAAACGCTTCAGAACCTCATGGACGCACTGGGCATCCAGGCGGCTGACGAGCTTATCAAACGTGAAAGCCGCAACGACATGCTCGCCCTAGTACGTGCAGAGCAGATGCGTAAGTCTATCGGCAACACCCACCTAGACAACATTCTTAACTGGGTGCTCAAGATTGACGCAGGCAACTATGTCGTATGGTCTACACAGCTTAAGAAGGTTCTCGCTATTGCGTCTTCTCACCGAACCACCGGCAGTACCCACCGTACCTTCCGTAAGTTCAACCGACTAAACGCCGCCCTGCCAGATAAGCGAGTGCTACTTCCAACTCGTTACGCAGTCAAGCCGACCGTGTACATTGGAGTAGACACCTCTGGCTCCATGCACACCAGGGAAGATAGCGGGCGTGTGCTAGGTAATATTGAGCGCATTATTGATAGCTTCAAGAACCGAGCAGACCTACGCATTAGCGCTATTGACACTGTTCTGGGCGACTTTCAGCCGGTCAAGAAACTATCTGACGTGGTGTTTAAGGGTGGCGGCGGTACCGCAATGACTCCTTTCATCCACGCTCTCAATGAGTATGAGACGAGCCGCGAGAAGAAGAACCCTCCCGCCGCACTAGGAATCCTCATCACTGACGGATACATCGACTGGCAGAACGTAGCCAACGCCCTTAAGTGCAAGCATAACTACGGGCTGGCTATCGTCCTAACCTCCAAGCATAGCGACAAGGACATCATGCACATGCATGAATATTTCAAGTCGCTACCGGCAAACTGCAAACCAACCATTATTCGAGTTGCACACTAAGCAACACCTCTACACCATCCAAGAAGGAGACTAACCACCATGTCTAATGCAGTAATGACAGACGAAAAGCCCACCGGCGCAATTAACGTCACCCCCGTATCTCTGAGTACCGCAATGGAACTAGTGAAGTACGGCGCATTCCCCCATATGGGCGCAAACGGTGAGCTGAAGCCCGGCAAATCTATCGGACTCATCGGTAGCCCCGGCATCGGCAAGACCGCATCCATCCACGCCCTCAAGGACGAAATGGGTTACCACAGCGTAGAAGTGCTTGTCGGCGCTCAGCTTTCCCCTGAATCCATCGGAGGTATCCCCTCCGTAGGCTCTACCACCATCATTGACGAAGAAGGCAACTTCACCGAGGTTCCGTCTACGACCTACCTCAACGAACCGTTCCAGGTACGCATCCTCAAGCACCGCAAGGTCATTCTCTTGCTGGATGAATACAGCAACTCGAACGAGAGCGTTCAGGCGGCTATGCTGTACATCTTCAACGAGCGCCGCTTCCCTGATGGCACTCCCATCCCCACTGAGACGGTTATCGTCTTGGCTACTAACTCAATGGCTAGTTCAGTGAACCCCACCCCCATTGCGCCGCCCACGCAGAACCGCGTCACCTGGATTCCTGTACACCAGCCGATTGGTGACTGGCTGGAAGGCTTCAAGGTCGCCTGGGGTAAGCCTATGACGGATAACGAGCGTCGCATCCGAGAGATGATTGCAACCTATCTCGACAAGCGCACTGACAGCACCCTGTATGAGATGAACCGTGATGCCCGCATTGAACGCTTCGCAGAGAGCATGGATGAGAACTGCCGTGACGCGGCAACCTACGCATGGCGCTCCCCGCGAAGTTGGGAAAACCTCGCAGACCTCCTCGCTTCGCTTCCCACCGAAGAACCGAAGAAGTTTCACGACCTGGCGATTCACTTTACCCAGATGACCATCGGCTTTGACGGATACAACGCCTTCGCTGACGCACTCAAGAACTACGCAGATTCCCTGACTGGCGGCGGGTCTGCCATTGCAACCATGTCGCTTACGGAAATTTTCGAGAACCCTGAGAAGGTTTCTCGAACTACCGCAGAGAACGACCAGGATAACGCCTCCCGCCTTGCAGAGCGCCTAAACACCTATATTGACGACTTCCTCCCGGAGAAGTCCAACACTGCCCCTGATGAGGAAGCTAAGGCGCGCCTACTGGAAGGTATCGCCAATGTGACGAACCTTATTTCGGAGTTGGTGGATGAAGAGTCGCCGTATTGTAACCGTGTGTTCCGCGCGCCGCTACATGCAGTCCTGGAGTACCTTATCAACAGCATCACTAACCGTACCGACATTACGGGCGGTGGCGTGAATGACCCTATGATTATGGTTCCTCACAAGATGCTCTCCAAGAGCCACAGCGAGGGTCTACTGAAGGCGTTCTCTGCTGAAGAGTTGAGTCTGCCTAAGTCGATTAACCTGCATCCTACCACGAGTAGCCAGCAGGAAAAGTTGGATAGCCAGCTTGAGTCTTTGGAGCACAACCCGCTAACCATTGTGGGTGCCCTAAGTGCCCGACTCTACCCCGCGCTCTTCGCGGTAGGCAACAACGAAATGTAGCCACCACTACCACCCCTGAAACCGTACCAATTTAAGGTAGAACACTAAGTGGAAACCCTTAAATTGGTACGGTTTTACTGCTAAATCTTAATGAAAATCATGCACTACTCACACTCAGGAAGAAACCCGTGGAAAACGTCAATAATGTAACCGGAAACAGTGTCCTTCATGGCGACCTGAATCGCATCAGTGACAATGCCCGTGTCCACGACGCGGAACTAACCGCCTGCGAGGTTCGCGATAACGCATACATTGAAGGCGGAACGCATTACATACTGCAAGCATCTGACAATGCCCATATTGCCTGCCGAGAAACCGACCTTACCGCAACCTTCACCGGAGATGCAACCGTAAAGGGCAACTTCCATATCATTGGCGGCGAATACGGCGGAAAATTTGAGCTCCACGACTTCAACGCCCTGCCGGAGACAGTAAGCATCAATAACTACTGGAACACCCCCATCATGAGTGACATCTCTCGACTCATCACCGAAGATACGACTATCACCAATCAGACATTCCAGTCGGTAGCTACATCCGCCGCAAACCTCATGGATAAGCACCCCGAGTATGTCAATATTCGTTTCTGCCTCAACAGCGAAGTCCACTCGCAGAATATGCCGCGCTGTCGTTGCGCCCTCTGGCTTCCACTCATCCTCCTAGGCGACCCTGCCGCCACATTTTACTTCCTACGCGCAGAGGGGAAGCTCCAGCCATGCAGTGATACGCATCGAAGCATTTATGCTGAAGGTACTCTCCGTAATCCCTACTATGCATTTAGTGCCACTCGCCTTGAAAAACTGATGCGCGTATCGCTAGATGACGTTCGCAAGCGCTACTGGCTGGCATCTCGCAAAGTCTTGCAAGCAAACTGCTCTAAGCACGGCATTGAAGAGCTTTTCAGTAAGGAAGAGACCACCAAAGAGTATCAGCTGAGCGACTGGCATCGCTTCCTTGAGCAGGTTCTAGGAACCCCGTACATGGGGAGGTGATGCACTGGAACTACATAGTGGCTATTTTGTGTGGTACACTGATTTTACTTACTTATTTAGGAGAGAATCATGAACTACACCACGGATAACGTGACCATCAATAACGCTAAGCTGGGGAAAGATGCCCGAATTATCATTCCTGAACGAGAAACACCCCTCATGCTCAACGTGGGTAGCTATAGCCTGGTTTACGACATCCGCGAAACGAAGCCTAACCTAAAGACAAAGAAGTTCTTTAACGACGGGAAATCTTTTCGTCGGGACAGTTTGTTTGCAATGGCTGATTTAACTATGCAGGTATTGGAAGATTCTGCCGCCATGACTGGCACGTGGTGCCTAAACTATGAGAAGCATTGTGAAACGATGCATACCTGCCGTTGCCTTCTCTGGTATCCGCTGTACCTCATGGGGAGCCCCATTGCAATGCACTACTTCTTCCGCGCAGAGGGGCTTCTACAGCCTCTAGGTAAAGCGCCTACTATCCAACTGGAAAAGTCGCCGCGAAACCCATACTCAATACTATCCCTATCTGTTCTGGAGGAGAGTATGCGTCAGCGAATCGTTGAAGTATTCACTGACGGCTATGCTGATGCCAAGAGGTATCTTCCTGAGTATCGTGGCGGCTTTGCGAAGCTGAACTACCGCAAGTGGGAGAACGAGATTAAGTCCTACATCCCGCGAGATGACAATATCCCTGTCCCGCTATCTCGCACTATCTGGTATAACCATTGGTGCCGAGCGACTGGTCAGCCTGAGTTGTGCCTAAACATCTCTATCCCCAACTAGAAAGGAGCGTAGCCGTGCAGAGTGAAGCGTCAGGCGTTATTATTGGTGAGAAAGCTGAGCTATCTGGTCTCAAGTCACTCAAGGGGAACGCACAAATATTGGGTGGACAGCATCACTACCTAGACGTTGGTGATGATACTGTTATTGCTGGCAACTCGTGGAGTTACCGTCTAAAGATGCGTGGCAATGCTACCGTAAAGGGCGCTGTACGCCTCCAGAAAGTTTCGCTTGATGGAGACGTGCTAATTGATGTACCTAATGGCTTGGAGCCGCCTATGGCGCTTTCTGCCGTTATTGACACTGAGGCTGGGGATTGTGAGTCCCTGCGCTACGCCTTCTATGACATCACGCCGCATCCTGAATACCTAGACACGGTGCGTGACAGTAGCTTCGTGTCTCCAAGCTCAGGAATACTGCGCACTGCCGTAGCTACTTATGGGTTCATTAAGCACCCTGCATGGCGTGACTCTACCATGTGCCTCAAGGCTTCCACTCACCTGCAAGTAAACCTGCACTGCCATTGCCTCCTTTGGTACCCTCTAATACTTACAGGTAACCCTGTAGCCCTGCATTACCTCTTCAGGGTAGAGAGACTTATTCAGGCAGGTATCCGCAATTCAGACCACCCAGCACTAGATGGGACTGTCCACAACCCGCTCAGCACGCTCAGTTGGGCAATGCTAGAGAATGCGCTTGCGGGGAAGGTGAGGTCACTCATTGAGTCCCCGTATAATGAGTTGGCATCCCGCAATAGGGAGCTTCACCCCTGGGGTGTTTACCATGCTGAGTATCGGAGGGAGGGGGAGCCTTTGAAGTGGGTCAATAACATCATCCTTGAGTTCACTCAGCATATACAGCCGGTATACATTAGCTCGTCTGAGGTATTCCATATGGTTAAGGAGGACTTCAAGCCGGAAGACCATCTCACATGGGAGAAGTACATCAGGCAACTACCTGAGAGTTGGCTGGCTCACTACAGGAAGCTAACCGGGCAAGACCCCGCGCCGTAGTTATCGAAAGCAATGCCCCTGGCAAGCGTTTTCCCTTCGCATGTCAGGGGCATTGTGATACCCATAGATTATGTGGTACACTTTTTATAAATGTTTTAGTTATGGAAAGGTAACCATTATGACTAGCAAGTCTCAGAATGTTAGCGTGCTTCTTAAGCACCTCGACACCCCTAAGTACATTACCCCCGCAACCACTGTCCCCATCTGGGTACATAATCCCGGCAATAGCTCTCTTCCCAAGAAGACCGCCCGCAACCAGCGAACCATTGACAGCGTGTGGCGTATCCCCCTCGGTGGAACTCTTTGGGAGAGGGGGCACGAAACTTTCGACTACCCCAAGTCGAACAACTGGAACGAGTGCGACCCTAACCACTACAGGGAGGTACCCTACAGCTCCGTACTTTACAGCACCTCAGGAGTCTTCAACCCGGAGACTGGCAAGATTGAGATGGATGAGGCTCAGCCAAAGAAGACCTACATCCAGTTCCCCGAGCTCAACATCCCGACTATCTTCGGTGAGATGCAGAGCGTACTCTACAAGTACGACAGCGTGTATGCACTACCGGAATGTGCCGAGAACCTTCTAGGCGGCAACCACATTTTTGACCGCGCAACGGTAGACCCTCGCCACGTAAACATGCTAGATGCGCATTGCCGTGTCTCTGGCTCCGCAAAGGTCGAGAGTGGTCTTATCACCAAGGAGCATATGCCCACTGAGGGCAATAAGCTGACTCACTCTTCCCGCGAGGGAGAAAGCCGCCTCATCATTGCAGGCGATACCACCGTTCGCAATAGCCGCATCTACCACACGGCAGAGCTGACCGGCAACACCCTAGTAGAAGACAGCACCATCGAGAGTGTCTTCACCACTGGCGAGCTGAACCTTACCCTGCGCGACACCACCGTGAGTCACAGTGAATTTACTGGCGCTCACCACAAGGCAGATTCCCCAAATATTTCTGTTACTGGCGGCGAGCTGACCAACGTCCATGTTCGCCTGGGAGCCGACCTGAACCTCGGCGGAAATGTGCTACTAGACAAGGTATTTTTCAGCGGCGGCAACATCTCCATCAGTGGTGATGCACACATTGAGGACAGTAACTTTGGTGGATGGTTCGACCTCAACGCACCAGAATCACAGACCACCATGTCTGACCTTACTGGCTTCTACCTGCTTCCTCTCCTGCTCAAGCCGAAGTTCGAGTACCGAGTACGAAAGAACCACAGTAAGGTGGAGAATGTAGACTTCACGGAAAGCACATACAGCGCCCTTATCACTAGCAGTAAGATGATTAAGGGCGGCTTTAAGATGAAGCGATTCTGCGCCTTGCCGAAGGTTCACAAGCGAGACAATTGCCTCTGCGCACTCTACTACCCCGCACTACTGTTCGGCAACCCGCTTGCGGTAACCTACTACCTCAAGGCAAACGGGCTGGAGAACCACATCCCGGAGGAGCACAAGAGCAAGAGCTGGTCTGAGCTGGAGCAGATTCTCAATCGTGAGACCGCTGAGCTTGGTAGTCGTCTTGCACGTGGTGGAAGCGCCGCGCAGTACGCCATCTGGCAGGAGCGAAACGATATTTACGACCACGAAGCATGGAACGAGCATATTGTCTCCAAGTACCATGTTGCCCCGGCTGACCTTCTGGGCATCCGCTAAGCACTACCTATAGTTGAGGGTGGGGCACTCTGACCGACACCAATACGGCAGAGCGCCCCACCCCACCCCCTAAGAGAAAGTAAATCATGACCCATAAGAACATCTGGCAGGAGCCCAAGGAGCGTTTCTACCTGCTGTATAAGACCGACGGCGTAAACCTTGATACGCGACTGCCTACGCCCCGCCTATCCCCCGATGGTAAGCTTCTTTGGCGAACCCACCCCGCTAAGGCGCGCAACACTTTCCCGTCTAAGATGCATGAGTTTATCCGCGAACATGGTAGCAAGTTTCAGTATGTGCTGTATCGCGGCTGGAATAACCACCTGAACGATGCTACCCAGCCCTTGCGTGAGTGGGAGCGCGACACTGTTGCAGGTGTTGAACGTACCCTACGAGAAGATGCACCTACTCTCATTGAAGACGTTCAGGTAAACGTGCCTGCCCTCTGCGGCTCTCTTACGCCTATTGACGGCATGGAAGATGTGTTCATTGTTCCTGCGAAAAAGGCGCACAACCTACTTGGCGGTAACGTCATTGCAGGTGATGCTGTGGTAGACCCGTCCACCGTAAAGATGGACGATGGCATTAACCTCTACAGCGGGCGCTTCAAGAACTCCCGGCTGAACTGGTCTGGATTCCAAGGCTCACCCTCAATGGGTAAGCAAGAGATTAGTATTCAGGACACTGACGTGTGGGATAGTAACACCCTAGAGCAGTTCAGTAAGCTGGATGCGCGAAACAGCAAGCTCTGCTATTTGAATGCGTCTCCTCACGAGCTACCCAATGTCCTCATGTGCGAGAACACGAAAATTAACCACCTGCACTTGCAGGGCGGCAAGCTGGAAGCGAAGGGTGCTAAGCCGAGTATTGACACGACCCACGTCCGTAGCGGTGCTTCAGTTAATGTTGATGGCGCTGTAGCTATCTTCAAGTCCGTGTTCAATTCTGGCACTTTCGACATTCGAGGTAAGCTCTCCATTAGCGCGAGTAGCTTTGTTGGCGCAATGTCGCTAGATGTTCACCACAGCATGTGCCTAGACGATTTGGTTGCCGCATGGTGGGGTAAGGCAGAAGGTAAAGTGATGACTATCAGCACCCAAGCCCGCATCCCCTACACCCTTTCACGCATCCTCAAGCCACGCCAGGGGGAATCTCTAACCTCTACTGAGCAGGGTGAGATTATTCGCCAGACCGCCAATGACGCATACCGCCTCAGCGCGCGTTTGCTGAGCGTTGGTGCAACGGTACACAAGTTCTGCATTGCGCCCGATATTCACGCCAATAGTTGCTGTGTCTGCGGTCTCGCTTACCCCCTGCTACTTACTGGTCATTCAGCGGGCATCCTATACTTCTTGCGAGCCGCCGGTATGGTAAGCTCTGCGCCGGATGCGCATAACGCCTACAGTGACGCTGAGCTTACTCATATGGTGAAGGAAGCGATTTTGAGCGCATCGAACATTTACGACTTCTGGAATCTTACTGAGCTTTACCTGACGGATGAGTGTAACTTCGCCTCCGTGAGGGAGCACATCTTCGAGTTCTGCGGCGTGAGTGATTTTGAGCGATTCGCGGGCTCCCTCACGGACTCCATTCCCGCCCAGTACCTCAGCGCACCCAACAAGGGGTTCCTGGGTTCTGAGGACTAATCGCTACTGAAAGGTGTTTATGACTACGCATGAAAAACCGAGCGGGCTACCTGACGGTAATCTGCTAACTGGAGATGTGGCTGTGAGTGGCTGTTCATTTGGTGACGACGTTCAACTTCACTGCTCAGGAGAAATCATCAACAGCTCTCTGGGTAAGGTTTCTCAGCCCAGCAATTTTCAGGGGGCAGTTGATGTGCATATTGAAGATAGTAGCATTGATAGTGTTCAGGTTGCCTCTGATGCCACAGCAGAAGGCTCAGGCATCACTCTCGACCTGAAAAACAGTAACGCCTCCGGTGTGACCGTGCATGACGGCGTGAAGCTGACACTGCATAACTCGAATGTTGAATCGCTTACACTGCATAGTGGCGCTACCTATAGCGGCTTTGGTGGGGATGCCCACAAGGTGACCTTGATGGATAGTTCGAGCCTTAGCACCTTTGGGGATGTTCAGCTTGACTCCTGTACGGTCAGCCCAAAGAGCGAGTTCACGCTCTCCGGCAATTTCTCAATCCTTAGGGCAACCCTTGTGGGGGAAGGCTCGTTTAAGATTGACGACCCGGCGGATTATTTCCGGGCTGGAGATAGCGTGTTTGGTGGTGGCGTTAAGCCTGCTACCGTAGGAACTTCGGGTGAAGTCTGGTATGTGCCCTCTGCGTTTCTGTCCATGTCGGATGAGGAGCTGAGGGTGGGTACTGCGGGTAAGCGCATTGATGACTTGCTATCTAGTAACATTGCGCAGACTTTGATTCGCTCCGCCTCGCTACTGGCTACTGGGGCGCATATTCAGGAGTTCTGCATTGCCCCTAGTGTGCATCTTGAGGATGGTTGTCGGTGTGGACTGTATTACCCGTTCCTTATCGGTGGTGACCCGCTGGCTATTGTCTACTTCTTGTGGCAGGCTGGTCTCAGGTCGGCTATCCCAACTGCATACAGGTTCCTTTCTGTGCGCCAGATTGAGGATGGCTTGCGCAGGCTTGTTGCTGAACGTACTGAACGCACGTTTGGTGGCACATACATGCTTACTGGTGACTATGTGACAGCTATTTCATGGGATAGGGCGCGATTGACTCCTGAGTCTGTTCGTAGCCGTATTACTGAGTTCTGCGGGTTGGAAGATTTCAGCTCCTTTGGAGATGTTGAACTTTCCAAGGAGAGGTTCTGGGCTTCCTTGGAAATGGATAGCTAATAGGGCTTGAGTGCTTAAACCCCCTGCTTGCAACTGTTAGTCGTTGCAAGCAGGGGGTTTCTTTGCGCCACAAACATATTGCTTGCATAGCTATTAAAATATGTGGTACACTATTTGTATAGCAATGATTTAGACCTACGGAAGGGGCGACATCATGAACGCAACCTACGCAACCGAAGCAGAACTTAAAAACGAAGTCTCCAAAGAGGAAAGCCTGCTCCAGGTAGCCGTAGGCTGGGTAACCCACTGGACTGCAAAGTTTCAGGAAGCCGAAAGCGCCTACCACGCCGCCCGCGAAACCGTTCAGGAAATCGGTGTCCGAGCCCTCGCGCTTGCCCGTACCGCATACGAGAAGGCAATGAATCGCCTCCAAGATGCTAAGGCACGCGCAGAACAGCACGCAACCACCCTCAAGGAGCTTTACCAGAACTACCGAGAGTTCATCACCCCTTACACCGTCAAGCAGGCAGGCAACTAAACACAGCCCGATAGTCACCCAAGACCCATCAATCATCACTCAAGCCAAAGAAGGAGCTCACATCATGAAGTTCAACGGCTACAGCATCAAGCTCATTCAGAAGAACATGTACCGAATCATTGACGAGAACGGTAACATGGTAGGCGTTATTGAACGCAACAAGGAAGCATCCCTGCGCCCCGGCACTGGGCGCTGGAAGGCATCTGGAACCACTAAGCTAACCATGTATAGGGGGCGAACCGCTCAGGGAAACACCCTCAACGAGACTCTTACGGTCTTCGTGGAACGCCCCTGCATGACCTACGTCATCGTCAGCGCGTAAGAGACATCTACAGCCATCTGCCCTAGTGGGAGGATTATCACAGTCATCCCACTAGGGCACTATAGGTGCCTCTGGTATACTTATATGCACCTCAGAAAAGAAGAGGTGTGCAATCATCCATAGAGTTTCATACCATACGGCGCATAGAAATTCACTCTACCAATAAGGAACACAGAAATATGGCTCAAGACACCCAGTTCGTTTACACCGTTACGCAAACCCATCCAGCAGACAGCTCAGACAAAGAAGCATCTGTTAGCGTACTGGTAACTGACCGAGTTACAGTAACCCCAAAAGGCAATAACCTGATACCAAGCCTAATTAACGGCACCGAGTTCACCTTCAAGCCACGCTCATACCAAGTGACGAACACATTCTCTTACGGCACCATTGGCTACAAGAAGACTTTTATTCTATTCAAGAGCGAACCGCAGGAGCGACGCGGCGGCGCTGACGGTCTACTTGACGGAGGTATGCATAGTGGTACGGCGGCAAGCCTCTGGATTACCGACAGCTCCGCCGTCCTTAAATTCGTTCAGGACTTCGTAAATGCACATCAGGCAGAGCTGAGCCACCTCATCTCTGCAAGTCGAGGATGGGCAAAGGATAATAGCGAGAAGCTTCAGCGCGCACATCAGGTAACCGGCATCTCCGTTCTCTCCGAGAATGTCCAGACCGCGTTTCTGACCAGCTTGCAGGTTCAGTCCAACCTTGCAGACAGTCTTGTCACGAAGTACGTCTCATCCGTCCGCCCGGAGCTCAATGAAAACTCCAACTAGCGGATAAAGGTAAGCGACCGAAGGGCTCCCATAGAATTGGGGCTCTTCGGTCGCTTACCTTTTACTACTCATCACTCAGCCATGAGCACATCTTCAACATGTCTGGAACGTGGTCGTATGCGGGACTGTGGCACACCTTCTCCAGTAGCCCAGGGCACTCAACGCGGTTGGTGGCGGCAGGAGCCAGTAGGTTATGAATTTCCTTCACCAGTTCCGCCCATATTGCAGGCGTGGGCGAGCTAGTGTTTGCGGCTTCATTGAGGAGTGTACATACCGCATCGTGGGGTGTAACACCAGTAGGTAGGGTGTAAATCTCCTTAACCACGTAGATGCTGGTAGGGTTTGCCTGGTGGTAGAGATTCAGTAGCCTGCGGTCATCATCGGGTGTGCGGTTAAAAACAGCATTTAGATAGTGCTCTAAATGTTCATTATGCACCACCTTAGTAATGACGCGCCCGGCAATGCTCATTTCTGCACCCGAGGAGCCATGCGCATTGAGATGAAATGCTTGGGAGGTGGTTGCGGGTAATTGGGTTGGCTTCAGGTTTACTGGCGCTTCACTAAGTGTCATTGCCCTATAGTACCTAACGGGCTTAGTTGAGTCACCAATAGCTTTAGGGTGTGGTATAATGGTAGCCTCGATGAAAGTTGAGATGGTCATCTCGCCGGATAGTTCCTGCAAGGTAGAATCCTTTCTGATGCTCTACTGGTTTATCTACTGTCATTATACAGGAGCTACAGGCGGGATGGGCACTAAGGGATTCATTTCCCTTGCATCACACTGTATTATGTGCTACACTTGTTAAGTGGTAGTTAGAGGTAAACTACTACATCCTGTAGGGGATACCTCAACTTCACCCACTACTTAACTAAACACTATTCCGAAAGGAACCACTTCCAATATGCATAAGAGCATTGACGTACCCCGCATCACCCTGCCGACCAACATCACCCCGGACAGCCCGCAGGACCTTATCGAAGCCCTGACTATTGTCCGCGAGTCCGACAATATCACCAAGGAGACCACCCTTGAAACCCTCAAGGACATGGGTATCACGGCAGAGGAAATCGCCGCGCACCTAGGCATGAGTACCGAAGACCTCCTCAGTGAAGACTTCGACTTCCCGCTGGACGTTCACCCCCTGCACATCGAGTCTGCAATCCGCAAGGTTCACACCAAGCGCATTGGCGCCGGTTTCTATACCACCCGCATGGGCGGTCGAACCTATACCATCGGCGGTAAGGTCACCGTAAAGGTGTACCCGGCAGATGACCAGCACTGGCATGAGGACGACGACTGGGACACCACTGTTGAGGCTATTGTCTACAAGATTGAAGACAATGAAGTTCAGCTGATGCCTGTCATCTCCTACGAGCCGGGTAATCTGAACCTCATGGACATCGAAGAGTGGCAGTCTCGACAGAACGGCTTCAGTGGTAACCCGCTCCGCATCCAGCCGTACAGCGACCTTCATAACTTCGGTACCCGAACCTTCCGAGTCCTCCGAGCAGAAGAGCCGCGTGAGCAGGATAAGCCGACTATTGATGAGTTCCGTGACAGCGGCTTCACCTGCCTGCACAACGTCTCGAACTTCATTACGCCGCTGGAATGGCGACGTATGCACGCCCTGAACGGCTGGGTTGCAACCCAGAGCATCTACACCGCCTAGAAACCCCTAGCCGGACGCTATAAAATTAGGGAAGTTATCAAGCTGAGCACCTACAAGCTCTCTTGGTAGCTTCCCTAAGTTTTTGCGTATAGACCAGAAGGGTGCTAACCAATGTCAGCAAACCACACCGACTATGAGTTCGAATATGAGTACGAAGATGACCTCAATGAAGAGCTCCCATTCTCCGAGGTGGAGCTTCGCCTCGCCCTCATTGATGCACCCAAGTATCTGTATGCAACCATCGAGCTACCTAGCGACCTCCCGTTCGAGCTAGGGCTGGAACCCAATTCTCTCATTCGCCCGCTGATAAACATTTCCAGCATCAACGAAGAGCTCACTGAGAATGACTCTTACCGCATGAAGTGTGACGTGACGAACAACGCAACCGGCGACTCCGTCGAGAACCTAGACGGCTACCTGCACACCCTCAATGTGAAGCCTATTATTCCGCGTGCAGTAGCTCACAGCATCCATGCCCACACCTCAGAAATTTCTGGGCACGCATGGATTTACGAAAACTTCTACTGGGCAATGTACCAGCCGGAATATAACCGAATCCAGTTTGCTTACCCCTTGGCTGGTACGCAGGTGGACATTGACATCCCCGCCCTGTCTGACCTAAACGCAGGATATGAAAGCTAACCACATCCGCCACTTTCAGATTGACGAGCAGAAAGAAGCCCCCTAGAACCCACAGATAAGGTTCTAAGGGGCTTCTGCCGCGCTTAGCGAGGATTTTGCTAGAACAATGCCATATCTACAAAACGTGCGCCTACAGGAGCTTCTGCAAGCTCACTACCGGGCAGGACTTTTCGGACAGTGATAGGCGCATCCAGGCTAGACCATTCCCCGGAGTCGTGAGTGAGGAGCCACCCAGCACGGGCGACAGTCTCAGGCATACTCAACATTTCAGCCAACACCGAGTCCATACGGTCGAAAGCACCCGCAAGCACGCGACCCAGCGGCGAATCTGCAACCTGAGACGGCTTCAGAGGCACTACGGACTCAATACCGCCTGCCTCGATGAGGCGAGCCAAGTCTGCATAGTCGTAACCATCCATGAAATCTACAGCGGGCAAGAACCCGAGCAGAGCACTAATACCGACAGTCTCCACGAGTTTCTGCATGTGAGGTGAAACCATCAGGTTTAAGGTGGCTTGCTGTTCAGCAGTGAACTTGCGGACACCGTGAGTAAATACGGGTGCTAGGGGGTGACTGTGAGCGGCAACAGAAAGCTCCTTTAGGGCTTCCACTCCCGCATCAACATTAAATGCGTCTGCTACGCCCAAAGATTCGAGCGCCACACTGTATGAGCCTGCCGCCAAAGCTGCCTTATGCCACATGCCCGGAGACATGCCATACTTACCGAAACGACTTACAGGAGCCGGGGGGACGCTCATATCTTCCGGGAATCCAAGTAGGCGATAGACGCGGCGCATATAGGAGTCCCAGGGGGTGCTTGCGCAGTCCTTCAAGATGTATTGGGTGAACTTCTCAAAGTCAGGGGATGTGAGGCGTACAGGTTCAACGCCTTCAATGTTCTGTTGCATGTTTGTTTCCCTTCTTGCTTATGTGTTAAGTGTGCTGTGGTGTAGTGAGTTATTTGCTGAACGTCGAGCGAACAGGCGTAGACGGCTTGCCAGAGGTGATGCCTAGTTTCAGCAGTTCGCCCAGCAACAAGACTTGCGAGAGACGGTGAGGCAGTAGCAGGGCGTGATACTTTCTTTACCTGCTGGGCGTTGCGGCGCTTTTCCTTGCGACCAACTGGGACACTTCGAGCATCTACCTTCACGTAGCGCTCGCGGGTAGCAAGCTTACGCATCTCTTCGGGCGTGTAGTTCACCACCCGACAACATGTCGTGAAGAGAATGACCACCATATCTGGAGGGATAACCAAGGTAGCATCCTCACCATCAACGCTAAACGTAAACTCTACGAGTCCCGGCACATCGGCAACAGGTTTAGCTAGTAGGACATCTCCATACTGGTCTGTAAACTTGCAGAAATTATCCTTCGGGCGACCCGGCTTGACTGCCTTCCTTCGCGGCGCGGCGCGGAGACGTTCCTTCACCGCGTCAGGGTCTTCAATGAGACCACGCTCAAAGGCAAGTTCGCGAAGCTGAGGCTCAGAATAACCCGTCATACGTACAACTGATGCGAAAAAAGCGATAATCTGAACGGGGCTAAGCACAATATGAGCAGACTTAAAGCTCACCTCATCCTTATCCTCAAGACGGGTGACCTGAACTGCCTCTAGGAACGCGCCATGCACGTTACCACCCGCAGGGGAGACAAGTAGCGCGTTACCATTATCGAAGTTAAACTCTGTTGGCTCATCTGCCGTAAATGGCTTGCGTGAATGAATAGCCACCACTTCCTTTCAAAATACTATTATTTCACATATTGTACCACGTTTAGACACGTTAGGCGGCAACCTCCCCGAGCTGGGTAACATTGCCGCCTAACGCTGAACTTCTAGAATAAGTATATGATATAGTCCCCTTCCAAACAAACGAAACACCCGCGCCAACAACTGTGATGCAGACCACCCGAAAAACCTACAGCTGAGTTTGCGAAACAGCTAGGAACTGCTATACTGGTTATCAACGGGCGAAACTAACACCGTCGCCCGAAGCCCACTCAACCCGTGGGCATATGTAGAGCCTACCACCTCTACACACCTGGAGCACTAGCCACCCCTTCTCGCCACCCCAAGCCAGCGAGACGCTAGTGCTCAAGCGGTACCCGCACCCCATCCCGAATACCCAGGTGCCGGTACCGCCCCGCTAATAAAATGGGAACCCTTAGCCTCACCAGCAAGGGTTCCCATTTTTGCTATGTACAGAGCAACTACACTCACAATGTAGCCATACATGAAACACAGAAAGAACAACTATCCAATGTCCACCACGGCAAACGTAAGACCTCCTACGGTCAAGTACCATGTCAATAAGCAAGACGAATACGGTAAATGCTCCGCGAAAGACCCCGCAGACTGCCCCTTCTGCGATGAGCCGCACGGCTCCCTAGAGTATGTCTGCGATGTAGTCGAGGAACGCTCTGAAGCCAAGTATGCCCCAAAGTATGCGAAGCAGAAAGCGCGCCGGGAGAAAGCGGCACGTCGCAAAGCGCAGAGGAACGGCAATGAGCCTCAAGCTGGCGCGCCGAAGCCTCCAACTCCTAAGAATATTAGCGACGAGAGCGAATCTCGCGCCAAGAATAGGTACACCACACCAAAGGAAGCTAGGCAGAAAGCACGCCGTGAAGCGGCATCCCTCAAAGAGCAAGAGCAGAAGAGCGAACCTCAGCCACCGAAGCCTACCCCCGATAACGCCCCAAAGCCGTCACCTACGCCAAGTGCTCCAAAGCCTTCCGCCCCGAAGCCGAGCGCGCCTCGCCCTGGCGCAGTGCCTCCGCCGAAGCCGCGCACGCTTCCGAGTGTTAAGTCTGTTGAAGATGCGCCGCTCCAGCCGGGCGACATTAGGGTGTCCGGTCTGAATGGTCGCACCTACATCCTCCCATCACCGAAGGAACGTGTTCCTGAGACTGAGGAAGAGTACCTTATCGAGCTTGAGAAACAGCGCATCTACCTTGACCGCGCACGATACATTACCGAGCGCGACGAAAAGATACGCAACTCGAAGACACCACCACATGTAGCGCGCAAGCTTAACCGTGAGATTGAGAGAGAGAAAGCTCAGGCAGAGAAGAACGGCGTGCTGTGGGATGTCCCTCAGATTCGAGCTCTCTGGGCTTTCAAGCAGAAAACAGCGCGCAAAAAGGGTACGCGAGCTCACTGGCCCCGCCTCACTAAGGGTCAGCGTCAAATCACCTACGCGCAGATGGATGAAGCATCCATTGAACGCTTCCACCAACATGTGAAGGCTATCAACCCAGTGAGCCTAGAGTTCAGTGGGCACGTGTATGAGAAGCTGAACAGCGGAAAGCTTGCAGAGCTCACCGCTGAGGATGTCTACTTCACGCTACAGTCGTACACCCCTGGAACGTACTCCGTGACTGAGTATGATGATAAGCGCAAGTCGGGGCGCTCCATCAGCATCCGCTCATCAGAATACAGTCGAGTCGTGGCACCCGAGAAAGGTGCCCCACCTGAGGAATGCAACCTTATTCTAGTGCTCAGTATCGACCCGCCACAGCAACAGGTAGTCACCGCCTACTGGAAGCCCGTCAATCAGTTCCCCAAGGAATCAGGTATCCGCTTCCAAGACCGATGGCTTAAAGTCACCTAACGTGAGCTATACAGATACCATAAGTATCCGAAAGAAGGAATAATTACGCGAAATGGCACGCCCCACATACCCCGTCATCACCCTCACCTACGAGAATAGACGAACCGGAACATACAGAGTTATCGTCGCGCCAGGGGTTACCGTACAGTCCGAAACAGGTGACATCCCCCTAGAGGCGGTTGCAGGAAGAGCGCGCATCATGTTCAAGATGCGGGAACGCGCAACAGCAGATAGGGATTCGCTCTATCGGACGCTGGAGGATATATGCACTAACCCAAACATTCGCAGTAAGCCCGAGTTGTGGCGTATCGTCGTCCTAGCTGACGACGACCTAGAGACAGTCTCAGAGCTATGCACTAGTGAAAGCGTGGAAGTTGCTGAGATGACTTTGAAGGAGATTTGCCAGCGCGCCCGGCTAATGTATGATGGTTCCTTGGAGCCAGTAAGAAGCGCCTCCCGAAAGTAATACTTCTGGAGTTGCATCTCAGTGATGTCTCTGCTATAGTAGGTATTACTACTGTTTCCCAGGTTCCTTAGAGTTCCTTACAGTGGGGCTGGGTACTCTCAAGCCGAGCAGAGTAGCCAGCCCCCCCCTATGGGGTATGGTGTAACTGGCAACACCCCGTGCTTTGAACGCGGAAGTTACAGGTTCGAACCCTGTTACCCCAGCACCATAATTGAATATGGGTTTAATGAGGTGTGGTGTAATTGGCAACACGTCGGTCGCTGAAGCCGAAGTTTTAGGTTCGAGTCCTTGCACCTCAGCGTCAGTCAAGTTCATCTTGGCTGTGTTTTGGATAGGTGGCTGAGTGGCTGAAGGCACTGGTCTTGAAAACCAGAGGGTGCTTAGCGGTGCCCCGCGGGTTCGAATCCCGCTCTATCCGCTTTACAACTGAATACTGCCCCTGTTTATTAGGGGTTCCGCATTTACTTTCACAGAAGCGTGGCGGTGAGCTCAAGTAACCATAATGAGCTCACCGCCACGCTTCTGTTGCCTAGTCCCGCTTTTGGTCGCACATTTAGGTGCCCCTTTGAAGCAGTTGGATACGCCTACCGCATATTTAGTGAGTGGTGCCAGTAGTTCACTCCGTAGCGCGCCCGGTAAACTATGGTAGAATGTGTCAGTAGGTCGGTGCTGTATGCCTCATGTTGGCTGGGAGCCCGCCTGTACTACAAGTTTTAGGATGGTAACTATATGTCCCCTACTTATGAACCTCAGCAGAGGTATGGTGAGCACATCAAGAACCTTTGGGGCTCACCCAGTTCCGAGTCTGTCTTCAATGTTATGGCGCAGACGGCTGTGTCGCAGGCAGTCGCGCAGAACGTCCCGGATGGTAACCGCACGCTCCTTGAGAAGCGTTGGATTGACTTCTTCACTTACATTGGTTTGCCGGTAGAGGTTATCTCTGAATCGCTCAATGGTATTTGTAGCCCTGAGGTGGTTCGCGCTATTCAGGAGTCCGCCGAGTCTCAGAACGCTGTGGTGGAGATGCGTATTGAGTACAAGAACAGTATTCAGGCTCCGCCGCCTTATCCCTACACTGATGATAGGCGTAGCGCAGATGACCCAACGCGCAGAGAGAACCGTTCACATGGCGCGCTCTATGACCTTGGTATCGATACTGATATGAGCTGGAGTGTTTGGCGTGATGAAGACCTCGCGTACCTGGACTACATCTCCAGTGAATACTCTGGCAAGTCAATGCCTGCCGACCTGCTCGCGTATTACATCTTGTTTACGCCGATGGAAACGCGGTCATGTGTCCGCGCCTATGCTCGTGTCAAGAGCGGCGCGAAAAAGCACTACGATTCGCCTGTGCCCTGCCCTTACGTCCTCTCCTATGGTGACTATGTACAGGCTGGGCTTAGCCGCAGGTTCACCGCAATCAACCCGGCTTACCTGTATAACCCTCTTCCTATCTCAGCGGGAGAGCACGCACTGAGCGCACTCTCCCGCATGGAAAGCATGGAGCACCCTTGCATTGACACTGAGAAGCTGTCTAACGACGCAGGGCATACGGTAACTCCGCAGAACCTTACGCTGTCTATGGTGTGGTGTGGTGCGTCGAGAGAGTATACACAGAAAGTGGTGGGTGCTTCCTTTGGCGTTGCCTTGACTAATGTCAATAAGATGCTCACTGACACTGTGAAGACGAGGTGCGACGGCGGAATGGGTGCCCCACAGCCTGTGTCCTACATCTCGCCTGACTCGAAGGCACCGCTCACGGCATACCACCCGAACGTATACTACAAGCCGACCATCTCATTTACTGGTCGCAATGGCAAGTCGTACACTTTCAAGCCGTGGGAGAACGTTACTCAGCGCTACACCGGCGTATCTCTCAATGAGCGCAGGTACCTAGAGATGTTGAGTCTCAACTACCCTGCCCGTGAAGTTGCCCGCTACGTGGCGCTGTACACCCCCAGCAAGGACTTTAATGGGTTTACTAGAGGTGTAACCGTCGAGGATTACTTGGATAAGGCTAAGCGAACTCCTGAGGAGATGGTGTGCGTTGCTGAGCCGTGCCCTTACCCTGTGCCCTTTGAAGCAGTGTATGACCCCTCAACTGAGACGGTCTTGTACTACGAGCACCTAAACGCTCTAGGCGGCTCTGCCATCAATACCGAATGGGGCTTCCATGCCACGTTTGCAACGAGCAAGCCCACGCCTAAGGAAGCCCCGCTAACGGTCGAGACTGTGCAAGAAGAGCCGCCGGTAAAGAACGATGAGGAAGTGACCGTAGAGACTTCCTCACAGCAGGTAGATGAGGTGGCTAAACCTACCGCCACGAAGGATGAATTTATGGAGTCTATGGTTAGGCTAGTCACGAAGAAGCCTGCTAAGGCGAAGGTATTCGAGGAAGTTTCAACGCCCCCGCAGGAAGCGCCTCAGCAGGAGAGTACCGCCGTGAAGCTTCCTACGCAGGAAGAAGTTTCTGAGGTGACTCAGGAGAAGAAGCAGGAGCCGCCGCGTGTCGCAAAGCCGAAGCCGAAAATGGCGAACCGCCTACCGGCTAAGAGTGGCGTAGCTGATGGTCAGCAGTCGCTATTTAACGAGTCGATTACCGTGTACAAGCCGCTCCCTGGCGATAGTAAGCTGGCTATCAACTTCGCCTTGCCGGAGATTCAGGAGCATACCGACCACGGAGCTCTCAGCCGCGCCCAGCAGGAGGAAGAGCGTGTTGCGCGCGCTACGCCGTTCCCGCCGCTACCTGCCCCGCCGAAGCACACGGGTCCTACCCTTGGCGACGTTTCAGTGAAGACCTCACGAGCTGTACCCACGGTGATGCAACGCATCATTGAAGCGAACGAGGAGAAGGTGCTCAACGCCCCACTAAGTGTGGTGGCGCAGATGTTGAACATCTCCGCAATGGATGTCGTTACGGTTCTTACCCGTGAGCATGGGTGGGACTCTGCAATCGAAGGTCTGGCGGCGTTGGTAAGCCTTCACCCAGACGCGATGTTCAGCACTTTTGTGAAGAGGCTTGACCCGAACATTCCTTTCTCCGCCGTACCTCAGCTTGCAGGTGTCACGATGCAGGAAGCTATGAAGACGCTCATTAGCGCTAACGCTGGGCTGAACCTACAGAGTGTCCCACTGTCACTTATTGCTGAGGCTTTGGGTAAGACTCAGGAAGCTATTATTGTCGATAGCGTCGGGCTAGGTTCACTACTGTAAGCGCCTCTAACTATAGAAGCCCCACATTTCCCCGCCATTACTCCGGCACCGGAAATGTGGGGCTTCACTCTATTTCGGGGCGAACTCTCTTCCTGTCTGCTATATAGTATACGTCAGTTCCATTGCACCACTAGAACCCCTAAGCTTGAAACGGAATGTGTTGTATGGATAAGTTTCGACATGAACCCCGCAATGGAATGATGTGGCGCAAGCCACACTAGGGGTTCGCGACATATTGTATGAAGATGGAGAAAAATAACTATGGCTGGTCTACACTTTAGCCCCTTCCTCCCCCCGATCCCTGGCGTAGGTCACTGTAAGGCGGCAGGCGCAGACACCTGCCCCTACGGTGGTATGGATATGCATATCGTCACCGAGTACCTGCCGCCTGAGATGCAGGAACAGCTCCTAGGCGACCCGCCCGTCTACCCGCCCAAGAGCGCCATCAATAAGGCTCTGGAAAATGCGAAGGCTACCGCCGGTACCCGTATGCTGATGAAGTTCCAGACTGACGCAGTTGCCCCGCGTATCTTGCGTAACTACATTTCCAAGTCCGTTTCTGGTAGCCGCCGCCGCGCAAAGACGGTTGAGGGTCGCGAAACCATCAAGGTCATGCGTGCTCTCGCCGGTGGCAAGACCCTCTCTTACTCTAAGAGCTACATGGAAGCTCACGGTCCCGAGGAAGGCGCGAAGCGCTACAAGGCGTTCATGAAGGAGCGTAGGGGTAACCTGGAGGAAGAGAACGCACGTAAGCTCGCCGCAGACGAATACCTGCGCCGTCAGCTCGCTCCGAGTAACAGCAGGTCTGTTAATGAGAAGGCTGAGCGTGACAGCGCTAAGACTCGTGAAGAGAATGAAGAAAAGTACAATGAGCTGGCGGCTGAGTATAAGAAGCGCAAGGAGGAAGGCGCAAGCGGTGAAGAGCTAAATGGTCTGTACCGCGAGATGCGTAACCTTGTCCCCAAGAAGAGGGGCAAGGAGTACATGCGCGACAAGGTTCGCGGCTCAGTATACCTCCCTGTAACCTCCGTTACCGCAAAGGGTAAGGGCGGCACGGAGAAGGTCGTAGACTTCCAAGACCTTTCCGAGACGAAGGCTCTGCTCGAAGCTCAGAAGGCTAATGAGGAGGCAACCGTCAAGCGCCTTCAGTACATCATGAGCATTTCCGGCAACCCGTCTGTTAAGAACGGTACTGGTATCGGTGAGCACATTGCTGTTGTTCACGATGACAAGCTTGTCGAGGTGCAGTTTGATTACAACGCGATTGATACCGCTAAGGTTGATAAGCTTCCTAAGGAAGTCCGCGACAGGATTACCGCCCCTAAGTCAGCGTCAATCACCATCGATGGCTGGCGTGCGGCTAGGGATAACGGCGACATCACCGAGGAAGAGTTCCAGCAGGTCACCCGCAACGTGAGCGAGATTAACTACCTGTCTCCGAACCTCTCAGCTCAGGCAGAGAATGAGATTGGCATCAAGTTCACTCCTCCGTCTGCAAACCGCTCTACCAACAGGGTTAAGGATGTCCGCTCCACCTTGAATGATGCGTGTCGAGACTTGGCTACCGCTACGAAGCACTTCGAGGAGAAGACCGGCGGCAGGACTATGGATGAGCTGGAGAAGGAAGTTCGCGCTGGTTCAACTGCCATTAAGGGGCACTTGGCGAAAGAGTATGCCCCGAACATGAACGTCATTATGGGCACTGATAGCGGTGACATTGGCACGAACATTGTCCAGTCTTCAAGGCAACAGGCGGCTCCGAAGTCTGTACAGCAGAAAGTTCTTGGCTCCAGGCTTGATACTCTGATGCGAACCTACGGTACCCGAAGCGCCGCATACGACTACAAGCTGATGGAGCAGGAGTTCAGCCCTGAAGAGCTGGCTGACCTCACCTACACTAAGGCTTCTATCAGTGTCTCACCGCACAAGAAGAACAAGGACAAGGACGAAGCCGAGAAGAAGTAACGTCACCCCTTGGGTTATGACGTAACCTGATTCGTGTTGTGTATTTGAGAATGGGTGTACCCCGACTGGTCGCTTATGGCTAGTGGAGGGTACACCCATTCTCTGTTTGTTCTGCTATATCTTCTATGTCGCAACACAACACGTTTTAGTTTCACCTTACGTTAGGAGCCTATCTTGGCTGAGTCCGTAACTTCCCCCCGCGATAACTCTGTGTCTGAGGAACTGCGTAACGCGCCTCAGAACCCCGTTGAGGGCATCGCTGTTGATGACCTGTTGCCTGAGGGTGTGCCCATTCGTGACGAAGATGGCACTACCTCTATCCGTGTCGGCAACACCGTTCTCTCGTATTCGCCGGATGAGGACTTCGACTTCCACTCTGTTGCTGAGGTTTATGACTTCTTGGGGGCGTTGAAGGCACCCTTGGATATTGAGATTCCTGACATTAGCGCTCTTACGCCTTTTGATGGTTTCCCTGAGAATGTTACTGACATTGAGGAGCCTGTGATTGGTCCCGGTCTTGCCATGAACCTTCAGGGGCGCGGCATGGATGTTGAGATGAACAACCTTGAGGCGCATTGGCTGGTAACCAGTCTTGCCGCTGAGGGTTTTGGTGAGTCCCCTGTGGTAGACCACGGTAACGGTAATACGGTGCTGTATTCCCATGTCATTACTCCTGATGGTACTGATGCGGAGATTCGTGCGCTCATTTTTAGGTCTGTGCCTGTTGATGAGTTGAGTGACCGTGGCGCGATGGCGTGCTGGGCTACTTCCACTCTGCTGAGCACCACTGAGCGTCGTGTCCGCATTTATGAGCGTGACTCTGATGAGATGGTTGAGGAGTATGAACCTCAGGTGGACTATGTGGATGAGGATTCTGCTGTTAAGGTGTTCTCTGTGATTATCCCTGACAGTGAGAAGTCTACCCCTGAGGAACGTAACCAGTATTCTAGGTTGCTTGGCTATGTGGTTTCTCAGTGGTTGGAGCCTGACTTTGAGGAGTTGGATGCGGCGGCAGAGTTTGCCGCTAAACAGCGTGAGCTGTCCCGCTAAGCCTTAGTAAACGGATATAACATGAGGAAGCCCCTTACAGACAATTTGATGTCTGCAAGGGGCTTCCTCATATCTTTCGGGTAGCTATTATTCGTTGGGGAAATCGACTTCCACTTCTACGCCTAGGTTCGCATAATGCTGAATGATGGCGTTAGTAGTCTTTTGCAGGATGTCTGCCACAATTTCAGGGGTTGCGTCTACAGCATACTCGTGCGCAATGTTCATGCCTTCATCAATGACTGGGTGGTGGCTGATGAGCGTTTCTTTCTCGCCGGTCAGATGCAGGTATGTGACGGTGTGAGTGGTGTTCCCTGCCGTGATGACTGCATAGACGTTAGGCTGGATGTTTACAAACTCGGTTTCTTCGGTCATGAGCTTCCTCTCTTGTGTTTGCTATGGTTATGGTGGATGTGTGCGGTTGCGCAGGTGAGCTCATTTTGCTCGAACCTCTATTATACATGAGCTCCTTGTGGTCTATATATCCGTCTCTTTGTTTTTGGGTGAGGGTTGGGCGCTTTGCGGCGGTCAGCTCTGCTTCGTGTGCCCGCCGTGCTGGATGCTGGTTTCCTTAGATTAGCTCCTATGACGGCGGGTATACTTTTATGGCTTTCATGCATTTTTCCCCTAGTGCAGAGACGGGTGAGCTACGTATGCTCCCCTGCACATCACCTGAGGGGTGCCCTTACAAGCACCTCAATAGCGAGAATGTTGGTGTCCCTAAGGTTCACGGCGACATGGCGTTCATGACTTCCGTTATGGAATACGTCGGTTCGGTGAATGCTGAGATAGCCGCTAAAAGCACCGCTCTAGCCACTAGTGGGCAGAAGTTGGACACTCCAGAGTTCCGAGAGTGGCTTACGCGGAAGTTGAGAGATAAGACGAATCCACCTATCCGTGAGATGGAAGGCGCAGGGTATGCCAATGATGACCCGTGGGCTCCGTGGCTACCAAATGGTGAGTTTATGCCGCGTTTCCAGAATGAGCAGGAACGCGCTGAGCTTCGAATGAAGTACCCTCAGGCTTCCGAGAAGTGGATTAGGAAGAAGATTGAGATTGAGACGAGGCAACAGCCCACTATCACGCAGTATAACGGGCGTGAAGCGTACACGTTGGATTACGAGTACCAAGACGAATCCCAGGCGATTACCGGCACCCCGTCTACAGACATGGCAAGCCACGACGTATTTATCTACACGCGAGACCCATTCATCCAAGCTAACCACGGCGGCATCCTCAACCTAGACCAGAACGAAGAGTACCTGTTCATCGCAGACTACGAATCGAACCCTGCACGTATCGACCGGGTGGAATGTGACTACAACAACCCCATACTTTCCGGCATGTCTGTAGAGCACATTCAGGGGTACAGGGGTGCCCGCCCATACTTCACCCCTACACTAGCTGACAACCCGAAGGTGGACGGACTACCGAACCGCCCAGATTACGACTTCCCCGATGTCGTACTGAGTGCCCCTCTTATCCGTAAGGATGCTGATGACAAGGAGCGGGCGTGGGTGGCGCGCCGAAAGGCTGGAGAAAGCATCACCGGCAATGCGTATAGGTCTGGCGCTTTTGAGATGACGGGCGGGTTCTACAACTACAACTCTGCAACCATCACTACTGACCATCTTCGAGTGAATGACCAAAACGGCGACTACATTCAGACCCCTTATGTGTATGCGCCCGTGTTCAACAGAAATAGTACCGTACTGAACATTAAGAGTCCTACTGAGGCAAGGTTTTTCGAAGACAGGTTCATCACTTATGATGAGGCGGCGGACACCTACAGCATTGATTGGAAGAAACTGCATGATGCGGGGATTGACATGCTCGTATTTGACGAATGTAAGGAGCTTTGGGATAACGCCCCAAACCCCCGAGAACAGAGAGGCTTCGCATGGGAGGGGTTAGACCATTCCATGCAGGCATACATTGTGAACGGCTCAGCCGTGTGTGGATGGGTGCGTTACGATACGGGTGTAAGGTATGCCCCTTACGGCGGCGCACGAGGTGGCGGTCATTAAGCCCCCTGGTGGTGCTGACCGTTTGATATATATGAGGTGGAGAGGCGAAGCTATTCTACGCCTCTCCACCTGTAACTAAATGAAGATAAGGATAATAGAAAATGGCGCAGAAAACCCATGTCGGCTTCGATAAGAAGGGTCAGCTGACCAGTGGCCCGTGCAAAGCGAAGAAGGGTCGTTGCCCTTACGGTAACCACTTCGCAGACCCTAACGAAGCGCACACCTACCTTGAAGAGGTATCATCTGCCCTTCAATCTCTCCCACCTGAACTAGTCGAGGGTTACCAAGTTCACGCGGAAGTGATGGGGGACTCAAAGATTCCGTTTGATGAGGCGGTTGATATGGGCTTCCCTGAGGACATTGCCCACCTCATTGCGGGTGAGCCGACTGACCCGAAGTATGCCCGCGAGAACGTCGGCAAGGACGTTGAGCCCACTGAGCCTGCTGTAGAAGAGAAGCCCGAGTCAGTCGCGCCTGAGCCTGTCGAGGAGCCTAAGGCTGAACCTGTGGAAGAGGTTGCAGAAGCCGAATCTGAGCCTGTCGCAGAGGTAAAGGCGGAGACTGCTCATGAAGAGGAGCCGAAGAAGACCCGACGTAAGCGCCAGGAGAAGCCTGAACCTGAAGCTGTGGAGCCTCCTGCATCACTAGATACCCCTGAGGATGTGGAACGCTTCCAGGAGATTCTGAGTGCCTACAAGATGTCCTCGCCAGCAGATTTTAGTGAGGGCAACCTCCCCGACGAGCTAAAGGCTCTACGTGGCGGCATCTTCACACCCGCTGAGGAGCGAGACCCTGCACCCCTTGAGGCTTACCAGAAGTTCGGCAAGGCTCTAGCCGCTTACCGCGTAAACATGCTTGACCAGCTCCCACCTGAGGAGCAGGAGCAGTTTGGGTATCTTGTCGAGTCTATGGCGAAGCTCGATAGGGACGCAGACCTGAATAATGATTACTCCAATGAAGAGATGGAGACTAAGGTTCGCTCAGACCTCAACCATTACGGAGAAGAGCGTAACGAACTCAACGACAAGATTGTTCATGACCTTCTTGCACGTAAGGTTCAGGGTGAGCTACCTGAAGACCGTGAAGAGGCATACAACGCGATTGACGGCAGGGTCGTGCAAATCTATGGTGGTAAAGATAGGGACAGTGAAACCCCTGACGTTGAGCGCCCCTTTGGGAACGCTAAATTTGCCCCGCAAGAGGCTAGGAAGCTTCAGCATCACAACTACATCAACGCATACAGTGACATGTTGAGGGCTACCCGTGAGGCTAAGGCGGCGGCTAATGCCAAGGTTCCCAAGAGCGTTGAAGAGATTCGTGAAGCAGTTAAGAAGCGTAATGCTGGCATTGTCCACAGCACCCCGTTCTACGACAACACCGCTCACGCAAGTACCCCGGCAGAGCTGGAGTACTATGAGCGTGCGGCAGAGCGCACTAAGTCCATTCTGAAGCCTGGCGCTTGCGTTATGATGGGCGGCATGGATGCTGAGGCTTACCAGATTGACCATGAGGGCGGCATCCGCACTAATGAGGGTAAGCTGTGGGGTTACGTCGATTTTGAGTCAGGTAACATGTACACGGCTGATGGGCAGAACATCTCGTCTGCTGGCGGCGCACGTGTTTATGCAAACAGCGCCGAGCTGATGAGATACGCCGCTCTTGATAACGGCTCCCACAATGAGCCTGGCATCACATCCGCTGACCCTGGATATAAGAGCCGCTACGAGAGCGACCCGAAGTACACGGATGCGTTCTCTAACGTGTACAACCACCTAAAGCAGGAGGAGGCACTTCTTACGGAGCGCTCCAAGCGCGCCCATGAGGTCGCAACGGCTGTTAATTCACAGGATGCCGATGACTTGTACGAGTATGCGGTAGCTGAGCTTGGTATGCCAAGGGCTCAGGCTTACGACTCCAACCCGAACCCGCGAACCTTGGGTGCGCTCAAGAGCTACACCCGAAATTACATCAATAAGAAGGTTCAGGCTGGCACGCTGGGCTATGACGCAAGTAAGGGCGGTTTCTACAACCCGAACCGTAAGCCCATTGATGCGTTCAAGCCTGAGGGTGACGCTATGTATGTGGCAGGCACCGAGAACCTTACGCCTACCGAACGGGTTTCGGTAGTGAACGCGGCAAGGCGTAAGCGTGAGCTTCAGACTGGTATGGCTGACCAGTTCGCAGGCGGCATGGATGCTCCACCAAATGACTATGCGGCTGTCACTCACCGCCGCTCAGATGGTGCGAGTAGACGCATTAGCGGCGCTAAGGATGGTCAGATACTAGTCGAGAATGTTGGCGATATGGTGAGCGCTACCCCCGCGTATGTTGTGGTAGACCGCGATAAGGGTCTGATGGTTCCTATCAATGAGGGTCTTACGCCTCAGGCTAACCTTGACCCGCGTATTGTGGGTACTGGCTCCGGCTTGTCGAACCCTGTCGCATCTGAGTACACGATTCAGAACATCATCAACCGTTACAAGTCTGCTGACCCTTACCTGCCGGTGATGCAGATTCCTACGGATGAAGAGAACGATAATGCGTGGCGACCTTTGCGGCGCTGGTAAAGGCACCTAGGGGTACCTGTTAAAAAACACAGGTTGCAACGTTGAAGGCGGGTGCCTGCGATATATAGATACTGTAGGGGTGAAGGTTTCAATCTTTCACCCCTACAGTGGTTTTATGAAACATTACGGGAAACGGGAAATAGTATGGAGAATAAAACTCACGTTGGGTTTAACAAGAAGGGCGAGCTCACGAGCGGTAAATGTGATGCGAGCGAGCGTGCTTGCCCTTACGGTAACCACTTCGCTGACCCTAACGAAGCACACAACTACCTTGAGCATGTGTCAGAGGTTGTTAATTCTTTGAGCCCTGACCTTAAAGAATACATTCATGAGCGCGCCGATGGGGACGGCGGGTTCAAGAAGATACCGCTAGAAGTAGCTAAAGAAAAGGGTTTCCCTGAAGAAGTGGCTAAGCTTCTTGCCGGTGAACCGACTGACCCGAAATATGCGCGTGAGTACGTGATGTCGGCTACAGGCGGCGAGGAGGTAGCTCCGCTCATCGTGAAGAGCGAGGGGGAGTTCCAGGAAGATGGTGGTGAAGCGCCTAAGCTAAACCTGGATAACCCTGATGATGTCCGTAAGATGCATGAAATTCTCAGCGGCTATAAGGTGTCTGAGAAGAAGGACTTTGAAGCGCCACCACCTTACATCCTTGAAGATATTGAGCGCGAAGAAGATGACGAGCTAAAGGACAAGTTCGTTGAGGAGTATAAGCGTTTCGGTAAGACCTTGACGATGATGCGGCTAGGTCTTACCGATGAAATATCCCCGGAGGATGCCGCGCACATGGCGGAGCTTACGGCGCGTGTCGCTATTTTCAGGGATACGGCGAGGAAAGCGTCTTCGCACAAGTGGCTATCCAATAGTGCTGATGCCGATGATGCGCAGAAACTTATCACTGATTACGGTGAAGGTGGGCATGAAGTTGAGGATAGGCTCATCCAAGATGGTCTAGCTGAAATGGCGAACGGCGAAAGCTACAGCAACTTCTTGGAAGCTAGTAGGGCTATCAATGGGGAGCTCATTCACCAGGAGGTAGCTGACGAGAAAGGTGAGGCACTTAATTGGGCTAAGCGGCAGAAACATAAAATGATGATGAGGGAGCTGAAACAGAAGTATGGTTCTCCCCCCAAAAAGAACACGCCTGACCCTAACTATGATGCGCTTATTGCCGCAATACAAAGGAAAGAGACAAGGGAGTCCCCCGACGAGATGAAAGCCCGCATTGAGGCTTCTCTCGGCATGGCGAAGCACTCCAGAGCAGTACGCTACTACTCGAAGCTACTTGAAGTAGCGTCCGCCAAGAAAGAAGCCGCTCTCGATAAGCAAGCTGAGCTGGAAAGGAAGTACGCTAACCTAAAAGGCTCTGAACCCACAGAGCGACCTAAAGGCTTGAGTGGCTTTAACCCTAAGTGGAAGCCAGTTGAGACTATAGGTAGCAAGCGCATCATCTCAGATGAGTACTATCAGTCAGCTGTTAAGCGCACCCGTGAGAAGCTTAAGCCAGGCTCCTTCGTGATGCTTAATGGACAAGACGCTGAGGTATATCGTCTGGATGAGCGAGGTAACCTGGTTGCACCTAATGGTGGCATTTGGGGGCGTGTAGACTACGATAACGGAGCCATTATCGGGTATGACGGTCACGAAGTCTTCACTACAAGCGGTGCCCGCGTCTACGAGAACGAGGAAGAGCTGAAGAAGTACGCCGCGCTTGACGACTCACCTCATGACGAGGTTGCGGAACATTCAGCAGACCCCGGTCGAGTTAGCAGGTATGAGCAAGACCCGAAGTATAAGAAGCCCTTCAAACGTGTGCTGAATTTCTTCCGACGTAAGGAGCGTGCTCTTCGTGAGCGTGCCGCTCGCAATAGGGAGAAAAGCTTGGTTGCTTCCCATCCTGCACCTGATGCGATGTATAAGCTGGCGGTGGAACGATTCTCCATGCCGCCTATCGCAAAATTCAACGATAAGCTTGATGAGCGGGGGAAGAAGACGCTCTACAATTACTTGAGCAAGAGAATTGATGAAGGCTCCATCAGGTACTCTTCCAAGAAGAAAACTATCGTCCCTGCGAAGCGGTGGGACGTGGACTCTTATTCGCCGGTAGGGACAACACCTTACGACTTGGTGGATGAGCCACTGTCTACCGAGGAGAAGGTTGCCCTTGTGCACGCCGCAAGGCGGCAACGCGACATTGTCACCTCGCAGGCAGATAAGTTTGGTGGAGCATTTGAAGGCAGAATCTCTAACCTTAACCCATCAGCACATAGGCGTAGGAACTGGACTGACAAGGATATGCCCTTGAGTGAAGCGGAAGACGGTAATCTGCTTTATGGAAAGCAGAAAGCAGACGGTACCCGCGATGTCTACGTCGTTGTTGATAGGAAAGAAGGTAAAGTCTCTCCCATTAAACATAACCTAATTCCAGCAGATAGGTTGGACAGCAACCCCCGATATGTAGGCATCAACGCACTAGTTTCCGACTATGCGATTGACAACGCTATACATAGGTACAAGGCAGATGACCTTTCACTCCCTGTAGAGATAATGTCCTTTGATGATGGTGACGACAATTTGAAGCTATGGTAGCGTGAAACGTTATTCCTGCTGAGGGATGCCCCCACGCAAAGATGGGCGGGGTATCTGCTACTAGGTGAATCATCTGGTGGTCAGTGCCCCGCTCATCTTTGCTATATAGGTGTTGTAGAGACCTGTCAATGACCGACAGGAACTCTGCAACACCTATATAGGTTTATCTTTTGATTGGACAGTAATATGACCCAGAAAACTCACGTCGGATTCAACAAGAAGGGTGAGCTTACGAGCGGCAAGTGCGAGGCAAATAAGCGTGCCTGCCCTTACGGTAACCACTTTGCAGACCCTAACGAAGCACACACTTACCTTGAAGAAGTCTCAGAAGCACTACAGTCACTTCCTCCAGAACTAGTAGAAGGCTACAAGACGCACGCGGAAGTGATGGGGGACTCAAAGATTCCTTTCGACGAGGCTGTCGAGATGGGCTTCCCGGAAGATATTGCCCACCTTATCGCAGGCGAACCGACCGAACCGAAGTATGCTCGCGAGAACGTCGGCAAGGACATTGAGCCCGCTGAGCCTGTCGCGGATGTGTCGGAGGTAAAGGAGGAACCCATTGAGGAGCCTAAGAGCTCACCTATGGGCGCTGAACCTGAGGTGAAAGAAGCCACCCCCCCCCCAGGAGGAACCTAAGGTAGCATCCGTGGATGCCTCGAACCCTAAGGCTAAGCTTCTAGAGGAGATAGCCTCCGCAGGTATTAACCATGACAGATACCCTATGGTTCCGATTGAATTGGATACCGATGAAGGGTATCGCCTTTTCCGTAAGGTGCTGGACAGTTACAGGCTTTCGGACGGGGAAGAGTTTGAAGCAATGTCCCCTTACTTGCGTGACGCAATCTATAAGGGACATGACCCTAACGGCGACCGTGACCGGATGAAGAAGGAACTTCATAGGTATGCGGGCGCGGTTAATGCTCTTCGTACCGGGAACCTTGAGCGACTGAATGAGCGCGATAAAGTCCGTCGGGAGATGTTTGATAATGTATTGTTGAGCTATATTGAAACTGATTATGAAGCCGGTAAAGCCTATGATAAGCAGGGCATACATCTCCCAGGGTCACCAACGTTCAGGGCTATGGCAAACTATGGTGAGTTCGGCAATGAAATTAACGACTTGATTACTCAAGACACTCTTTTTAGAAAGATGAAGGGGGAGGATAAGGCGCTCCGCAGGCAGGCAGAGGAAGTGATTGACGGGCACCTTATCCACAATGACGGTGTAGCAGGGGATGCTGACTGGCATCGCGTCATTGGACCCTACGGCATACCACGAAGTGCGCCTACCGAGATGGGGTACGAGCCAGACATTGAGATGAACAAGTTCCGTCACCGCATGTTCATCAATAAGTACACTGACATGCTTGCCAAGGATGCCGGGGCGAAGAAGTCCGCGAATGCGACCGCTAAGGGCTTGTACGTTGATGAGATTAAGGCGAACATAGAGGCTTATGGAACTACCCCCAGGTCTGTAGATGATTCTATCTTGGCGAAGCCATTCGCATATAGGGACGACGATTTCCTTGCGAACGATTATTACGAGGAGTCGGGTCGCCGCGTTGCCGAGAAGCTGAAGCCTGGGGCATACGTTATGCTTCATGGGCACGATGCTGAAGTGTACCAGATTGATGACGAAGGCGCGCTCATTACCCCTGACGGTAAGACGTGGGGCTACGTGGATACGAAGTCTGGCAAGGTCTATAACGCTCATGGTAGGAACGTTACGCGAGATGGTGGCGGTGTCACTGTTTACGCTGATGAGAATGAGCTGATTAGCCATGCGGCGCTTGATGACCGTCCGGGATTGGCTGACGATGAGATTGTCTCTTCCGACCCTGGCTACCGTTCCCGCTACGAGGACGACCCGAAGTACGCGAAGAAATATGCGCGCGCTCTGGAGTATTTGAAGCGTGAAGAGAAAGCTCTAGCCCATGCTTCAACCATCCGTCAGGAGTACAGCACTGCAATTCGCGGCAAGGACACTGGCGAGCTGTACAAGGTTGCTACGTCAAGGTTTGGGATGCCTGCCTTCGACAAGGAACTTGCTGATGACAATAGTTCTGAGGGGCAGTTTAAGAAAGAAATCATGGTTCAGGATTTCTTGGAGAAGCAGTTTAATGATGGTAAGGCTAAGTACAACCCGAAGACTGGTAGTATCGTCAAAGCTAACCGCAAGCCGTTGAGTGACTATAAGCCCAAGAAGTCTCTTGTTGATTTGTTGGGCACTACCACCCCTGTAGCCACGAAGATGTCTATCATTAACGCGGCGAGGCGTTCACGTAACCGTGTCACCACGCAGGGCGATGAGTTTGCAGGTGCTTTTGAGCCTAAGCTCACTGAGAATAACCCCTCCGCCCATAGGCGTAGGGTCTGGGACAATAAGCGTGTGGCACCTAAGTATGCTCGAACTGGCGACATTCTGTTCAACTCAGTGAACAAGGAGAAAGACCAGCATCCTACGTTTGTCGTGGTAGACCGTGAGAAGGGGCACATGGTGCCTCTCCACACGGTCACTTCACAGCATAGGAACACGAAGAGCTCTAGTGACGCTAAGGGTCTGTTGGTTCCGCATAGTCATCAGTCTATGACTTCCGACTATGCGGTTACTGACATCATTAACCGTTACAAGATGGGCGACAACAGCCTTGAAGTTCTGCCCATGCCTTACGAGAGCGATAACGATTACGACCTTATCCTCTGGTAAGGAATTTTTCACCCGATAGAGGGTAATATGCGGTGTGCGCCATGTGGCTTATTGCTTACATGGCGCACACCGCACACCGCACACTTGAAACAACAAAAAGGATAGATAACTAATATGACAGCACAGAAAACCCACGTAGGCTTCAATAAGAAGGGCGAACTCACCAGTGGCAAGTGTGAGGCGGATAAGCGCGCTTGCCCTTACGGTAACCACTTCGCAGACCCTAGCGAAGCACATAACTATCTCGAAGAGGTCTCAGAAGCGTTTCAGGGGCTTCCACCGGAGCTGGTAGAAGGCTACAAGATTCACGCCGAGGTTATGGGTGAGTCGAAGATTCCTTTCGATGAGGCGGTTGAGATGGGCTTCCCTGAGGATATTGCTCACCTGTTGGCAGGCGAGCCTACTGACCCGAAGTACGCACGTGAGAACGTCGGCAAGGACGTTGAGCCTGCTGAGGAACCTTCCACCGAGCCTTCCTCTGCATCTGAGTCTGAAGAGCTTGAGGCGCTTCGAAAGACGTTGAGCGCCAATCTGGGTACCCTGGATGATGATTATGATGGTGACTATGATGGCTATGAGCCGCCCGCGTCTATGAGTGAAGCCGTTGGCGAATTTATGGCTAAGCGAGAGGCTTCATTGCGAGACTCTTTGGCAGGTGAGACGCACCCTCTGGTTCAAAGGTCTATCCCGGAGGACATTGACCTGGAAACGGAAGAGGGGTTCGCTAAGTTCCAAGAAGTTCTCAGTACCTACAAGATGTCTGCGAGGAGCGACTTTGAGGAGCTTCCCCCTGCATTGGATAGGCAAGGGTACTCCTACTCTTACGGCGACAGGGGTGGCAGTTACTACAAGGCTCTGGAGAGCGAATACCAGAACTTCGGGGTGGCTTTGACGGCTATGCGCACAGGTCAGACTGACCAGCTGAACATTGAGGAGCGGGCTCTCGCATCTGACTATGAGGATGAGTTTAAGCTCCTTAATGAGGCGGCTGACGCGGCGTATGATGGTGTTGCCGGTGAGCGTGACACTCGCGCTTGGCGTTCCATCACTGACTATGGCGAAGATGGTAACCAAGTCAATGACGCAATTATGCAGAATATGATGATTCAGTATGCCGGGGACTCTAACCCATACTTCCGTAAGGCGGCTTACAACCATATCAATGCAGATGTCATTCACAATGACGGCATCGATAGCAATGAAGCTTGGGAGCGTTACATGGGGGACGTGTCGCCGGATGAGCTGGCTAAGCTGGGTTTGAACCCGGAGGTTGAGCTGAACAAGTTGCGTCACCAGCTGTACGCTGAGAAGTATGGCGATGCGCTTAAGGATGCGACTAATGCAAAGCATGAGGCGGCGCGAAAGAGTGGTCCGGCGAAGCTGGAGGATATTAAGGCAAGTATTAAGTCCAATACTTCCAGCCTTGACCAGCTGAAAAATTCGCCTATCAGCAAGAACTTCTATCTGCATGATTCTTCGCCAGCTGTGAAGGCTTATCACAAGGAAGCTGGCGCGAAGTTGAAGGCAAAGGTTAAGCCTGGCGCTTACGTCATGCTGAACGACCAAGACGCTCTCGTTTACAAGATTGGGGAAGACGGTTCCCTGCGTGCGCCGGATGGTGCGTTGTGGGGTCATGTGAACCTGAAGACTGGCGCGATGCATGACCTTGACGGCACGAACCTGCTTCACTCAGGCGGTGCCCGCGTTTACTCTAACGATGATGAGCTGTACCAGTATGCGGCACTCGATAACGGTGGTCATTTCCGTGCTGGGCGTAGCTCTGCTGACCCTGGTATTGTGAGCGTCTATGAGGGTACTGGCACCTACGGGGAGATGTTCGATAACGTGACGAACTACCTCAAGGAACGTGAGAGTGCTCTAACTGAGCAGTCACGCCGCAATAGGGAGCTTGCAGATGGTGTGGACTCTATGGACGCTGGGAAGCTTTATGAGGTTGCCCGCAAGCAGTTCGGGATGCCTGCCATCAGTAAGTCCAGTAATGCGCTCAAGGCAGGTAACGAAGGTGAGCTCAAGCGTGAGGTGAGGAAGTACCTCAAGGGGCAGATTGATTCGGGTAAGGTGGAGTTCGATGCGAACGCGAAGGAGTTTAAGGCTTCTAAGCGTGAGCCGGTGAAGCAGTACAATGAGGCTGAGGATATGAAGCGCATCCTTAGTGAGCACCCTGACGTTTCGCCGGAAACTCGTGTATCCATCATGAATAGCGCTCGACGTAAGCGTGACATGATTACGGCGCAGGCTGATGAGTTCGCGGGTGCGTTTGAGCCGAGGCTCACGGAGCATAACCCCGTGGCATCTAGGCGTGTGAACTGGAACAGTGAGTCTGTAAAGATTGAGGACGCTGAGAAGGGTAACCTCATTATTGGTAATACTCCAGATAAGGATAGCACTCGTGAGACTTACGTCGTTGTAGACGATAAGAAGGGGCTGATGGTTCAGATACGTGAGAACCTTACTCCGATGGATAGGTTGAGCGACCCTGACGGTAGCAGAGCGAGTGCTTTCCAAGCTACCACGTCTGAGTATGCTATTCAGAACGTGTTGCGCCGCTACGAGATGGAAGACCAGACGCTTAACGTTCAGCCAATCTCTGATAAGAATAGGTATGGCGATAAGCTTCGAGTCTGGTAATTTCGGACGATGCTCCTAGCCAGTGAATAGGGGTGTTGCAGAGGATGGGTAACCTAAGCGTGAAAACCTTAGGTTACCCATCCTTTTTGTCTCAGGTGGTTCCGGTTGAGGTGCGTGGGGGTGTGTTTAGTGGTACCATGTTTAGGTTAATAGGTTCGCTACTACCTTTGGAGGATGTATGTCTTATCATAAGTTTTCTCGCCGTACACAAGGCGCTTTGCGGCGTGTCCCGATGACCACCCTCACCGTGGGGTTCTGGCAAGCTCGGCTGAATGCTGATGAGAGCGGCGCATTGACTGCTGTGGCGCAGAAGCTACATAGGAGCAGGAATTACTCTGGCACTCCCGCTGAGGCGCTTACTGTGGAAGCTATCGCTCATTCAAGGAACCTTAATCGGGTTCCTACCCCTGTAGAGGTGCTTTCATATGTGGCTGGTCTAGTTGATGCGCGTCAGGAGGCACCCTTCTAATGAGTAATCGCTCTACTCCTTTGAGTCCGACGAAGCCTGAAGAGCCTGGTCTGGACTTTCAGTATGTGGCTGGTATTCCTATCGTGAATATGGCTCCGGTTTCAAATTCCGCTGAGAGTTCGGGGCATAGCGTGCTCGATGTGACAGGAATTTTCTTGTGGCGCGCCCGACCTGAGGGGTACATCCCCTCAGAGGAGGACTTTACGCTCGCTAACATCCTAGCGGAAGCTGGCATCACGACTACAGGTGACTCTGAGGAAAATGATGCGGAGGACACCACGGTAAAGGGCGATGGTGTTTCTGGGAAAGCGGCGGCAACTATCGACGCTACGGGTTGGAATGTTCCTGCGGACGCTCGGGCACTCCTACTGTCACCAGAGATTTCCAACCCTATCTACAACTTTCTGCAACTGTATGTCATCCCTAAAGTGAATGGGGCAGACTTCGGGGACGTTGAGGTTATTAAGAATAAGGAAGTGGACTTGCAGGCGGATACGCCTGAAGGACATGCTCGAAAAGTTATTGAGGACTTCCTGGGCACCTCAACCGACTGGCTCCTACCTATCGCTGAGGGTGAGAACCGTGACCTGTTCGACATCTGCCTCAACGCTGATTTGCCGCTGGTAGCAGAGTTCCTGAGGTGCTGTATGGCTTACTTCTATCCGATTCCTCTTGACGGTTTGCTATGTACTGTAGAGACTTTCAGGCTTGACTGGGCTGGTGTGATGCATGTCATACGAGAAAGTGAGTCTAGGGACTTGCAATTGTCTGCAAGCGTGGGGTAAGATAATTAAGACCAAAGCCGGTTGAGGCTATGAGGTTAGCATCTCCTAGAGGGATAGAGCCTCATAGCTTTCAGCTGGTAAAGTAAGCGCTAGTCAGAATGTTGGACACTATCGAATGCGTTCATCGTTCAGCCTTAGAGCTTATTTTTCCGGGGTGTGGCGCAGTTTGGTAGCGCATCTGCTTTGGGAGCAGAGGGTCGCAGGTTCAAATCCTGTCACCCCGACGGACAACGAGAAGTATTAACCTTTGTACTATACGTTTCGATGGTATGCACGTACCATCCTTAGAGCAATGGTGTGTTTTCGCTCTTTTCGTTGTTCATGCCGGTTTAGCTCAGTGGTAGAGCGGCAATCTCGTAAATTGCAAGTCGTCGGTTCGATTCCGACAATCGGCTCTTACAGCTCAATATGGTGACGGGTGGGACGCTAGTTCGAGTACTTGAACTAACGTCCCACCTGCTCTGTGTTTTGGAGACCTTTTCTAGGTTCTTTATTTTCCCTATGCTTTCGGGGTATGCACGGTGGGCATGTATGCTATATAGTTGTGTATATGCGCTGGCTAGGGGTGATGTTTCTTTGCCTGCCGGAGTGTTCGACTAGGTTCAACGCTTAGGTTCAGTGGCATAACTCGTTCATTCACACTTCCCTATGAGGAGATTCGAACTATGTCTAAGAGTTCTATGAAGAAGATGACCGCTGGTGTTGGTCTTGCACTTATTGGTACGACCTCTGTTGCAGGTGCGGCTAACGCTATCACGACTGATGAGGCGAAGCCCCTCAAGTATGAGGGCGCTGTATCTGCTGAGGCTTACGGTAAGACCACGCAGGACATCCCTGTTGATTATTCTGCACTTGATGAGGCTGTGAAGGCGGCTGAGGCACAGGGTGTCAAGGTTTCTACTGGTGAGACTCAGGAAGTGACTGTTTCTTCTATGGCTGAGGCTGAGGCTAAGGTTGCTGATGCTAAGAAGGAAAGCACTGCCACCATCGCCAAGTTGCGTGAAGCTGTAAAGACCATCGCTGAGAATAAGGCTGATGCTAAGAAGGCTGAGAAGGCTAACGCTGACCGCTCTCAGATTGAGAAGCAGATTGCTGACATCAAGGCTGAGAACGACAAGATTGCCAAGGAAAACGAGGAAGCTACTAAGCGATACAACGAGGCGAAGGCGGCTTACGACAAGCTGTACGCTGAGCAGGTATCCAACGCTAACCCGTACAAGGCTATTAACAATGTTGATAAGCTTGCCCTGGAACAGCCTTTCGAGCTTGTAGATAGCCCGAATAACCTTGCGACCATCAACGGCAAGGCACCGGCTGGCTCAACCGCTGACCGTACCGACTTCCCGGATAGCTGGTCGTCTGAGTACGCTTACCGTTTCACCAACCTTGACCCGAACAACCCGAACTTGACTATGAAGTACAAGGGTGTGGCGATTGACAAGGAAACGAAGCGTCCGCTGGATGTTGAGGTGAAGATTCTTCGTTTCGTGTCCAACCCGAACGGCTCCCCGGTAGGTGCTGATGGTTCTCCTAAGTGGCAGAACATGTACGACGTTTATTCTTCTTACAATGACATTGTGGCTATGCAGAAGTCTTATGCTTCTGAGGTTCAGCTGTACTTCACCTATGGCGATACGGGTGAGAAGTACGAGAAGAAGATTTACAACACTGTTGGTTCTCTGAATGCTCAGGAGAACAATGGTACTGAGTCTGCTGTTCGTTATGAGATTACTGCGCCTGGTAAGGGTGTCCTTGCTACGTTCGTGAATAAGGAGTCTCGTATCGCACCTGAGGCTCAGAAGGTTCACGGTACTGCTTCTCAGCTGGTAGACCGTGGCTTCTACATCAAGGCTGGTTCGAACCAGGGCGGCGCAGTGTTCGATGAGAACGACGATGCGTTGAAGTACCTGGGTGTCACCTACCTGATGGAGAATGGTGGTACGTTCTTCTTCGGCACCACCGGCAATGAGGGTGTGCCTGGCACTGACGGCGTTATTGGTGACCCGCAGAACACCGGCGCTTCCCGCTACAGCGACTACTCCATTGATGCTTCCTACAACCACTTGATGTTGAGCGCTAACACTGTTGCGCCTACCGCTGTTGCTCCGGTGAAGCCTCAGCTGAAGCCTCTGAAGCCTGTCCCTGAGCTTCCTCCGGTGGTTAAGCCGACCCCGAAGCCGGTTCCTGAGGTTAAGGTGAACAAGAAGGTCATTAAGTTGGCTAATGTTGCGCCTGAGAAGACCGTTGCGAACGAGGACATTGTTATTCCTGCTGGTAACGATTTGCCGACGCAGACCGTTACGGGAAATACTGGCGTGAAGACTCCCGAGCAGTTCTCTATCACTGACCTGCTAGAGTACGCAAAGGACGGCGACGGCAATTGGCGTGCTCTGGTGTCCATCTCTGAGGATAAGCTCAAGGTTGTGGACGCTGATGGTAAGGACGTAACCAACCTCTTCGACATTAAGGTTGAGAAGGGTAAGCTTGTCTCTGGTACTGGCACTGACTTTGATGGTCACGTTGCCGATGTGGTTACTGCTACCGCTAAGGAGCCGGGTAAGCTGGCTGTTAATTCCGCTTACTCCCTTAAGGTGGAGTCTAAGTCCCTGAACGACTTCAAGGCTGATGAGATGCGTGACCTTGGTGTCGTGACTATCAACAACAAGCCTATCGTCACTTCCATTCACCGCGTGAAGGAAATTACTGGTCAGGTGAATAAGGAGCTGACGACTCCCGCATCTGAGGTGAAGCCCGGCGCAACCCTGCGTTGGAAGGCTCAGGCTAAGAACGCCTCCGGCGCGGACATGGAGAAGGCTGTCATCTCAGAGTTCCCGGACAACGCTCAGTTCGATGTTGCGTCCGTGAAGTTCCTGAACACTAATGGGCGCGGTGTTGTGAACGGCAATGTCTGGGAGATTGGTGAGCTTAAGGCGGGTGAGACTGTCGAGTTTGAGGTTGAGGTCACTCTCAAGAATGACCTTGACATGTCGCGTGTCGCCTCTGAGGGTATTCTCAACACTATCGTGCTGACGAACAACCCCACCCCGGAAGACCCGACCCCCACCACTCCTCCGAAGGAGTGCCAGGTGAACGCTACCGTGGATGAGGACACTGATGGTTGCGACATGACGGTCACTAAGGTTACTCCTCCGCCGGTAACCCCTGAGACTCCGAAGCCTTCCGAGCCGGTTAAGCCCGAACAGCCTAAGCCTATCGAGCCTGCTAAGGCTGAGACTGGCGACACGGGTTATGGTATCGCCGGTATGGATGCTACTACTGTGGCTGTTGCGGGTGGTATCGGCATTCTGGCTCTTGCTGGTGGCGCTGTGTACTTCACTAAGCGTCGCAAGAAGAGCGCTGAGGATGCCTCCTAAAGCCCCTGTGGGCTCCGTAGCGGCTCCATCTACCGCGTAGGGCATAAGTTCTCCGCAGTAGAGTGTTTAAAGCCGCATACATGGCTGTAACGCCACAAAGAAATTCTCCCCCTAGTAACCCTTTTCTGGTTGCAGGGGGAGAATTTCTTCTGCTATAGTAAGTAATGGTTGATGTTTTAGCTACCGACCATGTTAAGTGCCCGCTGGGGCATTGGTTACGGTAGGGTCTTCAACCCTTGCATGAGTTTTCTGCTGGTGTGCATTCGGCGTAACTAGCGCATCTTGGAACACCTCAGGCGGACGGAATGGCATACTCCGCTGATGAGTTCTTGGTTTCAGGTTTGCAACTTCGCCGTCTGTGATTGGTAATGCTTTCGCTATCCAGCGGTGCTTGCTCGTAGCTGGCTGAAATGCCCCTCATCTCCGAAGAGGTGAGGGGCATTTCTAGTTGGTGGAGTTATTGGTTACTGCGGGGTATTCGTGGGGGCAGGGGCTGAGTCTACAGCGGTTGCGCCGCCCTTGACATAGGCTCCGTGGTTAGCCTGCTTCACATGGAGCACTAGGATGGTTTCGCCAGTATACGTGGCGTTCGGCTCATAGTGCAGGAAGCCCTGGATTCGAGTGTTATAGTCGTTCTTAATGGCTTCGCGTGCAGTGTTGAGGCTGACGGGGCGTAGACCATTAGCTCGGATGTCGGCTTCATTGCCCTTGATTTGCGGGGAGACGACGGCGTATTCTTCGCCACCTTCGCTAACGTCGTCTAGGATGACGATTTCTGCATACTTGTTGGCTGATAGCTCGCCGTTCTGTTCCTTACTGTCGGCGGGCTTAATCTTGTACTCGCGTAGGGGCTGGGCGACGACATTCTTCCCTGAGATGACAGGAGCACCTTCAAGGGCGTTCAGCATGTCGGTGAGCTTCTGCTTGTCTGCGTCGGTTGCAACAGCGTTATGGTCAGGGTTGGGCACTACGGGTGCTACGGCAACGTTTGAGGTGGCGGAGGCGGTAGTGTCAGGAGCTACGGTGGTGATAGTTCCGGGAGCCTGCTCCTCTGCGCCAATCATTCCGGTGGCGTAGTCGTTACCCTGGGCGCGTTCAGGGTGTTCAGCGTCCCTACTGGGTTCTACGGTAATTGGTGCAGTCGGGGTGGCAGATGCGGTGGCGGTTGCGCTGGGTGTATTAGTCGCGTGGTTACTTGCGTCCTGCTGTGCACTGCAAGCGGAAAGCGCGAGCGTTAGGCTGATGAGGGTTAGAGCCACGGGCTTCTTCATGTGTTATCCTTTGTAGTATTCGAGGTGAGGTACCCCTGCTTTGGGGCACTCTTTCGTATTCACCTGTTCCTATTACAATATCAGATATGGTAGTGGTATGCGTAAACAGTACGAGAATGTTACATCTAGTGAAGATAAGAAGTCGAGTCCGCTAGTTTCTAGGCGTGCTCTGCTGTTTGGTGGAGCGGCGGCTATTGGTGGCGGCGCTTGGTGGGGTATGGCTACATATCGCCCATATGTCGGCAAAGACAACACTATCCGCGTGCCTTACACGGTTACGCATCAGGACGCTACGCCTATTGCGACGAGTGATGCCGGTCAGCCAGTATACCAGCCCTCACCAGATGCGGAGGGTGGCGACGAAAAGATGCCGGTGCTAGATGACTACACCTTGTATGCCCCTGAG